>ERZ1034984.18-NODE-18-length-175197-cov-20.349659_pt1 | contig 175197 bp, 161 predicted proteins | sample MGYA00520589_ERZ1034984 | MGnify/ENA primary metagenome ERZ1034984 (study PRJEB33766, sample SAMN09781790) | gut metagenome | biome: gut microbiome | host: Homo sapiens | place: Madagascar | study: EMG produced TPA metagenomics assembly of the PRJNA485056 data... | reverse complement strand
GAGGACATCCCTCCCTACGACGACGCGGACGTTCCGCCCGTCGACGTCCCGGCCCCCGCGCCCGCAAGTGCCGCGTCCGACCTCAAGGTCCCGGACTTCGCCGCAAGGGCATCCGAGGGCGGGGAGGCGCCCGTCGCGAGCTCCGAGCCCGTCTCGGCCAGCAACGACGAGCTTGCCTCGATGTTCTCGGACGTCTTTGGCGCAACGAAGATGACCGTCGTGGACGAGAACAACAACCCCATCTAGCAGCCAGGATGCCCCGCCAACCCGGGGCATCCTCTTATGCGGGCCCATCTCCCTTCTCGTGCATATCTGCACGAATGATACAAACGAGCAGCCGTGGCCGCTCGAATGATGCAAACGTGCACGTGTGTACGCGAGAAGGGGCGTCTCGGTGTACATACCTGCACGAATGGCGCAAATGTGCGTGCAAATCTGCACGAATGGCGCAAACGTGCGCCGCCTCGCGCCGTGCGACCTGAGCGCATCGCGGGCCAAACCGCTAGAGTCTTATCGAGAGCAAAGCCAGGCGCTCGCGGCGCCAACCGAGAAGGAGCCACCATGCCCCAGATGAACATGCAGCAGATGATGAAGCAGGCGCGCAGGATGCAGGAGCAGCTCGCCGCCGCCCAGGACAAGCTCAAGGACGTCGAGGTCTCCGCGTCGACGGGCGGCGGGATGGTCAAGGTCGTCGCCACGGGCGAGATGCAGATCAAGTCCATCGAGATCAGCCCGGACGCCTGCGACCCCGAGGACGTCGAGATGCTCCAGGACATGGTCCTCGCCGCCGTCAACGACGCCCTGTCGAGCGCCCAGGAGGCCGCCAACACGCAGATGAGCGCGGCCGCCGGCCTTGGCAACATGAACATCCCGGGCCTGTTCTAGTCCCATGCCCTACGACCAGCTTGGCGCCGGCGGTCCCCTTGGCGGGGCTCCGGCGCCTTCTCGCAACGACGGCCGCGCCCTGCGGCGCCTGCTCGACGAGCTGGGGCGTCTGCCGGGCATCGGGCCCAAGAGCGCCCAGCGCATCGCCTACCACATCCTCGGCTCGGACGCCGAGGAGGCCCGCCGCCTTGCCCAGGCGATTCTCGACGTGAAGCAGCAGGTGCACTTCTGCCCCGTCTGCTTCAGCTACGCCACGCGCGAGCGCTGCGACGTCTGCGAGGACCCCAGCCGCGACCAGACGAGCATCTGCGTGGTCTCCGAGCCACGTGACGTCACGGCGATCGAGCGCACGGGCGCCTTCCACGGCCTGTACCACGTGCTTGGCGGCGTCATCTCGCCCATGGACAAGATCGGCCCCGAGCAGCTCCACGTTCGCGAGCTGCTCGCGCGCCTTGCAGACGGCACCGTCACGGAGGTCATTCTCGCCACGAACCCAGACGTCGAGGGCGAGACGACCGCAACCTACCTCTCGCGCACGATCAAGCCGCTCGGCGTGCACGTGACGAGGCTCGCGAGCGGCCTGCCCGTGGGCGGAGACCTCGAGTATGCCGATGAGGTCACGTTGGGCAGGGCGATCGAGGCACGCCGCGAGCTGTAGTATCGTTGCGTGTGTCGGGACAGGTCCTGGCGCACATGCGAGCCAAGGCCCGCACGAATGGAAGGGGCCATGATGGCGAGATTCAAACAGCCTGCCGACGGGCAGCAGCAAAGCTCCGGTGCCCAGGCGCGCCGTCCCGCCGCCCACGCGCGTCATGCGGCGCCGGCGTCGCGGCCACAGGCCCGTCCCTCTCGCGAGGCAATTCCGCATGTTGACGCGCCGCGCCCGCAATCCTCGCGCTTTGCCGAGGCATCGCGTGCCACGGCCGCCTCGCACAGCTTCCCCAAGCTCGGCAACACCTCCACGAGGATCGTCGACGGCCAGATCCCGGCACCCGTGAGCCCGTCCTATTCGCTGGACGATGCTCCTCGCCCCATCGGCGTCGACCCATCCGCCACCGGGGCGTTCCACACGATCAGGGACGGCCAGGGCGCCGTCGTCACGACGCGCGAGACCGCCGCGGCCGCCGCCGATGCCGCTCGCGAGGCCATCGGGTCCTCCGAGACCGTCCGAGCGGGCGTCCGCCGTCGAAAGGCCGCTCGTGCGGACGCGAGCAAGGCACCCAAGGGCGCCATCGCCGGGATTGCCGTGGCCGTGGTCATCGTGATTCTCCTCGCCGTGCTGCTCGTCCGCTCGCTTGCCCAGCCCGCGGTGCCCGCCGACGCCGTCACCGGGGCCGCCCAGGCGGACGTGGTGGCAGACGGCGGTGGCGTCACCGTTGCGGGCTCCTCGTACTCGACCCGCCAGGGAGACGCGGGTTGGCAGCTCGTCAAGGGCGAGGGGGATGACGCCGCCATGGTGGCGCAGCTCTCCGGCACACCCGTGGCCCTGTGCCTGCACGAGGGAACGCTGTTCATCCCCGAGAACCTCTCGGACGGAACCTGGGACGTCATCTGCTACGTCGTGGCAGACGGCTCGACGCCCACGCAGCTGCTCAACGGTGACGGCCAGCCGGTCGTGGGGTCGGGCGAGCTTTCGCAGGCCGAGCTCGACGGAAATGAGCTCGTCGTGAGCGGCACGGACGGCGGCCAGACGAGAATCGCGCTGTCATAGCGCGGCCACCTGGGCCCCAAACATTTTTTCTTTCTTGTTCAAAGCGGTGTCTATCGAGGTAGATGCCGCTTTTTGTCGCCCTGCGCATAAGATATTTCAAATTTGCCAAAAAAAGTTTGAATTTGGGCTAGACAAGGGCCGCAATCTTCGGCATTATATTCCTCGCACCTGACACGGGGTATTAGCTCAGCTGGTTAGAGCGCCGGCCTGTCACGTCGGAGGTCGCGGGTTCGAGCCCCGCATATCCCGCCATTGGATGTCAGAGGGCCCTGGGAAACCGGGGCCCTTTTTGTTATCTCGGCAGCCTGCGACGTCGCGTTGCGGCCTCGCCCCGCGCACGCCCATCTGGCGTGTAGCCAATTCGTATGCACCGCCGCTGCGCGTGAGGGGCCTCCACGCCCTTTTGCTAGAATCTCCGGACAGAAGGAACGTCACGCAACTCAATTCTCGGAGGCAGGCCAGTGACCGAGCTCATGCAGCCAGATCAGGGCGAGGAGCCCTGCGGGGACACGCCCGCGGCCCGGCTTGCCGTCTTTGACTACGACGGCACGATCATGGATGGCCAGTCCGGCCAGCTGTTCGCGGTCTTCCTGCTCAGGCACGGCCTCATCTCCAAGCGAACGGCGCTGCGCCTCGTATGGTGGGGGGCGCGCTACAAGCTTCACCTGCCCTACAGGCAAGACGAGTCCCGCGAGCTCATCTTCCGCGACCTTGGGAAGTACGATCACGACGAGGTCATGCGCCTCATGCGCGACTTCTACGAGGAGTTCCTCGCGCCGCGCACACGTGCGGACGCCATCGCCGAGATCGCCCGTCGCCACGAGCAGGGCATGACGTGCGTGCTTGTCTCGGCAACGTTCTTCGAGATAGCGCGCGTGGCTGCCGAGCGGCTTGGCATCGAGGGCGTCGCGGCCACGAACATGGAGCTCGACGCCCAGGGCCACTTCACCGGCCGCGTCGAGGGCGAGGTCGTCGCGGGCCAGGGCAAGGTCCGAGCCGTGCGTCGCTGGGCCGACGAGAACATCGGGCCGGGCGCCTGGAGCATCGCCTGCGCCTATGGCGATCACTTCACCGACGAGCCGCTCCTTGAGCTGGCCGACGAGCCCTTTGCCGTGAGCCCCGGCAGCACCCTGGCGCGCGTGGCGCGCCGCCGCGGCTGGCAGAGCTTCGAGTGGAACTAGCCCATGGTAGGCGCTAAGGCCCCGGTTCCGGCTCCGACGGTCCCCCTGACCGCCGCGGTGAGGGATCGCATATACCTGCGCGGTCGCGAGCTCTACCGAGACCTGCCCTGGCGCCGCGCGCGCGACCCCTATGCCATCTGGGTGTCTGAGACGATGCTCCAGCAGACGCAGGTCTCTCGCGTGGACGGGCGCTGGCAGCGCTGGCTCGAGCGCTTCCCGAGCGTGGACGCCCTCGCTGCCGCCAGCTCCGCAGACGTCCTCGACGAGTGGCAGGGGCTTGGCTACAACCGCAGGGCGCTCGCCCTGTGGCGCGCCGCCGTGCAGGTTGTAGAGGAGCACGCCGGCGAGATGCCACGCGACGAGCGCGAACTCCGCGCGCTGCCGGGGATAGGACCGGCCACGGCGGCGGGCATCCGCGCCTTCGCCTACGACTTACCGGGCACCTACCTCGAGACGAACGTCCGCTCGGCGTTCCTGCACGAGCTGTTCCCAGACGCGCAGGACGTGCCAGACGCGGCCATCGCCCCGCTCGTGGCGCAGGCATGCCCCGCGTCTCCCATCGAGATTGCGGGCGCCGACGCGCCTTGCACGCCTCGTACCTGGTACTATGCCCTGCTCGACTATGGGTTTCACCTCAAGCGGACGCTGCCGAACCCCTCGCGCCGCTCGCGCTCGAACGCGCGGCAGTCGCGCTTCGAGGGGTCGCACCGCCAGAAGCGTGCCGCCGTCGTCCGCCTGCTGCTCGACGCCCGCACGCAGGGCCAGGGCCTGCTGCCGGCAGACGTCGCCGAGGCCCTCACGGCCTCCGAGACAGCCGCGGGTCGCGCTCCCGTCGACGAGGCGTACGCGCGAGACATTCTCGGCCAGCTCGCGCGCGAGGGGTTCTGCCGCGAGCAGGACGGCCGCTGGCTGGCCTAGGCGGCTACGTTCCCGATGCCCCACAAACGTGGCGTCACCCTTGCCGCCCATGCGGGTAGAAGCCTGGTAGCGGCCCTTTGGCCGCAGCATAAACGCATGGGCTGCGCCACGAGGCGCCGCCCTCCGAGCAAGGGAGCAGCCATGGCCACAGACTTCGAGAACTCTCAGACCAAGAAGAACCTCGAGGCGGCGTTTGCCGGGGAGTCGCAGGCGTCCATGAAGTACGGCTACTACGCCAAGGCCGCCAAGAAGGAGGGCTACGTCCAGATCGGCAGCATCTTCGCCGAGACGGCCGGCAACGAGGCCGAGCATGCCAAGCTGTGGTTCAAGTACCTGCACGGCGGCGAGGTGCCCGACACCCTCACGAACCTGCGCGACGCCGCCGCGGGCGAGCACGACGAGTGGACGGACATGTACCCCGAGTTCGCCAAGGTTGCGCGCGAGGAGGGCTTCGAGGAGATTGCCGCGCGCTTCGAGGGCGTCGCCGCCATCGAGAAGTCCCACGAGGAGCGTTACCAGAAGCTCGCCGCGCGCATCGAGGCTGGCGAGGTCTTCAGCAGGCCGGGTGTCAAGGTGTGGAAGTGCAGCAACTGCGGACACCTGCACGTTGGCGAGTCCGCGCCCAAGGTGTGCCCCGTCTGCAAGCATCCCCAGGCCTACTTCGAGCAGCAGGTCGTCAACTACTAGCGAGGGACGCACCGTTCGCTCGCCTCGTCCAGGGCCCGTGCCTTTGCGCGGGCCCTTCTCGTGCCGCAGCGGACCAACCTCCCAATCCGCGAGCGCTGCAAATCAGACACAACGAGGCTCTCAGGCCCACCGTTAGTGACCGATTTGCAGCGCTCGCGAGTCGCGGAATCCGGCGCTCGCAAGCCGCGGAATCCGGCGCACGCGCCGCGGCTCCTCCCCGCAGCTGAAGCAAACCCTCCCGTTTACCGAACCTTTTCGAACCAATGCCTTTAGCGGACAAGATGTGGGGATAAAGTGAACTCACACCCGTTCGTAATGAGCGGACGCCATAAATTCGCAGCTCAGCCAATGGCTGCCACAAAGTGGGACGGCGTTTGCGCATACGGGTGCGGCACCCAGGGGAGGGGAGTCACATGAGCGAGACCAAGCCCGCCGCCGCGGTCAGCGCCGGCGCGCTCGACATAACCAGCGATGACCTGTACCTCATGGGCACAGGCACGTGGTACCGCAGCTACGAGAAGATGGGCGCGCATCCGTGCGAGCAGGACGGAGCGTGCGGCTATCGCTTTGCCGTGTGGGCGCCGGGCGTCCGCAGCGTTCACGTCGTGGGAGACTTCAACGGTTGGGACGCACAGGCAAACCCGCTGTTCCCGCTTGCGTCCGGCGGGGTGTGGTGCGGCTTCGTGGCCGGTGTCGCGCCCGGTGAGCTGTACAAGTACGTCATCGAGACCGACACCGGCGAGCTGCTGTACAAGGCGGACCCCTACGCGTTCGCGAGCGAGCTCACACCCGGCACCGCGTCGGTGACGGCCGCCGAGCCCACCTATGCCTGGCATGACGCCGACTGGCTTGCCCGCCGCGCCGCGGCAGACCCCATGCACGAGCCCCTCAACATCTACGAGGTCCACCTCGGCAGCTGGCGCCGCCACGGCGACGAGCCGCAGGGCGAGCCCCGCGAGGACGGCACGTGGCCCGGCCCCATGGACGAGTTCCCCGCCCAGCGCGGCCGCTACTACTCCTATGACGACCTCGCCTCCGAGCTCGTGCCCTACGCCAAGAAGATGGGCTACACCCACATCGAGATGCTCCCCGTCATGGAGCACCCCTTCGACGGTTCGTGGGGCTACCAGGTCACGGGCTACTTTGCGCCCACGTCGCGCTTCGGCGAGCCCGAGGGTCTCATGCGCCTCATCGACGCCTGCCACGAGGCCGGCCTCGGCGTGATTCTCGACTGGGTGCCCGGCGGATTTTGCGCAGATGCCCAGGGCCTGGCCATGTTCAACGGCCACATGCTCTACGAGCACGAGATTCACCCCAACTGGGGCACGCACAAGTTCGACTTCGCCCGCGGCGAGGTGCGCAGCTTCCTCGTCTCGAACGCCCTGTACTGGCTCGACCGCTTCCACGCCGACGGCATCCGCATGGACGGCGTCTCGAGCATGCTCTACCTCAACTTCGGCATCGACAATCCGGCCGAGAAGCGCCTGAACAAGAACGGCACCGAGGAGGACCTCGACGCCTCCGCCTTCATCCGCCAGGTGAACACGGCGGTGGGCGAGTACTGCAAGGGCGCCGTCATGATGGCCGAGGAGTCCACGGCCTGGCCGCTCGTTACCTACCCGCCCGAGGACGGCGGCCTGGGCTTCCACTTCAAGTGGGACATGGGCTGGATGAACGACACGCTCCACTACCTGCAGACCGACTTCCCCTGGCGCCCTGGCAACCACGGCATGCTCACGTTCTCGATGATGTACGCCTTCAACGAGAACTTCATCCTGCCGCTCTCGCACGACGAGGTCGTCCACGGCAAGTGCTCGCTCATCACCCGCCAGCCGGGGGACCAGTGGCGCCAGTTCGCGGGCCTGCGCACGCTCGCCTTCTACCAGATGACCCACCCGGGCGGCAAGCTCAACTTCATGGGCAACGAGATCGGCCAGTACATCGAGTGGCGCTACTACGAGTCCATCCAGTGGTTCCTCACCGAGCAGTTCGAGCCCCACGCCAAGCACCAGCACTACATCGAGGCGCTGAACAACCTCTACCTCGCCGAACCCGCCCTGTGGCGCGAGTCCTACGACTGGGCCGGCTTCGAGTGGCTGTCCGCGGACGATTCCGAGCACTCCATCGTCTCGTTCGTCCGCCGCGGCACGGAGCCCGACGAGGAGCTCGTCGTCATCATCAACTTCGACGTGAACTTCCGTCCCAGCTGGCGCGTGCCCGTGCCGCGCGAGGGTGACTACGTCGAGATCTTCAACTCCGACGACGCCTCGTTTGGCGGCTCCGGCCAGCTGAACCCCGGCGTGCTCTCGAGCCGCCCGGAGGACTGCGACGGCCGCGAGAACTCGCTGATCATGAACGTTCCCCCGCTTGGCGGCACCATCCTGCGCCGCACCGGTCCCTCGAGCTACGTGGCGCCGGTCCCGGCCGAGAAGGCCGCACTGCCGCGTCCCGCCGCCCAGACCACCTCGCGCAAGCCCCGCGCCACGCGGGCAAAGACCGCCTCGGCCAAGCCGGTCGCCGCGGGCGAGCGCGTCGTGCTGCCCAAGAAGGGGAGCAAGAAGAAGCACAAGCGCGCGAAGGGGAAGGCCTAGCCGTCGCCGGGCCTGGAATCGCGCACGAGATAGGCGGCGTTCAGCCGCCGCACGACCACAAGGAGCTATGCGAATGATCGACCACATCTTCGAGAACCCCGAGGCATTTGCCCACGAGTACCGAGCGACGCTCGAGGCGCTCGTCGGCAAGGACTTCAGGGACTGCACGGCGCAGGACCAGTACCAGGCGCTTGCCCAGCTCATCGCCCGCAAGGCCAACCGCGAGTTCGCCACGTCGGACTCCGAGAACAAGAAGAGCGACAAGAAGAAGATCTACTACTTCTGCCTCGAGTTCCTCCTGGGCCCGCTGCTCGACAACTACCTGCTCAACTACGGCGTCCGAGACATCGTGAAGCAGGGCCTGTCCGAGATGGACATCGACCTTGAGGAGCTCATCGCCCAGGAGGGCGACCCGGGCCTGGGCAACGGAGGCTTGGGACGTCTGGCCGCGTGCTTCCTGGACTCCATGGCCGCCGAGGGCATCCTGGGATTTGGCAACGGCATGCGCTACCACTACGGCCTGTTCAAGCAGCAGATCGTCGACGGCCGCCAGGTGGAGGTCACGGACAACTGGCTCGACAAGGGTTACCCGTGGGAGACGAAGCACCCCGAGAGCAGCGTGCTCGTGCGCTTCGGCGGCGAGGTCGTGCGCCACGAGGACGAGGCGGGCCGCTATTGGTTCACGCAGGAGGGCGGCGAGCTCGTGAAGGCCGTGCCCTATGACGTGCCCATCGTGGGCTACGGCGGAAAGACCGTGAACCGCCTGCGCCTGTGGAGCGCCGAGCCCGCCCACGAGGACTTCGACCTGGACGCCTTCAACGCCGGCGACTACGCCAAGGCCGCGAAGTTCCGCACGGACGCCGAGGCCATCTCGGAGATCCTGTACCCCAACGACGCTGGCGAGCACGGCCGCATCCTGCGACTCAAGCAGGAGTACCTGTTCGTGGCCGCGGGCCTTGCCTCCATCATCCGCAACTACAAGTACGACCACGCCGACGCCGGCTGGGAGCGCTTCCCCGACTTCGTGGGCATCCACACCAACGACACCCACCCCGCCATGTGCGGCGCCGAGCTCATGCGCCTGCTCGTGGACGAGGAGGGCCTGGACTGGGACACCGCGTGGGACATCACGACGCGCACCCTCTCCTACACCAACCACACGGTGCTTCCCGAGGCGCTCGAGAAGTGGCCCATCGAGACGTTCCGTCGCCTGCTGCCGCGCCTGTACATGTACGTGGACGAGATCAACCGCCGCTACGTGGAGAGCTTCCCGCGTAACATCGACAACTGGCAGGAGAAGCTGCGCAACACCGCCATCCTGTGGGACGGACAGGTGCGCATGGCGAACCTCTCCGTCATCTGCAGCCACAGCGTCAACGGCGTCGCGGCCCTGCACACCGAGATCCTCAAGCGCGAGACGCTCCACGACTTCTACGAGCTCACGCCCGAGAAGTTCAACAACAAGACGAACGGCATCTCGCCTCGCCGCTTCCTGGGCAACTCCAACCCGAGCCTCTCGGCCCTCATCACGTCCAAGATCGGCGACGGCTGGCTCAAGGACGCTGACGAGCTCTCCAAGCTCTCCGCCTACTATGACGACGCCGAGTTCCTTGACGCCATGAGCGCCTCCAAGCGCGAGAACAAGGTGCGCCTCGCCAAGTACGTCCTCGAGCAGACCGGCGTGGAGATTGACCCCGACTCCATCTTCGATGTGCAGGTGAAGCGCTTCCACGCCTACAAGCGCCAGCTGCTCAACATCTTCAAGGTCATGAGCATCTACAACCGCATGCTCGACGACCCGAGCTACAAGCCGCGCAAGACGACGTTCATCATCTCGGGCAAGGCGGCGAGCGCCTACACGTTCGCCAAGGAGGTCATCCGCCTCATCAACTCGGTGGCAGACGTCATCAACAACGACGAGCGCGTGAACGACTACATCAAGGTGGCCTTCATCCCCAACTTCGCCGTCTCGAACGCCCAGCTCATCTACCCTGCGGCCGACATCTCCGAGCAGATTAGCACCGCCGGCAAGGAGGCGAGCGGCACCTCGAACATGAAGCTCATGATGAACGGCGCCCTCACGCTGGGCACGCTCGACGGCGCCAACGTGGAGATCGCCGAGCTCGCGGGCATGGAGAACGAGAAGATCTTCGGCCTCAAGGTTGAGGAGATCGAAGCCATGCGCGCCCGCGGCGACTACTTCGCCTGGGACGTCGTCAACGCCGACCCCAACGGCGTGGGCCACTGCGTGCGCCAGCTCACGGACGGCACGTTCGCGGGCCTCTCGGGCAACTTCGACCAGATCCACGACGAGCTCATGGGCAACAACGACTACGACCTCGTCATCGCGGACTTCGCGAGCTACGTCCAGGCGTGGGAGGAGCTCACGGCCTCCTACGACGACCAGCGCGACTGGCAGCGCCGCGCGCTCCACAACATTGCGAACTCCGGTCACTTCTCGAGCGACCGAACCATCAGGGAATACGCCTCCGACATCTGGGGGCTCGACTAGCACTCGCCCGGGCGCCGCTCCCCCATGGCGGCGCCCGGTTCCGAAGGACGGCACATCAACTCGGCAAGAAGGGGGAAGGACATGAGCAAGAAGGAAAGCATCGCGATGCTGCTTGCTGGCGGCCAGGGAAGCAGGCTGCTCGCACTCACGCACAACATCGCCAAGCCGGCAGTCTCATTCGGAGGCAAGTACCGCATCATCGACTTCGCGCTGTCGAACTGCGCCAACTCGGGCATCGACACGGTGGGCGTGCTCACGCAGTACCGTCCGTACCTGCTGCACTCCTACATCGGCACGGGCGAGGCGTGGAACCTCGACTCCCGTGACGGCGGCGTCTCCATCCTGCCGCCGTACGCCACCGAGGCGGGCGGCAACTGGTACGCCGGCACGGCCGACGCCATCTACCAGAACATCGGCTACATCGAGAGCTACAACCCCAAGTACGTCGTCATCCTGTCCGGCGACCACCTGTATCGCATGGACTACAGCAAGATGGTCGAGAGTCACGTCGCCAACAACGCCGACCTCACGATCTCGGTCATGCCGGTCGACTGGGCCGAGGCCTCGCGCTTTGGCATCATCACCAAGAACGAGGACAACTCCGTGGCGAAGTTCACCGAGAAGCCCAACAAGCCCGACTCCAACCTCGCGTCGATGGGCATCTACGTCTTCAGCACCGACGTGCTCATCCGCGCCCTCAAGGAGGACGCGCTCGACACCACGTCCGAGCACGACTTTGGCAAGAACATCATCCCGAAGCTGCTCGACGAGAAGGCGCGCATCTTCTGCTACGAGTTCCACGGCTTCTGGCGCGACGTCGGCACGATCTCGAGCTACCACGAGACGTCCATGGACCTGCTTGGCCCCAACCCCGAGTTCGACCTGTTCGGCAAGGAGTTCCCGTTCATGACGAACGCCCCGGTGCGCCCGCCGCACTACGTGGGCCCCGACGCCGTCATCGAGGACGCCATCATCGCCAACGGCTGCAAGGTCAACGGAACGGTGCGCCACTCCATCCTCTCCACGGATGCCGTGGTGGGCGCCCGCGCCGTCGTCGAGGACTCCGTGCTGTTCCCGGGCGCCGTCGTCAAGGAGGGGGCGCACGTCGTCCGTGCCATCCTCGGCGAGCATGCCGTCGTGGAGGCGGGCGTGGAGCTCGGCAGCGTTGACGTCACGAAGGACACGGCAGTCATCGGCGACGAGGTCGTCGTTGGAAAGGGGGAGGAGTAGGCCATGGAGACCGCGGTCGGACTCATCACCACGAACTATTCCGTCAAGCACCCCAGCGCGCTCACGAAGGCCCGCCCGGCGGCATCCGTGCCGTTCCTGGGCCGCTACCGCTTCGTTGACTTCGCGCTGTCGAACATGGTGAACGCCGGCATCAACACCGTTGGCGTCATCATGCCGTTCAACTACCGCTCTATCGTCGACCACCTCTACACGGGCAAGGACTGGGGCCTGGACCGCAAGAAGGGCGGCCTGTTCCTCATGCCGGGCTCCGCGTTCGGCACGAGCCGCAAGGGCCCGCGCTTCCTTTTGCGTGACCTCATCGCCAACCGCGTGTTCCTCGAGAGGGACACGGCCACCAACGTCGTGGTCTCGGCGGCCAACATCATCTACAACTACGACTACAAGGACCTCATCAGGGTCCACAACGAGAGCGGCGCCGATATCACGCTGCTCACGAAGACCTACAGCTGCGAGGCCGAGGACGTCTCGAGCGTCTACACCGAGGGCGGCCGCGTCCGCGGCTTCACGTACGCCACGCGCTTTGGCGACGAGGGCTTCCTCGACTGCTTCGTCGTGCGTCGCGAGAAGCTCCTCGAGCTCATCGACCGCTACAGCAACGTCGACTACCTCGACCTGTTCGAGGCCCTGCAGGCAGACCTCTCCCAGCTCGACATCCGCGCCCACCGCGTGGACATGTACACGGGCACGGTGTTCGACGCCCGCATGTACTACAAGCGCAGCCGCGAGATGCTCGACCCCAACGTCATCGACCAGCTGTTCCCCGCGGACCGCACGATCATGACGAAGGCCCACGACAACCCGCCCGCCAAGTACGAGTCCGGCTCGCGCGTCACGAACTCCATCGTCTCGGGCGGCTGCCACATCATGGGTACCGTCGCCGACTCCATCCTGTCGCGCAACGTCGTCGTTGAGCCGGGCGCCACGGTGCGCGGCTGCGTCATCATGACCGGCTGCGTCATCGGCCGCGGCGCGCGCGTCGAGAACGCCATTATCGACCGCGACAACGTCATCTCCGCCGGCACCGAGCTGCGCGGCACGCCCGACAACGTGCTCGTGAAGGAGAAGGGGGGCGAGCACGCGTGAGCGGAAGGACCCGCCGGAAGCTCCGCGTCCTGTACTGCGCCGCCGAGGCCGCCCCGTTCGTGAAGACGGGCGGCCTGGGTGACGTTGCGGGCTCGCTTCCGCACGAGCTCAAGCGCTGCGGCTGCAAGGTGGCCGTCATGCTGCCCAAGTACAAGAGGATCAAGCCCGAGTACCGCGACGCCATGCGCCACGTGGGCGACTTCTACATGAACCTTGGCTGGCGCAACGTCTGGTGCGGCATCGACCACCTCAGCTACCACAACATCGACTACTACTTCGTGGACAACGAGGACTACTTCGGCCGCGACAGCATCTACGGCGACTTCGACGACGGCGAGCGCTTCGCGTTCTTCTCGAAGGCCATCACCGAGGCCATCGGGCGCATCCCCGAGCTCGCGGGTATCGACGTGCTGCACTGCAACGACTGGCAGACGGCGCTTGCCTGCGTGTTCCTGCGCGAGTTCTACCGTGGGCTTCCCGGCTACGACAACGTGAAGACGGTCTTCTCCATCCACAACGTCAAGTTCCAGGGCCAGTACGGAGACGACGTCCTGAGCGACATCTGCGGCCTTGCCGATACGCCGGCCGCCGGCCAGATGTACGTGGGCCCCAAGACCATCAACTTCATGAAGGGCGCGCTGCTCTACGCCGACACGATCACCACGGTGAGCCCCACGTACGCCGAGGAGCTCCAGATGCCCTTCTACGGTGAGGGTCTCGAGAACATCTTCCAGGAGCGCTCCTGGAAGCTGCACGGCATCCTGAACGGCATCGACACGCAGGAGTACGACCCGCGCATGGATGCGGGCATCGCCCACACCTTCTCGGTGGACGACCTCTCGGGCAAGGCCGAGTGCAAGGCGGCGCTGCAGGAGGAGCTCGGCCTCAACGTCGACCCCACGCGCCCGCTCGCCGTCATGGTGAGCCGCCTCACGAAGCAGAAGGGCTGCGACCTGGTACAGTATGCGCTGAAGAGGCTACTCGACCGCTCGGTGCAGGTGGCCGTTCTGGGAACGGGAGATGCCCAGTACGAGGACTCGCTTCGCTACTTCGACTGGAAGTACAAGGGCCAGATGTGCGCCCGCATCGACTTCGACTCGGCGCTCTCGCACCGCATGTACGCCGGCGCCGACCTGTTCCTCATGCCGAGCCAGTTCGAGCCGTGCGGTCTGTCCCAGATGATTGCCATGCGCTACGGCACACTTCCCGTCGTGCGCGAGACGGGCGGCCTCAAGGACTCCGTGCAGCCGTACAACAAGTTCACGGGCGAGGGCACGGGCTTCTCGTTCGCCAACTTCAACGGCGATGAGTTCGCAGACACCGTGCTAGACGCCTGTGAGGTATTCTGGACAGACAAGGGCGCCTGGGAGGGCCTCGTTGGCAACGCCATGAGGGCCGACTTCGGTTGGCGCAGGGCTGCCAACCAGTACCTGGATGTCTACCATGACCTCCACCCCGAGGTGATCCCGTACAACAAGAAACGGAGCCGCTAGCGCCCACCGTCGCACGGTCGGCGCCTTTGGCCGTGCGAGCAGGGATGAGACAACATGTGGGCCTATCACGACAGCCGTGAAACCCTGTATAGGAACCCGTTCGGTGCCGCCCCCGTGGGCGGCACCGTCGTGCTTCGGCTCGACGTCGGGGGAGACGCCGGCGCCACCGCCACGCTGCGCACCTGGATCGACGGCGTGGGCGAGGGGTTCGTGCCCATGGAGCGCGAGCGGCTCGAAGACCTCGTGCGCTTCTCGTGCTCCTACGCCTGCGACACGGCTGCGCTCGTGTGGTACTCGTTTCTTATCGAGCGCTCGGACGGCCGCGTGATCCACTACGGTGCCCGCGAAGGCCGCACAGGCGGCGAGGGCGCGCTCTGCGAGTGGCAGCCGGCGTCGTTCCAGCTCACGGTATACGAGCCGCGCGAGGTGAAGCCCACGTGGTTCACCTCCGGCATCGTCTACCAGGTGTTCCCCGACCGCTACCGCCGCGGGGCAGACTGGCGCGCGCTTGCGAGCGCCGGCGCGGGCCTTCACGGCAACGGCTCGCCAGACGGCGTCACCGGCACGCGCCGCCGCGTCGTGGAGCGCTGGGACACTGAGCCCACCTACGAGAAGGACGAGGCGGGCCGCGTCACCACGTGGGACTTCTACGGCGGCACGCTCTCCGGCATCCGCGACGACCTGACGCGCATGGCTGACATGGGCATCACGACGCTCTATCTCAACCCCATCTTCGAGGCACGCAGCAGCCACCGCTACGACACGGCCGACTTCCTGTCCGTCGACAGCATGCTCGGGGACGAGCAGAGCTTCCGCGCGCTGTGCAGCGAGGCGGCCAAGCTCGGCATCTCCATCGTGCTCGACGGCGTGTTCAACCACGTGGGCGCAGACAGCCGCTACTTCAACCGCTACGGCACCTACGAGCAGCCCGGCGCCTGGCAGGCCCATGCGGACGGTGCCCCCTCGCCGTATGCGGACTGGTTCACCTGGCACGATGACGGCACCTACGAGTGCTGGTGGGGCGTGGACGACCTGCCGGCCGTGAACGAGGGCGCCCCGGGATATCAGGAGCTCATCGCGGGCGAGCGGGGCGTCGTGCGCCACTGGCTCGCCGCGGGTGCGCGCGGCTGGCGCCTCGACGTGGCAGACGAGCTGCCCGACGAGTTCATCGAGAAGATCCGGGCCGCCGCCGTGGCCGAGCGGGCCGACGCGCTCGTGCTTGGCGAGGTGTGGGAGGACGCCTCCAACAAGGTGAGCTACGGGAAGCTGCGTCGCTACCTCTTGGGCCGCGAGCTCGACAGCGCGATGAACTACCCGTTCCGCGACGCGGTCCTCGACTTCCTTCTCGGGCGCGTGAGCGCGGGCCAGGCCGCCGAGAGCCTTGCCTCCATTGCCGAGAACTATCCGCCCGAGGCCCAGGCCGAGGCGCTCAACCTGCTCTCGAGCCATGACCGACCCAGGCTCATGAGCGTGCTGGGCGGGGCGCTCGACCACCCCGACTGGCAGCCCTGGCCCGACGGCGTGCCAGGGCGCCTCACGGACGGCGAGCGCGGGCTTGCCAAGGGCCGCTTCTGGCTCGCCGCCCTCATGCAGATGACCTACCTGGGCGTCCCGAGCGTCTACTACGGAGACGAGCTGGGCATGGAAGGGCTGTCCGACCCCTACAACCGCGGCCCCTTCCCCTGGGCGAGCGGCGACGGCGGCGAGAGCGGCGAGGCCGTGGGCCACGTGCTCGCCGGCGACGCCGACTGCCAGACGATGTATCGCAACACCATCCAGCTGCGCCAGGCCCTGCCCGTGCTCACGAGCGGGGACGTGGCCCCCATCGCGCCGTGCGACGACGTGCTGGGCTGGTGGCGCCTGCCCGCAGACGGGCGCGGCCCGAGCGCGTGCGTGCTCGTGAACCGCAGCCTGTCGGAGTGGCACGACGTCTCCATCGAGGCGCGCGGCCCGCATGCGAGCGAGGTCATCGGCGGGGCCGAGCTTCGTTGCGAGGGCGACTTCGTGTCGCTTACGCTGGCGCCTCTCGGCAGCGCGGTCGTGCTGTTCGACGACGGCCAGGGTCTGGCTCGCACGCTCGAACGCGGCAGCGGCGTGGTGTGCCACATCACGAGCGTTCCCAATGGCGGCAAGCCGGGCACGCTTGGCGCACCGGCCCGAGCGTTTGTGGACTGGCTCGCGCGCACCGGCCAGCGCTACTGGCAGATCCTGCCCGTGAACCCCACGGACGGCTTTGGCTCCCCGTACGCGGGAACGTCCGTCTTCGCGGGCAACGAGCGCCTGCTCGAGCTCGGCGGCGAGGCGCTGCGTGCGCGCATGGAGGGCTTCGAGCCCGATGCCGTCTACGACGAGTTCATGCAGGCCAACGCCGATTGGCTTGACCCCTACGCGTGCTTTGCCGCCATCTCCGAGCTCACGGGCACGGACGAGTGGCAGGCGTGGCCTGTCGAGTGGCGTCGCTTCTCTCCTGCGCTGCTCAAGGACCCCCGCCTGGCCGACGGCATCCGCCTGCACCGCTTTGCCCAGTGGGAGTTCGAGTGGGAGTGGATGGACCTGCGCGCCTACGCCAACGCGCGCGGCATCCGCATCATCGGCGACATCCCCATGTACGTCTCGGCGTCCTCGGCAGACGTCTGGGCCAACCCCGAGCAGTTCTGCGTGGACGAGAACGGCAGGCCCACGCTCCAGGCTGGCACGCCGCCCGACGCGTTTGCCAAGGACGGTCAGCTGTGGGGCAACCCGTGCTACCGCTGGGACGCCATGTGCGCCGACGGCTACGCGTGGTGGATGCGCCGCCTTGCGCGCACGTTTGCCCTGTACGACGTCACGCGCCTCGACCACTTCCTGGGGTTCCAGAACTACTACGGCATCCCTGCCGGCTGCACAGCGCTCGAGGGTTCCTGGCACGCCGGCCCTGGCATCTCGCTGTTCGAGCGCGCCCACGAGCTGCTTGGCCAGCTGCCCATCATCGCCGAGGACCTGGGCTCGGTGACGCCCGCCACGCGCGCGCTGCTCGCGCAGGTGGGCTGCTGCGGCATGGACGTCATGCAGTTCGCCGACAACGATGTGCGTGGCGGCTGGGCCCCTCGCGCCGACAAGGTGGCCTACACCTCCACGCACGACAACCAGACACTCGTGGGCTGGTGCGCCCAGCACTTCGGCCTGGACGCCGCCCCCGCCCGCGAGCTCGCCGCCTCGCTCATGCGCATGGCCTTCGCAAGCGGAGCCGACGTCGTCATGTGCACGTTGCAGGACGCAGCGCTTCTCGGCGACGAGGCCCGCATGAACGTACCGGGCGTCGCGGAGGGCAACTGGGCCTGGCAGGCCACGCCGGAGGACCTCGCTGCGGGCGAGGCGTTCCTCGGCGAGCTCACCCGCTCTTCGAATCGTGAGGTGAACTAGCGTGCTCATCAACCGCGTCGCGCGCCAGCTGCTGGGTGCGCCCGAGCTTCTGCCGGCCCTCTCCGAGCTGCGCGCCGGAAACGACGCCACGGTCGCCGTGTCGCAGAGCGCCCGTGCGCTCGTGCTCGCGAGCGTCTGGGCGGCCGACCCGCGCCCGTGCCTGTTCGTGGTCTCGGGCGAGGAGGCCGCCGAGCGTGCGGCCCATGCGCTCGAGGCGTGGCTTGGCAAGGACGTGGTGCTGCGCTATCCCGAGCGCCGCGACTTGCCGTGGAAGAGCGACGCCCCCGATGATGCCGTTATCGGCGCGCGCACGGAGGCCATCGGCAGGCTGGCGACCGGCGAGCCATGCGTCGTCGTGGCGAGCGCCCGCTCGCTGCTGCGCCGCGTGCCTCCGGTGGGCTCGGGCTACTGGGCGAGCTCCACGTTTGCCGTGGGCGACGAGGTTCCCTTCGAGGACGTGGGGCCCCTGCTCGTGGGTCTTGGCTATGCGGACCTGGGCGAGCTCGACGGCCCGGGAACGTTCCACATCCACGGAGACGCCGTCGACATCTTCCCCGCGCAGGCGGCGACGCCCGTGCGCGTCGAGTTCTTCGGCGACGAGATAGACCGCGTGAGGCGCATGGTGGCCTCCACCGGCCAGACGATCGGCGACCTTAAGAGCGTCACCGTGCGCCCCTGCCGCGAGCTTGCCCTTACCGACGAGACGGTGGCCCATGCCCGTAAGGCCCTATGGACCGCCGCCCAGAACGACACGAAGCTCGCCGCGAACCTCGAACTCATCGAGGCGCGTAGTCCCGAGCCCTCGCTCGAGCGCTACCTGCCCGCGCTCTACGGCAAGACGGCGAGCCCGCTCGAGCACGTGTGCGCGGACGCCCTCATGTGCTTCGCCGAGCCCCGCGCGCTGTTCGACGACTGCGTGCGCGGCTCCGACGAGGCCGAGCAGCTCGCCCGCAATGCCGGCGCCACCACGAAGGGCCTGTTCACGGCCCCGCGCGACATGGACTTTGGTAGCCAGCAGCGCCTGTCGTTCGCGAGCATGCTGCGCGTGGGCACGCAGGTGACCGCCGAGCTTCCCGTGCGCCAGCCGGGCATCTCCGGCAGCGACACGAGGCTGCTCGGCCGCGTGCGCCAGCTCGTGGGCGACGGCTGCTCCGTGCTGTTCGCCGTGCCCGACCGCTCCGCGCGCGAGCACCTTGAGCTCAGCTTTGGCGACGAGCACGTGATGTTTGGCGAGTCGCTCGCAAGCGCCGCCGAGAACCGCGTGCCGCTCAGCGACCCCAAGGCAAACGAGCCGGCCTGCGCCCCGTCGCTTCCGCGCGGCCAGGTGACGTTCATCGACGCCGCCGTGCCCGCCGGCATCGTGGTGCCCACGGCCAAGCTCGCCGTCCTGTCCGTGGCAGACCTGTCCGGGCACATGGCCAAGCACCGCTCGCGCCGCCGCGTCGACCCCACGTCCATCACGTTTCCGTTCAAGCCGGGCGACTACGTCGTCCACGCCACGCACGGCATCGCCCTGTTCGCCGACATCGTCCGCCAGGAGGTGGGCGGCCGCGAGCGCGACTACTTCCTTCTCGAGTACGCCGGCGGCGACAAGCTGTTCGTGCCGCTCGAGCAGGTGGACCGCATCACGCGCTACGTGGGCCCGGACGGCTCGAGCCCGCGCCTCACGCGCCTGAACACGGCCGACTGGTCTCGTGCCACGAACAAGGCCCGCAAGAACGCCAAGCGCCTCGCGTTCGACCTCGTGGACCTGTACACGCGCCGTGCGAGCGTCCAGGGCCACGCCTTTGAGCCCGACACGCCCGAGCAGCAGGAGATGGAGGCGGCGTTTCCCTACGAGCTCACGGCAGACCAGCGCTCGGCCGTGAACGACATCAAGGCCGACATGGAGACGGCCCGTCCCATGGACCGCCTGCTGTGCGGCGACGTGGGCTTCGGCAAGACCGAGGTGGCCCTGCGCGCCGCGTTCAAGTGCGTGGCCGAGGGCCGCCAGGTCATGGTCCTGTGCCCCACCACGATCCTCGCTCAGCAGCACTTCGAGACGTTCTTCAACCGCTTCGCCCCGTTCGACTTCGAGGTGGACGTGCTTAGCCGCTTCCGCACGGCCAAGCAGCAGCGCCTGGCGCTCGAGGGATTCGCGAGCGGCAAGGTGTCCGTGCTCGTGGGCACGCATCGCCTGCTGTCCAACGACGTCAACCCGCACGACCTTGGCCTCGTCATCGTCGACGAGGAGCAGCGCTTTGGCGTGCAGCACAAGGAGCAGCTCAAGAACATGCGCGAGCAGGTCGACGTGCTCACGCTCTCGGCCACGCCGATTCCGCGCACGATGCAGATGGCCATGAGCGGCGTGCGCGACATGAGCCTCATCATGACGCCGCCGCCCGGGCGCCTGCCCGTGAAGGTCACAGTGGGGGAGTACGACCCAGACGTCGTCTCGGCCGCCATCAGGACCGAGCTCGCGCGCAAGGGCCAGGTCTACTACGTGAGCAACCGCGTCAAGACGATCGACGAGGCCGAGGCCCGCGTGCTCGAGGCCGCGCCCGAGGCCCGCGTGGGCGTGGCGCATGGCAAGATGAGCGCCAAGCAGGTCGAGGACATGATGATGAGGTTCCAGCGTGGCGACATCGACGTGCTCGTGGCCACGACCATCATCGAGAGCGGCATCGACAACCCGCACACCAACACGCTCATCATCGAGGACTCGCAGCGCCTGGGCCTCGCGCAGCTCTACCAGCTCAAGGGCCGCGTGGGCCGTGGCCGCACGCAGGCCTACGCCTACTTCATGTTCCCGGGCGAGCACCCGCTCACACCCGAGGCCACCGAGCGCCTCACGGCCATCAACGAGTTCCAGGAGCTCGGCAGCGGCATGCGCGTCGCCATGCGCGACCTCGAGATTCGCGGCGCCGGCTCGCTCATGGGCGCCGAGCAGCACGGCAACCTCTCGAGCGTGGGCTTCGACCTGTTCACGCAGATGCTGGGACAGGCCGTGGCCGAGGCCCGCGGCGATGCCGCAGACGAGCTGGCCCAGAGCGAGGTCAACATCAACCTGCCCGCCGACTTCTACCTGGCCGAGGAGTACCTGCCCGAGGTGGACCGCCGCGTGCTCGTGTACCGAAAGCTCGCCTGCGCCGTGGAGCTTGCGGAGGTGGATGCGCTGCAGCACGAGTGCGAGGAGAGCTTCGGCGCGCTTCCCCAGGCCGCGTGCAACCTGTTCGACCGCGCGCGCATCCGCATCCGCGCGCAGCGCCTGGGCGTCTCGAGCGTCTCGATCGCAAGCGGCAGGATCATCTTCCAGGGCCTCAAGTGCTCCCGCGAGCTCACGCTCAAGCTCAAGGAGCAGCGCGCGCTCGTCTACCCCAAGACCGAGAAGGTCGCCTACCCGCTCCGCCGCGACGACACGGGCGCCGTGCCCCAGGCCCTTTCCGTCCTCGAGCTTGCCGGCGGCGACGACGACCCGGAGGAATAGCGCGGTACGCATCACGTGAACAGGGGACGTACCCCTGTTCACGTCCGTCTCGCGTAGATTATGTGCGGACATATTGCCCGTGCGCTATGATTGCGGCGGCATCCAAGGACCGCCAGCGCCTTCGCTGGCTGAGAGGAGCACACATGGCAGACAACACCAACGCCGGTCCCATCGACGCCGCCGCGGCGGCCAAGGCGGCCTTCGCCTCCGTCGAGGGCAAGCCCTTCCCCGACGACCTCTTCGAGGCCCCGCAGCTGCGCTGGGCCGTCATCGGCTGTGGCGGCATCGCCAACGAGATGGTGCAGTCGCTTGCGCTCGCCGGCCGCAAGTTCGTCGCCGTGCAGAACCGCACCCACTCAAAGGCCGTGGCGTTTGCCGAGCGCTGGGGCATCGAGCGCGTCTACGAGACGCCCGAGCAGCTCTACGCAGACCCAGACGTCGACGCCATCTACATCTCCACGCCGCACAACACCCACATCGCCTTCATGCGCGGTGCCCTGGCCGCTGGCAAGCACGTCCTGTGCGAGAAGTCCATCACGCTCAACTCCGAGGAGCTCGATGAGGCCATCAGGATCGCCGACGAGCACCACGTCGAGCTCGTGGACGCCACGACGATCCTGCACATGCCGCTCTACCGCGGCCTCATCGCGCGCGCCATGGCGGGCGACTTCGGCAAGCTGAACCTCGCCACGCTCAACTTCGGCAGCTACAAGCCCTATGACCCCGAGAACCACTTCTTCAGCCGCAACCGCGCCGGTGGCGCCATGCTCGAGATTGGCGTCTATCCCGTGACGCTTGCCCGCCTGTTCATGGTGAGCCAGCCCGTCGACGTCATCTCGATCTGCAACGCGTGCGAGACGGGCGTCGACGTCACGAGCGGCATCGTCATGCGCAACGCCGAGATGCAGATGGCCACCATCACGATGTCGCTGCACTCCAAGCAGCCCAAGCGCGCCATGCTGAGCTTCGAGGACTGCTACATCGAGATCATGAACTACCCGCGCGCAGACCACGCCACCATCACCTGGACGGCCGACAACCGCCGCGAGGAGATCCACCTGGGCGAGGAGGCCTACGCGCTGTGCTACGAGGTCGCAGACCTCGAGCGCGCCGTCGCCGGCGACGAGGTGGAGCACTCGATGCTCGCCTACACGGTCGACAACATGCAGATCATGACGCAGCTGCGCCGCCAGTGGGGCGTGACCTACCCCGAGGAGGAGGGCCTGGCGTAGGGCGCCACCCCACCAATCCAGGGCATTCGTTGCCGGGCCGGCGCAATCGGGCGCTGGCCCGGCTTGCGTAAGCGTTGTGTCAGGCGCCGCCGGGCCCGCTCGCGGCGGGGTACACTTTCCCCAGAAAACCAAGTGAGAGGAAGCAAGCATGACCGCAGCGAACATCGCGCCGTTCATTCGCGGCGCCCACCACCTCGTCTATCGCCCGGACGGCCTCGTGAGGCCCTCCCGCATGTCGAACAAGCAGATGGACGCCGCGCGCGAGGCGGGGCGCGAGCGTGCCGCCAGCTACACGGCCGGTATCACCATCAACCTCGTGACGACGGGAGACGAGGTCTCGTTCGACCTGTCCGTCGTGACCCCCATCCACTACGCGAGCTCCGCCGTGGCCGAGACGATCGAGCTCGCCCAGGCCCGCGGTGACGAGCGCGCCCCCGAGGCCGGCCTCGTCGACGGCATCGACCTGTACGTCGACGGCACCTACGTCATGACGGCAGCCGCCGAGGACGGCCCCGTGACGCTTTCGTTCGAGAACCCCAGCCACGCCCCCGCAAACGTCACGGTCTACCTGCCCTGCCTCATGTCCGTGGCCGTGGGCAACCTGTCCACGAACGGCAGTCTCGAGCAGGCGCCCAAGCGCGGCTACCTGCTTGCCCTGGGAGACTCCATCACACAGGGCTACGTCGTGGGGACGCCCGGCAGCTCCTGGCCGGCGCAGGTCTCTCGCGCGCTTGGCCTCGACCTCGTCAACCAGGCGATCGCGGGCCATCACTTCGACGCGCACACGCTGCGCGGCATGAAGCTCCTGCGCGAGAACCCGCCCGCCGCTATCGTCGTCGCCTACGGAACGAACGACTGGGCCCACACCGGCAGTGCCGAGGACCTTGTCGAGAACATGAGCCGCTACCTCTCCAAGCTCGCCGACCGCTTCTGCGACACGCCCGTCTACGTGCTGAGCCCCGTGTGGCGCGCCGACATCGACGAACCCCGCGCGCATGGCCGCAGCCTCGCATGGGTGGGAAGCATCCTGTGCGACGAATGCGCCCGCCTCGGCCTTCACTACGTCGACGGCGCGGAGCTCGTCCCCGCGGATCGCGCGCTGTACTCGGACGGTCGCCTGCATCCGGACGCCGCGGGGGCAACGCACCTGGCCGCGGGCGTCATCGACCGCCTCGAGCAGGATGGCATCACCGACCTGCTCGGTGGTCGCCACGATGACGCGCGTGCCAGGGCAGATGCCCAGACGTTGCTGCGCGCCGACGCGCCCCGCCGCCAGCGCGAGCTTGAGCAGGCGGTTCGCACCATCTGGCGCCTGCGCCAGCCGGACGGCTGCCCCTGGGACAAGGTGCAGACGCACGAGAGCATCAAGAAGAACATGATTGAGGAGGCCTACGAGGCCGTCGACGCTATCGATGCCGGTGACGCGGCTCACCTGCGCGAGGAGCTCGGCGACGTGCTCATGCAGGTGCTGCTCCACGCCCAGATCGCGGCCGACGCGGGCGAGTTCACGTTCGCCGACATCTGCCGTGACCTCGACGAGAAGCTCGTCCGCCGCCATCCGCACGTGTTCGGCGCGGGCGTCTCGGCCTCGGGTGCCGACGAGGTGCTCGACATCTGGAGCCGCGTGAAGCTCGAGGAGCGCCGCGACGCCACCGAGGCCGATGACGCGCCCGCAGGCCTTCTCGACTCCGTGCCCCGCGCGCTGCCCTCGCTCATGCAGGCGCAGAAGATCTCCAAGAAGGCGGCCGCCTGCGGCTTCGACTGGGACACCACGCAAGACGTCTGGGACAAGGTGGACGAGGAGCGCCGCGAGTTCACGGCGGAGGAGCGCGGCAGCGAGCGGGCGCTCGACGAGTTCGGAGACGTGCTGTTCTCGGCGGTGAACGTGGCCCGCAAGGAGGACATCGACGCCGAGACCGCGTTGCGTCACAGCTGCGAGAAGTTCCGCGCCCGCTGGTCTTCCATGGAGCAGGCGGCCCGGGCGCAGGGGCGCTCGCTCGAGGACCTCTCGCATGAGGAGCTTGAGGAGCTTTGGGCCCAGGCCAAGCACGAGGGCTAAACTATAGAGACACAAGACGCTTGCGCGCCCGCTCGGCCTTGCCGGACGGGCGCGCGGCATGAGTTCACACGCGGCAGAAACGAACCAGGAACCTCATGAGCGCATATTCCGAATCATCGCGGGGCACTCGTCCCCGAGCCACCTCCGCGCGCGAGTCGCGGACCGTCTCCCGCCCTGTCGTCCGGGGTGGCGCCCCGGCCGCCCGTGAAAGATCCAGGCGAACGAGTGGGACGACTCACGCGCGCGCCACGGCAGCTCCCATGTGTGGCGCCGCCGCGGGGCGCGGGCGCACTGCGCGCCCGCAGGGACGGGGAGCGAGCGAGGACGCGGGCTCACGGGCCGCGGCCAAGGCGTCCGGCATCCTGTCGTGGGCCGGCTCGCATCGCGCGGCCTGCATCGTCGTCGTGGTCATCGTCGCGCTCGTCGTGGCGCTGTATCCTCCCGCAAAGGCCCTCTATGGCGCGAGTCGCACGAACGCGGTGCTCGCCGAGCGCCTGGACGCGGCAACGTCGAGTGCCACCCAGCTCCAGGGAGAGGTCGACTCGCTCATGACGCGCGAGGGCATCGAGGACGAGGCGCGCCGCCGCGGCTATGTGAGCGAGGGTGAGACGGCAGTCGACGTCGATGGAGTCACCGACTCCGGCAGCGCCACCACCGACGAGAGCGTCACGGGCGACTCCTCCCAAACGACCGATGCACAGGAGCCGTGGTACGTCTCGGCCCTGGACTTCTTCTTTGGCTATGACCCGTCTACGCAGGGGGTGGGGTAGATGACGCGCGTTGCCGTCATAGACATTGGCACCGTCACGGCGCGCTTGGGCGTAAGCGACGTTGTGGGCGGCCGCGTCGAGCACTGCTCCAAGACGTCGACCATCTGCAACCTGGGCGAGGGCGTGGCCGAGACCGGCCTTCTGTCCGATGCCGCCTGCGAGCGCGTGCTCTCGTGCGCGGCGGGCTACGTGGCCAGCGCGCGCGAGGCGGGCGCCGGCGCTGCGTGCTGCACGCTCACGAGCGCCGCACGTGACGCCGCGAACGCGAGCGTACTGCTCGAGGGCCTTGCGGCCCTGGGGCTTGACCCGCAGGTCATTCCTGGCGAGGTCGAGGGGTCACTCACGTTTCTTGGCGTGGCGCAGGACTTTCTCGGCCAGCGCATCGTCGTGGCCGACAACGGCGGCGGCTCCACCGAGGTCGCGGTTGGCACGCTGGAGGAGGGCGGCGTCTCGCTCGAAGCCGTTCGCTCGCTCAACGTGGGGTGCCGCCGCGTGACGGACCTGTTCCTCTCGCGGGAGGACCCGCCTAGCGCGCGCTCGGTCGAGCAGGCGCGGGCCTTTTGCCGCGAGCGCTTCTGCGACGAGCTGCCGGCGCCGGCACGTGACGCCGTGGCCGGAGGACGCCTCGTCTGCGTTGGCGGGACAGTGACGACGCTCGTTGCCATCGGCGCGGCGCTCGATCCGTATGATCCGAGCTTCGTGCACCTGCACGACCTGAGCCTTGACGAGGTCGATGAGCTCACCGAGAGGCTCGCGGCCCTGCCGCTCGAGGAGAGGCGCGAGGTCACGGGGCTGCAGCCCAAGCGTGCGGGTGTCATCGCCGCCGGTGCGCTGTGCGTGAGTGAGCTCATGCGCGCGTGCGGTGCCGATCGCCTCACCGTGAGCGAGAGCGACCTGCTCTATGGCCTCTCCATTGCTGCGGCTGCCGCCACGGAGGGGCAGGCCGGCCCGGTTGCGTGGGAGCCGCGGCTGTCCGCTTTGCGCTAAAGTACGGAGCACGCACGGGGGCGTGGCGGAATTGGCAAACGCGGGGGTCTTAAAAACCCCTGCCGGAAGGCTTGTGGGTTCGAACCCCACCGCCCCTACCATTGACGTTGCAGGCGCGAGTCCTCCAGGGCTCGCGTCTTTTTGTTGCGTCTCGCAACGCGTTCGCTCTCGTTAATCGCGATGACAGGCGATTCTGGCCGCTGCATCGCAATTAACGAGAGCGAACGGCCCGAGCGTCTACGCGCAGCAGCACGCCGCCTTGCGCTCGCGGCTCGGCGCGTTCATGAGCGCAAGCAGCGTGCGCTCCGAGGCCGACGTGTCGCCGCCGGTGAGGAACGGTATTCCGTTGACGTAGGGAATGTCGAGCGTGCCGGGGATGAGCGTCACGGCAACGAGGAAGTCGTGATCGTCTGCGAGCTCGGGGACGTCGGCCATCTTGCACTGGGTGACGTCGTAGCGGCCGGCGTAGCCGTGCGCGTCAAGCAGCTGGCAGACGCGCTCGCGAACCGCCGACGACGTGCAGATGCCTGTCCCGCAGGCCATGAGGATGTGCTTCATTGCCGTCCTTCTCAAAAACGACAGGTGACCTGGAGGTGGCTGCGGGCTCCGCGTTCGATTGTGGTGTGTGTCCCAGGTGCTATTCGATTCAACAAGCGGGTAGTTTAGTCGCTTTTCAGCATGAATGCTAGTACCCGCGACCTGCGGTTTCGCTGTCCAACGACATGGCATTGCTCGCGTGGCGCCGTTCTCGGCCGTGTTTTACGTGGCGAGAACGACGCGAGCCACGTTTTACGTGTTACGAGCGCCTCAGGCGCGTAAATCGTGGCTTTCGACAAATGCGACGCGTAGAACATGGCGCTTAACGTCGTTTCGTGCCTTGCCCACAAAAAGCCCCGTTGCCGGGGCCCTTGCTGATCAAATGGTGCCCCCAGCGGGATGTCCGCGTTCGGCTGCGCCGTCCGCGTGCGCTTCGGGGCGTTCGCCCCTCGCGCGCCTCGTCGGGAAACGCTCGCGCGTTTCCTCGCCTCGGCCCCTGACGGGTTCGAATCCCGCCGCAGGTCCCCGCCCACAAAAAAAGGCCCCGTTGCCGGGGCCCTTGCTGATCAAATGGTGCCCCCAGCGGGATTCGAACCCGCGGTATCCACCTTGAAAGGGTGGCGTCCTAGGCCGCTAGACGATGGGGACGTGCGCAAGTGAGTATATCAGAGTCGGGGCGCGTGCCCATGCCCGGCTACCACTCCAGGTCGTTCTCGCGCGCGAAGCGCTGGGCCTGCTCGGTGAAGCCGTCTTGCGCGCTTGCCCAGCCGAGAAAGTCGGGCGTGTCCATGATCGCCGGGTCGCACTCGTGGACGGCCATCATGGCCTCCTGGTAGCTGCTCGCCTCGACGTCGGGGCGGTCGGGGAGGTATGGCTCCACGAACGTGGGCCTCAGCAGCGCGTATGCCCCGCCACGGCACAGGCTCGCGTAGCCTCGCAGCGCGCGTCTTGCGGCCGGCATGCGATCGAGCTTGAACAGCAAAAGCGCCCTCGTGAGGTGCGTCCAGGCGTTGCCCTGCCTGCCAAAGCGCGCGTCGAGCTCGTCGAAGCCCCGCTCGTCCTCGAGACGCGCCAGCGCAATGGCCCACGTGAAGCGAATGCCGATGTTGTCGGCCGGGTTGAGCGCCGCCGCTCGCTCGCACGTCTCCAGCGCTCGGCGGTAGCGGGCCGTCTCGAGCTGCGTGCGCGCAATGGACGCAAGCAGGCGCAGCCTCGGGCGCGCGAACGCGTCCTCCCACAGGTCGGCACCGTCTGCGGGGGCAAGCTCATCCAGCCCCTGCTCGATCTGCTCGAGACGAACGAGTGCGTCGTCCGGCTCGCCCTTGCCCGTGAGGGCGAGAATCGCCTGCGCATCGATGCAGTCGCCGTCGATGCGCAGCGCGTCCTCGCAACCGTGCCGCAGCCTCTCGATCCTGCGGTTGCGCGCCTCCAGATAAGCGTCGTCGCTCTCGATGAACTCCTCGTCCTTCTGCGCGTCGGCGCTGGCCGCAAGCGCGCGCCCCAGGCGCTCAAATGCCTGGTCCTCCTTGGCGCCCAGGTAGTCCTCGGGCGTCTTCTTGACGGCGGCCCTCAGCTCCTCGTAGGCGAGGTCGGACATGTCGCCAAGCTCGGTGCGCCTGCGCTGGGCCAGGCGGTCGGTCAACTCCTCTGCGTACCTCACTTCTGCCCCTCCCCAAGGCTCGGGTCTGCCGCAAGCTCGCGGGCCTGCGCCTGCGTGACCTCGGGAAGGTTGGCGACCCACCAGCCAAACGTCCCGCGCTCGTGAGAGTCGCAGCCCTCCTGGAGCAGCACCGTCGCCTCCGAGGTCGCGAGGATGAGCTCGTCCTCGGTGCCCGGGTCGATCGCGAGGCGAGCGAACACGCCGTCGGGCAGGTCGTCCTGGCGGGCGAGCGTCGTGCCGGCGTTGGGGTAGAGGGCAAGCAGCCGCGCGATGTGGGCGCGGGCCTCGTCGCGGTCCTCGCGCTTGAACGCGAGCGCCGCCCGCGCAAGCGCGTACCATGCGGGGCCACGTCGCTCGTCCGCCCGCTCGCAGAGGGTGCGGAGGCCCTCCTCGTCCTCGAGCTTTGCATAGGTGAGCGCCAGCGTGAGGCTCACGTCCGCCGGGTCCTCTGGCTCCACGGCGAGCGCCTCCTCGCCCTCCTGCAGGGTGAGACGATACCTGCCGCAGATGAGCGAGCTTGCGCACTCGGCTGCCAGCCATCGCAGGTAGGGTCTCATGGCGAGCGTGCGGGCAACGTCTGCGAGCTCGTCCGAGCCCGTGACGGCGTCACGCCTGCGGCCGCAGCTCTCGAGCACCTCCTGGGCTCCCTCGACGAGGAAGCGGTGGTACTCGTTTGGGGTGGGGGCCTGTGCCGCCGACAGCATGCGGCGCGCGTCATGGCACTCGGGGTCGAGCTCAAGCGCCTCACCCAGGAGCTTCCTCGCCTCGGCGATTGTCTGGGGGGCCGAGGCGTCGGTTGCAAAGGGAAGCTGGTAGTCGATGAGCTCGGTGGCTCGCGCGACGAGGTGGAACGCCCTGTCCTCGTCCGTCTGGGGCAGCGTGTCGCGCTTTTGGCTGTAGCGATGCCCAAAGTCCACGGCCGCGCGCGCGGCGCCAAATGGGTCGCTCGCGCCAAGCGTCCCCGCAAACCTCAGGCTGAGTCGCTGGAAGTCCTCGTAGTTTGGATCGAGCGCCATGCGCCCTCCCTTCTCGTGCTCCCTATGGTACGCGAACGCACCGTGAGCAGTGGGCGCAGCACCGTTCATGCGAGAACAGGGATACGTCCCCTGCTCACGCGGGCGCGGATTGCATATTGTTTCGCGTCTGTTTCTATCTTGGGCAACATTCGCCCTGCTCGTTGACACCGTTCGCTGACGTGCCATGATGCTTAACCATCCACTGGAGATGGCACGTGGGGATGCGTGCCCAAGTGAATCGAGAGATTTAGCCATGAACAAGCAGCTATCCATTATTGAGGTCGTCATTATCTAGAACGGGTGGCTGAGTTGCCGCCCGTTACTAACGGGCGGCCTGAGGAGGGGCCGTCGGGTGAGGAACCCAACGGCCCCTCTTTTTTTGCGCATGGTATCTCTCGCTATGGAAGGAGCATTTGTGAACGGAATCGTTTTGATGGTGGTGGCCGCTGTGGTGCTCTTTGGCGGCTACATGCTGTACGGGCGTTGGCTCGCCAACAAGTGGGGCGTCGATGCGGACGCCATCACGCCCGCCCGCCGCATGGAGGATGGCAACGCCTTCTCCCCGGCCTCTGCATTCACCGTGTTCTCGCACCAGTTCAGCTCGATCTGCGGTGCCGGCCCCGTCACGGGCACGATCGTGGCCATGGCCTTCGGCTGGCTCCCGGTTGTCCTGTGGGTCCTCGTCGGCGGCATCTTCTTTGGCGCCGTGCATGACTTCGGCGCCCTGTACGCCTCGATGAAGAACAACGGCAAGTCGCTTGCCCAGCTCATCGAGAAGTACATCGGCAAGACCGGCCGTCGCCTGTTCCTGCTGTTCTGCTGGCTGTTCTGCATCATCGTCATCGCTGCCTTCACCTCCATGGTGTGCGGCACGTTCAAGTACACCGCGGCCGCCGAGGGTGGCATCGACTTCACGAAGTCCTACGCCGCCGGCTGCGCTGGCACGATCTCGATCCTGTTCACGTTCGTGGCCATCGCCTTCGGCTGGGCCCAGCGCAAGTTCAACCTCAAGGGTGCCACCGAGTTCGTCGTCGCCTGCGTTGCCATCGTCGCCATGTTCGCCGTGGGCATGCAGTTCCCGCTCTACCTCGACCTCAACCAGTGGATCGCCGTCGTTATGGTCTACCTGGTCTTCGCCGGCGCCATGCCCATCCAGACGCTGAAGCAGCCGCGTGACTACCTCACCACCATCATGATGGTCACCATGATCGTCTGCGCCGTCCTGGGCATCTGCGTCCTCGGCGCCAAGGGCCAGGCCACGATCACGGCCCCGATGTTCACCGGCTTCTCCACGAAGTCCGGCATGATGTTCCCCGTCCTGTTCGTCTCCGTTGCCTGCGGCGCCCTCTCCGGCTTCCACAGCCTCGTGTCCTCCGGCACCTCCTCTAAGCAGGTCTCCAACGAGAAGGACGCCGTCAAGGTTGGCTACGGCGCCATGATCGTCGAGTCCTTCGTGGGCATCCTCGCCATCATCATCGCCGGCATCATGTTCTCCGACATGAACACCGCCGGCACCGGCGCCCTGAACGTCGTCGACGCTGCTGGCAACCCCGTTGCCTCCACGCCGTTCCAGATCTTTGCCGCCGGCATCTCCCGCGGCATGCAGGCCTTCGGTGTCGACGGCACCGTCGCCACGGTCTTCATGACCATGAACGTCTCGGCCCTGGCCCTCACCTCGCTTGACGCCGTGGCCCGCATCGCCCGCACGTCCTTCTCCGAGTTCTTCGCTCAGACCAACGACGCCCTCGCCATCGAGGACAAGTCCGGCGCTATGAAGGTCCTCGGCAACCCCTGGTTCGCCACGGTCGTCACGCTGCTCCCGGGCCTCGCCCTCACCTTCGGCGGCTACCTGGCCATCTGGCCGCTCTTCGGTGCCTCCAACCAGCTGCTCGGCGGCATGACGATGATCACGCTCGCCGTGTTCTGCAAGTGCACCGGCCGCAAGGGCGCCATGCTCTACGTGCCCGTGGCGTTCCTGCTCGTCTGCACCTTCACCTCGCTGGCCCAGAGCATCATGGGCTGCGTGACCGCGCTGTCCGCCGGCACCGCCGCCTCCGTGTTCAACTCCGTCCTGCAGCTCTTCTTCGCCGTCCTGCTCGTGGTCCTCGGCCTCATCGTTGCCGTGAACTGCCTCAAGGAGCTTTTCGGCAAGCAGGCCGGCTCCCTGCCCGACGAGGAGCCCGAGTGGACCGAGCTCGGCCGTCAGCACGTCGCCGAGGCCGCCGGCAAGGGTGCCGCTTCCGGCTCCACCGCTGCCGACGAGGCCTAAGGCCCCCCACGTCTCATCGCCGGCTCTCAGCGACTCGTAGCCGACTGATGATGGGCCCGCATCCCCAGGGATGCGGGCCCTTTCTTATATGTGGGCGCCCGGGTGCGTCTCGGCGTGACGGCCGTCTGGCCTGCGCCCGCCCGCTCCGCGCCCGCCGCCATCGTGTCGGTTGTGTTCCCGATTCCGCGCGCCTGCCGGGCCCGGCGGGCACAGCGCGTATACTTTGATAAAAACGAGGGGCCGCCGCGCGGGGAGTCGCGGAAGGCCACATCCTGATCGCAAACAAACGGAGGGGGCGCCATGGAGCCCGAGCCCAACACGAGTGCCACCGGGGACGCCGCCGCCCCCGAGGTCGCCAGCGCCGAGAAGGAGCCAACGATCGAGGAACGCCTCGAGGAGGCCATCGCCATCACGGCCCCCGGCACCGCCGTGCGCCGTGCCCTCGACATGATCATCGCCGGCCACCTCGGCGCCCTCATCTGCGTGGGCGACACCGACACCGTGCTCTCTGCCGGCAACGACGGCTTCCCACTCAACATCTCGTTCACGGCGAACCGCCTGTTCGAGCTCTCCAAGATGGACGGCGCCATCGTCGTGGACCGTGACCTCACGCAGATCCTGCGCGCCAACTTTCACCTCAACCCAGACCCGAGCCTTCCCACGAGCGAGACGGGCATGCGCCACCGCACGGCTGCGCGCATGAGCCTGCTCACGAAAGCCCTCGTCATATCCGTCTCCGAGCGCCGCCAGGTCGTGAACCTGTATGTGGGCGGCCGCTCGCACCAGCTGCGCGGCGTGGCCGAGCTCATGACGAGCGCCTCGCAGCTCATCACGACGCTGCAGACCACGCGCCAGGCACTCGACCACGCGCTGCTTCGTCTCACCACGCTCGAGCTCGACAACTACGTCACGCTCGCCGACGTCACGACGATCCTCAACTACTTCGAGACCCTCATGACCGCCGCCGACGAGATAGACCGCTGCGTCGTGCAGCTTGGCAGCGAGGGCCGCACCGTCGAGATGCAGCGCGAGCAGCTCGTGGGAGACATGGAGTCCGAGTACCTGCTCATGATCCGCGACTACGCCCGCGACTCCTCGGAGGGCAACGCCGAGGCCATCCGCGAGAAGCTCCACGCGGCAGACCCGTCCCAGTGGCGCTCGCCCAAGCGCGTCGCCAAGGTGCTCGGCTACGACGACCTGCGCGAGGACAGCGTCATGGTCCCGCTCGGCCTGCGCACGCTCAGCCGCGTCTCCGTCGTCCGCGAGGGCATGGCCGACAAGATCGTCGACGAGTACGGCAACCTCCGCGAGCTCATGGACGACATCGAGCAGAACCCCTCGCGCCTCGATGACCTCGGCGTCAAGAACCCCTCCATCCTTGCGGACAGCCTGTACCGCATGTGGGGCAAGAAGGAGTAGCCGGTGTCTGCAGCCACGTACATCAGCACGCCCGACACCTGCGCCGTCGTGGCCGCGGGAGGCCTTGGCCTTCGCTTTGGCGACGCGCGAGGCAAGCAGTACGTCGAGCTGTGCGGCCTGCCCGTGCTCGACTGGTCCGTGGCGGCGCTTGACGCGGCCCCCTCGGTGGGCCACATCGTCATCGTCTGCCCGCATGACCGCATCGGGGAGACGCGCGGCATCGTGGACATGATCTCGCCGTCCGTCCCCGTCACCTTCGTCGAGGGTGGCGCCACGAGGCAGGAGTCGTGCCTCGCGGGCATCCGTGCCGTGCCGGAGGGCTTCCCGCTCGTCGCCATCCATGACGGGGCGCGCCCGCTCATCAAGCCCGAGACCATCGAGGCCGTCGTCGCGCGCGTGCGCAGCGACGCCTCGCTTGCCGGCGCCATCTGCGCCCACCCCTCCGCCGACACGCTCAAGGTCGTCGAGGACGGAACCGTGCAGGCCACGCCGGAGCGCTCGCGCTACTGGGCCGTCCAGACCCCGCAGGTGTTCCACACAGCCACCGTGCTCGAGGCGCACCTCGCCGCGGCTCGCGAGGGCTTTGTGGGCACCGATGACGCCTCGCTTGTCGAGCGCGCAGGCGGCCGCGTGGCGGTCGTGGAGAGCCCGAGCGACAACATGAAGGTCACGGTGCCCGAGGACCGCCTGCCCGTCGAGGCCATCCTCGCGCGCAGGATCGAGCGCGGCGACGTCCCGGCCGCCGCGAGGGAGGCGGTGCGCCCATGCTGAGGATCGGCCACGGCTATGACGTCCACAAGCTCGCCGAGGGACGCGACCTCATCCTGTGCGGCGTGAGGATTCCCCACAGGCTCGGCCTTCTCGGCCACTCGGACGCAGACGTCGCCACGCATGCCGTGGCAGACGCCATCCTGGGGGCCACGCGCCTGGGAGACCTCGGCAAGCTGTTCCCCGACACGGACCCCGCCTACGCGGGCGCCGACTCGCTCAAGCTGCTCGCGCAGGTCATGCGCCTTGCCCGCGAGCGCGGCTACGAGCTGCTCGACTGCGACTGTACCATCGCCGCCCAGGCCCCCAAGCTCGCCCCGCATCGCGAGCAGATGCGCGAGAACCTCGCGCACGCGCTTGGCGTGGACACGGCGAGCGTTGGGGTCAAGGCCACGACCACCGAGCGCCTCGGCTTCGTGGGGCGCGAGGAGGGCATGGAGGCCTGGGCGGTCTGCCTCATGGAATACGGCCGCTAGCTGCGACGCGTGCCTCGCGCTATTCTTAGGCGTCATACGCGAGGAGGGCCCAGGGCCTGCGCAGCACATTCGTTAGGATCCGCATGTTCGATCACATACGCGAGGACATCGAGACGTTCCGGGCGCATGACCCGGCGGCAACCTCGACGATCTCCATTCTTCTCAACTCGCCCGGCATGCGTGCCATCTGGGCGTATCGCCGTCAGCACTGGTGGTGGACGCACGGCCACACGCTCATCGCCCGCACGCTCTCCACGTGGAGCCGCCACCGCTTCGGCGTCGAGATCCACCCCGGCGCCACGATCGGGCGCCGCTTCGTCATCGACCACGGCATGGGCATCGTCGTGGGCGAGACCACCATCATCGGCGACGACTGCCAGCTCTACCAGGGCGTCACGCTCGGCGGCACCGGCAAGCAGGGCGGCAAGCGCCACCCAACGCTTGGCAACGGCGTCGTCGTGGGCGTGGGCGCCTCGGTGCTCGGCAACATCACGCTCGGGGACAACGTCAAGGTGGGCGGCGGCGCCGTGGTCGTCCGCGACGTCCCGGCAGACTGCACGGTCGTGGGCATCCCGGGACACGTCACCACAAAGGGCGGCGTGCGCGTGCGCTCCGCCGCGGGCGAGCGTCTCACCTGCCTGTCCATGAGCGACGCGACTACAATCGACAAGGTTATCCACGAGCGCGAGGACGTCGAGCACCGCGAGTATCTGCCCGACCCCGTCGACCGCACCGTCGATGACCTCTCGGCCAAGGTCGAGCGTCTCGAGAAGCGAATCGCCGAGCTGGAGGCCCAGCTCGAGAACAAGGAGTAGCCATGCTCGTCTACAACACCCAGCTTCACAAGAAGGTCGAGCTCACGCCCATCGAGCCCGGCAAGATTCGCATGTACGTCTGCGGCCCCACCGTCTACGACCAGATCCACGTGGGCAACGGCCGCACGTTCCTGGCGTTCGACGTCATCCGACGCTACCTGTCCTACAAGGGCTACCAGGTGACGTTCGCCCAGAACCTCACGGACGTGGACGACAAGATCATCAACCGCGCCAACGAGCAGGGCCGCACGCCCGAGGAGGTGGCCTCGGAGTTCTCCGACGCCTTCATCGAGCAGATGCACCGCCTGGGCGTGCTCGACCCCGACATCCGCCCGCGCGCCACGCGAGAGATCCCCGCGATGATCGAGATGATCCAGGGCCTCATCGATCAGGGCCATGCCTATGCGCCCGGCAACGGTGACGTCTACTTCTCCGTCCGCAGCGATCCCAGCTACGGCACGGTCTCGGGCAGAAACGTCGACGACCTCAAGGTGGGCGCCCGCATCGAGGCCAACGACGAGAAGCGAGACCCGCTCGACTTCGCGCTGTGGAAGGCCGCCAAGCCCGGCGAGCCCATGTGGGACTCTCCGTGGGGCAAGGGCCGTCCCGGCTGGCACACGGAGTGCTCCGCCATGGTGCACCGCTACCTCGGCACGCCCATCGACATCCACGGCGGCGGCCAGGACCTGCAGTTCCCCCACCACGAGAACGAGTACGCCCAGGCCGTCTGCTGCTGGCACGAGCCGCTCGCCAACGTGTGGATGCACACGGGCATGCTGCTCATCGACGGCGAGAAGATGAGCAAGAGCCTCGGCAACTTCTACACGCTCAAGGAGGTCCTGGACAAGTACCCGGCAGACGTCGTGCGGCTGCTCATGCTCCAGACCCACTACCGCTCGCCGCTCGACTTCTCGTTCGACCGCCTCGACGGCGCCGTGGGTACGCTCGAGCGCGTGCGCGGAACCGTCGCCAACCTGCGCTGGGCTGCCGAGAGCTCCTGCGAGAGCTCCCACGAGCTCAATGACGCAGACCGTGCGTTCGGCGCCGCCGTCGACGAGGCCTCGTCCGAGTTCACCCGCCAGATGGACGACGACTTCAACACCGCCGGCGCGCTTGCCGCGCTATTCGGCCTTGTGACGAAGGCCAACACCTACCTGGACGAGGCGGGCGCCAACGCGTCGGGCGTCGTGGCGCTGCGCGCGTCGGACGCGCTCGTCGAGCTTCTCGGCGTCCTAGGCGTCGAGTCCGTGCGTCCGAGCGCCTCCGAGCTGCCCCATGAGCTCGTGGAGCTCGCCGCCGCGCAGGCGGGATACGCCGGCGATGACGCCAACGAGGCCGCAGACGCCCTCGTCGCCGCCCGCGCCGAGGCCCGCGCCGCCAAGAACTGGGGCGTGGCCGACGCCATCCGCGACGGCATCGCCGCTCTGGGCCTCGTCGTCGAGGACACGGCCGCTGGCACCCGCATCAAGCCCGCGAAGGAGGCCTAGCCATGGCGAGAAGGCAAGGCGCCCCCAAGCCGTCCCGCGGCGGCTCGGGGCGTGCGTCGTCCGGACGCGGGGGCAAGGGACCCCAGCGCTCCCAGGGCTATCAGGGCAAGAGGCAGCAGGATGACCGCTCGCAGGGCAGGTTCGGCAGGCCCCAGCAGGGCGCCCCGCGTCCCGCTGGGCGCGGCGACGCTCGCCGCGGCGGCTCCAAGGGAGACCTCATCGAGGGTCGCCGTGCCGTGTCCGAGGCGCTTGACCTGGGACTTCCCGTCATGCGCGCGCTCATCCAGAAGGACTCCGGCAACGCCGATCCCGCGCTCACCGAGCTTGCCCGCCGCCTCGCGGCGGATGGCGTCGAGGTCGAGCGCGTGGCCAAGCCCATCCTTGACTCGCTCTCCTCGCACGGCGCCCACCAGGGCGTCATGCTGAGGGTCCGTCCCTACCGCTATGCGTCCCTGCGAGACGTCATCGACGCGGCGGGGGAGGGCAACGCCCTGGTCATCGTGCTCGACCACGTGACCGACGAGGGCAACTTCGGAGCCATCGTTCGCACGGCCGAGGTCGTGGGCGCGGCGGGCGTCGTCGTCGCCAAGTCTCGAGCCGCACGCGTTGGCGTCGGCGCTTACAAGACGAGCGCCGGTGCCGTCATGCACCTGCCCATCGCGCAGGTGTCCAACCTGGCGACCGCCCTCGACGAGCTCAAGGAGCATGGGTTCTGGGCCGGTGGCGCCACCGAGCATGCCCATGACCTCGTGTGGGACGCCCCCGTCTCGGGGCGCCTCGCGCTCGTGATGGGCTCGGAGGGCTCCGGCATCTCCCGCCTCGTGCGCGAGCACTGCGACTTCGAGTTCAAGCTCCCGCAGCGTGGCGTCGTGGAGTCGCTCAACGTCGCCCAGGCCACGACGGCCATCGCCTACGAGTGGCTTCGTCGCGACATGACGGGCGACGCGGCCGCCGCCGCAATCGCGGACGATGCCTACGAGACGGGCTACGACCTGCCCGACACCTCTGACTTCGACTTCTCGGAGACCGACCTTGACTAAGCGCTCGGACCACGAGCTGCTCGTCGTGGACGGATACAACGTCATATTCGGGACTCCGCGCTACAAGCGCCTCATGGACGAGCCCGACCCTCGCCAGCTCGACCATGACCCGTTCGACCGCGCCAGGGAGCTGCTCGTGGGAGACGTCGCGGCGTTTGCCCAGGGCCGCTACGAGCCGGTCATCGTCTTTGACGCCGCCGGAAACGTGAATCCCGAGCACCCCGAGCTTCGCCGTGCGGGCGTTCGCATGATCTTCTCGCCCACGGGTGTCACCGCGGACACCGTGATCGAGAGGCTCGTGGGGGAGTGCCGCAGGCAGTCCCGCGAGGTCACGGTCGTCACCTCCGACAACGCGATCAGGGCAACCGTGGGAGGCATCCCCGTGACGCGCATATCGAGTGCCATGCTCGCGCACGAGATCGACGTGCTCGACTCCGAGCGAGAGGTCGACATCAACGACCGCCGCCATGGCAAGCTCACGGTGGAGGACCGGCTCGACCCCAAGACCCTCGCGAAGCTCAACGCCCTGCTCGGGCGCTAGCCCGTCCGTGGCGCCCGGCCGCCATATCGGCTACCATGCAAGGGCAGCCCAAGTGGGCAGCACATACGCCAACGTAGCTCAATGGTAGAGCCCCTGTCTTGTAAACAGGCCGTTGTAGGTTCGATTCCTATCGTTGGCTCCAAGCATTCAGGGCCCCATTCGGGGCCCTTTTTCATGCCGCTTGTGGCCATTCTCTGCACGCTCGCAAGCAACTTTTCAAAAAAATTTTCCGGCTGATTGCAGCCTCAATAGCAAACCCGCAGGTAAACACTAAAATAAGTATAGAGACGCCCGGATGGGTGGAATACGTTGACAAGGTTTCCCAGGCCTTGTAATATGCTTTCCGCTGCGAGGGGGAACGTCCCCACGCGGTCGCTTGAAAACGGTATGGGGATGTGGCACAGCGGCAACTGCGGCGGACTGTAAATCCGCTCCTTCGGGTTCCTTGGTTCGAGTCCAAGCATCCCCACCATGCCCGTGTAGCTCAGTAGGTAGAGCACTTCGTTGGTAACGAAGAGGTCACCGGTTCAAATCCGGTCGCGGGCTCCATTCAAGCATGGCGGTGTAGCTCAGTTGGTTAGAGCACGCGGTTCATACCCGCGGCGTCACTGGTTCGAATCCAGTCACCGCTACCAGAGCCCTCGCGGCGTCGCGTAAGCGGCGCCGCTGGACATATTAATAGGCAAAAGGGCCGTCAAGGCCTAAAGCTAGCATCCATGAGGAGGATGGCAATGGCCAAGGAGAAGTTTGAGCGCACTAAGCCGCACGTGAACATCGGCACGATTGGTCACGTTGACCACGGCAAGACCACGCTGACGGCTGCTATCACCAAGGTCCTTTCCGAGACCGAGGGCTGCAAGGCCGACTTCACCGCCTTCGAGAACATCGACAAGGCTCCCGAGGAGCGCGAGCGTGGCATCACCATCTCCGTCGCTCACGTCGAGTACGAGACGGCTTCCCGTCACTACGCCCACGTTGACTGCCCGGGCCACGCCGACTACGTCAAGAACATGATTTCCGGCGCTGCTCAGATGGACGGTGCCATCCTGGTCATCGCCGCCACCGACGGCCCCATGGCCCAGACCCGCGAGCACATCCTTCTCGCCCGTCAGGTCGGCGTGCCCTACATCGTCGTCTTCCTGAACAAGTGCGACATGGTTGACGATGACGAGCTCATCGACCTCGTCGAGATGGAGACCCGTGACCTCCTCTCCGAGTACGACTTCCCCGGCGACGACATCCCCGTCATCCGTGGTTCCGCTCTCGGCGCCCTCAACGGCGAGGAGAAGTGGATGGATTCCGTCCGCGAGCTGATGAAGGCCGTCGACGAGTACATCCCGACGCCTGCTCGTGACAACGAGAAGCCGTTCCTGATGGCCATCGAGGACGTCATGACGATCTCCGGCCGTGGCACCGTTGCCACCGGTCGTGTCGAGCGCGGCGAGCTCAAGCTCAACGAGCCGGTCGAGATCGTGGGCATCAAGCCGACCCAGAACTCCGTCGTCACGGGCATCGAGATGTTCCGCAAGACCATGGACTTCTGCGAGTCCGGCGACAACGTGGGCCTGCTTCTCCGCGGCATCAAGCGCGAGGACATCGAGCGCGGCCAGGTCATCTGCAAGCCCGGCACCGTCACCCCGCACTCCAAGTTCACCGCTGAGGTCTACGTCCTCACCAAGGAGGAGGGCGGCCGTCACACGCCGTTCTTCACGAACTACCGTCCGCAGTTCTACTTCCGCACCACGGACGTCACCGGCTCCATCGTCCTCCCCGAGGGCGTCGAGATGGCCATGCCCGGCGACCACGTGACGATTGAGGCTGACCTCATCCACGGCATCGCCATGGAGGAGGGCGACCGCTTCGCCATCCGTGAGGGCGGTCACACCGTCGGCGACGGCCGTATCGCCACCATCATTGAGTAGATTTAGTCTCTCTCAGTGACTTCTGGGCCCGACTCCTTTTGGAGCCGGGCCTTTTTCGTGGGGCTTTTGTTGAGGCGCGTCGATCCGAAAGATTTCGGGCGCATTTGTGTTGACGGACGTTCAATACGCTGGTAATGTATTCGACCGCGCCATGGCTGAGACAGTCTTGGCCATGACTCATCAGGAGGAAAGCAATGCGTACGATGGTTACCCTCGCCTGCACCGAGTGCAAGCGCCGCAATTACACCACCAAGAAGAACAAGCAGAACAATCCTGAGCGCATGGAGCTCAAGAAGTACTGCCCTTGGTGCCGCAAGCACACGCTTCACAAGGAGACCCGCTAAGTCGGGAATCCCCCTCACAGGCCAGTAGCTCCAATGGTAGAGCGGCGGTCTCCAAAACCGTTTGTTGTGGGTTCGAGTCCTACCTGGCCTGCCAGACCAATCACCGGCCTTCCCTTGCGGAAGGCCGGTTTGCATGAATGTACGAGGCCTCGCCCGAAGGGAATAGCATGGCCAACAAGGATCGCCAGAAGAGGAGCGCCCGCAAGGCGCGTGCCGCCGAGCGCAAGGAGCTCGAGGAGAAGCACGCCGCCTCCCAGGTTGATGCCTCAAAGAAGGCCGCCCCTGCACAGGCTGCCAGCGCCAAGAAGGCTGCTCCCAAGAAGAAGCACTTCGCCCGTCTCCGCGGCTGGTTCGCGGACGTCAAGGCGGAGATGCACCGCGTGACGTGGCCTTCCAAGAGCGAGCTCAAGAACTACTCCGTGGCCGTCATTGTCATGCTTGTCGTGTTCGGCGTTGCCGTCTGGCTCGTCGACACCGGCGTGGTGGCGGCTCTCGTCGGCTACTCCGGACTGAGGGGCTAACATGGCGAAGCGTTGGTATGTGATTCACACCTACTCGGGCTACGAGAACAAGGTGAAGAACGACCTCGAGCACCGCATCGAGACCTATGGCCTCGAGAACGTGGTCGTCGACATCAAGATTCCCACCGAGGAGGTCACGGAGATCAAGGAGGGCGGCAAGCGCGAGACCAAGGAGTCCAAGGTCTTCCCTGGCTACGTCCTGGTTCGCATGGAGATGGACGACAACTCTTGGCAGGTCGTCCGCAACACGCCCGGCGTTACCGGCTTCGTGGGCATCGACGGCAAGCCCGCCCCGCTTTCCCGCGAGGAGTTCAACAAGATCATGCGTCGCTCCAACCCCAGGGCTGGCGCCGCTCCCACCACTCACCGCACCTCGACCAACCTCGAGGCTGGCATGTCGGTCCGCGTCCTCAGCGGCCCGCTTGCGGACTTCGACGGCCTCATCTCCGAGGTCAACGCCGAGTCCGGCAAGGTCAAGGTCATGCTCACGATCTTTGGCCGCGAGACGCCCGTCGAGCTCAACCTCGACCAGGTCTCCGTCATCGCCTAGGCTTTGGCAATTCTCGCCCGCCCCTCTTTCGGTGAGGAATGCTTCTGTGGGGCAGGCACGACATAGCACGTAGTACACACGCTTTGTAACTTCGCATTGAAAGGGAATGACAATGGCTGAGAAGAAGGTTGTCAACTTCATCAAGCTCCAGATTCCGGCTGGCGCCGCTAACCCCGCGCCCCCGATCGGCCCGGCCCTTGGTGCCGCCCAGGTCAACATCATGCAGTTCTGCCAGGCGTTCAACGCCGCCACGCAGGACAAGAAGGGCGACATCATCCCCGTCGAGATCTCCGTCTACGAGGACCGCTCCTTCACGTTCATCTGCAAGACGTCGCCCGCCGCTGAGCTCATCAAGAAGGAGCTCGGCCTCAAGGGTGGCTCCGGCGTTCCCCAGCGCGACAAGGTCGGCCAGCTCACGCAGGAGCAGCTCACCAAGATCGCCGAGATCAAGATGCCGGACCTCAACGCCAACGACATCGAGGGCGCCAAGAAGATTATCGCCGGCACCGCTCGCTCCATGGGCGTCACCATCGCCGAGTAGCTCACCCAGAGCCTTCGCATCCAGGTACCCCGCCAGCGCATGCTGGCTAAGCTCGGCGCCAAGGCGCCGCTAGATGTGGGAGGGCGCAAGCCCTGTGACCACAGGAGGAAACAACATGCCTAAGCACGGTAAGAAGTACAACGCCGCCGCCGCCAAGATCGAGGCCGGCAAGCTCTACACGCCGAAGGAGGCCGCTGCCCTCGTCAAGGAGGTCGCGTTCGCCGGCTTCGACGAGACGATCGAGGCCACGTTCCGCCTCGGCGTCGACACCCGCAAGGCCGACCAGAACATCCGTGGCTCCATCGCGCTGCCTCACGGCACCGGCAAGACCGTCCGCGTCGCCGTCTTCGCCGAGGGCGAGCAGGCTCGTGCCGCAGAGGAGGCCGGCGCCGACCTCGTGGGCTCCGATGACCTCGTCGCCCAGGTCCAGGCTGGCAACATCGACTTCGATGCCGCTATCGCCACGCCCCCGATGATGGCCAAGGTCGGCCGTCTCGGCAAGATCCTCGGCCCCCGTGGCCTCATGCCGAACCCCAAGCTCGGCACGGTGACCATGGACGTCGCCAAGATGGTCAACGAGCTCAAGGCTGGCCGCGTCGAGTACCGCGCCGACCGTTACGGCATCTGCCACGTCGCCGTGGGCCGCGTGTCCTTCCCGCTCGAGCAGATCGTCGAGAACTACGGCGTCCTGCTGAACGAGATCCTTCGCGTCAAGCCGTCCTCTGCCAAGGGCAAGTACATCAAGTCCGTCTCCCTTGCCTCCACGATGGGCCCCGGCGTCAAGGTCGACAGCACCATTACCCGCAACCTCCTCGAGGACTAGTTCCCAAGAGTTTGCACAAAGCGTGAACGATTCCGCCCGTCTCGGATTGTCCTTGACTTCCGAGGCGGGCGGAATATCATTTCTACTGTTATGCACATAGCACGTCCGCTGCCAGAGACAGCCGGTGCCCGTAAGGGCCTAAGGGGTTAGCCCGCCTGCCGAGGTGGTCCAACGAGTGAAATTGTTGAGACCCCGTCTGGCCCAGCGCCGGGCGGGGTCTTTGTTCTTCCTCGAGCGAAGTCCCGCCTAGTGGCGAGACGTGCCCTAGCACGCTCGAGGGGAGGTGTACATATGCCAGCTCAGTCCAAGATCGACATGCTCGAGAAGGTCTCCGCTTCCCTGGAGGCTTCCGCGGGTCTGTTTGTGATCGATTACCGTGGTCTCACCGTCAAGGAGACGCAGGAGCTTCGTCGCAACCTGCGTGAGGCCGGCGCGCACATGAAGGTCTACAAGAACAACATCGTGCGCATCGCGCTCGAGAAGGCCGAGATGCCCGCCATCGACGATTGCCTCGAGGGCACCGTCGCCTGCGTGTTCTATGAGAGCGATCCCGCCGCTGCCGCCAAGGTCATCAAGGAGGCCTCCAAGAAGCTCAACAAGATTGAGTTCCGTGGTGGCATCACCGACGGCCAGGTCGTCTCCGCCGAGGAGGTCATCGCCATCGCTGACCTGCCCTCCAAGGAGCAGCTCCTCGGCCAGATCGCCGGTCTCATCAATGGCTTCGCCCGCGACATCGCCGTGTGCGTCAATGGTGTTTCCTCCGGTCTTGCCCGCTCGATCCAGCAGGTTTCCGAGCAGAAGGCTGCCTAGCGGCAACCTTGCGGCTTGTCCGCGAACCAGGCGCGCATCCGCGCGTCGACCTACGAAGAACTTCGTGCCTAAACGCATGAGCTATGAAAGGACTTAGAAATGGCTAAGCTCACCACCGATGAGATCATCGATGCCCTTAAGGAAATGACCCTTCTCGAGGCCTCCGAGCTCGTCAAGGCCATCGAGGACACCTTTGGTGTCTCCGCCGCCGCTCCTGCCGCCGTCGTCGCCGCTCCCGCTGCCGGCGAGGCTGCCGCTGAGGAGAAGACGAACTTCGACGTCGTCCTCGAGGGCTTCGGCGACAACAAGATCGCCGTCATCAAGGTCGTCCGCGAGCTCACCAGCCTTGGCCTGAAGGAGGCCAAGGAGGTCGTCGAGAGCGCCCCGAAGGCCGTCCTCGAGGGTGCCAAGAAGGAGGACGCCGAGGCCGCCAAGGAGAAGCTCGAGGCTGCCGGCGCTGCCGTCTCCCTCAAGTAACTTCTCGGCACCATCCGGTGCTTCCTGCCGCAAGGCAGCTTGAGTTACGCAGGGCCCCGTACCGAGCAATCGGTGCGGGGCCTTTTTTGTGCCGCTGGCCGGTGGGGGAGTGCCGCTCGCAAATGTTGCTAAGGTCACTTGCGAGACAAACCCCCAGCTTGCACATACCGTCTCCACATAAGAATGCCGCGTGCCAGGAACAAAACCCCAGCACGCGGCATAAGTGCGAAAAGATAAATGAATAAAAATAGAATGTCAAGACTGTTCATTGACGAGACAGGCAACCTTCGGTAGATTACTAGTTTGCGACAACTGCCGCCATATGCCATGTTGAAGGAGGAAATGCCTGGTGCGTACCGCTAAGTCTACTACCACCTCCGCAGTCAAGCACGATCGCGTGAGCTTCTCCAAGATCGCCCCCGCGATGGAGCTCCCCAACCTCATCACCATCCAGAAGGAGTCTTTCGAGCACTTCATGACCGATGGTCTTGCCGAGGCGTTCGCCGAGGCCTCGCCCATCGAGAACAGTGCCGGCACGATGGAGATCACCTTCGGCGAGCACCAGTTTGGTGACCCCGCCCACTCCATCGCCGAGTGCCGTGCCAAGGACATCTCCTACCAGGCGCCGCTGCTCGTCGACGTGCGCTTCGTGAACAAGGAGACGGGCGAGATCAAGGAGCAGCTCGTCTTCATGGGCGACTTCCCGCTCATGACCGACCGCGGCACGTTCATCATCAACGGCACCGAGCGTGTCGTCGTCTCCCAGCTCGTCCGTTCGCCCGGCGTGTACTTCGCCGCCGAGATGGACAACGGCGTCCAGATCCACCGCGCGCAGTTCATCCCTGCCCGTGGTGCCTGGCTCGAGTTCGAGGTCGACAAGCGCGGCCAGCTCGTCGTCTCCATCGACCGTAAGCGTCGTCAGAGCGCCACGATGTTCCTGCGCGCCCTTGGCATCGCCGAGTCCGATGACGAGATCCTGACGCTCCTCGGCGACTCCGACATCGTCCGCTCCACGCTCGAGCGCGACGTCGCCCAGACGCGCGAGGATGCCCTCATCGAGATCTACAAGCGCCAGCGCCCCGGCGAGCCGCCCACGGTCGACTCCGCCCGCAGCCTGCTCGACGGCCTGTACTTCAACGCCCAGCGCTATGACCTCGCCAAGGTGGGCCGCTACAAGATCAACAAGAAGCTCGGCATCGACGTCGACGCCTCCGAGTCCGTTCTCACCTCCGAGGACATCGTGTGCGCGCTTCGCTACCTGCTCGCCCTGCACGCTGGCGACCAGACCAAGAAGACCGACGACATCGACCACTTCGGCAACCGCCGCGTCCGCACGGTCGGCGAGCTCGTCGCCAATCAGTTCCGCATCGGCATGAGCCGCATGGAGCGCGTCGTGCGCGAGCGCATGGCCGCCCAGGACGTCGATGACATCACGCCGCAGAGCCTCATCAACATCCGCCCGATCGTGGCCGCCATCAAGGAGTTCTTCGGCTCCTCGCAGCTGTCGCAGTTCATGGACCAGAACAACCCGCTGTCGGGCCTCACGCACAAGCGTCGCCTGTCCGCGCTTGGCCCGGGCGGCCTCGCTGGCCACAAGTCCGGCTCCAGCCGCCGCACGAACGTCCCCACGGCCGTCCGCGACGTCCACAACTCCCACTACGCGCGCATGTGCCCCATCGAGACGCCCGAGGGCCCCAACATCGGCCTCATCGGCTCGCTGGCGCTGTATGCCCACGTGAACAACTTCGGCTTCATCGAGGCCCCGTACCGCAGGGTCGTCGACGGCAAGGCCACCGACCAGATCGACTGGATGACGGCCGACGAGGAAGAGGACCACGTGATCGCCCCGGCGAACACGCCCATCGACCCCAAGGACGGCTCGTTCATCGAGATTGACGAGAACGGCCAGATCGTCCACCCCAAGCGCATCGTCGCCCGTACGCGCGACTTCGACGGCTCCTTCGGCGCCCCCGCCGAGTGCCTCGTCTCCGAGGTCGACTACATGGACGTGTCGCCCAGGCAGCTGCTGTCCGTGGCCGCCACGCTCATTCCGTTCCTCGAGCACGACGACGCAAAGCGTACGCTCATGGGTGCAAACATGCAGCGTCAGGCTGTGCCCCTGATTCACGCCCACGCTCCGTTCGTCGGCACGGGCATGGAGCTTCGCGCCGCGCTCGACTCCGGCGAGATCATCTCCTCCCACGAGGACGGCACGGTCGTCGAGGTCGACGCAGCCCACGTCGTCGTTGACGGCGCCAAGGGCCCCGAGCGCTACGACCTCCCCAAGTACGAGCGCTCCAACCAGAGCACCTGCATCAACCACCGCCCGATCGTCCACGTCGGCGACCAGGTCAAGAAGGGCCAGCCGCTTGCCGACGGCCCCTCGATCGACAACTCCGAGCTCGCCCTCGGCGCCAACCTCACCGTGGCCTACATGCCGTGGGAGGGCTACAACTACGAGGACGGCATCATCGTCTCTGAGCGCGTCGTGCAGCAGGACCTGCTCACCTCGGTGAACATCTCCCGCCACGAGATCGACGCCCGTGACACGAAGCTCGGCCCCGAGGAGATCACCCGAGAGATCCCGAACCTGGGCGAGGACATGCTTGCCAACCTCGACGAGGACGGCATCATCCGCATCGGCGCCGAGGTCGGCCCCGGCGACATCCTCGTCGGCAAGGTCACGCCCAAGGGCGAGACGGCCCTCACGTCCGAGGAGCGCCTGCTCCGCGCCATCTTCGGCGCCAAGGCCCACGACGTGCGCGACACCTCGCTCAAGATGCCCCACGGCTCCTACGGCCGCGTCGTCGACGTGGTGCGCTTCAGCCGCGAGGCCGGCGACGACCTCCCGCCCGGAGTCAACGAGCTCGTTCGCGTCTTCGTTGCCCAGCGCCGCAAGATTCAGCAGGGCGACAAGATCGCCGGCCGCCACGGCAACAAGGGTGTCGTGTGCCGCGTCCTGCCCGTCGAGGACATGCCCTACATGGCCGACGGCACGCCCGTTGACGTCCTCCTCGACCCGCTGGGCGTCCCGTCCCGAATGAACGTCGGCCAGCTGCTCGAGTGCCACCTTGGCTGGGCTGCCGCCAACGGCTGGGACATGGACGACCCCGACTCCAAGAAGTACGTCCCCGGCCCCATCCCCGTGGCCACGCCCGTCTTTGACGGCGCCACGGCCGATGAGGTCGCCGAGGCCATCCGCCGCACGAACATCAACCTCGTCAACCGCGCCCGCGAGCGCTTCGGCGAGCACATGGACGAGCAGTTCGTCCCGCAGCTCAACAGCTTCGGCAAGACGATGCTGTACGACGGCCGCACTGGCGAGCCCTTCCGCGACAAGATCACGGTGGGCACGAGCTACATCCTGAAGCTCGGCCACATGGTCGACGACAAGATCCACGCCCGTTCCACCGGCCCCTACAGCCTCGTCACCCAGCAGCCGCTCGGCGGCAAGGCCCAGTTCGGCGGCCAGCGCTTCGGTGAGATGGAGGTCTGGGCCCTGTACGCGTACGGCGCCGCCAACGTGCTGCAGGAGATCCTCACCGTCAAGTCCGACGACACGAACGGCCGCGTGAAGACCTACGAGTCCATCGTCAAGGGCGAGAACGTCCCCGACGCCGGCATCCCGGAGTCCTTCAAGGTCCTCGTCAAGGAGATTCGCTCGCTGGCGCTCGACATTGAGCCGATCTCCTACAAGAAGCGCGCCGCCAAGGCCGCTGAGGAGACCGAGACCGTGGCCGAGAACCCCGTCGACGTCTTCGCCGACGCCTCCGCCGAGGACCTCATCGGCGCCCCCATCGCCTCCGACGAGACCCCCGAGCTCGTCGCCGAGACCACGAACGAGAAGGAGTAGCGAACCGTGGCAGATTTCGATACCACTGACTTCGACGCCATTAAGATCTCCCTCGCCTCCGCCGATGACATCCGTAGGTGGTCGCACGGCGAGGTCAAGAAGCCCGAGACGATCAACTACCGCACGCTCAAGCCCGAGAAGGACGGCCTGTTCTGCGAGAAGATCTTCGGACCGGTCAAGGACTGGGAGTGCGCCTGCGGCAAGTACAAGGGCATTCGCTTCAAGAACATCGTGTGCGAGCGCTGCGGCGTCGAGGTGACGAGCGCCAAGGTGCGTCGTGAGCGCATGGGCCACATCGAGCTCGCCGCTCCCGTGAGCCACATCTGGTACTTCAAGAGCCCCTCGAGCTTCCCGCTGTCCCGCATGCTCGACATGAAGTCCAAGGACCTGGAGAAGGTCCTGTACTTCGCCAGCTACGTCATCACGAGCGTCGACACGGAGGCCCGCGAGGCCGACGCCGCCGATCTCAAGGAGGAGCTGGCCGCCGACCTCGAGCAGCTCGACGCCGAGCGCGACGAGCAGATCGAGCGTATGCGCGCCGACCAGGCCGAGGGCATCGTCGACGAGTTCGACGGCTCCGAGGTCCTCTCCGACGAGGAGCTGGCCGCCGCCATCGTCGACCTTCGCGAGGAGTACGAGGAGGAGAAGCAGCTCCGCTCCGAGGCCTACGAGAAGTTCATGACGCTCGAGACCCGCGAGCTCATCTCCGACGAGAGCCTCTTCCGCGAGATGAAGCGCTACTACTCCATCTACTTCAAGGGTGGCATGGGCGCCGAGGCCGTCCGCGAGCTGCTCCGCTCCATCGACCTGGAGAAGACGGCCGCCGAGCTGCGCGCCATCATCGCCGACGACAAGGGCCAGAAGCAGAAGCGCGAGAAGGCCGTCAAGCGCCTGGAGATCGTCGACGCCTTCCTCGAGGGCCACAACGACCCGGCGAACATGATTCTCGACGTCATCCCCGTCATCCCGCCCGACCTTCGCCCGATGGTCCAGCTCGACGGTGGCCGCTTCGCCGCGTCCGACCTCAACGACCTGTACCGCCGCGTCGTCAACCGCAACAACCGACTCAAGCGCCTGCTCGACCTTGACGCTCCGGCGATCATCGTCAACAACGAGAAGCGCATGCTGCAGGAGTCCGTGGACGCCCTGTTCGACAACGGCCGTCGCGGCCGTCCCGTCACCGGCCGTGGCGGACGCCCGCTCAAGTCGCTCGCTGAGGCCCTCAAGGGCAAGCAGGGCCGCTTCCGCCAGAACCTGCTCGGCAAGCGCGTCGACTACTCCGGCCGTTCGGTCATCGTCACGGACCCGCACCTCAAGCTCCACCAGTGCGGCCTGCCCAAGACCATGGCCCTCGAGCTGTTCAAGCCGTTCGTGATGCGTCGTCTCGTCGAGCTCGGCAAGGTCGAGAACATCAAGGGCGCCAAGCGCGCCATCGACCGCAGCCTGCCGGCCGTGTGGGACGTGCTCGACGAGGTCATCAACGACCGTCTCGTCCTGCTCAACCGCGCACCTACGCTGCACCGTCTGTCCATCCAGGCGTTCGAGCCCGTCCTCGTCGAGGGCAAGGCCATCCACCTGCACCCGCTCGTGTGCGCCCCCTTCAACGCCGACTTCGACGGCGACCAGATGTCGGTTCACGTGCCGCTGTCCACGAAGGCCCAGACCGAGGCCCGCGTGCTCATGCTCTCGTCGAACAACCTGCGCTCGCCGGCCTCCGGCAAGGTGCTGACCGTCCCGTCCCAGGACATGGTCTTCGGCACCTACTTCCTCACCACCGAGAAGGACGGCATGCCGGGCGAGGGCCACGTCTTCGCCAGCTTCGATGACGCCATGGCCGCGTACGACTCGCGCATCAACGTCGACATCCAGGCCAAGGTCATCGTGCGCGTGAGCGCCGCTGACTCCAACGCCGAGGTCGACGGCCGCAAGGTCTTCCGCGTCCGCACCGCCTGGGGCAAGGAAGAGGACATCGACGTCAACGACAAGTCGGCCCGCTTCGAGACCACGATCGGCCGCATCATCTTCAACCGCCAGTGCCTGCCCGCGGACTACCCCTTCATCAACTACAAGATGGTGAAGAGCGACATGGGCAAGCTCGTCAACGACTGCTGCGACCGCTACCCGCTCGCGCAGGTCGAGCCGATCCTGGACGCCATCAAGTACGCCGGCTTCCACTTCGCCACGCGCGCCGGCCTGACCGTGTCCGTCTGGGACGCCGTCATCCCCGAGTGCAAGGAGAAGATGATCTCCGAGGCCCAGGCCAACGTCAACGAGATCAACGAGTACTACGAGGACGGCTTCCTGTCCGAGCAGGAGCGCCACATCGAGGTCGTCAACGCCTGGACCGAGTGCACCGAGGCGCTGGGCAAGGCGATGCTCGAGGGCTTCGACGACGACAACCCCATCTACATGATGGCCGACTCCGGCGCCCGTGGCTCCAAGACGCAGCTGCGCCAGCTCGCAGGCATGCGAGGCCTCATGGCCGACATGTCCGGCGACACGATCGACCTTCCCATTAAGGCGAACTTCCGTGAGGGCCTGCTGCCGCTCGAGTACTTCATCTCCACGTACGGCGCTCGTAAGGGCCTCGTCGACACCGCCTCGCACACGTCCGACTCCGGTTACCTCACGCGTCGTCTCGTCGACGTCGCGCAGGACGTCATCGTGCGCGAGGAGGACTGCGGCACCACCGAGGGCGTCACGTACAAGCTCATGAAGCCCGGCACCACCGACATCAACGCCGACCTCGTGGGTCGCTGCGCCCTCAACGACGTGGTTAACCCCGAGACGGGCGAGGTACTCATCCCCAAGGATGGCTACATCGAGTCCGTGGCCGACATCCAGCGCCTGCTCGACGCCGGCCTGAAGACGGTCGAGCTCCGTGCCCTTCTGACCTGCCGCTCCAAGAACGGCGTCTGCCAGAAGTGCTATGGCTGGGACCTCTCCACGCGTCGTCCGGTCAACGTTGGCACCGCGGTGGGCATCATTGCCGCCCAGTCCATCGGCGAGCCGGGCACGCAGCTCACGATGCGTACGATTCACTCCGGCGGCGTCGCCGGCGCTGACGACATCACGCAGGGCCTGCCTACGGTTGGCCGCATGTTCGACGTCGTCGGCAACGTGAACGAGAAGATCCTGGGCCGCGAGGCAGACCTTGCCCCGCTGTCCGGCAAGCTCTCCATCCAGCCGGAGCAGACCGAGTACCTCGTCCGCATCCTGGACCCCGAGGACAACTCGCGCATCCTGGACGAGAAGCGCATCCCCGCGAGCGCCCGCTTCATGCCGGGCGTCGAGGACGGCTGCGACGTCCGTGCCGGCGACCAGATCACGAAGGGCTTCGTCAACTTCCGCAACCTGCGCCGCCTCACCGACATCGAGTCGACGATGCACACGTTCGTCGAGAGCGTCAAGGACGTCTACACGTCCCAGGGCGTCGAGTTGAACGACAAGCACATCGAGGTCATCGCTCGCCAGATGCTGCGCCGCGTCCAGATCACCAACCCCGGTGACTCCAAGTACCTCATGGGCCAGTACATCGACCGCTACGAGTTCGCCGACACGGTCAACGAGATCACGCTCGCCGGTGGCGTCGCGCCCGAGGCCGAGCCTGCCATCCTCGGCACGCTCAAGGTCGCGAGCTCCATCGACTCCTGGCTGTCGAGCGCCTCGTTCATCCGCACGGCTGGCGTCCTCACCGAGGCCGCCATCTCCGGCGAGGTCGACAACCTCATGGACCTCAAGTCCAACGTCATCGTGGGCAAGAAGATCCCTGCCGGCACGGGCCTGTCCGCCTACAGCGACGTGGAGCTCACCTACCACGGCCAGAAGATCTCTGGTCCCACGGAGCCCACGGACAAGGCGCTGCCCGAGTGGGCGCCCGACGAGCTCAAGGCCGTCGAGGAGAAGCTCCCGCAGCAGCTCGACTGGGTCGGCGACGACTATGGCTACGGTGGGGTCTACTCCAAGAACGGCCGCACGCTCTCCAGCGAGGACGCCAAGCTCTACCTGTTCGACGACCTCGGCGTGTCGCAGCGCTGGACGAACAAGTTCGGCGAGGTGGGCATCGAGACCGTGGGCGACCTCATCGGCAAGACCGAGGACGACCTACTTCACATCGACGGCATCGGCGCCAAGGCGATCGAGGAGCTGCGCGACGGCCTTGAGGCCCGCAACCTCCTCTACATCCTCGAGCCCGATGACGACGCCGCCGACGAGGAGGACCTGTCGCAGCTTCTGAACATGGTCTTCTCGCCCGACGGAGCGGACGACGTCATGCTCGGCTCTGCGTCCACGTCGCACCACTTCGACTCCGACGATGAGCTCATCGGCGCCCCTTCCAAGGACACGCCGAAGGGTGACGTCATCAACGAGGGGCTCGACTCCCTCGATGCCCTTCTGTCGCAGGTCGTGAGCAACGACGACGTGATGGGCGAGGACGATTAACGACATCTCGCTACCGTTCGCAAAATAGTTTCGCAACGAGGCCGTAGTCAAAAGCTACGGCCTCGTTTTTCATATAAGATTGAATAATTGATATAGTTAGCGCGTAGCTTTGAAGGGGGGCTATGCCTGTAATGAAGGGTGAAACGAGGAACTCGTATCCGTTCGAGACCAAGATGAGCGCCGTGAAGGCGCACGTCGATGGTGGCATGACGTCATCGGAGGCAATGAAGGCCTACGGAATCAAGAGCAAGAGTGCCTTCTTCCGTTGGTGCGCCACGTATCGGGACGAGGGGGAGGATTCCCTCAAACCTCGCAAGAGGGGTCGTCCTCCCAAGCAGAGGCAGTAGCCCGCTGACACAAGAGAATGGGCGTGCTCGGAGGAGCGACCAAGAAGGTGCCTCAGGCGCCTTCTTTTTTGTGCCGCGATGGCGTCTTGGGAATCACGCGGGGCCCTCGGGAACGCTCTTCCATGCATGAGATGTGGAGATGGATACGCCCGGCACCGTGGCGTTTTGACAAGTATTTCTAGCACGCGTAATCTACCAACTTGCGCCAATTCGGGGCGTGCGCGAGCGCGCCGCCTTCAAATGAGGCAAACGCACAGGTCTAGATAGGTATGAAGGAGAGAGACTTTGCCTACTATCAACCAGCTGGTCCGTCAGGGCCGCACCACGATCAAGAGCAAGTCCAAGAACGCCGCTCTTAAGCACAACCCGCAGAAGCGTGGCGTCTGCACCCGCGTCTTCACCACGACGCCCAAGAAGCCTAACTCCGCCCTTCGTAAGGTCGCCCGTGTGCGCCTCGTGAACGGCATCGAGGTTACCGCCTACATCCCGGGCGAGGGCCACAACCTGCAGGAGCACTCCATCGTGCTCGTCCGCGGCGGCCGTGTCCGTGACCTGCCTGGCGTTCGTTACAAGATCGTCCGTGGCGCCTACGACTGCGCTGCCGTCCAGGACCGCAAGCAGGCCCGTTCGCGCTACGGCGCCAAGCGCGGCTAAGTCCAGCGCACTCGTAATCCGCACGCCCCGAAGGCCGGGGCAAGTTTTCTGAAGGAGCTTCAATATGCCGCGTCGTGCATCTGCTAATCACCGCCGTGAGGTCACGCCGGACGCCGTTTACAACAACCGTCTCGTGACGCAGCTCATCAACAAGGTCCTCCTCGACGGCAAGAAGTCCGTCGCCGAGCGCATCGTCTACGGTGCCTTCGACCTCGTCAAGGAGAAGACCGAGTCCGATCCCCTGTCCGTGTTCAAGAAGGCCATGGACAACGTCCGCCCCACGCTCGAGTGCAAGCCCAAGCGTGTCGGTGGCGCCACCTACCAGGTGCCGATGGAGGTCAACTCCCGTCGTGCCACCACGCTGGCCATCCGTTGGATCGTCACCTTCTCCCGCTCCCGCAAGGAGAAGACCATGGCCGAGCGTCTCGCCAACGAGATCATCGACGCCTCCAACGGCGTGGGTGCCTCCGTCAAGAAGCGCGAGGACATGTACAAGATGGCCGAGGCCAACCGTGCCTTCTCGCACTACCGCTGGTAATCGCGTAGGTTAGGGAGAACACTCATGGCAAAGAGCAAGTACACGCTCAAGGACATGCGCAACATCGGCATCATGGCCCACATCGATGCCGGTAAGACCACGACCACCGAGCGAATCCTTTACTACACCGGCAAGACCCACAAGATCGGTGAGGTCCACGATGGCGCCGCCACCATGGACTGGATGGTTCAGGAGCAGGAGCGCGGCGTTACCATTCAGTCCGCCGCCACCACGTGCTTCTGGAAGGACTCCGTCATCCAGATCATCGACACCCCGGGCCACGTTGACTTCACGGCCGAGGTCGAGCGCTCCCTGCGCGTCCTCGACGGTGCCGTCGCCGTCTTCGACGCCGTCGCCGGCGTTCAGCCGCAGTCCGAGACCGTGTGGCGTCAGGCCCACAACTACAACGTCCCGCGCATCGCCTTCATCAACAAGTACGACCGCGTCGGCGCCGACTTCCTTCACGCCATCGACACGATGAAGGAGCGCCTGCACGCCAACGCCGTCGCCGCCCAGATCCCGATGGGCGCCGAGGACCAGTTCTGGGGCCTCGTCGACCTGGTCACCATGACCGCCTGGGACTTCAAGGAAGACGACAAGGGCATGATCTACCCCGAGCCCATGGACGCCATCCCCGACGAGTTCGCCGAGCTCGCCCAGGAGAAGCGCGACGAGCTGCTTGACGCCGCCTCGAACTTCGATGACGACCTGATGGAGAAGATCCTCATGGAGGAGGAGATTCCCGTCGACCAGCTCAAGGCCGCCCTGCGCAAGGGCGTCATCGCCAACGAGCTCAACCTCGTCTTCGTGGGCTCCGCCTATAAGAACAAGGGCATCCAGGAGCTCCTCGACGCCGTCGTGGACTACCTCCCGAGCCCGCTCGACGTCCCTGCCGTCGAGGGCACGAACCCCAAGTCCAAGGAGACCGAGACCCGCGAGGCCGACAACAAGGACCCGTTCAGCGCCCTGGCCTTCAAGATCCAGACCGATCCGTTCGTTGGTAAGCTCACGTACTTCCGCGTGTATTCCGGCACGGCCGAGGCTGGCTCCTACGTCTACAACGCCACGAAGGGCACCCGCGAGCGTCTGGGCCGCATCCTCGAGATGAACGCCCACGACCGTACGGACCGCGACGCCTGCTCCACCGGCGACATCGTCGCCGCCGTGGGCCTCAAGTCCACCACCACGGGTGACACCCTCTGCGACGAGGCTCACCAGATCATCCTCGAGTCCATCGAGTTCGCCGACCCCGTCATCGACGTCGCCGTCGAGCCCAAGACCAAGGCCGAGCAGGACAAGATGTCCGTTGGTCTGGCCAAGCTGGCCGAGGAGGACCCGACGTTCCAGGTCCACACGGACCAGGAGACGGGCCAGACGATCATCGCCGGCATGGGCGAGCTGCACCTCGAGATCATCGTCGACCGCCTGAAGCGCGAGTTCAACGTTGACTGCAACGTGGGCAAGCCGCAGGTCGCCTACCGTGAGACCGCCGGTCACGCCGTCGAGAAGGCCGAGGGCAAGTTCGTCCGCCAGTCCGGCGGCCGCGGCCAGTACGGCCACGCCGTTATCAACATCGAGCCGCAGGAGTCCGGCAAGGGCTACGAGTTCGTCAACGCCATCGTCGGCGGCGTCGTGCCCAAGGAGTACATCCCCTCGATCGACAAGGGCATCCAGGAGGCGCTCGAGAGCGGCGTCATCGCCGGCTACCCGGTCGTCGACGTCAAGGTGACCCTCGTTGACGGCTCCTACCACGAGGTCGACTCCTCCGAGGCCGCGTTCAAGATCGCCGGTTCCATGGCCATCAAGGACGCCCTCAAGAAGTCCGACCCGGTCCTGCTCGAGCCGATCGAGGACGTCGAGGTCGAGACCCCGTCCCAGTACCTCGGCGACGTCATGGGCAACCTGAACTCCCGCCGTGGCGCCATCCAGGGCATGGAGGACCGCAACGGCACCACGTCCATCAAGGCCAAGGTGCCCCTGGGCGAGATGTTCGGCTACGCCACCGACCTTCGCTCCCAGACGCAGGGTCGCGCGAGCTACACCATGCAGTTCAGCGATTACGAGCCCGTCCCCAAGTCCGTGGCCGACCAGATCGTCAGCAAGGCTGGCGGCAACGCCTAAGTCAGGCCCTTTCGAATACGACCAGGCGTCTGCATGACACGCAGCCGTCTGCCGATGGAGGTACCAAGTGTCTAACCAGAAGATCAGGATTCGTCTCAAGGGCTTTGACCACGAGGTCGTTGACCAGTCCGCCAAGCTCATCGTCGACACCGCCCAGAAGACGGGCGCCAAGGTGTCTGGCCCCATCCCCCTGCCCACCGAGCGCAACCTCTACACGGTCATCCGCTCGCCGCACAAGGACAAGGACTCTCGCGAGCAGTTCGAGATGCGCACGCACAAGCGCCTCATCGACATCCTCGAGCCCACGAGCTCCACGGTCGACTCGCTCATGCGCCTCGACCTGCCGGCTGGCGTCGACATCGAGATCAAGCTCTAAGCTAGGGGTCGAGTAGACCTGCCCGGAGGCCCCTGGTGCTGGCATGGAAACGTCCTCGCGCGCTTTGCACGCTGCGGAATGTTTCCTTAGCCAGCGCCAGGGGCCTCCTCTGTTTACGTCCTTGTTTAACGCTGCTGCGGGCGTCTTGCGGACGGCTGGGGGCGCATGAGTGAGGCGATGGGCGTGATGACCGGAAGGTGAGGGCTTAGGCGTCGTAACCCTTTATCCGGATGCCCAGGTAACCGATGAGGTCGAGGGCTTGGGATTCGTCGATGATGAGGCCCTTGAGCTCACGATGGTCGCTTGAGACGGTGAAGCCGCCGATGCGGCAGGACGAGAGGTCGATGCCGGCGAGCGGCGTTCTCACGAACGAGGTCCTCGTGAGGTCGCAGTCAACGAGGTCCAGCCCCTTGAGGCGCGCCTTGTTGAATGTGGCCTCTGAGAGGTTCGTGGAGCGGGCCCGGAGCGTCATGACGGTGCAGTCCGAGAGGTCTGCGAAGGTCAGCTGGCTGTCGCTGAGGTACACGCTCGTGAGTCGGCCGTGGGCAAGCGAGAGGCCGGGAGCCGAGCATGAGCAGAAGTCGACGTGGTTCAGCCATGAGCGCTCCATGTTGCAGGCAATGAAGCGGCAACCCGAGAAGACCACGTTCTCAAACGTCGAGTCCTCGAAGTCAACGTGGTCGAACAGGCACGAGCGAAACGCTACGTTCTCCTACTTTGTTCCCGATGCATCGACATCGGACGGCGCGAGACCCGAGAAGGCGGTTCCCTCCACGTGCGCATCTCCCGCGGCCCACCTCTCGAGAAGATCGGTCTCGGAGAGATGCTCCCCGAGACCGTCCGTCACATGCGCGTAGCCGCGCTTCTTTGTCTGCATGGCGTCTTCCCTTCGGCTCGTCTTGGAGCCCTAGGATAGCGCCTTGGTACGGGCTACACCCTGGGGGTAGCCTCCAGGATCCTGATGGGGCTTCCGTCCGCGCTCGTCACGTCGAACGCACCGGCGGACGCGGGAACGAACACCGTCTCGGCGTAGTGGACCTCGCGAGGCTCCCAGGCATCCGTGGGGCTCGAGACCCTGGCCGAGTGGCCCTCCACGAGGTTGAAGACCTGCAGCTCGCCGTTCGTGTTCCCGTGATACGTGCCGCGGATGTCGATGGCATGAGTCTCGATGGGCTCGAGCTCGTGCAGGCCCGTATGCGTCACGGTGCAGCCCTCGTCCTCGCTCACGGGCGCGAGGACGTTCACGAGGTTCTCGCGCACCCAATCCGTCGTGCGCTCCCACGCGATGACGCGCTCGCCGTCGTCGATGTGAATGGGGCGAGGCTTGCCATCCATGCCCAAGCGTCCCCAGTCCCACAGCTTGAACGTGAAGATGTAGGGCGTGGCGCTCACCTCGAGCACCATCGTCCCGGCAGAGGAGCAGTGGACCGTACCTGCGGGAATGAGGAAGTGATCGTGCTTCTTGGCAGGCCACAGGTTCACGTAGCGCTCCGCATCGAAGGGCTTGTCTCCGCTCTGGGCATCGCGCAGGGCCTCTATCATCTCGTCTGCGTCAACGCCCTCCTTGAGGCCGAGGTACACGCCGCCGCCCGGTTCGGCGTCGAGGATGTAGTAGCTCTCGTCCTGCGTGTAGGCCATGCCAAAGTGCTCGTGCATGTACTCGGTAGTGGGGTGCACCTGAAGCGACAGGTTCTGCCCGCCCATCGTGTCCAGGAAGTCGAAGCGGATGGGGCACTCGGCTCCCCAGCGTGCGAACGTCTTCCTCCCCAGGAACTCGCGGGGAAGCAGCTTCGTGAGGTTCATGGCCGGCGACTCGATGCGAACGTCCCCAAAGCGCAGGTAGACGCTGTTCTCCTTGGGAACGCCGTCAAAGGCCCAGGCGTAGTTGGGCGCCTCGGCGGGAAGCTTGCACACCTCGCGCATCCACTGGCCGCCCCACACGCCCGGGTCGAAGTAGGGAACGAGGCGGAAGGGCGCCCGTGTGAGCTGCCCCAGGCCGTCGATGAGGGCTGAGACCGTCGTCATGGCTGGGACGTCTCCGTTGGTGTCGAGGTAGAGATCCGCGTGGGGAAGCACGTCGAACTTGTGGCGGTCGGCCACACGCCACTCGACGAAGAAGCCGCACTTCACCTTGCGCAGCATGTCCTCGTCGGCATTGTCGAGGAAGTAGTTGGGCATGCCGGCACGATAGCGAAGCTGGGCCTCCCACCTCGCGAGGTCGGCACACACGAGGACGTCGCCGGGGGCCACGAGCGCGGCGCCCACGCCATAGACGAGCACGCGTCCCTCGGCGGCCTCCACGCGGGCGCGCGCCTCAGCGAGCTTCTCGGCGTCGAGGAACTCCTTCATGGTCATGTAGCACATGCGGCCCCTCACGCGATCGTCCGTGAGGAAGGGTGCGAGCATTCGGTCGAGGTCGCCCTGGCTGGGCAGGAGCTCGCGCATATCGATGACGAGGCTGGGGGAGAGCCGCTCGCGAAGCCGATCCAGGACGTCGTCGCGGACGCCTGGGTAGACGTCGACGGTGACGACGCGTGCGTCTCGCTCGCTCGCGAGCTCGCCGATGCCATCGAGCACCTCGTCCCAGCCACTCCATGCCGCATGACTTCCGCAGACGATCGTCTCGGGCGCCTTCTCATAGGCACTCTCGAAGTCGAGATAGGCCATCTTGCTCCAATCGGTAGAGACCGCTAAATAAGTCTGCCTATTCATCAACTATGTACATGCATATTGGTCCCAATACAAGTTCGTGACACGTCTGTGGTCGTTTGCCTCGGCCTGGGCGAGCAAGACATATAGAGATTGTGAAGGGCCTCTGACCTGTGTATACTAGACAGGCTGCGCTTTTAGGGGCATGCTGTGTCGACCCTATATCCACGGGGTCGGGCGTATCCCTCGAACGGGCTCGAGAAGCACGCGAGTGCTTCCGCCGGCAACGCGAGGGAGCAACGTCACAGCCAACGCCCTCACCCGCGCGGCGATCTGTAGGTTGTGGTCCTCTGGGACCGTGCGCAAGGGGCGTGCGGAAGACCCAAGACCACCGAAGGTAAGGAACGTGTATGGTCAGCACCATCCTCGGCCGCAAGATCGGGATGACCCAGGTGTTTGACGAGGACGACAACGTCGTGCCCGTCACGGTCATCCAGGCCGGCCCCTGCGTCGTCTCGCAGGTCAAGACCGTTGCCACCGACGGCTATGACGCCGTTCAGATCGGCTTCGGCAGCATCAAGCCCAAGCACGTCAACAAGCCCATGGCGGGTCACTTCGCCAAGGCCGGCGTCGAGCCCATGCGCTACCTGCGCGAGGTCCGCGTTGCCAACGGCGAGGAGCACAAGGTGGGCGACGTCGTGTCCGTTGCCGACTTCGCCGAGGTCAAGAACGTTGACGTCACCGGCACCTCCAAGGGCAAGGGCTTCCAGGGCACCATCAAGCGCTGGAACTTCGCCTGCGGTCCCATGACGCACGGTTCGCGCAACCAGCGCAAGCCGGGCTCCATCGGCCAGTGCGCCTACCCCTCGCGCGTCCGCAAGGGCCTGCACATGGCTGGTCACATGGGTGACGAGCGCGTCACGGTCAAGAACCTCAAGCTCGTCCGTGTCGATGCCGAGCAGAACCTCATGCTCGTCAAGGGCGCTGTCCCCGGCGGCAAGAACGGCCTCGTCTCGATCCGCATGGCCTAAGGGCCCAGAGCAACCAAACCTTTAGGCTACCAAGGAGAACATGATGTCCAAGATCGAACTCAAGAACGCGGAGGGCAAGGCGGCCGGCACCGTCGAGCTCGACTCCAGCGTGTTCGGCATCGAGCCGAACATCCCCGTCATCCACCAGGTCGTGACCGTGCAGCTCGGCAACCTTCGTCAGGGCACGCACGACACCAAGGGCCGTTCCGAGGTCTCCGGTGGCGGCGCCAAGCCTTGGCGCCAGAAGGGCACCGGCCGTGCCCGTCAGGGCTCCATCCGCGCCACCCAGTGGGTCGGCGGCGGCGTGCCCTTTGGCCCCACCCCCCGCTCCCACAAGCGTCGCCTCAACAGCAAGGAGGTCAAGCTCGCCATGCGCGGCGTGCTCTCCGGCAAGCTTCGCGACAGCGAGCTCGTTGTTGTTGACGACTATGGCTTCGACAAGCCCAGCACCAAGCAGGCCGTCGCCCTGCTCAAGGCGCTCGAGCTCGAGGGCAAGCGCGTGACGATTGTCGTCCCCGATGATGACATCTACACCTACCTGTCCTTCCGCAACGTCGAGACCGTCCGTGTCATCGGCGTTGGCGAGGCCACGACGCACTCCCTCATCGACAACGCTGCGCTCGTCATGTCCAGCGCCGTCGCCAAGCAGCTCGAGGAGGTGCTCGCTTAAATGAACTCCGCTTACAACGTCATCATCCGCCCGATCGTCTCCGAGCGTTCGTTCGACCTCATGGGCCAGAACAAGTACACGTTCGAGGTTGCCAAGCAGGCTCCCAAGGAGGAGATCGCCGACGCCGTCGAGAAGCTCTTCGGCGTCCACGTCCTCAAGGTCAACACCATCAACGTGAAGCCCAAGACGAAGCGCGTCCGCTACGTCGCCGGCCAGACCCGTTCCTGGAAGAAGGCCATCGTCACCCTCGCCGAGGGCGACAGCATCGAGCTCTTCGCTCAGCAGAGCGCCGAGTAACGAGGCAATCTCGCCCCTGCCCCTGAGGCGGGGGCGTGTTCGCGCCGCGCAGAAGGATACGCGCGGCACCGTGGTAATCCGGCGTCATCTCGCCGAGGCCACGCGCCGGGAAATCCGGCACAGGCCCGCATGGGTCGGCCTCATCCCTTGAGCGGGATGGCCAACGGAAACAAGAAAGGGAAAGCAACATGGGAGTTAAGCACCTCAAGCCCACCAGCGCAGGCAGGCGCTTCCAGACGGTCTCGGACTTCGCCGAGATCACGACGGACAAGCCCGAGAAGTCGCTGCTCGAGCCGCTGCCCAAGAAGGCTGGCCGCAACAACAACGGCCGCGTGACCACCCGTCACCAGGGCGGTGGCCACAAGCGCCAGTACCGCATCATCGACTTCAAGCGTCGCAAGGACGGCGTGCCGGCCAAGGTCGCCACGATCGAGTACGACCCGAACCGCTCCGCTCGCATCGCCCTGCTCCACTACGTCGACGGCGCCAAGGCCTACATCCTGTGCCCGAAGGGCCTCTCCGTGGGTGACATGGTCATGTCCGGCCCCGAGGCCGACATCAAGCCCGGCAACTGCCTGCCGCTGAGCGAGATCCCCGTTGGTACGCTCATCCACGCCGTGGAGTTCCAGCCCGGCCGTGGCGCTGCCATCGCCCGCTCTGCCGGCAACTCCTGCCAGCTCATGGGCAAGGAGAACGGCTACGCCATCCTGCGCATGCCCTCCTCCGAGATGCGCCGCGTGCTCATCACCTGCCGCGCCACCATCGGTGAGGTCGGCAACGCCGAGCACGCCAACATCAAGATCGGCAAGGCCGGTCGTAACCGCTGGGCCGGCGTCCGCCCGACCGTCCGTGGTACGGTCATGAACCCGGTCGACCACCCGCACGGCGGCGGCGAGGGCAAGAACCACACCTCTGGTCGTCCCTCCGTGTCCCCGTGGGGCAAGCCTGCCAAGGGCAAGAAGACCCGCGACCCGAAGAAGGGCACGAACCGTCTGATCATCCGTCGTCGCAAGACGAAGTAACGCGAGAAGTAGGAGAAAGCACCTATGAGCAGAAGTCTCAAGAAGGGCCCGTTCGTGGAGACTCGCCTCCTTTCGCGTGTCGCTGCGATGAACGAGGCTGGCAAGAAGGAGGTCATCAAGACCTGGTCGCGCTCCTCGACCATCTTCCCGGAGATGGTTGGTCACACGATCGCCGTCCACGATGGCCGCAAGCACGTGCCCGTGTACGTCACCGAGTCCATGGTTGGTCACAAGCTGGGCGAGTTCGCCCCGTCTCGCACCTTCCGTGGCCACAAGCAGGCTTAAGGAGGTACTGACAAATGGCTAAGAACACCAACCCGAACTGGGTCTCCGCGACCGCCAAGTATGTCCGCGTCGCTCCCCGCAAGGCTCGCCTTGTCGTCGACCTGGTCCGCAACCAGCCCGTCGCCCGTGCCTTCGAGCTGCTTCAGTTCTGCGAGCGCGCCGTCGCCGTGGACGTCGAGAAGGTCCTGAAGTCCGCCGTGGCCAACGCCTACCAGAACAAGGGCATGCGCCCCGAGACGCTTCAGATCGTCGCCGCCTACGTTGACGAGGGCCCGACGCTCAAGCGCATCCGTCCGCGCGCCAAGGGCTCCGCGAGCCGCATCAACAAGCGCACGAGCCACATCACCATCACCGTCGCTCCCCGAAAGGAGGCGTAAAGCCACATGGGTCAGAAGGTTTCCCCCACTGGTTTCCGCCTCGGAGTCACCGAGAACTGGCGCTCCCGTTGGTACGCCGACAAGGACTACGCCACGACGCTCGGCAATGACCTCGAGATCCGCAAGTACCTCAACAAGCGTCTTGCCAAGGCTGCGCTCTCCCGCGTGGAGATCGACCGCGCCGGCGACAAGGTGAAGGTCACCATCTACACCGGCCGCCCCGGCATCGTGATCGGCAAGAAGGGCGCCGAGATCGACGGCCTTCGCTCCGAGCTCGAGAAGATCGCCAAGGTCGGCAAGGGCCAGGTCAACGTCGACGTCATCGAGGTCAAGCGCCCCGAGCTCGACGCCTCCCTCGTTGCCCAGAACGTCGCTGACCAGCTCGAGCAGCGCATCGCCTTCCGTCGCGCCATGCGCAAGGCCGTGCAGTCTGCCCGCAAGGCCGGCGCCAAGGGCATCCGCATCCAGTGCTCCGGCCGTCTCGGCGGCGCCGAGCTGGGTCGTCGCGAGTGGTACCGCGAGGGTCGCGTGCCCCTGCACACCCTGCGCGCCTGCATCGACTTCGGCGAGGCCACCGCTCGCACCACCATGGGCGCCTGCGGCGTGAAGGTCTGGATCTACGTTGGCGAGAAGCTCCCCGGCCAGCCCAAGCCGCAGCCGGCTCTTGAGGGCTCCTCGCGTCCCCGTCGTCGCAATGAGAGGAGGGGCAACTAATGCTGGCTCCTAAGCGCATTCGTCACCGCAAGGTTCAGCGCGGTTCCATGAAGGGCCACGCCAAGGGCAACACCGAGCTCCACTTCGGTGAGTACGGCATCGTCGCCCTCGAGGCCCACTGGATCACCAACCGCCAGATCGAGGCCGCCCGTATCGCCATGACCCGTTACATGAAGCGTGGCGGTAAGGTTTGGATCACCATCTTCCCGGACAAGCCGATCTCCAAGAAGCCGGCCGAGACCCGCATGGGCAAGGGCAAGGGCAACCCCGAGGAGTGGGTCGCCGTCGTCAAGCCCGGCCGCATCATGTTCGAGATCGGTGGCGTGACCGAGGAGGTTGCTCGCGAGGCCCTGCGTCTTGCCCAGCACAAGCTCCCCATCAAGACCAAGATCGTCATCGCCAAGGATGCCGAGGAGCGCGCCGAGGCCGAGATCGAGGCCGAGCGTGAGCTCGAGGCCAAGTGGGCCGCCGAGGACGCTGCCGAAGGCGTTGCCACCCCGGAGGAGGATAAGTAATGAAGCCCGCTGAGATTCGTGCGCTCTCCGACGAGGAGCTCGCCAAGAAGCTTGAGGACGGCCGCGCCGAGCTGTTCAACCTGCGTTTCCAGATGGCCACCAGCCAGCTGGACAACACGGCTCGCGTGAAGAACGTCAAGCGCGACATCGCCCGCATCCAGACTGAGATGCGCGCCCGCCAGATCGCCGCTGAGGCGAAGTAGAAGAGTCTAGGGAGAAGAACATGAGCGATACCGAGGCTCGCAACAGCCGCAAGGTGCGCGTGGGCGTCGTCACCTCCATCTCCGGTGCCAAGTCCATCACCGTGAAGATCGACAACCGCAAGCGTCACCCCAAGTACGGCAAGATGATCACCGTCACCAAGAAGCTCCACGCCCACGACGAGAACGAGGTCGCGCACGTCGGCGACACCGTCAAGGTCATGGAGACGCGTCCCCTGTCCAAGACGAAGCGCTGGCGCCTCGTCGAGGTCGTTGAGGCCGCCAAGTAACAGCCAAGGCCATCTTTCAACCCATGTGCGCCGCACGTGAGGGCGCACCTCTGGGTTGGATGAGCTTCTGAAAGGGATTTGCACAATGATTCAGATGCAGACCATGCTCACCGTCGCCGATAACTCCGGCGCCAAGAAGGTGAGGTGCATTAAGGTCCTGGGTGGCTCGAAGCGCCGTTACGCCGGCCTCGCCGACGTCATCATCGGTGCCGTGCAGGAGGCCACCCCGGGCGGTTCCGTCAAGAAGGGCGACGTCGTTCGTTGCGTCATCGTCCGCACCGTCAAGGAGAACCGTCGCAAGGACGGCAGCTACATCAAGTTCGACGAGAACGCCTGCGTCCTCATCGACAAGGATGGCAACCCGACCGGCACCCGTATCTTTGGCCCCGTCGCCCGTGAGCTGCGCGATCACAAGTACATGAAGATCGTCTCGCTCGCGCCTGAGACGCTTTAGGAGGAGTCGCCACTATGGCTAAGATGAAGATCAAGACCGGCGACACCGTCCAGGTGCTCTCTGGTAAGGACAAGGGCAAGCGTGGCGTCGTCGTCCGCGCCCTTCCCCGCGAGGGCAAGGTCGTCGTCGAGGGTGTCGCCGTTGCCAAGAAGGCCGTGCGCCCCACGCAGGACAACCAGCAGGGTGGCTTCGTGAACAAGGAGATGCCGATTGACGTCTCCAACGTCGCCCTCATCGACCCGAAGACCGACAAGCCCACGCGCGTGGGCTACCGCTTCGAGGAGGACGGCACCAAGGTGCGCGTCGCCAAGAAGAGCGGCGAGGTCATCCCCGACCCCTACAAGAAGTAGGAAACGGGACTTTTGGTCCTTTGCGTACTGGACGCCCGCGGGCTTTGGCTCGCGGGCGTTTTTGTTAGCTTACTTGTATGAAAATGCAGGTCAGAGACGTTAAGTAGTGCTAAGCGACTAAAATAGAGACAGTCAAGATCAGGAGCTCATCATGTCTCTCTCGTACCTCGCTGCCTTCATCGTCGCCTTCCTTGCCTCGCTGCTGGGGCCTCTGTGCGGCATTGGTGGCGGCGTGATCATCAAGCCGGTGGTCGACGCCATGAACGTGATGCCGGTTGCCACGGTCTCTTTTCTCTCGAGCATCTCGGTGCTCACGATGTCGCTTGCCACGCTCACCCAGAATGCCGTGGCAAAGACGTCGACCGTCAACGTTCGCTCTATGCTCCCGCTCGCCCTGGGCTCTGCCGTTGGCGGCGTGGTGGGCAAGCTCGTCTTCAATAGCCTCGGGACAATCCTGCCTGATGCCGAGCTGGTAGGTGCTGCTCAGGCCGCGGTGCTTATCGTGCTTACGGCCGTCGTGTTTGTCTATACGATAAGAAGGTCTTCCATTCAGGGTCTTAACGTCCAGGCTGGTGCCGCTAAGGCCGGCATCGGATTCGTCGCGGGTGCCCTGTGGTCGTTTCTCGGCATTGGCGGAGGTCCCTTTAACCTCGCCATCCTCACGTTCTTCTTCGCGATGTATTCCAAGCCTGCCGCTCAGGCGTCCCTCTTCATCATTGCCTTCTCGCAGACGGCGAGCCTCGTCTATTCTCTCGCTGGCGGCGGCATTCCCGAGTTTGCGCCCGTTGCCCTCATCGGTATGTGCGTAGCCGCGGTCTGCGGGTCCGTTGTGGGCAGAAAAGTGGCGAAGAGGGTCAGCGCGTCTACCATCGACAGACTTTACCTCTTCGCCCTCGTTCTTATCGCGCTTATCTGCTGCTACAACTTTGCTCGCTTCACGGGGCTCGTCTCCCTCTAGGCCCCGCGGAGCGTCCTGAACATGAGCTGCTTGTAGGCCTCGACTCCCGGCTGGTTGAAGGGGTTGACCTCGAGGAGCCTTGCGGAGAGATAACAGCTGAACATGAAGAAGTACAGCAGCTCTCCTAGGGTGTGCTCGTCGAGCCTTTCGAGCTCGATGGTGGGGCAGGGGAGCCGGCGTGCATGCGCGGCGCGCGTGGCATGGAAGCTTGCCTTGTTGATATCCCAGAAGTCCATTCCGTCCAGGTAATCAAAGCCGTCGGCCACGTCCGTGCCGCCCAACACGAGCCTGTCGGACTCTCTGGCCTCGAGGACGTCAAGGAAGGTCTCCATGAGCAGGGGTGTCCCCTCCTGGACGTACTGCCCAAGGCTGTGAAGATCCTCGGAGTATTGGGCGGAAGCGGGGAGCAGGCCGCGGTCGCCCTTGCCCTCGGACTCTCCAAAGAGCTGCTGCCACCAGAGGGAAACGCCCGAGAGACAGGGTTCGAAGGAGCTGAGCAGCTCTACGCGCATGCCCTCCTCCCAGGCGAGGTGCCTGATCTGGGCGTAGCGCAGCGCGGCGTTGTCCTCAGGGCGCGCTGATGCCTGGCGAAGCCGCCGCTCCTCGTCTCGCGCGCCCTGGACCAGGGCATGGATGTCGATGCCGGCATAGGCAAGGGCGAGGAGATGCACGGGGGTGAACGCCGTGAAGCGCCCTCCCACGTTGGGAGGAAACGTCGTGAACGCATAGCCCTCGTCCGTGCAGAGCTTCTCTAGCTGGCTTTTCGGCGTTCCGCAGCAGACGATGTGCCGAGCTATCTGGCTTGCATCCATGTGGGCGGACATCCACTGCCGCAGCAGGCGGAAGGAGGAGCCAGGCTCGAGCGTCTCGAAGTTCTTCGCCACGCAGTCAATCGCCGCCTCGTGGCCCTCGAGGCTTGCGAGCATCTCGTTAAGCGCGCGAGGGGAGAGGGTGTTACCCGCCCAGACAACCTGGTGGGTGGGATCTGGCTGTCCCAGGGCGCGCAGAACGGCACGGGCCGCGTTGTTCGACCCGCCAACTCCAATGAGCACGAAGGTGTCGGTCTCGGCGCGGAGGCGGCTGGCAAGCTCTGCGATCCGTACGAGCTGCTCCACGGAGGCCCATTCGTCCACATGCAGCCAACCCAAGGAGCCGCGATAGCAAACCTCCCCCTTCTGCACCTGGGCGAGCAGCTCGCCCGATGCGCGGGAGGCCCGCGTCACATCGTCGGACGTGACGCGGGCCCACAGGGAGGCTTCGTTAAGCCTCAGCATGTCTGTTCCCTCCTAGCAGCAGCCGCATGGATGCGCGGGGGCGTCATCCATGAAGTGACTGTTCTGGGACGGGTCCTTCATGCAGAGATGCGGCACGGCGCTTACATAGGCGCCGGGCAGGGCAAGGATGTTGGGGTTGCCGTCGGTGTACTTGCGTGTGGCATCGGCAAGCGCCTCCTCGAAGGTGGGACGGGTCTTGAGCCCCATGGTGCGCGCGATGCCGGGCTTCTGGGCGCCCACGATGTAGGTGGCAGAGAGGTACTTCTCGGCGAGGTTTCCGCACGTCATCATGCTAAAGCCGTGGAAGGGGTGGAAGGCCCCGGCAAAGCGGTACTTGCGGATGTACTCCTGGTTGGTAGCAAAGTACTCGCCGTACTTGATCATCTCGTCCAGGGTGTTCATCTTGTCGGACTGCCACAGCTCCCACAGCTCGCGCAGATACGGCCAGCGCTCGTCATGGAACCACCCGTCGCAATAGCTCGAGATGATGAAGACGGGATGCTCGGAGAGGATCCTCTTGTGGCGAATCACCATGGCGGAGACGCCCTGCATCATTTGGATGGGGTTCGTGCCCATGCCGTCGCCGTAGTGGAACTTCGTGGGCATGCCCATGACAACGATGTCGTACTTCTTCTCGGCCCAGTGTACGTAGGTGCGCTTGTCGGCGGTCTTCCATGCGATGGGCTGCATCTCGGCCGCCCAGCCCGAGTTGATTTCGATCTGGCGGCTCCAGGTGTCGAGCACGGCATCGCAGCAGAAGAACTTCTTGCCCATCTTCTCTTCCATGAACATACCCTGCTGGTCGAACTTGTCGCGCATGAGGCTGTGCGTGGATACGGGAACGAAGTCCGGACGGCTCATGACTGCTGGCACGTGGTGGGCGGCAATGGAGCGCCAGTGGGTGATTCCGGTGGCGCAGTGCTTGTAGCCGCCCGAGTATCCGCCATAGGGGTTGCCCTGGGTGTGGCCGATGAGGATGGCGATGTCTGCCTCATAGACCTTCTTGTTCATGATGACGTGGTCGCCATAGGCGGTGTAGCCCAGGTCAACGAGGTTGTCGTAGTCCTCGGAGTCGTGCGAGGCGATCTGGTTGGTCCCGATGAACTCGTTGTAGAGGTCCATGCCAAGGATTTGGCGAGCCTCTGCGTCGCTCGTGCGGGGGTGCAGGCCGTTGGAGAACAGCAGCAGGACGTCATCGTGGTCGACGCCGTTGGCAAACAGCTCGTCGAGGCAGGCGCGGATGGCAACACGACGATGGGACGTGGGCTGCGTGCCGCCCTTCACGATGTCGGGAATGACGATGACAGCCTTGGCGCCGGGGTGGGCGAGCTTGGCGAGCGGATCCATGCCGATGGGGTTGCGGATGCTCTCAAGCGTGGCTTTGTAGAGGCTGTCCCAGTCCTGGGGCAGGCACTCGGGATCCTTGACCGTCTCGCCGGTAATGAAGACGTCCGTGCTGTCGGGCAGCTCGGCACCGAGCTTTCCGGTTCCGTACTCGAATTCGAGATGCATCTGTGTGCCTTTCTCTTTGCTAAGCGTTCAGGTAGAGGTCGACGATCTGGGCGTACTCCTCGGGGTAGAAGCCAATCTCTCCCAAGAAGCGCGTGAGCGCAATGAGGCCGCCGTCGATCTCCTCGATTCCGGCAAGCATCTTGGCGTTGTCTGCCTTGAGGCCTCCGCCGTAGACGACGTCGACGCCTGTCACGACTGACTTGACGAGCCTTGCGACCTTGGCGATGTAGGGGGCGTCTGCGGGCGTCTTGCCGGGGCCGATGCTCCAGACGGGCTCGTAGGCAATGCGAACGTTCTCAAGGTCGCAGCCCTCGAGCCCCTCGCTCACCTGGGCAGTGAGAACCTGCTCCCGGGCATCGACCTCCTCGGAGCGCTCGCCCATGCAGAACAGGACCTTGAGGCCTGCTGCCTGCGCTGCCTTGACCTCGCGATTGAGGATTCGGTTGACCGCAGGCTCGATCTGGTCTGCCGTGGCTCCCGACTCGCCCATGATGGCGCGAAGGTTCATGCGCTCCTCGCAGTGACCCACGAGCGTCCAGCCGCAGCCGAGCTGCGCCACCGAATTGGCGGTGCGAAGCGTCGTGAACGCGCCAAAGTTGCCGCCCGGGGCGGTGTCCGCGCCATGGACGCCCTCGGAGCCGATGCCAAGGTGGCTGCCCGCCGCCGCATTGGCGGCACCGATGAGGTGCGCCTCGGGCAGGAAGGCCGCGAACTCGGCGACGTCGGCGTAGGCGTCTGCCACGTCCTTGATGGAGGAGGCCACGGCCTGCCCCCACTGCCCCGGCTCGGCAAGGCGGTTGACTCCGCCCAGCTCCGGTGTGATGTCAAAGCGCTTGAGGTTGAGGAAGATGTGCTTCATGGTGCCTCCAACTCGTTAGACAAAACTCGCGAACCTGCGCAGCGGTTCCCCAAGCAGGGGACGGCACCACGTGCGGAACTCGTCGGTGACGCCGTTGCCCTGCTCGTTGATGTAGGCGTCGGGCAGGGTTCGCTCATCGAGCATGACCTGCTCGATGGGGATGCGCGTGTAGCGAACCTCGTAGGGGCTGGTGGAGAGACGCTCGATGCCCACCATCTTGCCGGAATCGCCGGCAAGTACGGCGCGAACCGCCTCGCGGCCGCACTCGATGGCCTCGTTGCGGTCGATCGTGCTCTGCCAGGGCATGGAAGCCCTGCCCAGAAGCCCCGGCTTCTCCGAGCGCGACTTGTAGCCAAGCTCGGAGATGACGAGTCTCGAGAGGTGCGCCGAGACGTCGCCAAAGTAGGTCGAGCGGCCCGTCTGCATGAGGATGGGGGCCACGGGCTCGCCGCCCGTCTTGTGCAGGCCCTCGCTCACCACCACGACGCCCGAGCCCTTCTCGTCGATGAGACGTTGGCAATCGTCGAGGAAGGCATGCTCGTCGAATTCCCTCTCGGGAAGGTAGATGAGGTCGGGCCCTCCTGTGCCGGATTCGTCTGCCAGGGCGCTTGCGGCGGTGACCCAGCCGGCGTTTCTGCCCATGGCTTCTACGATGACGATGTGGATGGGCAGGCCGCGCACATCGCAGCACACTTCGGAGACGCTTGCCGCCATGTAGAGGGCCGCGCTCGCATAGCCGGGGGCGTGGTCGGTCACGGCGATGTCGTTGTCCATGGTCTTGGGGATGCCCACCACGTCGATGGACACGCCCTCGGCCTGGCACGCGCGCCAGATCTCGCCGCAGGTGTTCATGGTGCCGTTGCCCCCCGTGGGCAGAAGCCAGCGAACGCCGGTGCGCTCGAGGGCATGTGCCAGCTCGCGATAGTCGTCGGCCTCGAGCGGCTTCCTGCTCGTGCCGATGGCCGACGAGGGCGACGAGGGGAGAAGCGACAGCTTCTCGGGGCTCACCTGGGCAAAGTCAACGAACGTGCCATCGGTGATGCCACCCATGCCGCCCAGGGCTCCCAGCACCCGTCCTACGCCGGGGGTCTTGAGCGCCTCGTCGACCGCTCCGAAGAGCGACGCGTTGATGACCGCGGTGGGACCGCCGCCGTGAACGACGAGCAGCGCGTCTTGCGTGGCCATGCTAGATCCCGGCCTTCTCGTAGCGCTCGGCCATCTCGGCAAGCGTGGCGACCTCGACCTTGGGGGCCTTGCCAAAGCTGCCAAACTCGACGATGAGCGTGGAGACGGCCTCCTTGACGCCCGCTTCGATGGCGGCCACGAGCGCCGCGCGGTCGTCGTCCTCCACGACGCCATGCATGACGGTGTCGAACACCGGCGGGAGGAAGGCACGGGGATCGGGGTTCTCGGGGTGCTCGAGCAGCAGCTTGTAGACCCCGCCGATGGACTCGCTCTTTTGGAGCTCGGGGCGCTTGGCGAACAGCTCGCGCATGTTGCGCGTTACGGCGAGGCGGATGTCAGTGTCGATGTTGATTTTGTTGATGCCGGCGGGGATGGCTGCCTTGAGCTCGGTCAGGCTGATGCCGTAGGCGTTCTGGATGTTGCCACCCAGCTCGTTGATCTCGTCGACGATGTAGCGCGGGACGGTGGAGGAGCCGTGGCTCACGAGTGCGCAGTCGAGGCCCTCGTGGGCGAGGCACTCGCGCACCGCGATGGGGATCTCGCGACGCAGCTTGACGTCCTTGCCCTTGCTGGGGCCATGCATGGTGCCATAGCTGATGGCGAGCGCGTCGACCTTCGTCTTGCGGATGAAATCGACGGCGGAGAGCGGGTTGGTGTAGGTGCTCGAGGCGGCGAACACGTGGTCCTCTACGCCTGCCAGCACGCCGAGCTCGCCCTCGACGGAGACGCCGCGCGGGTGGGCGTACTTCACGACCTCGCGGGTGAGCTCGATGTTCTCCTCGAAGGGAAGCGACGAGCCGTCAATCATGACGGAGGTGTAGCCGCCTGCGATGGCGGCCTTGACGCTCTCCATGTCACGGCCGTGATCGAGGTGCAGCACCACCGGGATGGGGCTGTCCTCGCCATACTTCTTCACGGCATCGCCGATGTTCTTAGCGCCGGCGATCTTGTCCTTCACGGTGCCGTTGGCAAAGTCCGCGCGGCCGCCCATGAAGGCGTTGGCGAGGTCGGCGCCCTGAAGGATGGCGGCGCTCCTCAGGGTCTCGTGGGCCTCGATGACGGCTTTTGCCTGGCATACGGCGTTGACATTGAAGGCTCCCTGGGCGTAGCCACCCTTGCGGGCTGCGTCGAGGACGGGCTTGAGCGGAACGAGCATAGCGACATCTCCTCCTGTTGGGTCCGGGCGAGCCCGGGCGCTTTGCGTACGTGCCTAATAGTTCGGGGCCAGTTGGCCCAGTGGTGCCTCGATGATGTTGGAGAGCTTCATGATTCGTGCCGAGGGGACTCCCGTGCGCATGAGGGAGAGGACGTCCTCGGCGCAGGCGGCACCCGCCTCATAGTTGGGCAGCCTCGTGTAGAGGTCTGCGGCGAGCCAGGACTCCCCGTTGTTGGCGAGCTCGGCGTAGGTGAGTCGGCGCCTGGACCCTCGTTGGGTCTCGATGCGGCGGAAGTAATGGGTCCATGTGGCCCAGCTCGAGATGACGGCGTCCCCGTCGTCCACGAGCTCGAGGGCGTTAGCGACGGATGCGAGGAAGCGCTCGGAGAGGTGCAGTCCCTCCTCGGTGTCTGTCCCAACGTAGCGGGCGTCCCACAGCTCGATGTTATCGAGCGTGATGGGGGAGCGTGCGCAGACGAGCTCGACGCCCGCCGCCTCGCACGTCTCCCTCACGCCCCGCTCGCGTAGAGTCTCCTGGGGCTTATCGATGTCGGGCCTGAAGTAGAGGACGCGCTTGCAGCCGCGCGAGAGGACCCGCTCGCAGGACAGGCGGGCGCCGCCAACGTAGTCGAGGTCTACGGTGCTGTAGAAGTCTGTCTGGGTCTGGGTGTCGAACACCACGAGCGGGGCATGCTCGTCGGCGAGGACCTTGAGGCTTCGCTCGTCCGGGCCCTGGTTGTCGGTCCCAATAAAGATGATGCCGCCCACGCGGCCGGCCAGGAAGGCCTCTGCGTAGTCGGCAATGCCAAGATTGTTGATCTTGTTGCCCAGCAGAAGGGCGTTGTAACCCTCCTGCTCGAGCTTGGTTTGGATGCCGTAGGCCATCTGCGAGAAGCGCGGCACGGCCAGGTTCTTGCGTATGACCATGCCGATGCAGGGGCTGTGGTGGTTGCGAAGGGTGCGGGCGTGCGCGTTGGGCGCGTACTTGAGCTTGCGGGCGGCCTCGAGCACGCGCTTGCGAGTCTCGGGGCGGATGGACTGGCCCGGCGTGTTGTTGATCACGTAGGAGACGGTTGCCGGCGTGACACCGGCCTCCCGTGCGACGTCCTTGAGAGTGGTCCGCTTGCCCATTTCGCCTCGATTGCCACGGAATAGCTTTTACGTTTAAGTAACCACTAACTATGTACCACGGACAGTGATTTGGTGCCACAAAACTGGTCAAATAACGTTTGCCCCCACAAAACCGCCGTTTACCGAGGTAATCGGCTTGTTGCTTTGTGAACGGTCTGTTTCGGAACGCGAATGGTAAAAAAGGGACGCTTTTACGAATCGTAAGCAAGTCCAAAATCTTGACTGTGGTACAACTCCAATCACTTACTCGTTTAAGTGCTTTTCCGACGTTCCGGAGGAGAAGGAGGCCGTCGTTGAAAAACAAGAAGGAGTCAATCTGGAGCAAGGTGCCAAGCTGGGCTTGGGCGCTTATCTCCCTGGCGCTGGCAGTGGCCTTGTGGCTGCTCGCGTCTAGCAAGTGGCCAGCAGTGTTCGCGCCGCCCCTCAAGGTGTGGGAGGCGTTCGCGAGCCGAGCCGCGAGCGGCATCCTGTGGGCCCACGTCTGGGCGTCCGTCTCCCGCGTGCTCACGGGATTTGGCCTTGCCTTCGTGGTGTCGATCCCGGTGGCGTTCCTCATGGCCTGGTATGACCCGTTCCGTCACGTCGTTGAGCCCTGGATCCAGTTCATCAGGAACATCCCGCCGCTGGCCTACGTCTTCCTCATCATCGCGGCTTTGGGCATCGGCCAGGCCTCGAAGATCACGGTCATCTTCATCGCTTCGTTCCTCGTGATGGTCGTGACCATCTACCAGGGCGTCAAGGGCGTAGACACGACGCTCATCAAGGCGGCGAAGGTCCTCGGTGCCAAGCAGTCCGACATCTTCTTCAAGGTCACCATCCCCGCCTCCACCCCGTTCATTCTCGTCGCCGCGCGTCTTGGCCTGTCCACGTCGCTCACGACCCTCATGGCCTCGGAGATCGTTGGCGGAGACAAGGGCATCGGCATGATGATTCAGCAGGCAAGCGGCTACTACCAGATGGACGTCGTCCTGCTCGGCATCATCCTGCTCGGCATCATCGGAATTCTGTTCGAGAAGATCGTCCGCTACCTTGAGAGGAGGTTCACGGGATGGCAGGAAACGGTGCAGCAGTAAAGGTTCACATCGACAACGTCGTCAAGAAGTTCGATACCCGCAAGGGCGAGATGACCGCCCTGAACGGAGTGAACCTTGACATTCACGAGAACGAGTTCGTCTGCGTCGTGGGCCCCTCCGGCTGCGGAAAGTCGACGCTGCTCAACATCATCGGCGGGCTTGAGGAGCCCACGAGCGGCAGCGTCACCGTGGACGGCAAGCCCGTCGAGGGCCCCGGCCCCGACCGCGGCATCGTCTTCCAGCAGTACGCGCTGTTCCCTTGGCTCACGGTGGAGGAGAACGTCAAGTTCGGCCTCAAGCTCCAGGGCAAGAGCAAGGAAGAGTGCGACGAGATCGCCAACAAGTACATCAAGCTCGTCGAGCTCCAGGACTTCGCGAAGTCCTACCCCAAGGAGCTTTCGGGCGGCATGAAGCAGCGCGTTGCCATCGCTCGCGCCTACGCTGTGAACCCCAAGGTCCTGCTCATGGACGAGCCCTTTGGCGCGCTCGATGCCCAGACGAGGACCCAGCTACAGTCCGAGCTGCTCGAGACGTGGGAGAAGGAGCAGAAGACCTGCTTCTTCATCACCCACGACGTCGAGGAGGCCATCGTGCTCGCCCAGCGCGTCGTGATCATGTACGCGCGCCCGGGTCGCGTCAAGGAGGTCGTCGACATCGACATCCCCTATCCGCGTACGCAGGAGACCAAGATGTCGCCCCGGTTCCTCGAGCTCAAGAACCACATCTGGAGCCAGGTCTACCAGGAGTACCTCTCGGTCAGGAAGTAGGGCTGCCGCAAGGCGGGGCGCCTCGGAGCCCAAGCAAGTCTGTCTGGCTTTATCGGGGCCGCGCCCCCGAAAGGAAGGGGTGGACGACGTCCTCGTCCACACACAGGGAAAGGAACCTGTCATGAAGAAGCTCGATACCACCCAGATGTCCCGTCGCTCGTTCCTGAAGGTCTGCGGTTTCGGTGTGGCCGCTGCCGGCCTCGGTCTCGTTGGCTGCGGCGGCTCTGGCTCCACCGCCGCCACGACCGAGGCTGCCTCCTCTGCCGCCACGGCCTCCTATGACCCGGTTACCCTGCGCGTCGCCTTCATGCCCAACCTGGGCTCCGCCGCCACCCTGTACGCCGCCATCGACCAGGGCTACTTCGATGAGGTTGGCATCACCGTCGAGCCCTCCCAGTTCGATGCCGGCCCCGCCGAGATCGCGGCCATGCAGTCCGGCGACATCGACCTCGCCCAGATCGGCCACGGTGCCCACGCGCTGTGCATCGAGGGCCAGGCCAAGATTTTCGCCTTCGACCAGCTCTCCAAGGCAGACTCCGTCGTGGCCAATAAGTCCCACGGCATCGAGAAGGCCTCCGACCTCAAGGGCAAGACGATTGCCTTTGCCTCCGGCACGTCCTCCGAGGTCATCCTCAACTACGTCCTCAAGGACGCCGGCCTCACCACCGATGACGTCACCCTCGTCGAGATGAAGGTCGACGGCATGACCACCGCTCTCATCTCCGGCCAGATAGACGCCGCCGCCACGTGGTCGCCCAACACCGTCACGCTCGAGCAGCAGCTTGGCGACGACTACCTCGTCCTGGGCAACAACACCGACTACTCCGACAAGGTCGCCTTCCCCGGCTCCTTCGTCTGCCTGCCCGAGTACGCCGACAAGAACGCCGAGATTCTCGAGCGCTTCGCCGCCGCCCTCGACAAGGGCAAGGTCTACCGTGCCGCCAACATCGACGCCTGCGCGAAGCTCCTCGCCGACAAGCTCGGCCTTCCCGAGGACACGCTTCTACAGTCCACGGATGAGGGCGACTGGCAGGGCTCTGCCGATGCCATCGGCCACACCGACACGATTATGGGCTACTACAAGGCCCAGCAGCAGGTCTTCATCGACAACGGCCGCATCGAGGCCGAGGTGCCCGTCACCGACTACGTCCTCGAGGACGTCATCACTGCCGGCGACAAGCTCTATGAGACCATCAAGTAGCTAACTGGTACGGTATGGCTCGCGCAATCGAGCCATGACACGCGGTCTCCTCGCAGAAGGATGATTCCCCAATCCGCGCGGGGAGGCCGCGTTGTGCGAAAACAGGAGGAAGCATGGACTACTATCACATCTCGGCGGAGGAGTTGGGACAGGGCGCCAAGATTCGCCTCGAGTTCCCCGGTGACTCGCCGGCGGTCTTTTTCGAGATGGCCCAGGACATGGTCCGTACGATTCGCGAGCACAACGCCGCCGGTGCCAAGACGGTCTTCATCTGCCCGGTTGGTCCCGTTGGCCAGTACCCCTACTTCGTGAAGATGGTCAACGACGAGCGCCTCTCGCTCAAGGACTGCTGGTTCATCAACATGGACGAGTACCTCACCGATGACGACGAGTGGATCGACGCCTCCGATTGCCTCTCGTTCCGCGGCTTCATGGACCGAGTGGTCTACAGCCAGATCGACCCCGAACTGGTCATGCCGCCCGAGCAGCGCATCTTCCCCGACCCCAAGGATCCAGGCCACGTGGCCGAGGTCATCGAGTCGCTGGGCGGTGTCGACGTCGCCTATGGCGGCATTGGCATCACCGGCCACCTCGCCTTCAACGAGCCGCAGGAGGACCTCACTGTCGAGCAGTTCGCGGCCCTCGAGACCCGCGCCCTCGACATTCACCCCGAGACCCGCGCCACCAACAGCGCGGCAGACCTCTGCGGAGCTCTGGAGGACATGCCTTACCGTGCCGTTACCATCGGCATGGCGGAGATCCTCGGCGCTCGCAAGGTGCGCCTCGGGGTCTTTCGCGAGTGGCACCGCGGTGCCGTGCGCCGTGCCGCCTACGGCAAGGTCACGGCGGCGTTCCCCGCGACCCTCCTGCAGAATCACCCCGATGCGGTCATCTACGTGAACGACGTTGCCCGCGAGAAGGCCTACTAGGGAGTGACGCTGGTGGAAAACGCGTGCTACATAACGGGTGCAGAGGTCCTCACGCAGGGCAGGCTGGCCCGCCTCGACATCGCCGTCGAGGACGGCCGCGTCGTGCGCCTTTCCTCTGCGCATGACAACCCGGGCGCCCTGCCCGTCATTGATGCGGCGGGGCTCAGGGTGCTGCCAGGCTTCATCGACGTGCACACCCACGGCGCCGCCGGCGTCGACGTGAACGCCGCGGACGTCGAGGGGCTCAGGAAGATCGGGCGCTTCTTTGCGTCACAGGGCGTCACCGGCTGGCTGTGCTCGATTCTCACGGACACGCCCGAGCAGACGCTGTGGTGCATCGAGCAGGCGAGACAGGTCATCGAGGGGGGGCCGTACGACGGTGCCGCCCTGCTGGGCATCCACCTCGAGGGTCCCTGCCTGTCGAGCGAGTACAAGGGTGCTATGCCTGGGCATCTGCTCATGCATGAGGCCTCGCCAGACCTGTTTGCACGCTACCAGGAGGCTGCCGGCGGGCATGTGCTGTACACCACGCTGGCGCCCGAGGTGCCTGGGGTTCCTGATCTCATCCCCGAGCTTGCCAAGATGGGCATCACGGCGGCCATCGGGCACAGCGGGGCGGGCTATGACCTGTCCATGCGCTGTGTGGAGGCCGGGGCCAAGGCCGCCACGCACGTGGGTAACGCGATGCGCCTCTTCCACCAGCACGATCCCGCGATCTTTGGCGTTGCGCTCGAGACCGACCTGTATTGCGAGACCATCGCAGACGGCAGGCACCTCCACCCGGGCACCGTTCGCCTCTACGCCAAGGCCAAGGGCTGGGATCGTGTCCTGGCCATCACGGACTCGATCATGGCGGCGGGTCTTCCCGACGGCCACTACAAGCTTGGCGTGAACGACGTCGTGGTCGAGGACGGGGATGCCAAGCTTGCCTCCAACGGCGTGCGCGCGGGTTCCACGCTCACGCAGGCCCAGGCCCTGCGCAACCTCATGAAGTTTACCGGGGCACCGGTCGAGGAGGCCTCGAAGGCCAACTCCGCAAACCCCGCGGCACTCTTTGGATGGGCCGATCGCGGCCACATCGACGAGGGCGCACTGGCAGACCTCGTGCTGCTCGATGAGGACTACGAGGTGGCTCGGACGATCGTGGGGGGCCGCACGGTCTACACCCGATAGCGACGCTTCCTCATACTCGGCCCCGGACGTATCCCCCCTTCCCGTCCGGGGCCACTCTTGTATGTAGGGACGGGGACGCACAGCCGCTCCGCGATTAATCCCACCGTTCGCGGGAGCACCATAGGCAAGCGTGTGCGGGTGGGGGACGCTACTGTCCAAGGGTTAAGGCGCTCCGCGGGCTGCCGCAGCCACGGAGGTCAGACGAAGGGAGCTCTCATGGGAAAGATGGCTGAGGAGACGGTCGAGATCGGGCCGGACACGCTTGACGGTTACCTGCGCGCCAACACGCGCGTCTTCGCCGAGGTGGGGGAGAAGACCTACTACGTCACCCACACCGACGGCTACTGGCGCGTCCAGGACTGCGGGCAGCTCAACGACAAGGGCCACTTCACGGACTGCTCCGACCTGGTGCCCACGGTCGACGAGGTGCTCAACTTGCCGTGCATCGACGGCAAGAGCCTGCTCGAGGTCGCGGCGGAAGCCTCGTTCCACGCGAGCGTCGACGAGTAGGACCGACGACGGGACTGCTATGATGGGCGCCGCCTGGGGCGGCGCCCTTTTTGTGGGGGTCGCGTGAACGCGGGACCGCGCGCGACCAAAACGGGAATTTCTACTGGTAAAACCCCATGCAAAGGCATATCCTTATGAGCTGCACTGTGAAGGCTCCTGCCGATTAGCCGTCGAGCAGGAGGCACGAGGGTAACGGGCTCACGCGAGCATGCGCCAACCCCGTGCTGAGAAACCCCAGAAGGAGTGAACATGGCTGAGGAGAAGTACGTTCCCCGTTTCAAGACCAAGTACAACGACGAGGTCCGCGCCAAGCTCATCGAGCAGTTTGGCTACACGAACCCCATGTGCGTCCCGAAGATCGAGAAGATCGTCGTGAACATGGGTGTCGGCGAGGCCGCCACTGACTCCAAGGCCATCGACGGCGCCATCGCCGACCTTCGTGCCATCACGGGCCAGCAGCCCTCCATCCGTCGCGCCCGCAAGTCCATCGCTACGTTCCACCTGCGTGAGGGTCAGCCCATCGGCGCCAAGGTGACGCTGCGCGGCGACCGCATGTGGGACTTCCTCGATCGCCTGATCTGCATCGCCATCCCGCGCATCCGCGACTTCCGCGGCATCTCCGCCAAGAGCTTCGACGGCCGTGGCAACTTCTCCATGGGCGTCACCGAGCAGCTCATCTTCCCTGAGATCGACTTCGACAAGATCGATCGCACGCGCGGCATGGACATCACCATCGTCACCACCGCCAACACCAACGAGGAGGGCAAGGCCCTGCTCGACGGCTTTGGCTTCCCGTTCGCCAAGTAACCAATGAGGTAATCCCGTCGCCGGCCACGTGCCGGCGACGTGCCGCGCAAGCGGCGTGGAAATAGCCGCACAAGAAGTGTGGCCGTCATCCAGAAGGAGGATTTGTGGCTAAGACATCGATGATCGTCAAGGCTCAGCGAGAGCCGAAGTACTCGACGCGCACCCAGAACCGTTGCCAGCGCTGCGGCCGTCCGCACAGCGTGTATCGCAAGTTCGGCCTGTGCCGTGTGTGCTTCCGCGAGCTTGCTAGCAAGGGCGAGCTTCCCGGCGTCCGCAAGGCGAGCTGGTAGGTCCTAGAGACCAACAGCTCCGTGGGCAGAAGGAAGACTCCCGTCCAGGCGATCTGGCCAAGGGCCAGACTGAACCGGACGAAGAGGCTCATCCCTACCGAAGGAGAAACTCAATGAACGTTACCGATCCCATTGCAGACATGCTCACGCGCATCCGCAACGGCAACACCGCCGGCAAGGATGTCGTCAGCATGCCGTCGAGCAAGGTGCTCGTCGAGGTCGCCCGCGTCATCGCGGAGGAGGGCTACATCGAGGGCTATGCCGTCGAGGACACGAAGCCCCAGAAGACCCTGCACGTCACCCTCAAGTATGGTGCGCGCCACGCCCGCGTCATCCGCGGCATCAAGCGCATCTCCAAGCCGGGCCTGCGCATCTACAGCAAGGCTGAGGACCTTCCCCGCGTCCTCGGTGGCCTCGGCACCGCCGTCATTTCCACGTCCAAGGGCATGATGTGCGACCGCGACGCCCGCAAGCTCGGCGTCGGCGGCGAAGTCATCGCCTACATCTGGTAACTCACGGCAGGATAGGAAAGGAGACACCATGTCCCGCATTGGCAAGAAGCCTGTCCAGATTCCCGCCGGAGTCACTGTGACAGTCAATGGCACCAACGTCCACGTCAAGGGCCCGAAGGGCGAGCTCGATCGCACCTTCTCTGACCTCGTGACGATCAAGGAGGAGGGCGAGGAGATCCTCGTCTCCGTCAACGACGACTCCCGCGAGGCCAACGCTCAGCACGGCCTCACGCGCACCCTCATCCACAACATGGTCCTCGGCGTCTCCGAGGGCTTCATGAAGCAGCTTGAGCTCACGGGCGTTGGCTACCGTGTCGCGCTGAAGGGCAAGGACCTTGACCTTTCGCTCGGCTACTCGCACCCCGTGATCTACAAGGCCCCCGAGAACATCACTTTCGAGGTCCCCGACAACACGCACATCAACGTGAAGGGCATCTCCAAGGAGCAGGTCGGCCAGGTTGCCGCCGAGATTCGCATGAAGCGCCCGCCTGAGCCGTACAAGGGCAAGGGCATCCACTACATGGGTGAGCACATCCGCAGGAAGCTCGGCAAGGCCGCCAAGTAAGGCCTGTCCAGGAAGTCATAGAAGTCCGCCACCCTGCTAGGTGACGGCGTGACTAAGGAGATTTTCATGAACAAGTTCAAGGCTAAGAGGGCTGGCCTCAAGCGCCGCGAGCGTCGCGTTCGTTCCAAGATCTGCGGCACCGCCGAGCGTCCTCGCCTCTCCGTGCACCGCACGAATTCCAACATCTACGCCCAGGTGATCGACGACGTCGACGCCAAGACCATCTGCACCGCCTCCACGCTCGACCCCGAGTTCCGCGCTCTGGGCAAGCTGGGCTCCAATAAGGAGGCCGCCGAGCTCGTGGGCAAGATGGTCGGCGAGCGCGCCATCAAGGCCGGCGTCACCACGGTGACGTTCGACCGCGGCGGCCGCATCTACCACGGCCGTGTCCAGGCTCTCGCTGATGGCGCCCGCTCCGCGGGTCTGAAGTTCTAGGAGGTATCTGTAATGGCTCGTAACCCGAAGCAGCAGCGCGACGCCTCCGAGCTCCAGGAGCGTGTCGTCTTCATCCACCGCGTTTCCAAGACCGTCAAGGGCGGCCGTCGCATGTCCCTCGTCGCTCTCGTCGTCGTTGGCGACGGCAAGGGCAACGTCGGTCTTGGCACCGGCAAGTCCGCCGAGGTGCCCCTGGCCATCCAGAAGGCCTCGGACAACGCCAAGAAGAACATGTTCAAGGTGCCCCTGACCGAGACCGGCTCCATCCCCCACGACGTCATGGGTGAGTTCGGCGCCGCTCGCGTGCTCGTCAAGCCCGCTATCGAGGGTACCGGCGTCATCGCCGGCGGCCCCATCCGTCCGCTCTTCGAGCTGGCTGGCATCAAGAACGTCCTGTCCAAGTCCATGGGCTCCAGCAATGGTCTCAACATCATCAAGGCTGCCGCCGAGGCCCTCAAGGGCCTCTCCAGCCCTGAGGAGACCGCCGAGCGCCGTGGCCTCACCGTCGCCGAGATGTTCGTCGGGAAGGAGAACTAGTCATGGCGAAGACCCTCACCGTCAAGCTCGTCAAGAGCGCCGTCTGCGGCGTCAAGTCCGACCAGACTCGCACCTGCCGCGCCCTCGGCCTGCGCAAGATCAACGACACGCACGTGCTTCCCGACAACGAGAGCGTTCGCGGGATGATCTTCAAGGTCAAGCACCTCGTCACCGTTGAAGAGAACTAGGAGTCACACCTATGCAGCTCAACGATCTGCGTCCCGCCAAGGGCGCCAAGAAGGCCCGCAAGCGCATTGGTCGCGGTAACGCCTCTGGTCACGGCACCACTGCCGGCCGCGGCACCAAGGGTCAGCTCTCCCGCTCCGGTGGCGGCAAGGGCGCCGGCTTCGAGGGTGGCCAGCAGCCGCTCGCGATGCGCCTCCCGAAGCTCCCGGGCTTCAAGAACCGCAACCGTGTCGAGTACGTGCCGGTCAACGTTTCCCGCATCGAGGACAAGTTCAACGACGGCGACGTCGTGGACACCCAGAGCCTCATTGCCGCGGGCATCGTCAAGCACGAGTACGATCTCGTTAAGGTCCTCGGCGACGGCGAGATCACCAAGAAGGTCACCGTCAAGGTCGACAAGGTCACTCCTGCCGCCCAGGCCAAGATCGAGGCGGCCGGCGGAAAGGTAGAGCTCCCGTGCTAAATGGCATTCTCAATGCCTTTCGCGTCAAGGAGCTTCGCAACAAGATCCTGCTGACGGTCGGTATCCTCGTCCTCTACAGGATCGGGGCATACGTGCCCGTGCCGGGCATCCCCTTCTCGGGGATGCTCTCGGCATATCAGTCGAGCTCCACCGCGAACAGTGCAATCGCCGTGTTGAACCTGTTCAGCGGCGGCGCGCTCTCGCGCGTCTCGGTGTTCTGCCTGGGCATCATGCCCTACATCACGGCCCAGATCATCATGCAGATGCTCCAGGCCGTCGTTCCGAGCCTTGGCTCTCTCGCCCGCGAGGGCGAGAGCGGCCAGCGCAAGATTACGCAGTACACGCGCTACGTCACTGTTGGTCTCGCGCTTCTCAACGCCGTTGGCTACCTCTTCCTCTTCAAGAGCTCCAGCTTCGGCATTGACTTCTCTCAGGCTGGCATGCCCGAGTGGCTCATGAACACGGTCGTGGTCGTCTCGATGCTGGCCGGCGCCATCCTCATCATGTGGATGGGCGAGGTCATCACCCAGCGTGGTATTGGCAATGGCATGAGCCTCATCATCTTTGCCAACATCATCTCTGGCTTGCCGACCTCCATCATCCAGTCGCTGCGCACTTCCGAGAACGGCGTTCTCCTCACGGTGCTCATCGTCGTGGTGATCGTCGCGGTCGTCCCGTTCATCGTCTACATCGAGCGTGGACAGCGCCGCATCCCGGTGCAGTACGCCAAGCGCGTCGTTGGTCGTCGCATCATGGGTGGTCAGGCCACGTACCTGCCCATCAAGGTGAACACGGCCGGCGTCATCCCCATCATCTTCGCGAGCGCCATCCTGTACCTCCCGGCGCAGATCGCGGTGTTCTTCCCGGGCGTTGGTTGGATCAACGTCTTCGCGAACGCCGTGAGCTCCGGTTGGCTCAACTGGATTCTCTCGGTGCTCCTGATCGTGGGCTTCGCGTACTTTTACACCTCCATGGTGTTCAACCCCGACGAGACGGCGGACACCCTTCGCAAGCAGGGTGGCTTCATCCCTGGCGTCCGTCCGGGCTCTGCCACGGCGGCCTACATCAAGAACGTGCTGAACCACCTCACGCTTCCTGGTGCCATCTTCGTCGCCCTGGTGGCCGTCGTTCCGTCCATCGTCTTCACGCTCACGGGCAACTCGCTCGTGCAGGCGTTCGGCGGCACGTCGATCCTCATCATGGTGGGCGTGGCCCTCGACACGATCTCCCAGATCGAGAGCCAGCTCAAGACCACGAACTACGAGAACCTCCTCATCAAGTAGCTCGCTGGCGTCAAGTCTTTGCGGGGCCGCTGCCTTCGGGCGGCGGCCCCGTTTGTTTTGCGGTAGGCTAGCCATAGCTGTTTTCGACCCCAATGCGCGCAAGCGCAGAAAGAAGGTCCGCATGAACATCGTTCTGCTCGGGGCGCCCGGTGCCGGCAAGGGCACGCAGGCCCAGAAGCTCGTCGAGGAGTTTGGCGTTGCCCACATCTCCACCGGCGACCTTCTTCGCGCCGCCGTCAAGGCGGGCACCAAGCTCGGCGTGAAGGCCAAGTCCTACATGGACAGCGGCCAGCTCGTCCCCGACAAGCTCGTCGTCGACCTCGTGACCGAGCGCCTCGACGCCGACGACGCCCAGAAGGGCTTCATCCTCGATGGGTTCCCGCGCAACACCGCGCAGGCCGTGACGCTCGACTCCGCTCTGGCCGAGATGGGCCGCAACCTCGATGCCGCCCTTCTCGTCGACGTCAAGCCCGACGTTATCGTCAAGCGCCTCTCCTCGCGTCGCACCTGCAAGGAGTGCGGCTACACCGCTCCCGCCGGCGTGAACACCTGCCCCTCCTGCGGTGGCGAGATGTACCAGCGCGACGACGACAAGCCCGAGACGATCCAGAAGCGCCTCGACGTCTACGAGAATCAGACGGCTCCGCTCGTGGAGTACTACCGTGGCAAGGAGCTTCTCAAGGTCGTTGACGGCGACCGTCCTGTCGATGAGGTCTATGCGGACGTCAAGGAGCTCCTCGCTCTATGATCATCATCAAGACAGCCGCCGAGATTGAGGCCATGAAGCCAGCGGGTGCGCTCTCCAAGCTGGCGCTTCGCCGCGTTGGTGCCATGATTCGCCCGGGCGTCGACACCCTCGAGCTCGACCGCGTCGCCGAGAGCATCATTCGCATGCACGGCGGCACGCCGGCCTTCAAGGGCTATGGCGGTTTCCCGGCCAGCATCTGCTGCTCTGTGAACAGCGAGATCGTCCACGGCATCCCCAGCTCCTCTCGCGTGTTGCAGGAGGGCGACATCGTTTCCATCGACACGGGCGCCGTCGTGAACGGCTGGGTTGGCGACAACGCGTGGACGTTCTTCTGCGGAACCCCCAGCGTTGCCGACAAGGGCTTGTGTGAGGTCACGCGTGACTGCCTCAAGGCTGGCATCGCGGCCGCGGTCCCGGGAAATCGCATCGGAGACATCGGCCACGCCGTCCAGAGCCTGGCCGAGGCTAACGGCTACGGCGTCGTCCGCGACTACGTGGGTCACGGCGTGGGGCATGCCATGCACGAGGAGCCCAACGTCGCCAACTACGGCAAGGCCGGTCGTGGCGTGAGGCTCCAGGCGGGCATGGTCATCGCCATCGAGCCCATGATTTGCCTTGGTGGTTACGAGAGCCACGTCATGCCCAACCGCTGGACGGTCGTCACAAACGACGGCGGCACCGCGGCGCACTACGAGAACACGATCGCCATCACCGAGGATGGCCCTGTGATTCTCACGCAGGACCAGGATGGCCCTTGGTGTGCCATGGACGGAGGCACGGGGGAGACCAAGTAGCGAGCCCGCTGGCCATAAGTTGTGGAGAACCCGCGCTGCGTGGACGTAGCGCGGGTTTTTCGGTATGATGTTCAGTCGCTGTGTCATGTATCGAGGAGAAGGTAGCACGCAGTGAGCAAACAGGATGCAATCCAGCTTGAGGGCAAGGTGCTCGAGCCGCTGCCCAACGCGATGTTCAACGTTGAGCTTGAGAATGGCCACACCATTCTCTGCACCATCTCGGGAAAGATCAGGATGAACTACATCCGCATCCTTCCCGGCGACAAGGTTGACGTGGAGATCTCCCCGTATGACCTGCAGCGCGGCCGCATCACCTATCGCTACAAGTAGGGAAGCGGACGTCCCCGACAGGGGAATCGCCTGCTCAGGCAGGCAAACAGCCTTGGATATTCTCGCCAGCGGCTGGGCGTATATATAGGAAAGCAAGACACACCGAGAGGAAGAACGATGAAAGTACGTCCTTCGGTCAAGAAGATGTGCGACAAGTGCAAGATCATCCGTCGCCACGGTAAGGTGTACGTGATCTGCGAGAACCCGCGCCACAAGCAGCGTCAGGGCTAGGAGAGGAGCACAAGTTGGCCCGTATTAACGGCGTCGACCTCCCGCGCGAGAAGCGCGTTGAGATCGGACTTACCTACATCTACGGCATTGGCCGTACCGCCGCTTCCAAGATCTGCGCCGAGACCGGCGTCGATCCCAGCACCCACGTGCGCGATCTCACCGAGGATGAGGTCGCCAAGATGCGTGACTACATTGATGCTAACTTCACGGTCGAGGGCGACCTCCGTCGTGAGCAGCGTCAGAACATTGCCCGTCTGATGGAGATCGGCTGCTACCGCGGCCTCCGTCACCGCAAGGGCCTCCCCGTCCGCGGCCAGCGCACGCACACCAACGCTCGCACCCGCAAGGGCAAGAAGCGTCAGGTCGGCGGCAAGAAGAAGAAGTAGGGGAGACTGACTAATGGCTACTGCTAAGAAGGGCGCCCAGGCTCGCGGGCGCATCAAGCGTGCCGACCGCAAGAACATCTCTGTCGGTCAGGCTCACATCAAGAGCACCTTCAACAACACGATCATCTCGATCACCGACCCCCAGGGCAACGTGATCTCCTGGCGCTCCGCCGGCATGGTCGGCTTCAAGGGCTCCCGCAAGTCCACGCCGTTCGCCGCCCAGATGGCTGCCGAGGCGTGCGCCAAGGAGGCCATGGAGCACGGCGTCCACAAGGTGTCCGTCTTCGTCAAGGGCCCGGGCTCGGGTCGCGAGACGGCCATCCGCTCCCTCCAGGCCGCTGGCCTCGAGGTTTCGAGCATCCAGGACAAGACCCCCATCGCGCACAACGGTTGCCGTCCGTGCAAGCGTCGCCGCGTGTAGGTAAGGAAGGAATCTAACTATGGCAGTGGATAGGACTCCTGTCCTTAAGAGGTGCCGTCAGCTCGACATTGACCCGATCGTCATGGGCATCAACAAGAAGTCGAACCGTCAGCCCAAGCGTCAGCGTCGCCAGGAGAGCGAGTACGGCCGTCAGCTCCGTGAGAAGCAGAAGGCCAAGTTCATCTACGGCGTGCTCGAGAAGCAGTTCCACATGTACTACGAGAAGGCTCTGAAGATCGAGGGCATCACCGGTGACAACCTGCTCACCATCCTCGAGAGCCGCCTCGACAACGTGGTCTTCCGTCTTGGCTTCGCCCGCACCCGCAAGGAGGCCCGTCAGACCGTCCGTCACGGCCACATCACCGTGAACGGCAAGCGCGTCGACATCCCCTCCTACCGCGTGAAGGCCGGCGACGTCGTGGCTGTCGCCCCCAAGTTCAAGGACCTGCTTCCCATCAAGGAGGCCCTGATTTCCTCCGAGCACATGGCCGTGCCGGCGTGGATCGAGGTCGACATCGAGAAGCTCCAGGGCACCGTCCTGCAGCTCCCCTCTCGTGACCAGATCGACCTTGACATCGACGCCCAGCTCATCGTCGAGCTCTACTCCAAGTAGTAGAGACCGGTTGGAGGTTTCTATGTCCGATTTCATCCGTCCCAACGTGACGGTAGAAGAGGTCAGCGAGAACGTTGCCCGCGTCATCGCAGAGCCGCTTGAGCACGGCTACGGCGACACGCTCGGCAACTCGCTCCGCCGCGTGCTGCTCTCCTCTCTCGAGGGCGCCGCTGTGGAGGCCATCCAGATCGACGGCGTGCAGCACGAGTTCACGACGGTCGATGGCGTCTACGAGGACGTCACCGACATCGTCCTGAACGTCAAGGGCCTTGCGTTCAAGAGCCTTGGCGTCGGCGACGAGGCCACGGCCACCATCTCCATCGATGGCCCGGCCACGGTGACTGGCGGGGACTTTGACATCCCCTCCGAGTTCAACCTCGTCAACCCCGAGCACGTGATCTGCACGCTCGCCGAGGGCGCCCACCTCACGATGTCGATGCGCATCGGCACCGGCCGTGGCTACGTCTCCGGTGAGGACAACGAGCACGATGACGACCCGATTGGCCTCATCCACGTCGACTCGCTCTTCTCGCCGGTGCGCCGCTGCGCCAAGGCCGTCGAGCCCTGCCGCGTGGGACAGCACACCGACTACGACAAGCTCGTCCTTGAGGTCGAGACCAATGGTGGTGTGTCTCCGCGCGAGGCCGTCGTCGAGGCCGCGAACATCATCAACCAGCACATGACCGCGTTCATGTCCCTGGCCGATGAGGGCGAGCAGGCCGAGGAGCCGTCGATCTTCGCCGCTGGCCAGACCGACGACAACACCGAGCTCGACAAGCAGATCGAGGATCTGGACCTGTCCGTGCGCTCCTACAATTGCCTGAAGCGCGCCGGCATCCACTCCGTTCGTCAGCTCGTCGAGTTCTCCGAGAACGACCTGCTCAACATCCGCAACTTCGGCGTCAAGTCCATCGAGGAAGTCAAGGACAAGCTTGAGTCGATGGGCCTGAGCTTCAAGGCTTAAGCGCCGCTACATCACATAGGAGTAACTGACTATGAGGCACTACAAGAAGAGCGGGATGAAGCTTGGCACCGACGCCAGCCACACCAAGGCTATGAAGAAGAGCCTGTGCCAGGCGCTGTTCGCCAACGACCGCATCAAGACGACCCTTCCGCGCGCCAAGGCCATCCGTGGCGACGTGGACCGCATCGTCACCTGGGCGAAGAAGGGCGACCTGCACTCCCGTCGTCTCGCCATCGCCAAGCTTGGTGACAAGGAGCTCGTCCGCGAGGTCTTCGAGAAGGCCGCGCAGGGCATGTGGGAGGGCCGCAACGGTGGCTACACCCGCATCATGAAGCTCGGTCCCCGCAAGGGTGACAACGCCGAGGTTGCCATCATCGAGATCGTGACCGAGCCGGTCGCCGCCAAGGCGCCCAAGGCCGAGGCCACGAAGGTGACCAAGGTCGAGGAGGCCCCCGCCGAGGAGGCCACCGAGGAGAAGGCCGAGTAGGCTTTTGCCGTCGCGAGCACATCGCACCTCTAGGAGGGTCCGGAAAGTCCGGATCCTCCTTTTTGTTTGCGACGTCGGCGACAGTTTGACCCCGTCCCCAACTGTCACGGTGACACTTGGAGACGGGGCCAAACTGTCACCGGGGAAGACCTGCTAACCTTGGGTGAGCAAACGGCCCCGAGGAGTATCGATGCAAGTCAGCAACGTATGTCAGCCGCCCGAGCGACCCTCTATTGAGGAGAGGGCAACAGATCCGTCCACGCTTGACGGCACGCTTGTCCTCAAGCTCGGCTATCGGGGTGCGGAGTTCTGTGGCTTTGCCGCGCAGCCCGGGCGGCGTACGGTGGCCGGCGAGGTCGAGCGCTCTTTGCAGACGTTGCTGCGACGTGACATTGACCTCACGTGCGCAGGCCGCACCGATGCCGGCGTCCATGCCATCGCCCAGTACGTGAGCGTGCCCGTCACCGAGGCCGAGCTGGCACTGCCCGCGAGGCGTCTCATGCACGGCCTCTCGGCGCTGCTGCCCGACGACATCTCTCCCGCGTGCCTCTACCGCGCCCCCAAGGGCTTCTCGGCCCGCTTTGATGCGAGGGCGAGGAGCTACCGTTACCGCATCGTGGCAGGGGAAGCGCGACCCGTGCTTGCCTGGGGCCATTCCTGGTGGCTTCGCAACGAGCTGGATGTCTCGTCCATGCACGAGGCTGCACAGGCGCTCGTGGGTGAGCATGACTTCAAGAGCTTCTGCAAGGCCACCTCGGCCGAGGGCAAGCCCACGCACCGCTACGTTGCACGCTGCGACGTGAGCGAGGCCGAGGAGTGCGGCGAGCGCGTCATCTGCATCGACGTGGTGGGCAACGCGTTTCTCCACTCAATGGTGCGTACCATCGCGGGCACGCTGGTTGAGGTGGGCCGCGGGCACAGGGACACCTCCTGGGTGGCAGACGCCCTTGCCGCGTGTGACCGCAAGGCCGCTGGTCCCTGCGCCCCTGCGAAGGGACTTACGTTCGTGGGGGTAGACTACCCGCAAGAGCTGCTTGTGCCCTGGGAGTAGCAAGCCGAGGAGGTCATCGTGTACGAGAGGCCAGACGTCCCCAAGGACAATCCTAACCGCAACAAGATCGCCGTCGTGGTGCTCGTGGCCATAGCTCTTGGGATATTCATCCTTGGCTCTACCCTGTGGCGCCTTGCCAACGTGCACTCCGCGCTTGGGAGCAAGGACGTGAGCCGGGCCGTTGCCTCGGCAACCGTGTCTGACGAGTCTGCCCAGCAGCTCGCCGAAGCCTCCGGCCTCACGCTTACGGGCGATGACGTCGAGTGCGTGCTGTTCGCAGTGGTGCCCTCTGGCGACTCTTCCGAGCTTGCGGGAGCCTACCTTGCCTCCATTGACGCCACGGCCCAATCTGCCAAGCTCGTCTCACTGCCCGTGAGCGCGAGCCTGCCCAAGGGGGATGCCACGGCCACGCTAGTCCAGCTCTATGGAGACGGTGGGCTGGCCAGCCTTGCCTCGTCACTATCCTCGGGTTGCTCGGTTCCCGTGAGCCATGCCGTCGTCATGACGCAAGACGGATGGTCGGCGTTTCTCGATGCGGCGGCCCAGGGCTCCTCTGCACTCAAGCGCAACGCCACAAAGCTCATGGGCGGCATCGTGAAAAGCGACCTTGACGCCACTGGCCTGCTCGACGTCGCGACCAAGGCCCTCTCCATGGGCGTGTCCGCCGAAGACATTGCGGAGGCGGGCACGGCCGAGGACGGGTCGCTTGACGCCGCTGGCCTCGCGAGCCTTGTGGGCGTGCTGGCCTAGGGCCCCGATTGCGCAGATTAACTGGACGTATTTTGAACTAGCGTGCCCGACGCGCGACTGATGGTAGTCTCTCGTGTGGGCAAGATTGCGTGCCCGAAAAGACGAATCTGCGTGAAAGAAGACTTGATGGCACACATGGAGAAGAGGGTCCCCAAGGTCTCGGTCATCATACCGGCCTACAACGTGGATCGCTTCATTGGGCGTGCCATCGAGAGCCTCCAGAACCAGACGATGCGCAACTTCGAACTCATCATCGTCGATGACGGCTCGACCGACCGCACCGGCCAGGTGGCAGATCGCATGGCCGAGCGCGACATCCGCATCGACGTCATCCACACCAAGAACCAGGGCGCCGCGGCGGCACGCAACGTCGCCCTTGACCGCGCCCGCGGCGAGTTCGTGCACTTCGTTGACGGCGACGACTGGGTAGAGCCCACGATGCTCGCCGACCTCGTGGAGATTGCTGAGACGGACGACCTGGACCTCGTCATCGCCGGCTTCTACATCGAGACCTACTACGGCAACGCCGACCAGCACACCACCGAGCTCAAGAGCCAGCCCACCTGCCGCTATGCCAGCCGGCAGGAGTTCCGCAGCGCCGCCTGGCGCCTGTTCGACACGAACCTGCTCTACACGCCGTGGAACAAGCTGTTCCGCCGCTCGTACCTCGAGCGCATCCACGCCCGCTTCAAGCCCACGTTCTGGGATGACTTCCCCTTCGTCCTCGACGTCATCCGCGACATCGAGCGCGTCGCCGTGACCGAGCGCGCCTACTACCACTTCATCCGCCTACGCGCGGAGAGCGAGACGGCCCGCTGGCGTCCGAACATGTACGAGAAGCGCGAGGAGGAGCACGGCTGGATGCTCGACCTCTACGAGCACTGGGGGCTTGCGGGCGACCCCGCGAGCATGGAGATGGTGCAGCGTCGCTACGTTGAGCGGCTCGTTGGCTGCATCGAGAACGTCTGCAACCCCAGCTGCGAGCTCACGGACGCCGAGAAGCGCGCGCACGTCGAGAAGATGATCGGCAGCGAGCGCGCCCAGCTTGCGGTCTCCATCGCGCAGCCGCGCTCGGGGATGATGAAGCTCATGCTCGTGCCCATCCGCCGCAAGGACGCGGGGATGGCACTTGCGGAGGGACGCTTCATCTCGTTCGTGAAGCGGCACAACACAAAGCTCTTCGCCACCCTCAAGGCAAACCGCTAGGGAGCGCCCCGTCTGACGGCGGGGCGTTTTTGCTGGGTCGCTGCTTGAGCGTATGCATATTCATGAATCAAGCTGCCATCAATATGCAAATTTACGTAAATCTATACGGCACTTCCCTGGCCGAGGCGCTATAATCAGACGATATTGCGCCCACCTCGGGTGGACGGGTCGAACATGACGCCCGGCGGCAGCCGAGCTGGGAATGACGCGTGAGGAGTGTCGCATGTCGTACAAAGTTGGAGTCATCGGGGCTGCGGGGTACGCGGGGGCCGAGCTCGTGAGGCTGCTTCTGCAGCACCCGGAGTTCGACCTGTCGGTCATCACGTCAAACGCGGACGCGGGTACGTCGCTCGCCGACGCCTACCCGGCGTTCGCCGGTGCATCGGACCTCGTGTTCTCGACGCACGACGACCCGGCGGTTCGCAGCTGCGACCTCGTGTTCCTCGCCGTTCCGCATACGGCGGCCATGTCACAGGTGCCGGCGCTTCTCGACGCCGGCGTGACGGTCGTTGACCTGTCCGCCGACTATCGCCTGGCCGACAAGGACGTTTACGAGCAGTGGTATGGTGCCACGCACACCTCTCCCGAGCTTCTCGCGACGCGCTCCTTTGGCCTGCCCGAGCTCTTTGGCGAGGACATCGAGCGTGCCCACGCGCTGCACGAGGCCGGCAAGCCCGCGCTCGTCGCCTGCGCCGGCTGCTATCCCACGGCCACCTCGCTTGCCTCGGCCCCGGCCGTGCGTGCAGGCTGGACGCAGGGGCTCGTCATCGTCGACGCCAAGAGCGGCGTCACGGGTGCGGGCAAGGGCTGCAGCGCCAAGACGCACTTCTGCAACGCCGATGAGGACGTCCAGGCCTACAACGTGGGCAAGCACCGTCACACGCCCGAGATCGAGCAGATTCTGGGCAAGCCGGGCGAGGTCGTGTTCACGCCGCATCTCGTGCCGCAGAAGCGCGGCCTGCTCTCCACCGTCTACCTGCAGCTCACCGACGAGGCCGCCGACATGAGCGTCGAGGACATGCTCGAGTGCTACCACGCCCTGTATGACGGCCGCCCGTTCGTCCAGGTGCTCCCGGCCGGCAAGCTGCCGCGCACGGCGAGCGTCGTGGGTACGAACGTCTGCCAGGTGGGCCTTGCCAAGAACGAGCGCACCCATACGCTCGTGGCCATCGGCGCCATCGACAACCTGTGCAAGGGCGCCGCGGGCCAGGGCGTCCAGTGCGCGAACCTCGTGTTCGGCCTGGACGAGAAGACCGGCCTCTCCAACGTGGGCATGCCCGTCTAGCACGTCATTTCCGCGGGACCTCCCGCATCCATTCGCATCACAACGTACGAGGAGCACCATGGACCAGACAAACGCGCGCAAGCTGAGCGTCGTCGCAGACGGTGGCGTAGCGAGCCCGGCGGGCATCCACGCCGGCGGCATCCACGCGGGCTTCCGCAAGGACCCCCAGCGCTTCGACCTCGCCCTGGTCGAGGTCGACGAGGGTGCCACCGCCGCGGGCGCCTTCACGACGAACAAGTTCTGCGCGGCCCCCGTGACGGTCTCGCGCGGCCACCTTGGCAAGGGCGGCAGCGCCCCCGTTCGCGCCGTCTGCATCAACTCGGGCAACGCCAACGCCGCGACGGGCGAGGAGGGCCTCGAGTGCGCCGAGGCAACCTGCAGGCTCGTCTCCGAGACGATCGGCTGCGACCCCAAGCAGGTGCTCGTTGCCTCGACGGGCGTCATTGGCCAGCTGCTTGACATCGCCCCGTTCGAGACGGGCGTGCCGGCGCTTCACGACAAGATCTGCGCCCAGGCCACCGACGAGGGGCTTCGCCTCTCGGGCGGCCACGACGCGGCACGCGCCATCATGACGACGGACACGCACCCCAAGGAGTACGCGGTCTCCTACGAGGGCGCGGGCGCGCTTGCGGGCCACGCCATCACGGTGGGCGGCATGTGCAAGGGCTCGGGCATGATCATGCCCAACATGGCGACGATGATCGCCATCATCTCCACGGACGCCCCCGTGACCGAGGCGGCACTGCACGAGGTGCTTCTCGGCGTGGTCAAGAAGACGTTCAACAAAGTGACGGTCGACTCGGACACCTCCACGAACGACACGTGCATCGCCATCGCCACGGGCAAGGCCGCGCCGGACGTGCCGGCCATCGAGCCGGGCACGCCAGAGGCCGACGAGCTTGCCTATGCCGTGAACGCCGTGTGCCAGCACCTCGCCCGCGAGATCGCCGCGGACGGCGAGGGCGCCTCCAAGCTCGTGACCGTGACCGTCGCCGGCGCCGCCACCGACGAGGACGCCGACACCGCCGCCCGCGCCATCGCGAACTCCCCGCTGGTCAAGACCGCCATCTACGGCCACGACTGCAACTGGGGCCGCATCGCCATGGCACTGGGCAAGTGCGGCGTGCCGTTCGACCAGCGCGACGTCGACATTGACATCATGGGCATGCCCGTCTGCCGCGACGGCCTCACCGTGGCCTTTGACGAGGACGAGGCCCTGCGCCGCTTCGAGGAGCCCGAGATCACGATCTGGGCAGACCTCGGCGCCGGTTCGTGCGAGACGACCGTCTGGACGTGCGACCTTACGCACGAGTACGTCAAGATCAACGGCGAGTACCGCACGTAGTCCCTCTCGCGTTTCCGTCCGAGAAATGGTGGGGCCAACCCTCGCCATGAGCTAGGAGATTTCCATGAAGTATGCAGTCGACACGAGCAAGCGCGCGAAGGACACCGATGAGCGCACCGGCCAGGTGCTGTTTGAGGCGCTGCCGTGGATCAAGAACATCACGGGCAAGACCGTCGTCATCAAGTACGGCGGCGCCGCCATGGTGGACGAGAAGCTGCGCGCCGACGTCATGAGCGACATCGTGCTGCTCAAGATCCTGGGCGTAAACGTCGTCATCGTGCACGGCGGCGGCAAGGCCATCAACAAGGCGTTCGACGCCCTGAACTTCCCCGTGGAGTTCAAGGACGGCCAGCGCGTCACCACCCCGGCCGCCATGGACGTCGTGCGCCAGGTGCTCGTGGGCGAGGTCAACCAGGACCTCGTGGCCTCCATCAACCGCCACGGCAACCTCGCCGTGGGCGTCTCGGGCGCCGACGCCGGCACCATCGTGTGCTCCACGCTCGACGAGTCGCTTGGCCGCGTGGGCAAGATCGAGCACGTTGACACGACCTACCTGGAGACGCTCATCAAGAGCGAGTACATCCCGGTGGTGGCCACGGTGGGCATCGGCGAGGACGGCGGCTACTACAACATCAACGCCGACGTCGCCGCCGGTCACGTTGCCGCGGCCATTGGCGCCCAGAAGATCGTCTACCTCACCGACGTCGACGGCGTCTACATGGACTTCTCGGACAAGAACTCGCTTATCTCGAACATGAGCCTGCGCGAGATGGAGGACATGCTCGCCTCGGGCACCGTGGACAAGGGCATGATTCCCAAGCTCGAGAGCTGCTGCTATGCCCTGCATGCGGGCGTGTTCCGCTCCCACGTCATCAACGGCAAGACGCCGCACTCCCTGCTCATCGAGCTGCTCACCGACAAGGGCATCGGCACGACGATGCACTCGACCGAGGAGGCGCTCGAGTACGACGAGCACCCGCTCGGCACGCTCGCGAGCCGCCTTGCCGTGAACAACTAGCATCCTTGCGCGGCCGTTGGCCGCGCGCACCCATCGAAAGGAAACCGCATGTCCCTAGACGAGGCCAAGAAGCTTGACGACGCCTATGTGATGCACACGTTCGGCCGCTCGCCCGTGGAGTTCGTGGGCGGTCACGGCATGTACGCCGTTGCCGATGACGGCCGCGAGTACCTGGACTTTCTCGGCGGCATTGCCGTGAACTGCCTAGGCTACGGCCACCCCGTGCTCGAGCGTGCCGTGACCGAGCAGGCCGCCAAGCTCGTGCACATCTCGAACTACTTCCACATCGAGCACCGCGGTGAGGTGGCGCGCCGCATCGCGCAGCTCGCCAACGCCGGCGAAGGCGCGCCCAAGGACGCGAGCCCGGATGCCCCGCAGCAGTGGCGCACGTTCTTTGGCAACTCTGGCGCCGAGGCCAACGAGTGCGCCATCAAGCTGGCGCGCCTGTGGGCCAAGCGCGGCGGCAACGGCGGCTTTGACATTGTGTGCCTCAACAAGAGCTTCCACGGCCGCACGATGGAGACGATCGCCGCCACGATGCAGGGCTGGGCGCAGGACCCGTTCCAGCCGCTGCCCGGTGGCTTCGTTGCCATTGACGCGAACGACATCGACGCCCTGCGTGAGGTGTTTGCGCGGCGCGGCTCCAACATCTGCGCCGTGATGCTCGAGCCCATCCAGGGCGAGTCGGGCGTGCACCCCATGACGCCCGAGTTCATGGCCGAGGTGCGCAAGCTCACGAGCGAGCACGGTGCCCTCATGATGTGCGACGAGGTTCAGACGGGCCTGTTCCGCACGGGCCATGCGCTGGCCTTCCAGGGCTATGACGCGGTGCCCGACGTCTTCACGCTGGCAAAGGCCATCGCCGGGGGCGTGCCCATGGGTGCCTGTGTGGCGAAGGCCGAGATCTCCGAGGCGTTCAAGCCCGGCGACCACGGCTCCACGTTTGGCGGCGGCCCGCTCGCCTGCGCAGCGGCCGATGCCGTGCTGACCGAGCTCACCTGCGGTACTGCGCCGGAGGGCGAGCCGGGCGAGGGCTACCTGGCCCACGTTCGCGAGGTTGGCGCCTACCTGGCCGAGAAGCTCGCGGCGCTTCCGCACGTCGTGGAGGTGCGCGGGAGCGGCCTCATGCAGGGTGCCGAGCTCGAGAAGGGCCTGCCCGACGCCCACGAGCTCGTGGCGGCCGCGCTCGAGAAGGGTGCGATCATCAATGCGACCGGCCCCACGACGCTGCGCTTCCTGCCGCCGCTCGTGTGCACGAAGGCCGACGTCGACAAGCTGCGCGAGATCCTTGGCGAGGTCCTGGCGTAGGGGCTTTCCTGCGCAGAGCCAAGGTATAGCGAAAGCGAGCGACCCCGTAGGCGAGTGCCTGCGGGGTCGCTTTTTCATCTGTGGCTGCGCCTAGATGCTGTCGATGAAGCGCTGCTGGGCGGCACGTCCGGCCTCGTCCCACTTGAAGACGCCGGCGTTCTCGAGCACGTGCCCAAAGACGTGGCCAACCTCCTCGTGCAGGACGCCGAGTGTTCCCTCGGGCGTGAGCTCGCTGGAGCGGCGCGCGTAGACCTCGCGCGCCCAGGCGGCGTGGGAGGCCGTGAGCTCGTCGGTCTCAAGGACGTCCAGGTCGCCCGTGAGCAGGTGGTCGCGAACGGCGGCGAGCTCGGGCACGAGGCGCGGCGGAAGGATCGCCAGGCCCATGACCTCGATGAGGCCGATGTTCTCGCGCTTGATGTGGTGGTACTCGGCGTGCGGGTGAAACACGCCCAGCGGGTGCTCGGCGCTCGTGACGTTGCAGCGAAGGGCGAGGTAGGCCTCGTAGCGCTCGCCCGCGCGGCGGATGACGGGCGTCACGGTGTTGTGGGGCGTGCCGTCCGCTTCATGGGCGATGACGCCCACCGCGGGGTCGCTCCAGGAGCGCCAGGCGTCGATGACGTGGACGCTCGCCTCGAGCAGCGCCTCGCGGCTGGTCGAGGCGAGCCGCAGCACGGACAGCGGCCACTCGAGCACCTCTACGGTGACGTCTGGATTGCCGGGCATCGAGAACGTCTTGGTGACACGGGCGCGCATCATGGGGAACTCGTGCGCGCCGCCCTGGAAGTGGTCGTGCGAGAGAATCGAGCCGCCCACGATGGGCAGGTCCGCGTTGGAGCCGATGAAGTAGTGCGGGAAGGCGTCGACGAAGTCGAGCAGGCAGGTGAGCGACGCACGGTCGATGTGCATGGGCCTGTGGTGCGCGCTCATCGCGATGCAGTGCTCGTTGAAGTAGGCGTACGGGCTGTACTGCAGGCCCCAGCGCTCGCCGCCGAGCTCGATGGGGATGATGCGCAGGTTCTGCCGTGCCGGGTGGGCGCCGCCGGGGGCGCTGGCGGCGCGGCCCGAGTAGCCCTCGTTCTCGATGCACAGCTGGCAGGCGGGGTACTTCTCGGCGTTTGGCGCGGCGGCTCCGGCGGCTGCGATCTCGCGCGGGTCCTTCTCGGGCTTGGAGAGGTTGATCGTGATCTCGAGGTTGCCCCAGCGCGTGGGCGTGGTCCACTTGACGTTGCGGGCGATGGCGGAGCGGCGCACGTAGCCGGCATCGCAGCACAGCTGGTAGAACCAGTCGGTGGCCGCCTTGGGGCCAGCGGCGCGTGCGAGCTCGCGGAAGTGTGCCGACACCTGTGACGGCTTGGGCATGAGCAAGCCCATGACGCGGCAGCTCACGCGGTCGCGGCCACTTGCGGTGTCGTCGGCAACGCCGTTGGCCACGGCGACATCGGCGATCGTGGCGAGCAGCGCGTCGAGGTCCGCGTCGGCGGGCGCGCCGCCGTCGAGCGCCCAGGCCTCCTTGGGAGCGGGCCCCGTGGCGCCCGCGCACTCGAGCGTGGCGTTGTAGGCCCAGACGCGGTCCTCGGCATCCACGAGCCCGTGGGCCACGGCATAGCCGACAAGCGCCTGGATGGCATCACGCAGCTGCGTGTCCGTAGCTACAGCCATGCGGCGTACGCCCCCTCGTCGGTGACGCGGTAGCGACGGCACGCGTCCTCGCCGAGCCACGCGTCCATCTTGGCCTGGAACTCGTCGGCGAGCTCGAGCGGCACAAACGCCTGGATGGTGCCGCCAAAGCCGCCGCCGTGGATGCGCGCGGCGCCGCGGCCGCGCAGCACGTGCTCGGCCAGTCCCAGGGCATACATCGCGGGCTGCTCGCGTCCGAGCGAGGCCACGACGTTTTGGAGAAACATCGCCGAGCTGGCGCCGCTCTGCCGCGTAAGCTCAAGGAACGCCTGCATGTCGCCGATGTTGAGTTGGCGCCAGCGCTCGTCCACCAGGGCGTTCTCGTGCCAGTAGTGGATGCAGCGCAGGACCGCGCGGTCGCCGAACTCCTCGCGTAGAGCCGGCAGCTGGGCGTCGAACGCCTCGCGATCGACCTCGCACAGGCGCGCGTGGCCAAGGCGTGCCGCCACGGCCTGCATCTCGCCGGGGACGGCGGCGTAGTCGTCAGTGGAGGCGGCGTGGTCGGCCCCCACCTTCACGAGGCACAGGGCGTAGCCAAAGTCGTCGAAGGAGAGCTCGAGCTTCTTGGTCTGGGGCTCGGCGGCGTTCTCAAAGTCCATGAACGCCAGGCCGCCAAGGCACACGGCCGCCTGGTCCATGAGGCCGCAGGGCTTGCCGTAGTAGTTGTTCTCCGTGCGCTGGGAGGCCTGGGCGAGCGCCACGGGCTCGGCGGGCTCGACGCCCCAGAGCGCCTCCATCGTGCGCCCGAGGGCCGCCTCGATGGCCGCCGAGCTCGACAGGCCGCCGCCGGAGGGCACGGTACAGGTCATGGCCAGGTCAAAGCCGGCGGGCTTGCCACCGCGTGCGGCAACCTCATGGGCCATGCCTCGCACGAGAGATGCCGTGGTGCCGCGCTCCTCGGGACGCGCCTCGAGCGTGTCGAGCTCAAGCTCGAAGGCGGGGTAGCCCTCGGAGGCCACGCGCACGGTGCTGGTGCCGTTGGCGCGCGCGAGCCCGTCCACGGAGACGTCGAGCGCCGCCGCGATGACGTGGCCGCCCTCGTGGTCCGTGTGGTTGCCGGCGATCTCGGAGCGTCCCGGGGCGTGAACGTAGAGGGCCTCGCTGCCCAGCGGGCCAAAGGCGTTCTCGAAGAGCTCCGTGATGTGGCCGAGAAGCTCTGGCGCGACGTTAGCTGCCATGGTGGTTCCTTTCTGCCGTGGGCGCGCCTCAGCGCGTCGAGAAACGATAGACAATGGTCTGCTCATAGGGATGACCGGGCTCGCAGACGGGGTGATTCCACTCGTCGTGGTGCATGTTGTCGGGCCAGTACTCCGGCTCGAAGGCAAAGCCGCTGCGCGGTGTGTAGGAGGCGCCGTCCTTGGCGTTCTCGTCCCCAAGCCAATTGCCCGTGTAGAGGTGGGCGCCGGGTGTGGTGATGAGGACGTCGAGCACGCGCCCGCTCGCGGGGTCCTCGGCGTGCAGGGCGTGGCGGGGAGCGGCGCCCGGCGTGAAGCCGTTGATGCAGAAGCAGTGGTCGTAGCCGCGCGCGATGGCGAGCTGCTCGTCCTCCGCGTCGATGTCGCGGCCGAGCGGCTTTGCCTCGCGGAAGTCAAACGGCGTGCCCTCGACGGGGCGCACCTCGCCGGATGAGACGTTGTCGGGACGAAGCGGCAGGTAGTCCGTCGCGTCGATGGAGACGAGCGTGCCGAGCGCGGAGCCCGCGTCGTGCCCTGCGAGGTTGAAGTAGGTGTGGCTCGTCATGTTCACGAACGTGGGCACGTCCGTCTCGCACGACTGGCGGATCGAGAGCTCCGCAGAGCCGTCCGCCTCGCCCACGAGCTCGTACGTGACCGAGAAGGCGCGATTGCCGGGAAGCCCCAGCTCGCCGCTGGCGAGCGTCGCCGTGAACGTGACGGCCTCCGAGGTGGGGGAGACCTCGGCGTCCCAGACGCGCTTGTGCAGGCCGTGGTCGAGGTCCGTATGCAGGTTGTTCTGTTTCTCGGGACCGTCGTTCTTGGGCATCTGGTACGTGACGCCCGCGATGGTGACCTCGCCGGCGTCCGTGCGGTTCGCGGACGGGCCGATCGTGGCGCCGTAGCAGGCGGGGTCGTCCAGGTAGCCATCGAGCGAGCCAAAGCCGAGGACCACGTCGGCGAGCGCGCCGTCGCGGTCTGGCACGGTGACGCCCAACAGCGTCGCCCCGAAGTCCATCGCGCGGACGCGGACGTCGCCGCTCGCAAGCTCGAAGGCCGTGACGGGCAGGCCGTCCGGCGTGGTGCCAAACGATTGCTTCCTAACCATGTCTCTCCTGACAACGCTGTCTTTCAACCGGTCGCGGGAAATCCAGGACCGTCCGTATAGATAATGTTAACGTACTCATTTTGAGGAAAGAGCCCGAGGGGCCGTTTCCCGCAATCGGGGGGAATTCGTCCGCGAGCGGCGGTTTTTGGCTGCGTGAGACAGCGTGGCCCTCCTCGAAGTACGGCATGCCCCTCCGACCCCAGTCCTTTGGTTATTATGGCAAGTAGTTTACAAGTTGATTGAGCGGATGGCGGTTGCTATGAAGGGTGCGCAGGGCAGCGGGGCGGGCGAGGGCGCGGGCTCCCAGCGGGCCGTCTGCATGGCGGACGTCGCGCGCGTCGCCGGAGTCTCCCAGCAGACCGTCTCCCGCGTGGTGAACGACCTGCCCAACGTGAGCAAGCGCACCCGCGAGCGCGTGAAGGCGGCCATGTCCGAGCTGGGATTTCGCCCGAGCTACGCGGGCAGGTCGCTGCGTGGCGGCAAGTATCGCTCCGTGGGCCTGTGCGTCAACGACGTCACCGAGGTGGGTAACCTCACGATGCTCGACGGCGTCAGCTCGGCCGCCCGTGCGCGCGGCTACGCCGTGACGCTCATGGAGGTGAGCAAGGGCAGCAACTGGTCGCTCACCGAGGCCGTGCGCTCGATGTCGGCGCTGCCGGTCGACGGCGTCATTCTCGGCATGAGCCGGCTTGCCCCGGACTTCGAGGAGTTCACGCCGCTGCCGGGACTTCCGTGCGTCATCGTCTCGATGTACGCGCACCCGCGCTGCACCACGGTCGACTCCGACCAGTACCAGTGCTCGCTCATGCTCATGGACCACCTTCTCTCCCACGGCCACCGGCAGATCCGCTACGTGGCCGGCCCCGACTTCTCGGTGGACGAGAACTTCCGTCAGGCGGGCTGGCGCGATGAACTCGCGCGTATTGGCGTCGAGCCGGTGGAGCCTCTGCGCGGCGACTGGACGGCGGACAGCGGCTACGAGATCGCCTGCCAGATGCTCGACCGCGGTGACGAGTTCTCGGCCGTCTACGCAGCGAACGACCAGATGGCCAACGGCGTCATGTGCGCCCTGCGCGACCGTGGCCTGCGCGTTCCCGAGGACGTGAGCGTCGTGGGCGTCGACGACTCGCTTGCGGACTACGTGCCGAGAAGCGAGCTCACGACCGTGAGGTTTGACATGAGCGAGCGCGGACGCATCGCGTTCGACTATGCTGTGCCGGAACAGCCGGGAGGCCCCACCGAGGCAATCAGGATCCCCGGGACGCTCATCGAGCGCAGCAGCGTGGCACAAGCCCGCGACTAGCTCGCCCCCGCCGTCGTGCTCGTCGCCCACCCCTGCGGAGCCATGGCCGGCGACGCCGATGGGGGAGTGAGCTCTCATGCCAGACTTTCGAAAGCAATACGTTGCCGCGCCCACGCGCTATGCAAACATGGAGTACCGCCGCTGCGGTGCCTCCGGCCTCAAGCTGAGTGCCGTGAGCCTGGGCATGTGGCACAACTTCGGCAAGCTCACGCCCTACGAGCAGATGCGCTCGATTGCGCTCACGGCGTTCGACAACGGCATCACCCACTTTGACCTCGCGAACAACTACGGCCCGGAGTACGGCGAGGCCGAGCGGAGCATGGGACGGCTGCTCCATGACTACCTGCGTCCCTACCGCGACGAGCTGATCATCTCCACCAAGGCCGGCTATGACATGTGGCCGGGCCCCTACGGGGACCACGGCAGTCGCAAGTACCTGCTTGCCTCGCTCGACCAGAGCCTCGAGCGCATGGGGCTCGACTACGTGGACATCTTCTACCACCACCGCATGGATCCGGAGACCCCGCTCGAGGAGACCATGGGGGCGCTCGCGAGCGCCGTCGAGCAGGGCAAGGCCCTGTATGTGGGCCTCTCGCGCTATGACGAGCCAACGCTGCGGCGCGCAACGGCGATTCTCGAGGAGCGCCACGTGCCCTACGTGATCAACCAGTATCGCTACAACCTGCTTGACCGCTCCATCGAGCGGGATGGAACGAAAGCGGCATCCGCCGAGCTCGGACGCGGCATCATCACGTTCTCGCCGCTTGCACAAGGCTTGCTTACGGATCGCTACCTGGACGGCGTGCCTGCGGACTCGCGCATGGCGCATGACCCGCGCTACCTCAAGAGGAGCGCGCTCACGGGCGAGGTCCACGACAGGCTCGTGCGTCTGAACGAGATTGCCCAGGCCCGTTCCCAGACGCTTGCCGAGATGGCACTAGCCTGGCAGCTGCGTGACCCTGCCATCACGAGCGTACTCATCGGCGCCTCTCGTCCCGAGCAGGTGCTCGACAACATCCATGCGCTCGAGAACCGCGCCTTCTCGGCCGACGAGCTCGCGGCCATCGACGAGGCGTGCCTGTCCTAGTCGCCGTGCGGCGTGCGAAGACCCTCTCCGCTTCCGGGATGACCCTTCCCGATGCGTACGTACTCACGGCTTGCTACCGCTTACGAACGGAAGTCGACCGCTCGGGGTCGACTTTAACGGACTTTAAGGAACCTTTCGTGTATCGATGTTAACGTACGCAATCGGAAACGACCCCAAAGGGGTGGTCAACTTGGCAACCTCGTTGGCGGGTCCGAAAGAGTTGTTTTCTCGCGCTGGTTGCGCGGGGAGAAAAAGAGGAAAGGGAGCTCGTTATGTCTATGTCGCGTCGCAAGTTCCTCCAGGTCTGCGGCCTGGGTCTCACCACGGTTGCCGCCGGTGCCCTCACCGGCTGCGGTGGCAGCTCCGACTCGAGTGCCTCGACGGGGACGGCCTCCTCTGACGGCACAGTCGCCAACAAGGACAAGCCGGTCGTGTTCTTCAACCGCCAGCCGTCCAACAGCTCCACCGGCGAGCTCGACATGAACACGCTCAAGTGGAACGACAAGACCTACTACGTGGGCTTTGACGCCACGCAGGGCGGCGAGCTCGAGGGCCAGATGGTGCTCGAGTACATTCAGAAGAACATCGACACGATCGACCGCAACGGCGACGGCATCATCGGCTACGTCCTCGCCATCGGTGACGTGGGCCACAACGACTCCATCGCCCGTACGCGTGGCTGCCGCAAGGTCCTCGGCACCGGCGTCGAGAAGGACGGCGCCATCATCTCCGAGGCCGCCGGCACGAACACCGACGGCTCCTCCTCGATCGTCAAGGACGGCGAGCTCGAGGTCAACGGCAAGAAGTACATCATCCGCGAGCTCGCCTCGCAGGAGATGAAGAACTCCGCCGGTGCCACCTGGGACGCCGCCACGGCCGGCAACGCCCTGAGCTCCTGGGCCTCCTCCTTCGGCGACCAGATCGACCTCATCGTCTCCAACAACGACGGCATGGGCATGGCCATGTTCAACGCCTGGTCCAAGGACAACAAGGTCCCGACGTTTGGCTACGACGCCAACTCCGATGCCGTCGCCGCCATCGCCGACGGCTACGCGGGCACCATCTCGCAGAACCCGGCCGTCCAGGCCTACCTCACGCTGCGCCTGCTGCGCAACTCCCTTGACGGCGTCGACATCAACACGGGCATCTCGACGGCCGATGACGCCGGCAACGTGCTCGCCGAGTCCGACTACAAGTACAGCGAGGAGGACCGCTCCTACTACGCCATGAACCTCGAGGTCACGGCCGACAACGCCGCCGACTTTGCCGACTCCACGAAGCTCTACGAGACGGCGCAGTCGCAGCTCGACTCCTCCAAGAGCCCCTCGAAGAAGGTCTGGCTCGACATCTACAACGCCGCGGACAACTTCCTGTCCTCGACCTACCAGCCGCTGCTCCAGAAGTACGACAAGCTGCTCAACCTCGAGGTCGAGTACATCGGCGGCGACGGCCAGACGGAGTCCAACATCACGAACCGCCTGGGCAACCCGAGCGAGTACGACGCCTTCGCCATCAACATGGTGAAGACCGATAACGGCTCGTCCTACACCTCGCTGCTGGCCTAGCCAAGCCTCGCGATTCCAAGGGTCGGGGAGGGGCGTCCTTCCCCGACCCTTTCTGCGCCAGGCAATGAGTACGTTATCAATCTCAAGGGGTAAAGAGGGGTGATCATATGGCGGATGAGCAAGAGGACTACGTCCTGCAGATTCATGGGATGAGCAAGTCGTTTGGACGCAACAGGGTCCTCGACCACATCGACCTCAACGTTCGCCGCGGTACCGTGATGGGCCTCATGGGCGAGAACGGCGCAGGCAAGTCCACCATGATGAAGTGCCTGTTTGGCACCTACCAGAAGGACGAGGGCGACATCATCCTCGACGGCAAGGAGGTGAGCTTCTCGGGGCCCAAGGACGCGCTTGAGAACGGCGTGGCCATGGTGCACCAGGAGCTCAACCAGTGCCTGGAGCGCAACGTCGTCGACAACCTGTTCCTGGGACGCTATCCCACGAACGCCATGGGCGTCATCGACGAGGCCCGCATGAAGAAGGAGGCCTCGGACCTGTTCCGTAGGCTCGGCATGACGGTCAACCTCACGCAGCCGATGAAGTACATGAGCGTCTCGCAGCGACAGATGTGCGAGATCGCGAAGGCCATCTCCTACAACGCGAAGGTGATCGTGCTCGACGAGCCCACCTCGTCGCTCATGGCCCAGGAGGTCGACAAGCTCTTCCAGATGATGCGCATGCTCAAGAGCCAGGGCATCGCGCTTGTCTACATCTCGCACAAGATGGACGAGATCTTCCAGATCTGCGACGACGTCTCCGTGCTGCGTGACGGCAACCTCGTCATGACGAAGCGCTCCAGCGACACGAACATGAACGAGCTCATCTCCGCCATGGTCGGCCGTTCGCTCGACAACCGCTTCCCGCCCGTCGACAACGAGCCGGGCGAGCCGATCCTGTCCATCCAGCACCTCTCCACCAAGTACGCGCCCCACCTGCAGGACATCACGTTCGACGTCCGGCGCGGCGAGATCTTTGGCCTGTACGGCCTCGTGGGCGCCGGCCGCACCGAGCTGCTCGAGACGATCTTTGGCGTGCGCACGCGTGCCGCCGGCCGCGTCTACTTCCGCGACCGCCTCATGAACTTCTCGAGCGCGCGCGACGCCATGGAGCACGGCTTTGCCCTCATCACCGAGGAGCGCAAGGCCAACGGCCTGTTCCTGAAGGGCGACCTGACGTTCAACACCACCATCGCCAACCTCGGCCAGTACAAGAGCGGGCCGGCCCTGTCCAACGACAAGATGGTCCGTGCCACCGCCAACGAGATCAAGACGATGAACACGAAGTGCATGGGCCCCGACGACCTCATCTCGTCGCTGTCCGGTGGCAACCAGCAGAAGGTCATCTTTGGCAAGTGGCTCGAGCGCGGACCGCAGGTCTTCATGATGGACGAGCCCACGCGCGGCATCGACGTCGGCGCCAAGTACGAGATCTACGAGCTGATCATCAAGATGGCCAAGCAGGGCAAGACGATCATCGTCGTCTCGTCGGAGATGCCCGAGATTCTCGGCATCACGAACCGTATCGGCGTCATGTCGAACGGCCGGCTGTCCGGCATCGTCAACACGAGCGAGACCAACCAGGAAGAGCTCCTGCGCCTGAGCGCGAAGTACCTGTAAGGGAAGGGGACTGATCACATGGCCGCACCAAGCGGAAAGATCCTCTCGGTCGAGGATGAGACGAGGCTCATCCAACCGATCGACGAGTACGTCAGCAACATCCAGCACAAGGTCGACGAGCTGCGCGCCGACGGCACGACCCGCGTCGTGGAGCTGCAGACCAACATCGACGTCACGAAGAGCGACCGCGTGCTCACGAAGGCCGAGCGCGACGAGGCCATCGCGGGCTACCGCAGTGAGATGGAGAAGGCCAAGCAGGTCGAGGCGAGCCACAAGGCCGAGGTCGACAGCCTCATCGCCGACGCGGAGGGCTACCTCAAGGAGCACTTCGAGCACGACTACCTCGACCACGTGAAGGCCAGCTGCGCCGCCCAGAGGGTCGAGGCGAAGGCCAAGTACGAGAAGGCCCTCGCCAGCCTTGAGGCGGAGCACAAGCAGACGCTCTCCTCGCTCTCCGACTCCAAGGAGGTCAAGGAGGAGAACTACATCTACAAGAACCGCCGCTTTGACGCCAAGGTGACGTTCCAGACCGAGATGCAGCAGATCAAGGACCGCCAGCACGAGGCGTTCAGCTACCGCTACCACCTCATCGACCTGCTGCGCATGGGCAAGTTCACGTTCGCCGAGAAGCAGGCCCAGAAGCGCGAGAACTACCTCTACACGTTCAACACGCGCAACTTCCTGCTCAAGAACGGCCTGTACATCGTCATCCTGCTCGTGTTCATCGCGCTGTGCGCCGTGGCGCCCATCGTCAAGGGTACGCAGCTGCTCACGTACCAGAACGTGCTGAACATCCTGCAGCAGGCCTCGCCGCGCATGTTCTACGCGCTCGGCGTCGCCGGCCTGATCCTGCTCACGGGCACCGACCTCTCGATTGGCCGCATGGTCGGCATGGGCATGACGGCCGCGACGATCATCATGCACCAGGGCGTCAACACGGGCTCGGTGTTTGGCATCGTGTTCGACTTCACGGGCATGCCGGTCGTTGGCCGCGCCATTCTCGCGCTCGTCGTCTGCATCTGCCTGACGACGCTGTTCACCACGATCGCAGGCTTCTTCACGGCGCGCTTCAAGATGCACCCGTTCATCTCCACGATGGCCAACATGCTCATCATCTTTGGCCTCGTGACGTACGCGACGAAGGGCGTCTCGTTTGGCGCCATCGAGCCGACGATCCCCAACATCTTCATCCCCAAGCTCGGCAGCTTCCCGACGATCGTCCTGTGGGCCGTGGCCGCCATCGCGATCGTGTGGTTCATCTGGAACAAGACGACGTTTGGCAAGGACCTCTACGCCGTGGGTGGCAACCCCGAGGCAGCGGCTGTTTCCGGCATCTCCGTGTTCGCCGTGACCGTGGGCGCCTTCGTGCTCGCCGGCATCCTCTATGGCTTCGGTGACTGGCTCGAGTGCATGCGCATGGTTGGCTCCGGCTCCGCGGCGTATGGCCAGGGCTGGGACATGGACGCCATCGCTGCCTGCGTGGTTGGCGGCGTCTCCTTCACCGGCGGCATCGGCAAGATCTCCGGCGTCACCGTGGGCGTGCTCATCTTCACGGCCCTGACCTACTCGCTCACCATTCTGGGCATCGACACCAACCTGCAGTTCGTGTTCTCCGGCATCATCATCCTCACCGCCGTCACGCTCGACTGCCTCAAGTACGTCCAGAAGAAGTAGCGAAGCTCGTTTCCCCCTCTGCTCCCGCCCGTATGGCTCTCGGGCGGGAGCAACCCCACCCCCCCCCGCTCCGCGGCGCCGCAGGGCATCCGTGTCAGGCGGCGCCGCGGGACCGTGGGATCGCAAGAGAGATGAGGTCTGATGAAGAAGATTCTCGTGTGTTGCAACCTGAGCGTGACCTCGAGCCTGCTCGTCGAGAAGATCCGCGCCATCATCAAGGACCGCGGCCTCGACGTCGAGATCGACTCCGCGCCCGTCAAGAGTGCCATCGATCACATCGGCGCTGCCGACGTGATCATGCTCGGCCCCATGGTGGGCTATGCCAAGGCGGGCTTCGAGGAGGCCGGCGCCAAGAAGGTCGTCGTCATCTCCGCCGAGGACTACCAGGCGCAGTATGCCGCCCGCATCCTCGACCAGGGCCTCGAGGCCCTCGCTGGCTAGTGCCGTCTCGGGGCGCTGACGGGCTCCCCCTTCCTTGGCCCGTCAGCGTCCCCTGACCATAGCGTCCCTGGCGCCCGCGCACTCCTCCCATGCGCGGACGCCATCGCATTTATGGGGCGTGCGAGAAAAAAACGGGGCGCTCGCCGTTGCTGGCGGGCGCCCCGTGGCATGCGTGCTTGTCGTGGGAAATCCTAGAAGTCGGCGTTGCCCACGGTGCGGGGGTGCGGCAGGACGTCGCGGATGTTGCCCACGCCCGTGAGGTACATGACGAGGCGCTCGAAGCCCAGGCCGTAGCCCGCGTGCTTGCAGGAGCCATAGCGACGAAGGTCCAGATAGTACTTGTACTGCTCGGGGTTCATGCCCAGCTCGTGGATGCGGCGCTCGAGCACGTCGAGGCGCTCCTCGCGCTGCGAGCCGCCGATGATCTCGCCGATGCCCGGCACGAGGCAGTCCGCGGCGGCAACGGTCTTGCCGTCGTCGTTCATGCGCATGTAGAAGGCCTTGATCTCGGCCGGGTAGTCCGTGACGAACGTCGGGCGCTTGAAGTGCTCCTCGGTGAGGAAGCGCTCGTGCTCGGTCTGCAGGTCAATGCCCCAGCTCACGGGGTAGTCGAACTTGTGGCCGTCTGCCACGGCCTTCTCGAGGATCTCGACGGCCTCGGTGTAGGAGACGCGGGCGAAGTCGCTCGTGGCAACGTGGCGCAGGCGCTCGAGCAGGCCCTTGTCCACGAACTTGTTGAGCATGGCCAGCTCGTCGGGGCACTTCTCCATCACCGTGGTGAGGACGTACTTGAGCATGGCCTCGGCGTTGTCCATGTAGTCGTTGAGGTCGGCGAAGGCCATCTCGGGCTCGATCATCCAGAACTCGGCGGCGTGGCGCGTCGTGTTGGAGTTCTCGGCACGGAAGGTGGGGCCAAACGTGTAGACGTCGCCGAACGCCATGGCGAAGTTCTCGGCGTTGAGCTGGCCAGAGACCGTGAGGCTCGCGTGCTTGCCAAAGAAGTCCTGGCTCCAGTCGACGTCGCCGGCGGTGAGGGCGCCGTTGCTCTTCTCGGCCGCCTCCTCGCTCACGAGCGGCGGATTCTTGGGGTCAAGCGTGGTGACGCGGAACATCTCGCCGGCGCCCTCGCAGTCGCTCGTGGTGATGAGCGGCGTGTTGACGTAGACGAAGTCGCGCTCCTGGAAGAAGCTGTGGATGGCGGCGGCGGCCACGGAGCGGATGCGGAACACGGCGCGGAACAGGTTCGTGCGCGGGCGCAGGTGCTGCTGGGTGCGCAGGAACTCCACCGTGGCGCGCTTCTTCTGCAGCGGGTAGTCCGCGGCGCACGTGCCCTCAACCGTGATGGTCTGGGCGGTGAGCTCGAAGGGCTGCTGGGCGTCGGGCGTGAGCTTGAGCGTGCCCATGCAGACGAGCGCGTTGTAGCCGGAGAGGTGAGAGATCTCGTCGTAATTGGCGAGCGACTCACGGTTCATGACGACCTGCAGGTCCTTGAAGCAGCTGCCGTCGTTGAGCGTGACGAAGCCAAAGTTCTTCATGTCGCGGACGGACTTGGTCCAGCCGGCGACGGTGGCGGTCTGCCCGCCGAGCTCCTCGGAGCGGCGATACAGCTCGACGATCTTGGTGCGTTCCATTGCTTCTCCCTTTTTTAGCCCGCACAGGGCGGACGTGCATACCGAGGAGAAATGATAGCAGCGAGGGCGGTCGCGGGGGTCCTCGCGCCGGGTTGCCGGCCCGCGGGATATAATCCCCCGAGGAAATCAGCGGTATGGGGGGGAGATTCGCGCATGGCAACGGGACTTGAGGGAAACATTCGCCTCGTGGCGACGGACCTTGACGGAACGCTGCTCATAGGCGGGCGTGACTGGGTGCGCAAGGAGGCATTTCCCCTCATCGAGCGCGTGTGCGACGCCGGCGTCCTGTTCTTGGCCGCGAGCGGACGGCAGTACGCGAGCCTGCGCACGCTGTTCGCGCCCGTGGCAGACCGCATCGGGTACCTGTGCGAGAACGGCGGCGAGGTCATCTGGCAGGGCGAGACGCTCGTGCGCCATATCATGCCGCGCGAGCTTGCCATGGACATCTGCCACCTCGTGGAACAGACGCCCGGCGCCGGCTACATCCTGTCGGGGGAGCGCCACAGCTACGGCTCGTCTCGCAACATGGCGCTCATCGAGCACATGCGCAACGACAAGGGCTACGACATCCGTGCCGTCGACCGCCCCGAGGACGCCAACGAGCCCATCATCAAGGTGAGCTTCACGGTAAAGCCCTCGAGAAACGAAGAGACGCGCTCCATGTTCGAGGGTTGCTTTGGCGAGCAGTGCGAGGTCGTGACGTCGGGCGCCGAGTGGGTCGACGTCATCATGCGCGGCGTGAACAAGGGTACGGCCATCCGCGAGCTTGGCGAGGTTCTCGACATCCCCACGGCCGACATGGCCGCCTTCGGCGACGCCGAAAACGACCGCCAGATGCTCGAGTGCGTGGGCCATCCCTACCTCATGGACCCGTGCTTTGACTCCATGCTCGACCTGGCGCCGCGCTGCCTCCGCGTCACCTCGGTCGAAGGCGAGCTCAAGCGCCTGCTCGGCTAGCGTGAACAGGGGATGTGGCACCGTTCGCGGCGGGCGCGGGGCCGTGAGTGAACAGGGGCACGTCCCCTGTTCACGCGCTGGCTAGCGGCCCTCGCGCTCGAAGAAGGCGAGGGCGTTGGCGTAGCAGAGCTTCTTGGTGATGGTGACGCCAAAGCGGTGCTCAAGAAGCTCCTGGAACGCGCCCATCTTGTCGGCGCCGTTAAGAAGCGTGGGCACGGTGGCGCCGTCCAGGTCTCCGCCGAGCGCCACGACGTCCTCGCCGCCGAGGTCGAGCCAGTGCTCGATGTGGGCGGCGACCTCGTCAAAGCTCACGTCGGTGGCGCGACTCTCGAGCACCTCGTTCGAGAGGAACTTGTCGCAGTAGTTGAGGCCCACGACGCCGCCGCGCTCGCGAATCTCGGCGAACTGGCGGTCGGTGAGGTTGCGCTTGTGTCCGCAGACGGCGCGGGAGTTCGAGTGGCTCGCCACGAAGGGGCGGCTGCTCAGACGGCAGACGTCATCGAAGCACTCGTCATTGAGGTGGGACACGTCCAGGACGACGCGGTTGCGCTCCATCTCCGCGATGGCCTGGGCGCCCAGCTCGCTCACGTGCTCGTGCGTGTCGTGGCCGCTCGCGAGCGGGCCCGCGGCGTTCCAGCTGATGGAGGCCATGAGCAGCCCCTCGTGGGCGTAGCGCTCGACGAGTCCGAGGTCGGCAGCGAACATGCGGGCGTTCTCGATCGTGTGGATGGCGGCCACGTGGGGGTCGCTTGCGCCCTCGAGCACCTCGCGCAGCTGGGAGGCCGACGCCACGGAGACGACGCGCCCCTCGTTGCGCGCAACCTCGCTCGCGAGATGGGCCATGACGTCCTCGTGGAAGCTCACGGCCTGCGCAGGCGAGAGGGCGTCGGGCACGTAGCAGGCGAAGCACTGCGCCCACGGCATTGCGCCGATCTTGTCGAGCGAGATGTGACAGTGGTTGGCCGCGAGGTCGCGGCAGGCGGCAGGGTCCTCGGCGTCGCCGGGGCCGTAGAAGTCCATGCCGGTCGTGCGCTTGACGTCCTCGGGGAGAAACTGCCAGGCCAGGCGGTCTGCCGTGTCGCAGTGCATGTCGAGTACGGGATAGCTCATGGGTTCGCTCCTTGTCTCGGGGTGCCTGCGCGGCGTGCGTGGGCTTGGGCTCCGATTGCGTCTTCCGTTTTACTCCGTTGGCGCGTCCTCGCCAAACAGCGGCATGATGGCGCGCAGGTAGTCGTGGGCGAGGTCTGCCGGCGTGGCCGAGAAGTCGTTCCATGCCCACCAGCGCACCATCCCCACGAAGCTTGTGGCGATGTGGTGCAGCAGAAACGAACGGTTCATGCGGGCGGCCGGCCCCTTGGGGCACGCCGGGACGGTCGCATCCGCGCGCCGCACGATGGCGTGGCGCAGGCAGTCCGCGAAGTGCTCCGACCCGTCGCCCACGATGAGGGCGTGCAGGCTGCCCCCGCGCTCGAGGAGGTTCTCCAGTACGCGCTGCGTCTGCGCGAGGGGCGTGTCGGGTGCGCTCGCGCCCATGTCGAGCGCGTGGTCGCACAGGGCGCAGACCTGGGCCTCGAGCAGGTCGTCCTTGCCGTGGAACTGCGCGTAGAACGTGGCGCGTCCCACGCCGGAGCGCTCGAGGATGTCCTGGACCGTGATGCTTGCGTAGCCTCGCTCGTCGAGAAGCTCGAGGAAGGCCGTCTGGATGGCGTCGCGCGTGCGCTGACGTCTCTTGTCCATGCCTATGCCTCGCTCGCGTCGTTGGCGCCGGGGACCGTGCCGTCCGCGGCTGCCTGCGTGGCGCGGAAGACGTCCTGGAACGACGCGCCCGTGCGCTCGCAAGCCTTGACGACCGAGGAGTACTCGGGGTAGGCGCGCACGCTCCCGTCCGGCATCACGACGAGCTTCGTGGCGACGTGGCCAAGGGGGGTCTCGACGCCACCGGGCGTGCGCGGCAGGGCGTGGCGCCGCATGTCCATGGAGCGGATGCCGATGGTCGTGGTGTTTTCGAAGATGATGCGCTCGAGGGCGGGCGCGAGCTCCTCGTCGCAGACGGCCTCGAGCTGGTGGCCCGGCCGCCCCTTCTTCATCACGAGCGGCACGACGTGTGCCTCGCGCGCGCCGGCGGCCATGAGCAGCTCGATGACGCGGCCGAGCGCCTCGCCCGTGCAGTCGTCGAGGTCGCACTCGAGCTTCGTGACGATGCCCCGGTCGCCGTCGCCCGCGTCTGGGACGTCTGGGGCGATGAGGGCGGCACGCAGCACGCCCGAGCAGTTCTCGTAGGTGCGCTTGCCGGCGCCGTAGCCGCTTTTCCTGATGACGTAGCTGGCGGGAAGCGCCGTTGCCGTGCGCAGCGCGGCGACGATGGCGGCGCCCGTGGGCGTCACGAGCTCGCCTGCGACGGGTGCGGGCACAAGCGTGATGCGGGCGGCCTCGCACAGGTTCACGACGGCAGGCACGGGCACGGGCATGATTCCGTGCGCGCAGCGGATGGTGCCGTGGCCCTCTGAGAGCGAGGGCACGATGACCTGCGTGACGTCGAGGTCGTCGAGGCAGATGGCCACCGAGCAGATGTCGACGATGGAGTCGACGGCGCCTACCTCGTGAAACATCACGGTGTCGGGCGTGGCCCCGTGCGCCTTGGCCTCCGCCTCGGCGAGCTTGGCGAACACGGCGTGGGCAAGCTGCTTGGCGCGCTCGGTCATGGATGAGGCGTCGATGATGGCCGTGACGTCGGCGAGCGAGCGGTGCTCGTGGTGGTGATGGTGCTCGTGGCAGTGGCCCTCACAGCTCGCCGAGTGCTGCAAATCGGTCACATTGGGGGCCGAAACGTGGCCGTTAGTGTCTGATTTGCAGCACTCGCGGTGGTCGTGGTCGTGGTCGTGGACGTGGGCGTGGGCGTGGGCGTGGTGGTGCTCGTGATCGTGTCCGTGGACGTGGTCGTGGTCGGTCGTGCCGTAGAGCCAGGCCATGTCGTGGTCGTGGTTCTCGTGCTCGTGGTCGAGAATGACGTCGAAGTCGCAGGCGTCCAGGCCGCTCTTCTTCACGCGCGAGACGGCCACGGTGTAGCCGTGCGCCGGCAGCGTGGCGAGCGTCTCGCGCAGGCGCTGCTCGCTCGCGCCAAGGTCGAGAAGGGCCGCGACGGTCATGTCTCCGCTGATGCCGGAGCTGCAGTCGAGGTAGAGGGTAGTGCCCATGGTGCTCCTATCGCTGGGCGCCCGCCGAGGTGCGCCCCGGCAGGTGGTTGATGAGGCTTGCCTGGTAGCCGGCGCCAAAGCCGTTGTCGATGTTCACGACGCTCACGCCGCTTGCGCACGAGTTAAGCATGGAGAGTAGGGCCGACAGTCCGCCGAGGTTCGCGCCGTAGCCGATGCTCGTGGGCACCGCGATGACAGGGCAGCTCACGAGCCCGCCGATGACGCTTGCGAGCGCGCCCTCCATGCCGGCGACGGCTATGACGACCTGCGCCCTCGCGAGCTGGTCGGTGCGCGCCAGCAGCCGGTGGAGCCCGGCGACGCCCACGTCCCATACGCGCTCGACGCGGTTTCCGAGGAACTCCGCCGTGAGGGCGGCCTCCTCGGCCACGGGAAGGTCGCTCGTGCCCGCGCAGGCCACGACGATGGTGCCGTTTCCGTCTGCCTTGGGCATGCCGCCCGCGATGGCGAGGCGGGCGTCGGCGCGATACTCGAGCTCGACGCCGCAGGTGAGCAGCTCGCGTGCGCGCGAGAACTTCTCGGCGGAGAGACGCGTGACGAGCACGTGGGCCTGGCCTGCCGCCACGAGCGCGTCGACGATGCCGGCGATCTGCTCGGCCGTCTTGCCCTCGCCGTAGACGACCTCGCCCGCGCCGCACCTGGCGCCGCGCGAGAGGTCGAGCTCCGCGTACCCGATGTCTGCCACGTCTCCCTCGGTGACAGTTGACCCCGGTACCTTCGTCACCGCCGCTACGCCTTCTCTCGGGCGAGCGCGGCGGCCTCGGCCGGACTCGGGTCGATGTTGCCGTCGGTGCGCACGCGGTCTGCCGCGTCTGGGTGGGAGGCCATGAACGCGTCGACCGTCTTTCTCAGAGACTCGGGCGTGATGGCCTCGTTCTTGCCAAAATAGGCACCGTAGCAGGCGTAGCTCGGCTTGTTGGCCGTGGGCAGGCCCAGCTTGGCGGAGTTCTCGCGCACCTGGTCCTTCGTGAGGCCGGCGGCGCGCAGCGGCGAGACGATGCCCAGCTCGTGGATGGCGCGGAAGCCCGGTCGGCGGTCCTCGCGGTCGCTGGCGTTCGTGCCGTCGAGAAGCACGGTGCGGCCATCTGCGTGCATGTGCTCGAGGATGGTCCCGAACACCATGGACTTGCAGTGGTAGCAGCGGTCCCACGGGTTGGCGCGCAGGTCCTCGTGGCCGTTCCAGATGTTGATGGGGATGATCTCCTGCTCGGCGCCGAGCATCTTGGCGATCGTCACGGAGTCGTCCGTGTCGCGCGTGATCTGCAGGTCGTCGAGGATGGTGTAGGCCTTGACGTCGTAGCCCTGGCGGAGCAGCTCCGCAAGCAGGTAGCACGAGTCGACGCCGCCGGAGTAGGCGAGGCCGTAGCGCACGCTCTTGTCGAGATCGAACTGCATGGCATGCCTCCTAGAAGCACGTTTCGGAACAATTCGTTCAATTTGTTCGGATACTATAGAACGATAGTACTCTTTCGTTCTATAGTTGAGCCTGGAAATTTAAGAGACAACATGCGCCGGGCACCGTGCGCCGAGAGGGGCGAACGGGCGCTCGGGCCGTTTGGGGGACGACATGGCACGGGGCTGCTGCATCACGAGAAGAGCGCTTCTGGCAGGCGCCGGGACGCTTGCCGCCGCCGGCGTGCTCGCGGGCTGTGGGGGCGCCAGCGAGCACGCCGGCGCCACGGCCTCAACCGACGTCGACGCGAACCGCCAGGTCACGATTGCGATGAGCACGGAGAACGAGCCGGCCGCCGGCTTCAACCCCTGCGTTGACTGGGGCTGCGGCGAGCACGTGCACGAGCCGCTCATCCAGTCCACGCTCATCGTCACCGACGAGGACATGAACTTCGTGAACGACCTTGCCACGGGCTATTCCTGCTCGGACGACAAGCTCACGTGGACGTTCGCGATCCGCGGTGACGCCGCGTTCACGGACGGCGTGCCCCTCACGGCCGCCGACGTTGCGTTCACGATCAACACGATTCGCACGGCGAGAAACGCCCAGGCAGACCTCTCGATGGTCACGGCCGCCGAGGCCACGGACGACGCGACGGTGACCATCTCGCTCGCCAAGCCCTGCAACACGCTGCTGTACACGCTGGCGAACGTGGGCATCGTGCCCGAGCACGCCTATGGCGACGACTACGGCCAGAACCCCATCGGCTCGGGCCGCTACAAGCTCGTGCAGTGGGACCGTGGCCAGCAGGTCATTCTCGAGGCGAACCCCGACTACTACGGTGACGCCCCGCAGATGCAGCGCGTCGTCATCGTGTTCATGGGCGAGGACGCCGCGCTTGCCGCGGTGCGCGCCGGGCAGGTGGACATGGCCTACACCTCGGCCACGCTCGCGGACCAGAGCATCGACGGCTACACGCTCGACTCGTATGACTCTGTGGACTCGCGCGGCATCCAGCTGCCGACCATCGCCTCGGGCTCCGAGCGCGCGGACGGCGAGGCAACCTACCCGGCCGGCAACGACGTGACGTGCAACGTGGAGGTGCGTCGCGCCATCAACCTCGCGACCGACCGCCAGGCGATCGTCGACGACGTGCTGGGCGGCCACGGCAAGGTTGCCTACAGCATCGGCGACGGCATGCCGTGGGCAAGCGACGGCATGCGCTGCGAGCACGACCCGCAGGCGGCCTGTGGGCTTCTCGAGCAGGCCGGCTGGCAGCGCGGCGATGACGGCGTCTACACGCGCGATGGCCTTCGCTGCTCGCTTGACCTGTACTACCCGGCCGACGACTCCGTGCGCCAGGCCATGGCCAACGAGTTCGCGAGCCAGATGGCCGAGGTGGGCATCGAGGTCAAGACGCATGGCGGCAACTGGGACGACTTGTATCCCCACGAGTTCAGCGACCCCATCATGTGGGGCTGGGGCTCCAACTCGCCCGCAGACGTCTACGAGCTTAGCCACAGCCAGGGAACCATGAACTACGCCTGCTACTCGGACGCCACGGTGGACGCCTACCTCGACGAGGCGCTCGCCGCCGACGACGTCGAGGCGTCCTACCCGCTGTGGCAGCAGTCCGAGTGGGACGGCGTGGGCGGCATCGCGCCGGCGGCGGACGCCACGTGGGTGTGGCTCGCCAACGTGAGCCACCTGTACTGGAGGAGAGACGGCCTTTCCGTGGCGCGGCAGAAGCTGCAGCCGCACGGCCACGGCTGGTCCGTGCTCAACAACGTGGACCGCTGGAGCTGGCAGTAGCCGTGGCGTTCGGGAAGGACATGCGAGAGGGGCGTGGTGTGCCTCGCCTGCCTCGGCCGCTGGTGCTTCTGCTGAGGCTCGCGGCGCTGCTTCTGGCCACGAGCGTCGTGACGTTTGCGCTTGTGGGGGCCTCGCCCGTGGACCCCGTGAAGGCAAACGTGGGCCAGGCGTCCTATGCGCACATGAGCGCCGAGCAACGCGCCGAGCTCGAGCAGTACTGGGGCTCCACCACGCCCATCTGGCAGCGCTACGCCCATTGGGCGGCTGGCGTGCTTCGCGGCGATCTAGGCGAGAGCCTGCGCTTCGACGCGCCCGTGACGCAGGTCGTGGGCGAGCGGTTCGCGAACTCCGCCGCGCTCATGCTCGCCGCGTGGCTGCTCGCGGGGGCGGGCGGCCTGGCACTCGGCGTTGCCATGGGGGCGCGCCGGGGTAGCGCGTTTGATTGCGTGGCCCGGGGCGCGTGCCTTCTGCTCTCGTCCACCCCGGCGTTTTGGCTGGGACTCGTGGCGCTCATGGTGTTCTCCGTGTGGCTCGGGTGGTTCCCGCTGGGATTCTCCGTTCCCGTGGGCGTCGACGCCGCGCAGGTGGGCTGGGCCGACAAGCTGCGTCACCTCGTGCTGCCCGCGTTCGTGCTTGCCGTGGCGAACATGCCAGACGTGGCGCTTCACACGCGCGAGAAGACCGTCGACGTTCTCTCGAGCGACTACGTGCGCTTCGCGAGGAGCCGCGGGGAGGGCGGCTGGGCGCTGCTGCGCCGCCACGGGCTGCGCAACCTCGTGCTGCCCGCGCTCACGATAGAGATGGCATCCGCCTCCGAGGTGTTCGGCGGGTCCGTGCTCGTCGAGCAGGTGTTCTCGTACCCCGGTCTGGGGCAGGCCGCCGTGACGGCCGGGCTTGGCGGCGACGCGCCGCTGCTCGTGGCCATCGCGCTCGTCTCGGCACTCGTCGTGTTTGTGGGAAACGCGTGCGCTGACGTGCTGTACGGCGTCGTTGACCCACGCGTGCGCGAGGGGAGGCAGGTGCGCCATGGCTGAGGGTTGGACGGTGCGGCGGGCTCCTGCCGCAGGGCACGAGGCGGCTTCGGTTCAGGAGGTGCCGGTCCTCCATGCGAGCCGCGTTGCGCGCCGGGGCAACAGGCGCCGCATGCTCGTGGGTCTCGTGGGTTGCATGGCCTTTCTCGTGCTCGTGCTCGTGGTGGGGCATGCGGTGGCCAGCGTGGCCGTGACGTGCGACTTCTCGGCAAAGAACCTTGCGCCTTGTGCGGCGCACCCCTTTGGCACCGACTGGATGGGCCGAGACATGCTGGCCCGCACGCTCGCGGGTCTCTCCACCTCGGTGTTCGTGGGGCTGCTTGCGGCGAGCTGCTCGAGCGCCATCGCGCTTGCGCTCGCGTGCGTGGCGGCGCTCGGCGGACGTGTAGCCGATGCCGTGGTCTCGTGGCTCATCGACCTGGTCATGGGCATTCCGCACATCGTGCTGCTCATCCTCGTGAGCTACGCGCTTGGGCGGGGCTTCTGGGGCGTCACGATTGGCGTGGCGCTCACCCACTGGCCGAGCCTTGCGCGCGTGCTGCGGGCAGAGATCGTGCAGCTGCGCGAGCAGCCCTTCCTGGCCGCGTCGCGCGCTGCGGGGGCGAGCCGGCGCTCGGTCGTTTTGGGACACGTGCTGCCTGCCGTGCTCCCGCAGCTGCTCGTGGGCGCCACGCTCACGTTTCCCCACGCGATCCTGCACGAAGCGTCCATCACGTTTCTGGGCTTTGGGCTGTCTGCCGACGAGCCGGCGATTGGCGTGATCCTCTCCGAGTCCATGCAGTACCTCTCGGCGGGCTATTGGTGGCTCGCCGTGCTGCCGGGCTTGGCGCTCGTTGTCGTGGTGCTGGCGTTTTCCCACGTTGGGTCGCTTGTCAGGCGCCTCTTCTCGGCACGGACCGTTCAGGAATAGGGGGTGCGCATGGTTGAGTATGCTGGCGGGCCGCATGCGCGCCCGCACCTAGACGGCGAGCTGCACCACCATCACTCGCATGGTGGGCACTCGCGGCACGTGGGCGGGCACCACCTGCTGTCCGTCGAGGACCTGAGCGTGGCGTTTGACCTGTACGACTCCTCGGCCCCCTACTTCAGTGCGGGGCGCGTGCGCACCCGCGTGCTGCGCGACCTGTGCCTGTCCGTGCACGTGGGCGAGGTGCTTGCCGTCGTGGGGGCAAGCGGCTCGGGCAAGACGGTGCTCGCAGACGCCCTTCTGGGCCAGTACGAGAACAACGCCGAGGTCACAGGCTCCATCTGGTTCGATGGCGTGCGACAGGACGCGGCCTCGCTCGCGCGGCTGCGCGGGCACGGGATATCGCTCGTGCCCCAGGGTGTCACGAGCCTGGACCCGCTTATGCGCGTGGGCGAGCAGGTGAGGGGCGTGGCTCGCGGGGCCACGAGGGCGGAGCGTCGCGCTGACGCGGCGGCGCGCCTGTCTCGCCAGCGCGAGCTGTTCTGCTCGTATGGGCTGGGCGAGGAGGTCGAGCGGCTCTACCCGCACCAGCTCTCCGGCGGCATGGCTCGGCGCGTGCTGCTCATGTGCGCGCTCATGGAGGCCCCGCGGCTCATCATCGCCGACGAGCCCACGCCCGGCCTCGACCTCGATCTGGCCGTGCGTGCCCTCGACGACCTGCGGGCGTTTGCCTTCCGTGGTGGCGGTGTGCTGCTCATCACGCATGACATCGAGCTGGCGCTGCGCGCGGCAGACCGCGTGGCGGTGTTTCGCGACGGGACGGTCGTGGAGGAGACGAGTGTCGAGAGCTTCTCGTCGCCGGAGCTGCTGAGGCATCCGTTCTCGCGGGCCCTGTGGCATGCCCTGCCGGGCCACGACTTTGCGACGTTCGAGACCGTGGACGTAGACGAGGGGGAGCTCGGATGAGCCTTGAGGCGCGGGGGATTGGGTTTCGCTACCCATGTGGGCGCGAGCTGTACCAGGGGCTGAGCCTCTCCGTGGAACCGGGGGAGCGCGTGGCGCTTGTGGCTCCGTCGGGCCGTGGGAAGACGACGCTGTGCCGGATTCTGGCGGGATACCTTGAGCCGTCCTGTGGCCAGGTGACCGTGGACGGCGAGCCGCTTGTGCCCGTGAGGCGGCTGCGTGGACAGGCGAGCCCGGTGCAGCTGCTGCTCCAGCATCCCGAGCAGGCGTTTGACCCGCGCCTCCGCCTGGGAAAGAGCCTGGGCGAGGCACGCGCCACGGCAGACGAGGCGGCGCTGCGCCGTCAGTTTGGCGTGCGTGACGAGTGGCTCTCGCGCCTGCCGCATGAGCTTTCCGGCGGCGAGCTCATGCGCCTTGCCATGGTTCGCGCGCTGGCCACGGGGCCCCGCTGCCTCATTGCGGACGAGGCAACCGCCATGCTCGACGCCGTGACCCAGGCCGAGCTGTGGCACGTCCTTCTCGAGCTGCAGCGGCGCGACGGGTGGGGGCTCGTGATGGTCTCGCACTCGCCGGCGCTTCTCGGCCGCGTGGCCACGAGGCGCGTGGAGCTGCGGTGACAGTTGGGGACGGGGTCAAACTGTCACCGTTGGCGCGGTGACAAAACGACCCCGTCCCCAGGTGTCACCGGGAGGCGGGGTCGCTGACGATTCTCAGGTGCCCGCGCGATTAGGCCTTGAGCGCGGGGTCGTTCTCGGCGGGCTCGCGGCGGGCCGTGGCCTGCTCCCAGTCACGCGTGCCCTTGAAGACATCGGTCTTGTAGGGGTTCACGCCGAGCTTCTTGGCGCGGTAGACGATGTAGCAGATCGCGGCGACGTTGGCCACGAGTGCCACGACGGAGACGGCCGTGGCCGTGGCGGGGTTGAGCGTGGAGTGCGTCACGAACACGCTGTTCTCCTGGAACGCCGGGAACACCTGGGCGAACATGCACCAGATGGCCAGCGTGTAGGCGCGGTTCTGGATCCAGCCGCCCTTGTTCCAGAAGAAGTTCGCCACCGTGGGGGCCAGCAGCAGCGCCAGGCCGCAGTACCAGGCGTGGTGCGGCAGGCAGTTGTACGTGTAACAGAAGTTCCAGATGTCGTAGGCAATGATGTAGACCCACGTCATGTCGGGCCAGAGCATGTCGGCCTCGTCCTTGGAGGCGTAGACGCTCCACCAGCCCGTCATGCAGAAGATGTTGATGATGCCGGCGATGCCGTTGAACACGTTGTTCCAGCCGGCGAGCTGCGTGGCGCCCTCGGAGGTGACCCAGGTGGTCTCGCCAAGCGCGAAGAAGTGGTAGGCGCTCTCGAAGTCCGAGCACACGGCGATCATGATGTTGATGGCCACGATGACGAACGGCCAGGCACGGAACCAGTGCGCGCGCCCGAGCTTGCCACACTTGTACTTGATGATCATGAAGCCCACGCAGCCGGCGAGCGCCGCATAGACCTTCGCATAGTGGAACCAGCTGTTCTGGTAGACATGCGTGGGGTTGTTGAGCGCCCACTCGGCCCCCTGCGCCACGCCGATGCCAATGGCCACGCAGTAGATGGTCATTGCGACGGGCAGGGCGCCAAACATGATGAGCCCGCCAACGCGCGAGCGGCGCGCGAACTCGTTGGCCAGGATGAGGCCCACGAACACGAGCACCCAACCGAGCCACTGGAACGGTGCAGTGGTGCCATAGACATCGAAGAGCATCGTTTCCTCCCTCTCTCGTGCCGCGCCCGGCCCGCGGGGGCGGGGCCTGACGCGGCGCATACAAAACGGGCCGTGACCACTCCCCAGGTCAAGACCCGTCCATCTTATGTGAAGTTTGATGAGAGGGACACCCGCGCGTCTGCCGAGAGTGCCAAGCGAGACGCCTGACGGCCGCCGATGCTACTTCTCGAGCTCCTTGACGACCTTGCCGGAGGCCACGAAGCCCACGAGCGACAGGACGAGCGAGGCGTACACGAGCAGACTCGCCGGCTGGAGCAGCGCCGAGGGGTCGCTCATGACGCTGGAGACGATGTTGATGGCGTCAAGGGCGATGGCAAAGACGCACAGCACGCGGAAGGGACCGATCTTGCGGGGGCTGTTGGCGCCGCGGATGCCGAGCACGGCAAAGACGATGTAGATGAGGCCCTCGAAGAACAGCACCATGGTGAGGGCGAAGGCGACGCTGCGGGCCGTGTCGTCGAGCGAACCTGCGCCGGCGAACGCGATGCCGCCAACGACGTAGTAGAGCACGGCGAGGATGAACAGGGCGAAGCTGACGAGCTTCACGGTCTTCTGGGATGAGGACATGGGCGAACCTTTCGTTTCGAATGACCTCACAACTATACCCAACTGGGCGTTTGCCTCGCGCGGGGTGCTATGCTTGCACGGTTGTTTTCTCCCGGTGGCGCGTCACGCGAGCCGCCGGATGGCACAGATTGAGAGGGACGCATGTCCAACATCGGCAAGAAGGTCAAGGTCAACTACCGCGGCACGCTCGACGACGGCACCCAGTTCGACAGCAGCTACGATCGCGGCGAGACGCTCGACTTCACCTGCGGCGCGCACCAGATGATCCCCGGCTTCGACTTTGCCGTGGCCGACATGCAGGTGGGCGAGAAGAAGACCGTCCACCTCGCCCCGAGCGAGGCCTATGGCGAGCACGACGACAACCTCGTCTTCACGATCCGTCGCGAGCAGACCCAGGGCATGGAGCGCGCGGCCGTGGGCGACCAGGTGGGCCTGCACGGCCCGGGCGGCCAGCTCGTGCCCGCCCGCATCGTCGAGGTGACGCCGAGCAAGCTCGTCGTCGATGCGAACCACGAGCTCGCCGGCAAGCCGCTCAACTTCGAGATCGAGCTCGTGGCGGTCGAGGACTAGCCCTGGCCGTCCGTGTGTGGAGCGCCTGTGCGCGGAATGTGGCGCTGGCGTGACGGGTGCGTGGCGGTGACGTGAAGTCGCCGTGTCGCCCGTTTGAGGGCCTTTGGGAGGGTATGAAGTCAGTACCTTCCTTCCTTTCGCTCCCCCGTGGCCCCACACGGGGGAGCATCCCCAAAAGAAAAGCCTCCCGCAGCGACTCGCGGGAGGCTTTTTTGATCTTGTTCGGCATCGCAACCTGCCATTGGGGACGGGTCCTGTTGGCAGGTCTGCCGGAACCTGCCAGTGGAACCCGTCCCCTTTGGCAGGTCTGCCGGAACCTGCCAGTGGAACCCGTCCCCTTTGGCGGGCGGCGAGGAGCGTCTACGCGTCTTTGACGTTCATGGCGCGCATGGCGTTCAGGATGGCGATGATGGCCACGCCCACGTCGCCGAACACGGCGAGCCACATGTTCGCGATGCCCAGGGCCGCAAGCACGAGGATGAGAAGTTTCACGGCCAAGGCGAACACGATGTTCTGCCACACGATGCGCATGGTCTTGCGGGCCACGCGGATGGCGCGCGCGATGTTGGAGGGCTTGTCGTCCATGAGGACGACGTCGGCGGCCTCGATGGCGGCGTCCGAGCCCATGGCGCCCATGGCGATGCCCACGTCGGCGCGCGTGAGCACGGGCGCGTCGTTGATGCCGTCTCCCACGAACGCGAGCTTGCGCTTGTCGCCCTCGGAGGCGAGAAGGCGCTCGACCTGCTCGACCTTGTCGGCGGGGAGCAGCTGCGCGTGGAACTCGTCCAGGCCGAGCCTCTCGACAACGTCGGCGGCGACCTCCTTGCGGTCTCCCGTGAGCATGACGCAGCGGCGGATTCCCACCGAGTGCAGGTCGGCGATGGTCTGGGCGGCGTCGTCCTTCACGACGTCGGCGATCACGATGTGGCCGGCGTAGGCGCCGTCGACCGTCACGTGCAAGATCGTGCCCACGACCTCGCAGCTGGGGGCGTCCACGCCCACCTTGGCCATGAGCTTCTCGTTGCCCACGAGGACGCGGTGGCCGTCGATCGTGGCCGTGACGCCGTGGCCTGCCTCGTTGCCCGACTCGCTCACGCGCTTGGGGTCGAGCGTGCCGGAGTACGCCTCGCGCACGCTCACGGCGATGGGGTGGTCCGAGAAGGCCTCGGCGTGCGCGGCGAGCTCGAGGAGGTCCTCCTCGGTGAAGCCGGACTCGGGGTGGGTCGCCACGACCTTGAACTCGCCCTTCGTGAGCGTGCCGGTCTTGTCGAACACCACGGTGTCGACCTCGGAGAGCGCCTCGAGGTAGTTGGAGCCCTTCACGAGCACGCCGATCTTCGACGCGCCGCCGATGCCGCCAAAGAACGACAGGGGCACGGAGATGACGAGCGCGCACGGGCACGAGACGACGAGGAACGTGAGGCCGCGCAAGATCCAGTCTGCCCAGGCGCCCGTGACGAGGCCGCCGATGAGGGCGAGCGCCACGGCGGCTCCCGTGACGGCGGGCGTGTAGACGCGGGCGAAGCGGGTGATGAAGTTCTCGGTACGGGCCTTCTTCTCGCTCGCGTTCTCCACGAGCTCGAGGATGCGGCTCACCGTGGACTCGCCGAAGGGCTTGGTGGTGCGCACACGCAGAAGGCCCGTCATGTTGATGCAGCCGGAGATGACGTCGTCGCCGGCGTCGACGTGGCGCGGCATTGACTCGCCAGTGAGGGCGGCGGTGTCGAGCTGGGAGCTGCCGTCGACGATCGTGCCGTCGATGGGAACGCGCTCGCCGGGCTTGATGACGATGACGGTACCCACGGCCACCTCGTCGGGGTCGACCTGCTCGAGCTCGCCGGCGTCGTTCTCGATGTTGGCGAAGTCGGGGGCTATGTCCATCATGTCAGAGATGGACTTGCGGCTTTTGCCCACGGCGTAGGCCTGGAACAGCTCGCCTACCTGGTAGAACAGCATGACGGCTGCGCCCTCGGCCATGTGCGGGTCTGCGTTGGGGAACAAGATCATGGCAAACGCGCCGATCGTGGCGACGGCCATGAGGAAACTCTCGTCGAAGGCCTTGCCCTTGCGGATGTTGTTCCAGGCCTTCTCGAGCACGTCGTGGCCCGCGATGACGAAGGGGACGAGGAACAGGACGAAGCTCGCATAGAGCGCGCCGGGCTCGCCAAAGATGGAGGCGAGCGCCCCGAGCTCGTCTGCGGCGTAGACGACGGCGAAGATCGCCAGGGCGAGAAGGATGCGGTTGCGCTTGTGCTGCATCGACTCCTTCTTGCGGCGCTTCTTCTTGGGCTTTGCGGTGCTGCTGGCCATTGTGCGCTCCCAGTCTTTTTGATGAACGTATGAGCAACCGTTCATATATTAGCATAGAGAAAACCCCTGCTGCCGGCGCGGGGACAGGCGGCAGGGGAGGGGATGCTAGCGGATGATCTCGCAGTCGGGCTCGGCGTCGGCCGTGTAGTCGACGACGCGCTGGAGGACGCCCTCGAACTCGGCGTCGTCGGCCTCGAGCGTGAGCTTCTGCGTCATGAAGTTCACGGAGACGGACTTGACGCCATCGAGCTTGGCGAGCTCGTCCTGAAGCTCGCGGGCGCAGTTGGCGCAGTCGATCTCGTCGAGCTTGAATGCCTTCTTCATGGTGGGTCCTTTCGGCTGTTGCGCTGCCCATGGGAACATCTGAGCAACCGTTCATATGTCCTGATGGCTTTCATTATATGAGCGGCCGCTCATATGTCAACGGGAATCTCGGGAGATGCCGCGAGCGCTGCAAATCGGTCACTAAGTGGCGGCCACATGGGCCGAAAGTGTCTGATTTGCAGCGCTCGCGACTTGCGTGGCCGAGAAGGGCGCCAAAGCGCCGATCCCTACTCGCAGATGTGGCTGAGACCCACGTTGAGCATGGTGTAGACGTGGTCGTCGGCGAGCGAGTAGACGATGTTGCGTCCGTCTCGCTCGAACTTCACGAGGTGTGCCTGCTTGAGCGTGCGCAGCTGGTGGGAGACGGCGCTCTGCGTGGTGCCCGTCTCGTCGGCGATGTCTGCCACGCACAGCTCGCGGCCCATGAGCGTGAACAGGATCTTGATGCGCGTGGTGTCCGAGAAGACCTTGAACAGGTCCGCGAGGTCATAGAGCAGCTCCTCCTCGGGGATGTTCTCGGGCGCCTCGCCCACGGGGATGTGGCAGCCGCCCGCCTCGCAGGCGTGGTCGTGGGCGTGCTCGTCTGTCTCTGCCATGCTGTGACCTCGCTAATCTTGGGTGGTATGAGGAGGGATCGTCTGTCCCGCGGGCTAGTCGCCGATCGAGACCTGGCGATACGTGACGCCGCAGGTGTCGAGGATGCGCTTGGAAATGAGGTTGTCCTGCGTGCCCTCGTACTTGTCGCCCAGGTAGACGACCTCGCCGATGCCCGCCTGCACGAGCGTCTTGGCGCATTCGTGGCAGGGGAACAGCGTGACGTAGACCGTGGCCCCCTGCAGGTCCTTGTTGGAGCCGCGGTAGTTGAGGATGGCGTTGGCCTCGGCATGTATCACGTAGCTGTGCTTGTCGAGCAGGGGGTCGTCCGTGGTCTCCCAGGGGAACTCGTCGTCGTTGAGCGCGGAGGGCGTGCCGTTGTAGCCCACGGACAGGATGCGGTGGTTGGCGTCTGCGATGCAGGCTCCCACCTGCGTGTTTGGGTCCTTGCTGCGCATGCTCGCGGCCATGGCGACGCGCATGAAGAACTCGTCCCAGCTGATGACGTCCGTACGCTTGCCCGGCATGGTAGCTCCTCTCGGTTGACTGCTCCCCACAATGATGCATCTCACCTGCGGGTTCAAGTGGCGACGGCGACGGTGACAGTTTGACCCCGTCCCCAGCTGTCACCGTGACACTTGGGGACGGGGTCAAACTGTCACCGCGAGAGGGGCGGCTGGCGCAGACGCACCCGGATGGCGCGCTCGTTCGGGATGGCTCGGGCCACGATGGCGTGGAAGCGCGCGTTGTGCGAGGGCTCGAGAAGGTGCGCCAGCTCGTGGGCCACCACGTAGTCCAGGCACTCGGGCGGGTAGGCGGCCAGGCGCACGTTGATGCGGATGCTGCCGCGGGCGGGCGTGCACGAGCCCCACCTGCTGCTCATGGCCCGCAGCTGCCATGACGTGGCGTGGGCGCCCACGATCGGCTCCATGCGGTCGATGACCTCGGGCAACGCCCGCTCGACCTCGCCCCTCCACAGCTCGTCGAGCTCCTCGGCGCCAGGCACGTGGCCGTCTTCCGTGCGCAGCTTGCGGCCCCACAGGGCATAGATGGGAGAGGCGTCCGCATCCACGTCCTGCCGCTCCGCCTTGTTCGAGACACGCGAGAAGATCCATGCCGCGTGCGCGTCGAGGAACTGCTGCGCCCGCTCGCGTGACGTGTGCCACGGGACGCTCGCCACGACGCCGCCGTCGCCATGGACGCGCAGGTTGAGGTTTCTCACGCGCTTGCGCGTCACGCAAACGGGGACGGCGCCCAGGCGCTCGTCCCCGCATCTCACGTACAGCGTGTAGCTCTCGTTGCCCAACAGGCCCTGGCCCTACTCGAACTCGATCTCGCCCGTCTCGGCGTTCATGGACTTCACGATGGCGAGGCTCTCCACCTGGTAGCCCTCCTCGCGCAGCGTCTTGCCGCCCGGCTGGAAGCCCTTCTCGATGGCGATGCCGATGCCCTCGACGATGACGCCGGCCTCCTCGCAGATCTCAAGCAGGCCCCTGAGCGCGCAGCCCATGGCCAGGAAGTCGTCGAGGATGATGACGTGCTCGCCACGCTCGAGGAAGCGCTTGGCCACGATGACCTCGTAGGTGCGGCCCTTCGTGTAGCTCTTGATCTGCGTGCGGTACTGCTCGCCGTCGAGGTTCTTGGACTCGGTCTTGCGGGCGAACACCACCGGGACGTTGCCAAAGTGGGTGGCGGCGACGCAGGCGATGCCGATGCCGGAGGACTCGATGGTCAAGATCTTGTCGACGTGCTTGCCGGCGAACAGGCGGGCCCACTCGGCGCCCATCTTGCTGTACAGGGAGACGTCGCACTTGTGGTTGAGGAAGCTGTCCACCTTCAGGACGTTGCCCTCGCGAACGATGCCGTCCTGACGAATGCGGTCCTCGAGCTCCTTCATGCGGCGGTTCCTCCTGACGTCGTTGTGGGCGCGCGGCAACCCCGTCCGCCGCCCATGAGGTTTTCGAACCATTATGCCGCCTTTTGGGGCGAATGCGTGCGAGCTTCTTGCATCTAACGGTCTTCTTCTGGAAACGCCGCGGCAATACGCCCCGTTTATCTTTGATGCACAACCAGATGGGAAGGGGCGAACCGCGCCCGAGTCCGTCTCGACGCGCCGGGGCCGGAAGCGCCCCGTTCACGGAGAGGTACTGCGTATGACGCTTATCAAGCCGCTTGGCCCCGAGCTCGAGGAGTACGTGCGCGACGAGTCACGTACGGTGGGCGAGGCCGAAACCATCTCTTTTCCCACCGGCGAGGATGAAGTCCGAGACGTGCTGCGCGGCCTTCACGCGGCGTCCGTGCCCGTGACGGTGCAGGGCGCGCGCACCGGCCTTGCCGCCGGAGCCGTGCCCCACGGCGGGCACGTGCTCAACCTAAGCCGCATGGACAAGGTCTTGGGTCTGCGCCGCGACGAGGACGGGACGTATTGCCTGCGCGTGCAACCGGGCGTCGTACTGGCAAACCTGCGCAAGGCGCTTGCCAACAAGGCCGTTCCCACGGCCGGCTGGGCCGATGAGGACCTGTGCGTCCTGGACGAGATGTACGCCGGGCCCGAGCAGTTCTTCCCCACGGACCCCACCGAGACGAGCGCCTGCATCGGCGGCATGGTGGCCTGCAACGCCTCCGGCGCCCGCAGCTACGGCTATGGCCCCGTGCGCCCGCACGTGAGCGCCCTGCGCGTGGTGCTGGCAGACGGCGACATCGTGGCGCCGCGCCGTGGCCAGGTGCATGCCTGCGGTCGCACGCTGCGGCTTTCCACGGAGGGCGGCCGCGAGCTGTCCCTGGACCTGCCCACGTACGCCATGCCCGCCACCAAGAACGCGTCGGGCTACTACGTGGCAGACGACATGGATGCCCTCGACCTGTTCGTGGGAAGCGACGGCACGCTGGGCGTCGTCACCGAGGTCGAGCTCGCGCTCATGGCCGCCCCCGCCGTGGTGTGGGGCGTGAGCTGCTTCTTCGAGTCCGAGAAGGCCGCCCTTGACTTCACGGTGGCCGTGCGGCCGGCGCTTGGGCACGCCGCGGCCGTCGAGTACTTCGACGCCGGGGCGCTCTCGATCCTGCGTGCGCAGCGACGCAACAGCGCGGCGTTCGCGAGCCTACCGGCCGTGGACGAGCGCTTTGCCTGCTGCGTCTACGTGGAGCTCGACTGCGCAGACGAGGACGAGGCGGCCGCCGAGCTCTTCGCCATTGGTGACGCCATGGCGGCGGCCGGTGCCAGCGAGGCGGACACGTGGGTGGCGCGCACGGACATCGACCGCGAGTGCCAGCGCTTCTTCCGCCATGCGGTGCCAGAGAGCGTGAACATGCTCATCGACGAGCGCCGCCGCACCGACCCGGCGATCACGAAGCTCGGCAGCGACATGTCCGTGCCGGACGAGCGCCTGCATGACGTCATCGACCTGTACCGCTCCACGCTCGCCGAGGCGGGCCTTGAGAGCGCCGCGTGGGGCCACATCGGCAACAACCACCTGCACGTGAACGTCTTGCCCAGGGATAGCGCGGACTTTGCTGCGGGCAAGGAGCTGTTCTCGCGCTGGGCGGCCGAGGTCACGCGCATGGGCGGCGCGGTGTCTGCCGAGCATGGCGTGGGCAAGATCAAGCGCGGTTTTCTGGAGACCATGTACGGGCTCGAGCACATCCGCGAGATGGCGCGCCTCAAGCTCGAGCTCGACCCGGCAGGCCAGCTGGGCCGCGGAAACCTGTTTGGCGAGGAGCTACTCGACGCCATGGCGGGCCTGTCTGCGGAGCCCGGCTTGGACGAGAAGGGCGGTGAGTGCGCATGAGGACCATCGTCTGCATGAAGGCGGTTCCCTCCACCACCGAGGTCCGCATGGACCCCAAGACCAACACGATCGTGCGCGACGGCAGGCAGTCCGTCGCCAACCCGTTCGACACAGCGGCGCTCGAGGTGGCGCTCGCCCTAAAGGACGAGCTCGGCGGGTGCGTTTCCGTGCTGTCCATGGGCATCCCCGACACGTGCCGGCTGCTCCGCGACGCCATTGCGCGCGGGGCCGACGACGCGCTTCTGCTCTCCGACCGCGCGTTTGCCGGCGCAGACACCCTCGCGACGTCCTACGCGCTCTCCATGGGCCTCGACGAGCTGGGAGACGCCGACCTCGTGCTGTGCGGCAAGATGGCCGTTGACGGCGACACCGCCCAGATTGGCCCCGAGCTCGGTGGCATTCTCGGCGTCCCGTGCGTCACGAGCGTGTCCGAGGTGCTCGAGGCGAGCGACCACCGCGTGGTGGTTCGCCACGACACCGACGAGGGCTCCGAGGTGGTCGAGGTGCCGCTTCCGGCCGTGCTCACCGTGACGAAGGACGTGGCGACGCTGCGGATGCCGAGCATTGCGGGCGTGCGCGCGGCGGCCGGCGCCGAGGTGCGCGTGATTGACGCGGCCAAGCTCGGGGCCGATCCCGCGTGCTGTGGGCTTGCCGGCTCGCCCACGCAGGTGGTGCGCTCGTTCGTTCCCGAGCGGAGCAACGAGGCCGTGACGATATCGGGCACGCCAGCCGAGCAGGCCGCGGCGCTGCTTGGGCTGTTTGAGGAGGTCGCGCGATGAGCGGACTTGTTGTCGACGCCGAGAAGTGCGTGGGATGCCGTCGCTGCGAGCGCGTGTGCGCAAGTGGCGGCATCGAGGTGGTTGACCGTCGCGCCCGTGTGCTGGACGGCTGCGTGAGCTGTGGCATGTGCGTGGACGCGTGCCCGGTGGGGGCGCTCGCCATCGAGCGCGACGAGCCTGGCGCCGATACGTCGGGCTACCACGACGTCTGGGTGTTCTCGCAGGTGGGGTCCGACGGAGCCGTGCTGGGCGTGGCCCTTGAGCTCGTGGGCGAGGCGCGCGAGCTGGCGGACGCGCGCGGCTGCAGGCTCGTGGCCCTTTTGGGTGAACACTCCGATGCGGACGACGTTAACGCGCGTGCCCTCGTGGCCGCCGGTGCCGACGAAGTGCTGCGCACGTGCGACGACCGCCTGGCGCACACGGACGTCGAGTGCTTCGCCGCCTGGCTGTGCGCCCTTGCGCTTGAGCGAAAGCCCGAGGTCATCCTCTACGGCGCCACGAACTTTGGCCGCGAGCTCGCGCCGCGCGTCGCCGTGACGCTGCAGACGGGCCTCACGGCCGACTGCACGATTCTCGAGATGGACCGCGAGACGGGCCTGCTCCAGCAGACGCGCCCGGCCTTTGGCGGCAACCTCATGGCCACGATCGTGTGCCCGAACAACCGTCCCCAGATGGCCACCGTGCGCCCGGGAATCTTCCCAGCGCCTGAGCCTCGCGAGGTGGGCGAGCTTCCCGTGACCGACGTGCTGCTTGACGCGGCGGTCTACGGGCGCGTCCACGTGCTCTCTCGCGAGAAGGCAGGCGATGGCGTCTCGATCACGGACGCGGAGGCCCTCGTGGTGGTGGGTCGCGGCATCGGCGGCAAGAAGGCGCTTGCGCGTGTGGAGCGCCTGGCAGAGCTTCTCGGCCAGCGCCTGGGCTGCACGTGCGAGATTGGCTGCACGAGGCCCGTCGTGGAGGCGGGATGGCTCGACTACTCGCACCAGGTGGGCCAGACGGGCGTCTCGGTGGCGCCGCGCCTGCTCGTGAGCCTGGGTGTGTCCGGTGCCATCCAGCATCTCGCGGGCATCTCCGGCGCCGAGACCATCGTCGCTGTGAACGAGGACCCCGACGCCCCCATCTTTGGCGTGGCCGGCTACAAGGTCGTAGGCGACTGCCTGGTCGTGGTCGAGGAGCTCATTTCTCAGCTGGAAAGATAGGTCGTGGCGGGGCGGCGCGAGGACGGGACGAGGCGTCCGCTCGGACATATCGCTTCGCGATCTCCCTTAGCCTCGCGACCGTCTCGTCCCGTCCCCGCGCCCTGCTCTCGCTCCTCAGATCGTCTTTGAGAAGTCGATGCCGTTGCTCGTATAGGCGACTTCGAGGTGAAAGCGGTCGGCCCGCGCGACGCCAATGCTTGCGAGCAGCGGCTTGCCGGTGATGTCGAGCGCTCGCGTGAAGACGCGCACGCCGGGCGTGCCCGCGTCCGTCTCGAGAAGGCGCGCCTCGTGGCGGTCGAGCATGATGGCCTCGATGCGCTCTTCGGTGCGTTCGGGCAAGGAGTTGGTGCTCTCCGCGATGCGCGTGTAGATGGACGTGTGGAGCAGGTCTTCCTCCTCGAGGTGGGGAAGCGCGCCCACCGGGCAGAACGCGAGCTCGTGGATGACTGCCCGGCCGTTCGCGAGCCTCAGGCGGTTGACCTCCCAGAGCGGCTCGCCCTCCTCGACCTCAAGGCTGCGTGCCGTGACGGCGGTGGCCTCGGTCCTTCTCAGCCCGAGGAACCTCGAGGTCACGTCGGCGCCGCTGCGCTTGAGGTTGCCCGACGTGCTCGCCCTGAGGTAGAGCGTGCCCAGCCCCACGCTGCGCTCGCCGGCGTTCACGTACGTGCCCTGGCCGCGCCGGCGCCGCACGTACCCCTCGTCGACGAGGTCCTTGAAGCAGCGGCGCACCGTGGCGCGGGAGAGCCCCAGCGCCTCGCACAGCTGCGTCTCGGTTGGCAGGGGCGTGGCCTTGTCCAGGGCACCGGTGGCGATGAGTTGCAGGATGCGGTGCTTGAGCTGGCGATACAGCGGCGTGGCGGAGTCATGGTCAAGGGGGCTTGCGGAGAGCGTCTCGAGAACGTCCATGCTGGTCTCCTAGATGGTCTTGGCGAAGTCGATACCGCGGGTGGTGTAGGTGACCTCGAGGTGGTAGCGGTCTGCGCGCGCGATGCCCACGCTTGCCTCGAAGGGATGGCCCTGCGTGTCGATGGAGCGTGCGATGATGCGCAGGCCTGGGGCCCCGGGCCTGGTCTCGAGCAGCTTGGCCTCGTGCTTGTCGAGCGTGATCCCCTCGATCTTCTCCTCCGTGCGCTCGGGCAGCGCCATCGAGCTCTCCGCGATGCGGACGTAGATGGACGTTCCCTCGAGGTCCCCGGCCGAGAGCTCGGGAAGTGCGCTCACGGGCACGAACGCAAGCTCGTGCACGATGACCTTGCCGTCTGCGAAGCGCAGGCGGTTGATTTCCCAGAGTGGCTCGCCCTCCTCGACCTCGAGGCTACGCGCCGTGGCGCCGTTCGCCGCGACCTTGCGGAGCCCGAGGTAGCGAGAGCTTGCCGCGGCTCCCTTGCGTTCGAAGTTGCTCGAGGTGCTTGCCCTCATGTACAGCCTATCGAGGCCCCCGCGGCTCTCGGGCTCCGAGACGTACGTCCCCTGGCCACGGTGGCGGTTCACGTAGCCCTCGTCCGCGAGGTCCTTGAGGCAGTGGCGGACCGTGGAGCGCGAGAGGCCAAATGCCGCGCACAGGGCGTGCTCGGTGGGTAGGGGCGTGTTCTCGTCGAGGGTTCCCGTGGCGATGAGCTGCAGGAACCGGTGCTTGAGCTGGCGGTAGAGGGGTGTTGCCGACGAATGGTCGAGCGGCTCTGCCGATATGGCGGCGAGAACGTCCGTGGTGCTCCCCATCCCTTTGTATGCCTAAATGTCTACTTTGTATCATACGGCAAGTACATTTGAGCCAAATGCGCCCATTCCGCCAACGGCCCGCACGGCTGCACAGGGGCGCTGCCACGTTGCCGTCTCGTGCAGCCAGGTGCTCGGCTGGCCGGACAACTCGCTGCTCATGCACGCGGGCCTCATGCTGTCCGAGACGGGCGCCGACGAGCTCGACATTCCCGTTGAGCCCTCCCTTCTCGGCGACGAGGCCCGCGGCAACCTCCCCATCCAGGTCTCCAACCCCAACGAGGACCCCACCCGACTCCTCTCCCTCGGTGCCTCCAGCGTCCGCATCGAGGCCATGTCTTTCAACGGCGAGAAGCTCGCTGTTTAAAAGTAAGCCCGGCGCCCCTTCGGAGGCGAAAAGCCCCTAGAACGCAAGAGGGCCACCCGCGACCCAACGAGTCCGCAGGTGGCCCTCTACTCCGTAAGCCGGCAAGGGCCGGGCAAGGTGAGTCGCGAGGCTAAGGGAGATCGCGAAGCGATATGTCCGAGCGGCCGCCTTGCCCGGCCCTTGCCGGACCCGCACCACAGAAAAAGGCCGCCCCCAGAACCCAACGGAACCCAGGGGCGGCCTTACTAGCGGCTAAGGGGCTTTACGCCTCCAGCGCCTCCATCATCGAGTGGGCGGCCTTCTTGCCGGCGCCCATGGCCAGGATGACCGTGGCGGCGCCCGTCACGATGTCACCGCCGGCCCAGATGCGCGGGTCGGACGTGCGGCCGTTCTCGTCGGCCTCGATGTAGCCCCACTTGTTGAGGGCCACGTCCTCGGCGGCGAGCTTGGGGAACGGGTTGGCGTTCGTGCCAATGGCCGTGACGGCCACGTCGCACGGAATCTCGAACTCGGAGCCCTCGACGGGGTGCGGACGACGACGGCCGCTCTCATCGGGCTCGCCAAGCTCCATGCGCTCGAGCTTGACCTTGCTCACGAAGCCGTTCTCGTCTGCCTCGAACTCGATGGGCGAGACGAGCGGGAGGATCTGGACGCCCTCCTGCTTGGCGTGGTGGAGCTCCGCCTTACGAGCGGGCATCTCCTCCTCGGTGCGGCGATAGGCCAGCGTGACGGTGTCGGCGCCAAGGCGAAGCGCGGTGCGGGCCGCGTCCATGGCGACGTTGCCGCCACCGAAGACCACGACGTTCTTGCCGTGCTTGGTGGGGGTGTCGAACTCGGGGAACTTCTCGGCCTTCATGAGGTTCACGCGCGTGAGGTACTCGTTGGCGCAGAAGACGCCGGGGAGGTTCTCGCCCGGAACGTTCAGGAACTTGGGCAGGCCGGCGCCCACGGCGAGATACATTGCGTCAAAGCCCTGCTCCTCGAAGAGCTCCTTGGCGTCGGTGATGCGGCCCACGACGCTGTTGTACTCGAACTTGACGCCGAGCTTCTCCAGGCCGTCGATCTCGCGCTTGACGATCTTCTTGGGCAGACGGAACTCGGGGATGCCGTAGGTCAGCACGCCGCCGCCGGTGAAGAAGGCCTCGAAGACCGTGACCTCGTAGCCATTGCGGGCAAGCTCGCCGGCGCAGGCGATGCCGGAGGGGCCGGAGCCCACGACGGCGACCTTCTTGCCGTTGGACGGCTTGACCTCGGGGTCATGCGCGAGCTCGGTGGCGTTGTCGCCCAGGAAGCGCTCGAGCTGGCCGATGGCGATGGCGCGGTCCTTGTTGTTGAGGACGCAGTTGCCCTCGCACTGGTTCTCCTGCGGGCACACGCGGCCGCAGACGGAAGGAAGCAGGCTCGACTCGCGGATGATGTCGAGGCCGCCGCCGAAGTTGCCCTCGCGGATCTTCTCGATGAAGCCCGGGATGTTGATGTTGACGGGGCAGCCCTGGACGCACTTGGGGTTCTTGCAGTCGAGGCAGCGGTTGGCCTCGGCCACGGCGTCTGCCATGGAGTAGCCACGGTCGACGGGACGGAAGTCCTGCGCGCGCTCCTCGGGAAGCTCCTCGACGTAGGGGGTGCGGGGAGCCTTCATGTTGGGCTTGTACTTACCGTTTACCTGTGGCATGCGCAGCTCTCCTCCTTGTAGGCCTCCATGGCCTGGCCCTCTTCCGTGCGATACGAACCCTGACGGGCGCGCAGGTCGTTCCAGTCGACCTGGGTGGCGTCAAAGTCCGGGCCGTCGACGCAGGCGAACTTCGTCTTGCCGCCGACCTCGACGCGGCAGCAGCCGCACATGCCGGTGCCGTCAACCATGATGGGGTTGAGGCTGGCGACGATGGGCAGGCCGTACTTCTCGGCCGTGAGGGCGGAGAACTTCATCATGGGGACGGGGCCAACGCAGAACGCGGCGTCGACGGCCTTCTCCTGGCAGAGGCGCTCGAGCGGCGCGGTCACGACGCCCTTCTCGCCCTCGGAGCCGTCGTCGGTGGTGATGTAGAGGCCCTCGAGCGGCAGCGCCTTGAACTGGTCGGTGAGGATGAGCAGGTCCTTGGTGCGGGCGCCCATGATGACCGAGACCTTCTTGCCCTGCTCGCAGAACGTGCGGGCAACGGGGTAGGCGATGGCCAGGCCAACGCCGCCGCCGAGCACGACCACGCGGTCGCCCTCGAGCTCGGTGGGGTTGCCGAGCGGGCCGGTGACGTCCTGCAGCTCGTCACCCTCGTTGTAGGTCGAGAGCATCTCGGTCGTCTTGCCGATGACCATGAAGATGAACTCGATCCAGCCCTCCTCGGCGTTCCAGCCGGCGAGGGTGAACGGGACGCGCTCGCCCTGCTCGTTCGCGCGGACCATCAGGAACTGGCCGGCATGGGCCTTCTTGGCCATCTGCGGCGCCTCCACGCGGAACTCGAACACCTTCTCCGAGAACTGCGTCTTTTTGAGGATCTTGTACATGCAGATCTCCTCTCCTGTCTTGCTTCTTGCGCCTGGGCGCCGGCCATAGCCCCGTGCCAGCGTGCGTTGGCGCGCGTTTGCACACACGACGTAATTCTATCGCGCACGTGGCGTTCGGATATCGGAATTGTGCGGACGATAATGCCTGTGAGCTGCAGGTATTTGCTCAAATGACCATGTGCGGAAGGTCAACTATTTAAGGGTCGACGCGTTGAGCTGCGACGGCGTCTGGGCGTGCTGGCGAGAACGAGAAACGCCCGCGGACGACGCTATGCCGTTCGCGGGCGAATACCTACCGTTTGCAGGGGCTCCGAGCGATGGGTCCGGCGTCCCTGTCGTTAGTCAGAAACAAAAAAACGCAGGTTTAGACTAACCGGGGCCCGAAAGCGGCCAATCAAGTCTAAACCTGCGTACTTTTGCCGGCCGATGCTGCGGCCGCTACCTGCTGCCGGGCTTGCCGGCGCCGTTCACGTGGTCGCGGGCGTAGATGACGCCGTGCGCGAGGCACTCCTCGGCCGCGTCCGCCGCGTCGATGGCCGCGCGGCGCACGTCCTCCATCTCGGCGCTGCGGTACTCCTTGAGCACCCAGTCTACGACGGGCATACGTCCCGGGGGCATGCCTATACCTACGCGAATGCGCGAGAAGTCCCTGCTCCCGAGCTTGTTGATGATGGACTTGAGGCCGTTGTGGCCGGCATGTCCGCCGCCGACCTTCACGCGGACGCAGCCGGGGTCCAGGTCGAGCTCGTCATGGATGACGAGCAGCTCCTCGGGCGCCACCTTGTACTCGCGGCAGAGCTTGGAGATGGGGCCGCCGCTCGTGTTCATGTAGTCCTGCGGCATGGCGAGCACGACCTCGCGCACGCCCTCCCCGCCCCGCACGTGGACGACGGCCACCTTGGCGCCGCACTGGCTCTTCCAGTAGCCGGCGCCCAGGCGGCTCCCGAGCTCCTCGATGGCGCGAAATCCCGCGTTGTGGCGTGTGTTCTCGTACTCCTCGCCCGGGTTGCCGAGACCCGCGACGAGGCGGATCTCACGTGGCTGTGCTGCTGGCATGAGCCGTCCCTTTCGTTATCCATGGAGAAGGCCGCGCGCTTGGGCAAGCACGCGGCCTTCCGATCGTTCGTGGTCCTCTGTCTTAGAGGTTGAAGCGGCCGCCGACCATGCCGGAGACGGACGTCTCGGTGAAGACGTGGTAGATGCACTCGGCAATCTCGTTGGCGACGGAGATCGTGTTGATCTTGCCGGTGAGGTTCTCCTCGGGCTGGGGCACGGAGTCGGTGACGACGCACTCCTCGATGGGGGCGTCGTTCAGACGCTCGACGGCCGGGCCGGAGAAGATGCCGTGGGTGGCGCACACGTGGATGTCGCCGGCGCCCATGGCCTTGAGCTCGCGGATGGCGGCGCACAGGGTGCCCGCGGTGTCGATCATGTCGTCGTTGATGATGCAGGTCTTGCCCTTGATGTCACCGATGATGCCCATGACCTCGGCGGCGTTGTGGCGCGGACGGCCCTTGTGGGCGATGGCCAGGTCGCAGCCGAGCATGTCGGACAGCTTCTTGGCGGCCTTGGCGCGACCCACGTCGGGGGAGACGACAACCAGGTTGTCGGTGTCGAAGTGCATGTCGTTGTAGTACTGGCCAAACAGCGGCAGTGCGGACAGGTGGTTAACCGGGATATCGAAGAAGCCCTGGATCTGGCCCTGGTGCAGGTCGAGGGTGATGATGCGGTTGACGCCGGCACGCTCGAGCAGGTTGGCGACGAGGCGGGCGGTGATGGGCTCGCGCGGGCCGGCCTTGCGGTCCTGGCGGGCATAGCCGTAGTGGGTGATGACGGCGGTGATGGAGCGGGCGGATGCGCGCTTGGCAGCGTCGGTGGCGATGAGCAGCTCCATGAGCATGTCGTTGACGTTGCCGCCGGCCACGGACTGAATCAGGAAGACGTCGGCGCCGCGGACGGTCTCGTCGTAGCGGGCGTAAATCTCACCATTGGCGAACTGCTTTAGCGTAAGGCCCGAAAGCTCGACCCCAAGGTACTCAGCAATCTTCTGAGCGAGGGGACGGTTGGAGGAACCGGAATACACGCGGATGGACTTGCGCATATTCTCCGACTTCTCGGGATCATTAATCGGCATTACCCTTCTCCTTTATACATCGAATGCCATATAGATGCCTTGTTGCATTGTAACCGCGCGGCGGGGTTTATCGGGTCCTGATAACGTCTTTACCGCCAACGGACACGAACCGACCACTCATCCGGCCGCGCAGGTCAGCATAGAAAAAGGAGCCGTCCCCATGGGAGCAGCTCCTTTTGTGCTTGGTAAAACGTTATACCTCGTCGTCCTCGTGCAGGCGGCGGCGGTAATCGGCGGCCCAGCCCTCAATATTTACCTGACGGGCGCGGCCCAGTCCGAGCGCGTCTGCCGGGACCGGCTCGGTGATGACGGAACCGGCTGCCACGAGCGCGCCGTCGCCGATCTGGGCGGGCGCGACCATCATGGTGTCGGAACCGATGAAGGCGTCCTTGCCGATGACGGTCTTGTGCTTGTGCACGCCGTCGTAGTTGCAGGTGATGGAGCCGGCGCCTACGTTGACGCCGGAGCCCATGGTGGTGTCGCCGATGTAGGACAGGTGCGGCACCTTGGAGCCCTCGCCGATCGTGGACTTCTTGATCTCCACGTGCGTGCCGGCCTTGGAGCCGTTGAGCATGTGCGTGCCGGGGCGCAGGTAGGCGCGCGGGCCGCAGTCCACGGCGTTCTCGAGCTTGGCGTCGATGGCAACCGTCTCGTCGATGACGCAGCCGTCGCCGGCGCTCGTGTTCGTGAGGCGCGTGTTGGGGCCAAGCTGGCAGTCGGTGCCCACGTGGCACTCGCCGATGAGGTGCGTCTGCGGCCAGACGACGGTGTCGCGGCCGATGGTGCAGTCCGGGCCGATCCAGGCCTGAGCAGGGTCGATGAACGTGACGCCCTGGGCCATGAGCTGCTCGTTGATGCGGTCGCGGGCGATGGCCGTGAGCTGGGCGAGCTGGGCGCGCGAGTTCACGCCGAGGCCCTCGCGGTAGTCGTCGCAGTGGAAGGCGCGCACGGCATGGCCGTGGGCCTTGAGGATCTGGAGCATGTCGGGCAGGTAGTACTCGCCCTGGGCGTTGTCACAGCCAACCTCGCCGATGTGGGCGGCGAGCAGCGCGCCGTCGAAGGCGTAGCAGCCGGCGTTGCACTCAAGAAGCGTGGCCGCCTGCTCGGGCGTGCAGTCCTTCTGCTCGATGTTGCGCTCGATGGTGCCGTCCTGCGCGAGCACGATGCGGCCGTAGCCGAACGGGTCGGGCGGGGTGATGGTGAACGCCGTGGCGGCGGCGTTTCCGCCGGAGACGGAGGCGGCGAACGCCTGGATGGTCTGTGCCGTGACGAGCGGCAGGTCTCCGTTGAGGACGACGACGGGGCCCTCGTCGATGCCGGTGGCCTCGAGCGCGACCTTGACGGCGTGGCCGGTGCCGAGGCGCTCGGCCTGCTCGACGCACTCGACCTGGGCGTCTGCGCCGGCGTAGGCGGCGTCGACGATGGCGCGGACCTCGTCGGCGTGGCTGCCCACGACGATGACGACGCGGTCGCAGCCGCCGGCGATTGCGGCGTCTGCGACCCAGCGGATCATGGGCTTGCCGAGGATCTGGTGGGAGACCTTGGCGTGGTTTGACTTCATGCGGGTGCCCTCGCCTGCGGCGAGGATGATGGCGGTGGCGTTTGCCATGGGATGCCCTCCGTTTGTGCGGGTGTGCAACGCCTCGATGATAGCGCAGGCATGTGGAGGGGGATTAAAGGGGAGGGGCGCGTTTGGGGCTTGGCGCGGGCGTCGCGGCCCGCGGCCGTCCGTCTCGGCACGAAAAAAGCCAGCGCGGCGCTGGGGTACTAGGATTCGAACCTAGGTAACGGGAATCAAAATCCCGGGTCCTAACCACTGGACGATACCCCAGCGACACGCTGGCGCGCATAAGTGTAGCAGCTCGCGGCCTGGCGGGCATGACAAACGAACCCGTCCCCAATGGCACGGCCTGGCGGGCATGACAAACGAACCCGTCCCCAATGGCACGGCCTGGCGGGCATGACAAACGAACCCGTCCCCAATGGCACGTGCTAGGCGAGAAGGTAGCGCTCGACGAAGTCTGCGAGGCCGTCCTGCTCGTTCGTGAGCGGAAGCGTGAAGTCGGCTGCCTCGCGGGCGACCGCGGTGGCGTTGCCCATGGCGATGCCAAGGCCTGCGGCGCGCAGCATCTCGACGTCGTTGCCCGAGTCGCCGATCGTGCAGACGTTGTCGATCGCGTAGCCAAGCTGGCGCGCGACGGTCTCCAGGCCGCCCGCCTTGCTCACGCCGGGCACGTTGTACTCGACGTTGTTGGGGCCGCAGGGGTTTGCCGTGAGGTTAAGCTCACGGCCGATGGCGACGAAGTCGTCGTCTGTCCAGGGGGCGGCGTAGCGCACGCCCACCTTCACGACGCCCCAGCGGTTCGCCTCGATGAGGGCGGGCACGTCGTAGCAGGTGAGGGGCTCCTTCCAGCGCTCGGTGCCGCGCACGCGCACGTACTCGTCTCGGCTGATGCAGTCTCCCAGGCGCGTGCCGTAGGGGTCGTCGAGGCACAGGTAGATGACGACGCCGGGCTGCTTGAGCCTACGGATGAGCGTGGCGGCCTTCTCGGAGTCGATGACGTCGTGGCGCAGGAACGTGTCGTGGGCAAGGTCGCAGATGGTCGAGCCGCAGGCGCAGACGGTGTAGCGCAGCTCGTCCATGCCCAGCACGCTCTGCGCGAGCCTCTGCCACGTGCGTCCCGTCGTGGGGACGGGCTCGATGCCATGTTCGATGAGCGCGTCGATGGCGGCCCTCGTGCGTGGCGAGATGCTCTTGTCGTCTCTCAGCAGCGTGCCGTCCAGGTCGAAGCCGAACACCTTGACGTCCCTTGCCTTGCTCGCGACCTGCTCTGCCGTCAGTCCCATGCTCAACCGCTTTCCTCGTCATGTGTCCCCTCATGATACGGCGCCTTTGCGCGGGCGGGCGCGAACAGGGGTACGTCCCCTGTTCGCGTGGGCCGTCCGCCGAAGTGACGCTTGCACGGGACGGCGCGTCTGCTACAGTGGAGCGACTATTGACGGAGGAGACCAGATGAGCAAGAGCGTCACCAACAACGCACTGCTTCTAGGCCTAGTGCTACTACCTGCGGGTACGCACTAGGGCCAGTCTTCCCAGCTGTCTGTTTTGGCACCCACGCGTCCCGCGCTTTTCGCACGGTCTTCCGCGTAGGGTGTTTTTCTTTCTCGGCCCAAAGGGCCCGAGCGCTCCCACGGCGGCGACCGCACCACATCCGCGCAACGCACAACGTGAAGGAGCACACCATGAGTCGCAAGATCGCCATCTTTGACACCACCCTGCGCGACGGCGAGCAGTCGCCCGGCGCCTCCATGAACACCGAGGAGAAGCTCATCATCGCGCGGCAGCTCGTGCGCATGAACGTCGACGTCATCGAGGCGGGCTTCCCCATCTCGAGCCCGGGCGACTTCAAGAGCGTGGCCGAGATCGGCAAGCTCGCGGGCGACGCCTGCACCGTCTGCGGCCTCACGCGCGCCGTCGACAAGGACATCGAGGTCGCCGCCGAGGCGCTGAAGTGCGCCAAGCGCCCGCGCATCCACACGGGCCTGGGCGTCTCGCCCTCGCACCTGCGCGACAAGCTCCACCTCACCGAGGAGCAGGCCATCGAGCGCGCCGTCCATGCCGTGAGCTACGCCCGCAACTTCGTGGACGACGTCGAGTTCTACGCCGAGGACGCCGGCCGCTCCGACCAGGACTTCCTCGTGCGCATCGTCCAGGCGGCCGTGCGCGCCGGCGCCACCGTGGTCAACATCCCCGACACGACGGGCCACAACATGCCCTGGGACTTTGGCGCGCGCATCCGCGACCTGCGCGAGCGCGTCGAGGGCATCGAGGACGTCACCATCTCGGTCCACACGCACAACGACCTGGGCATGGCCACGGCGCTTGCGCTCGAGAGCGTGCGCAACGGCGCCACGCAGATCGAGTGCACCATCAACGGCCTGGGCGAGCGCGCCGGCAACACGTCGCTCGAGGAGGTCGTCATGGCCATCCGCATGCACGAGGACGCGCTGGACGCCCACACCGACATCGTGACGCCCGAGCTCATGCGTGCCAGCAAGCTCGTGAGCTCCATCACGGGCATCAACGTGCAGCCCAACAAGGCCATCGTGGGCGCGAACGCCTTCGCGCATTCCTCGGGCATCCACCAGGACGGCGTGCTCAAGGCCCGCGACACCTATGAGATCATCGACCCGGCAGACGTGGGCGCCGCCGGCTCCGAGATCATCCTGTCGGCCCGCTCCGGCCACGCGGCTCTGCGCCACCGCCTGGGCGAGCTGGGCTACACGTTCGCCGACGAGGAGTTCGACGACGTCTACAACCGCTTCCTGGAGATCGCCGACCAGAAGAAGGAGGTCTTCGACGAGGACCTCGAGGCCATGGTCCAGGAGCGCCAGCGCGAGGTGAAGGCCGTCTACACCCTCGATGCCCTGCAGGTCTCCTGCGGCGACCCGCTCGTGCCCACCGCCACGGCCACCATCACCGACGAGGTGGGTGCCACGCACGTCGTGTGCTCCACGGGCACCGGCCCCGTCGACGCGGCGTACAAGGCCATCGACAAGGTCGTGGCGGTGCATGGCGACCTGTCCGAGTTCAACGTCAAGGCCATCACGCGCGGCATCGACGCCATCGGCGAGGTCACGGTGCGCATCACGGCCGAGGACGGCCGCGTCTACACCGGCCGCGGCGCCGACAATGACATCATCGTGAGTTCCGCGAAGGCCTACGTGAACGCCGTGAACCGCATGATCCAGACGAACCGCTCCAAGGAGGGCAAGTAAATGACGCGACCCATGACCATGGCCGAGAAGATCCTGGCCGCCCACGCAGGCCTGCCTGAGGTTGTCCCCGGCCAGCTCGTCGAGTGCGACCTCGACCTCGTGCTCGCCAACGACATCACGGCGCCCATCGCCATCAAGACCGTGCGCGAGATCGGCGCCGGCGTGTTCGACCGCGACCGCATCTGCCTCGTGCCCGACCACTACAGCCCCAACAAGGACATCAAGAGCGCCGAGCAGACCAAGGTCACGCGCGACTTTGCCCACGAGCACCACATCACGAACTACTTCGAGCAGGGCTGCATGGGCATCGAGCACGCGCTTCTTCCCGAGCAGGGCATCGTCGTCCCCGGCGACCTCATGATCGGCGCCGACTCCCACACCTGCACCTATGGCGGCATCGGCGCCTTCTCCACGGGCGTTGGCTCCACGGACGCCGGCGTGGGCATGGCCACGGGCCGCGCTTGGTTCAAGGTGCCCGAGACGATTCGCTTCGAGATCGACGGCGAGCTGCCGGCCGGCGCCACCGCCAAGGACGTCATCCTGCACATCATTGGCATGATCGGCGTGGACGGCGCCCTGTACTGCGCCATGGAGTTCGGCGGCTCCACGATCGAGAGCCTCTCGGTGGAGGGACGCCTCACCATCGCCAACATGGCGATCGAGGCGGGCGGCAAGGCCGGCCTGTTCGAGGTGGACGAGAAGTGTCGCGAGTGGGTTGCCAAGCGCGCCCGCCGCGAGCCGCGCGAGTTCCACCCGGATGCCGACGCCACCTACAAGCAGGTCATCCACATCGACGCGACCGACATCGTCCCGTGCGTCTCGTGGCCGCACCTGCCGAGCAACACCCACCCCGTCACCGAGAGCCGCCACATCGAGATTGACCAGGCCGTCATCGGCTCCTGCACGAACGGCCGCATCGAGGACATGCGCGCCGCCGCCGACGCCCTGCGCGGCCGCACCGTGGCAGATGGCGTGCGCTGCATTGTGATTCCCGCCACGCAGAAGGTGTGGCTGCAGTGCGTGCACGAGGGCCTCATGGACGTGTTCGTGAACGCCCACTGCGTGGTCTCCACGCCCACGTGCGGCCCGTGCCTGGGCGGCTACATGGGCATTCTCGCCGCCGGCGAGCGCTGTGTGAGCTCCACCAACCGTAACTTCGTGGGCCGCATGGGCGACCCCACGAGCGAGGTCTACCTCGCGAGCCCGGCCGTCTGCGCCGCAAGCGCCGTCGCCGGCCACATCGCCCTGCCCTCCGACCTGGACTAAAGGAGCCACCCACATGCAGTTCAAGGGAACCGTATTCCGCTATGGCCGCGACATCGACACCGACGTCATCATCCCGGCCCGCTACCTCAACACCTCCGACCCCGCCGAGCTTGCCAAGCACTGCCTCGAGGACCTCGACAAGACGTTCGTCTCGCGCGTGAAGCCCGGCGACATCGTCGTGGCCGACGAGAACTTTGGCTGTGGCTCGTCCCGCGAGCACGCGCCCGTGTGCATCAAGGCCGCCGGCGTGTCGTGCGTCATCGCCAAGAGCTTCGCGCGCATCTTCTATCGCAACTCGATCAACATGGGCCTGCCCATCCTCGAGTGCCCCGAGGCCGTCGACGGCATCCACGACGGCGACGTCGTGAGCGTCGACGCCGACACGGGCACCATCACGAACGAGACGACCGGCGAGCGGTTCCACGCCCAGCCGTTCCCGCCGTTCATCCAGGAGATCATCAACGACGGCGGCCTCGTGGCCCGCACGAAGTGCGTGCTCGCCGCCAAGAAGGAGGCGTAGGGCATGGCCGAGAAGAGCTACAAGGTCTGCTGCCTGCCCGGTGACGGCATTGGCCCCGAGATCATCGCCGAGGGCAAGAAGGTGCTGGCTGCGGTGGGCGAGCGCGCCGGCGTGTCGTTCGAGTGCACCAACGCCCTCATCGGCGGCGCCGCCATCGACGCGTGCGGCGATCCGCTGCCGCCCGAGACGCTCGAGGCGGCCCGTGCGAGCGACGCGGTGTTACTCGCGAGCGTGGGCGGCCCCAAGTGGGACTCCACCGACCCTGCCGCCCCGCGCCCCGAGCAGGGGCTGCTGCGCATCCGCAAGGAGCTGGGCCTCTACACCAACCTGCGCCCCGTCAAGATCTACGACGCGCTCGCCGGTGCCTCGACGCTGCGCCCCGAGGTCATCAGGGGCGTTGACATGGTGCTGGTCCGCGAGCTCACGGGCGGCATCTACTTTGGCAGCCACGAGCGCTTCTACGACGAGGCCGGCGCGGGCACGGGCGGTGCGGCCGGCCAGCGTGCGGTGGATGTCATGGAGTATCGCGAGTACGAGGTCGAGCGCATCGCGCGCCAGGCGTTCGAGGCCGCGCGCAAGCGTCGCGGCAAGGTGACGAGCGTGGACAAGCGCAACGTGCTCGAGACGAGCCGCATGTGGCGCGAGGTCGTGCACCGCATCCACGACGCGGAGTACGCCGACGTTGAGCTCGAGGACCTTCTCGTGGACAACACGGCCATGCAGCTCATCAACCGCCCGGCCGACTTCGACGTCGTGGTGACGGAGAACATGTTCGGTGACATCCTCTCCGACGAGGCGGCCCAGATCACCGGCTCGCTCGGCATGCTTGCCTCGGCCTCGCTGGGAGACGGCGTGAGCCTGTTCGAGCCGAGCGCCGGCAGCGCCCCCGACATCGCAGGCCAGGGCATCGCCAACCCGCTTGCGCAGATCCTCTCGGTTGCCATGATGCTCACGTACGCGTTCGACATGGGCGAGCAGGCAGGCTGGATCGAGGGTGCCGTTGCCCGCGTGCTCGACGAGGGCTGGCGCACCCGCGACATCGCCGATGTCGCCACGCCCGCCGATCACGTCATCGGCACCGCCGAGATGGGCGACAAGGTCGTCGCCGCCCTGTAGTGCCATTGGGGACGGGTCCCTCTGTCATGCCATTGGGGACGGGTCCCTCTGTCACATGCGAGCGCCCGGCTGGCCGCGCTGCCAGCCGGGCGCTTTTCGTGAGCGGGGGCGTACCCCTGTTCATGCCCGTTCGCTTACTTGACGGGGATGGTGACGTCGCCCACGGTGACGGAGGCGATGTCGGAGGGCTCGCGCAGCTGGGTAAAGGTGTAGGAGCTCGAGACGCTCGTGGTGCCGTTGGCGTTCTCGCTCGAGGTGGCGCCGCCGCGCGTGGCGTCCTCGGTCGTGCCGTCCGCGAACGTGACGGTGATGGGGAGCCCGAAGATCTTCTCGAACTCGGCCGAGACCTGCGGCGACTCTTTGCCGCCCTCCCAGCCCTGGAGGTCTGCCTGGTGGGCGACCGTGTAGTCAACGGTGACGCCGATGGGGGAGACCTGGACCTTGTCGATGGTTGCGTCGTTGCCTGCGAACGTCGTCGTCTGCCCGGCGGCGAGATTGACGGTGGCGTCCTCGTAGTTGAGCTCGAACGTGAGGTCCCACGTGCCCGATGCGAGGTTCTCTCCCGACTTGACGTGCGCGCGGTACTCCTCGGGGGCGAAGCTCTCGATGTCGCTGAGGTGAACGTGGCAGGTCTGGCCGTTGAGGCTCGAGGCGCTGCCGAAGTCCACGTGGTCGAACTGCCTGACGTAGCGCAGCGTCGTGTTGGAGCTGACGTCGGGGTTGTAGATGAAGCTCGAGCCCGCGATTGAGGTTGCGCCGTCGATCGTCACGTCGTCGCTCGAGAACATGAGCGCGAGGATCTTGTCGTCGGTGTTCTCGCTCACCCTTCCCATCATGAGACCGGTGACGTCGAAGGGCTGGCCGTCGTCGCGGGTGATGTCGAAGACGACGGTGCAGCCGGTGGCGTCGCCGATGACGGCTTGGGCCGTGATGGTCACGCCGTTGCTCGTGGCGGAAGCCCCGATGGGACGGCCGATCTTGTCGATGATCTCGGTCTGGGCGGGCGCCGTGCCAAAGAAGTCGGCGAAGACCTGGGAGGGTGCGGGCAGGACGCCTGCGGCCACGGCAACGGTGCCGCCACCCACGGCGATCGCGAGCGCCGCGGCGACGGCCGCGATGCGGGCCCAGCCATGGTGGCGGTGATGCCTGGGCATGCACAGGACCTGGGCGGTCTCGGCAGGCGTTGCGGGCCTCTCAGCCGAGGCCGTGGCGGTGCGGGCGCCCGTTTTGGCCTTGAGGCTCTCTACCAGGCGCTTCTTCTCGTCCTCGGAAAAGCTCAGGTTGTCCAGGGCCTCGGTGTAGCTATGCAAAGTCGAAGACATCGTCGTCTCCCTTCAGCGTTTCTCGGAGCTGGGCTCGGGCGCGCGAGAGTCGCTTTGCGATTGCGGCCTCGCTGGCGCCTGTGATCGCGGAGATGGCTCGGATGGGGTAGCCCTCGTAGTAGTGCAGGTAGATGGCAATACGCATGTCTTGCGGCAGGGCCATGACCGCATCGAGCACGCGCGACTGGGCGGCGTGGACCTCGGCCTCCGCCTGTGCGGGTGGGGCGGCGGGCTCGGGCACGTCTTCGAGGGCTACCTGCTGCCGCGACGCCGCCCGCCTCAGCTGGTCCTTGCACAGGTTGATGGCCACGCGGATGATCCAGGCGCGCTCGTGACCCTCTGAGCGGAAGGGCCGCTCTTGCGCGAGCGCCTTGAGGAGGACCTCCTGGCAGATGTCCTCGGCGTCCGCGCGGTTGTGCAGGTAGGTGTAGCTCACGCGAAGTATCGTGTCTGCGTAGCTCTCCACCAACCGTTCCGGCGTGAGCGGTAACGCGGCCGTCTTCGGGCGTGCGGGGGTGACGCTGGTTCTTGCACCTTGCACGAGACCTCCCCTCAATGCCACGGCTGTATCCATTGTCGTGCTCCTCGTCTGTGTGGGCTGGCGGGACTGGCGCCGAGTCCCCTTTGTCTACAACACGGGCGAGGAGGCAAAACCTGACAAGGAATGTGGGAAAAGAGCGGTTTGCGAGGGCTTGTTTTGCTAAGTGAGCGGGCATGCGCCGGCAGCCTGAGTAGACCACCGGCGCATGCCGAGAAAACCGCAGGTAAACGGTTTGTCGTTTTTGGCTATACCTGGCGGGAGCCAGTTTGCCCGCTCACTTAGAGCAGGCTACCGTTTCGGCGGACGTAGAGGTGCTTGGCGAGCATAACGAGCGCCGCGTAACCCGTGACCATCGTGGCGAGAATCGGCCAGAACGTGGCCGGAAGTGCGCGGAAGTCGAGCGCGGCGCCAAGCGGGGTCGCCGGCAGCACGCAGGCAACGACGATGCCCGTCGCGCCCAGGGCGCACAGCGGCAAGCTCGCGCGGCTGCCCACGAACGGAACCTTCTCGGTGCGAATGAGATGCACCACGAGCGTCTGCGTCCACATGCTCTCGATGAACCATCCCGCCTGGAAGGTTCCCGCAAAGACCGCCTGGCCTGCGGCGTCGAGCGTGCCCCAGGCTCCGCCGGCCGCGGCCGGGCACACGATAAAGAACAGCGCCGCAAATGTGAGGATGTCAAAGACCGAGCTCAGCGGCCCAAACGTCACCATGAAGCGACGCACGGAGCCCGTGTCCCAGCGCCTGGGCGTGCGCACTGCCGCCTCGTCGACGTTGTCCCAGGGCACCGCGGTGCACGTGAGGTCGTAGATGAGGTTGAGCAGCAGCAACTGCACGGCCGTCATGGGCAGGAACGGAAGCAGCGCCGCGGCCACCAGCACGGAGAAGATGTTGCCGAAGTTGGAGCTCACGGTCATCTTCACGTACTTGATCATGTTGGCGTAGGTGGTACGGCCGCACTCGATGCCGTGCTCGAGCACCATGAGGTCCTTCTCGAGCAGGATGATGTCGGCGGCCTCGCGGGCCACGTCGACGGCGGAGTCCACGGAGATGCCGCAGTCGCTCTCGCGCATGGCGGCGGCGTCGTTCACGCCGTCTCCCATGTAGGCCACGGCGTGTCCCAGGCCGCGCAGCGTGCGCACGACACGAGCCTTCTGAGCTGGGGAAAGTTTGGCGAAGATGTTCGTGCGCTGCACGGCGTCGGCGAGCTCGCCATCGTTCATCGCCTCGACGTCCACGCCGGTGAGCACGTGCTCGGCGTCGATGCCGATGGCGCGGCAGACGTGGGCGGCCACGCGCGGCGAGTCTCCGGTAAGGACCTTCGTGACCACGCCGTGGGCCGCGAGCGCACGGATGGCCGCGGCCGAGCTCTCCTTGGGCGGGTCGAGGAAGGCGAGGTAGCCGATGAGTACCATGTCGCGCTCGTCTTCGACCGTGAGCGTGGTGGCGCCGGCGGGCTCGTTCTTGCGCGCCACGCCGAGCACGCGCATGCCCTCGTCGGCCAGCGCCTCGCCTCGGCGCACGACCTGGGTGCGCAGCTCGTCAGTGAGTGGGAGCACCTGGCCGTCTACCTCGACCCTCGTGCAGACGGCGAGCACCTCCTCGAGCGCGCCCTTCGTCACCATGCGCGTGCGGCCGGCGGCGTCTCCCACCACGACGGACAGGCGCCTGCGCTCGAAGTCGAACGGCAGCTCGTCGATGCCGTGGTAGCGCTCCGCGAGCTCCTCGGCCGTGATGGTGCTGCCGGCCGTGGCGTTCACCTCGTCGGTTCCCTCGGCAAGCGCCCGCTCGACGATGGCGTTGTCGATGAGGTTCTTCACGCCGGTGGAGAAGTAGCTGTTGAGGAACGCGTAACGCAGCACGCGCGCGTCCTCGCGGCCGTTGACGTCGAGGTGGCGCTCGAGCACGATGCGGTCCTCGGTGAGCGTGCCGGTCTTGTCGGTGCACAGGACGTCGACGGCGCCGAGGTCCTGGATAGCGTCGAGCCGCTTGACGATGACGTGGCGACGAGAGAGGTCGACGGCGCCCTTGCCCAGGCAGGTGGTGACGAGCATGGGCAGCATCTCCGGGGTGAGCCCCACGGCGACGGACAGCGAGAAGAGCAGCGCGGAGACCCAGTCGCCCTTCGTGGCGCCCGAGACAACGAACACCACGGGCAGCATGGCGAGCATGAGACGCATGAGCAGGCGGCTCGTGGACTTGATGCCTGCGTCGAACGAGGTCTCGCGCTTGCGGCCGGCGAGCGTGCCGGTGGCCTCGCCGAACATCGTGCGCGCGTCGGTCGCTACAACGATGCCGCGCGCGTTGCCCGAGATGACGGTGGAGCCCATGAACGCGAGGCTTTCGAGGTCGGTGAGGGCGGGGGCGCTGGCAGCGGCCGTGGTGCTGGCGTCTGCGGCCAGGCTCGCGCGCTTCTCGACGGGCTCGGACTCGCCGGTGAGCGAGGCCTGGCTCACGAAGAGGTCGCGGGCGGAGAAAATGCGCAGGTCGGCAGGGACGACGTCGCCCGAGGAGAGGCGCACGACGTCGCCGACGACGATCTCGTCGATGGGTGTCTCGTTGCCGCCGTCGCCATCACGCTCGACCTCGGCGGTGGACTCGACCATCTCGGCCAGCGCCTCGGCGGCCACGGTGCTCTTCTCGTCCTGAATGAAACGGAGCACGCCCGAGACGAGCACCATCGTGCCAATGATGAGCGGGGTGGAAAGGTCTCGGTCGGCGCCGGTGGCGAAGATCCAGTCCGTGAGGACCGAGACCGCCGCGATGAACACGAGTATGTAGGTGAAGGGGTCCGCGAACGCGGCGAGCAGGCGAAGCGGCAGCGGGCGCTTGGTGGCCTGGGCCACGGCGTTTGCGCCGTAGAACTCACGGGCGGCGTCGACCTGCTCGGAGGCGAGGCCCTCCTCGGAGCTGCTGAGCTCGGCGAAGAGCTCGGGCATGGTGGCGGTTGCGGCGTGGCGCAGCCACTGCTGCTGGCCAGCCGCCTGGTTGCCCCTCCTTGCGGGGCTCTGGCTGTTCTTGTCCACGCGAACGAAGAGGTTGCGCATCGTCATGGCGCACCTCGCAATCCCGGGATACGAGAAGAGCCCCGGCTAGACGCCTGGGCCCTGGAGGCACATCATGTGCGACCGCGCGACGGCCTGCGGCTACGCGCGACGAGCGACCGCCATCCCGAGGGCGGGCGCCTCCTCCACGGACTGTGGGACCTGGGTTCTGCGACTGTGACTGTGACTGGAACCTTCGGACATGGGGCACCTCCTCGGTGTCTGGGCACGTGGCCGTCTCGATGACGTGGGCATGATAGCAAAGCGGGGCGAGTCTGTCTGTAAGGAAATTGCAAGGGCCAATCGCTGAGTGGTTTATGGCGCTCTCGTTCATGCTGCCTTCACAACCATGCTGCAATCGACGCGGCTCATACCTGCGACTTTATGGTGCTGAGAACTGAAAACCCCTGTTGGATTCTTGTCAGGTTCCTGTTGGGTGCCGATGGGCCGCGCGCTCTTGAAGGGCGCACGCATCCCCTAGCATTGACTCGCTGTCTGGCGAAAGGGGAGGGACCAACATGCTACCCGTCCTCGCGGGCATCTCCGCGTTTCGCTTTTATCGCGTCCCGCCTCAGGTGCTTGGGCTGCTGCCACCCATCTCCCAGGCGCGCGACGTCCATCGTGAGGGACTCTATTCCCATCCTCTCGTGTGCGACGTGCTTGGATTGCCCCTGTCTTGTCTAGCTCGAAGTCGTGCGGACAGATCGAGTTCCAGGGGTATTGATTGGCAGCTTCTTCAAGGCGATCTGCCCTTCGGCTCGATTGTTGAGAGCGACCTCGGCCTCCGGGTGGCGAATCCGGGGCTTACCTTGCTCACGATGGGGAGAAAGCTGACGGTTACAAAGCTTGCGCTTGCGGCATATGAGATGACGGGCTACTTCTCCGTGTTTGAGCCGCCCGCTCATATCGAGTGCATGCTTGCGGATTGCCGAGCGGATATCGCGGCCCGCGTGCCTTGCCCGTGGCGACGGGTGATTGATTCCGTCGGAAGGCCAACGAATCTGTGGCAGAGGAAGCCGCTTGTCGAGATTGGCGAGCTGCTTGAGTTCTCCAAGGCCGCCTCTGGAATCCGTGGCGCAAAGAAGCTCGAAAGAGCGCTTTCGATGGTCAACGGGGTTGTCGCGTCGCCGCTAGAGGCCCAAGTGAGTGCTCTGCTGACGTTTCCCAAGGCCGTTGGCGGCTGCGGACTTGTAGGGTTCGAGAACAACAGACGAATCGAGCTGAGCTCTTCATCACGGGCGATGGCGGCTCAAGGTGTTTGTTATGTCGACCTGTTTCATGAGGGCGTCGAGGGAGGAAGACCTCTTTCGATTGAATGCCAAGGTATGGTTGCGCATGCCTCGAACGAGTCGGTCCTCTCTGACGCAGATAGACTGGCCGCACTTCAGCGAATGGGCCATGACGTTCTGTTCCTGACGAGTAGGCAGCTCAGAGATGCCAATCGACGCGAGGAGATGCTTCGATTCATCGCCGAGCGTGTGGGCCAGAGGTGCCCGGTTCCAGACGCTCGTACCATTCGGGCTCAAAACGCCCTATTCGCCGAACTCTTTTCGAATTGGACGACGCTATTCGATGGCTAGTGACGGCATATTGCGGGACTCGCGTGCTAAGTGAGCGGGCAAAACGCGCCTGCGTGAGTAGGGTGAAAAACGGCAGCTCGTTTAGCAGGACTTTTACGAGCAAAAAATCGGGGACTACTCAGAGAGTTGGGTTTTGCCCGCTCACTTAGCGAATTGAATGTGTCTTGTGGCGCTCTCGAGGCACGAAAAAGGCCGGTGGCCCGTTTTGTGGGCCACCGGCCTTGGCGTTTCAAGCGGTTTTGCGAGCGGCTAGGCCTCTTCGAGCTCCTTGGCGTCCTGGCGCTTGCGGATCTCGGGCAGGATGAAGCCCAGTGCCACGAGCACGAGCGGCGTCACGACGTTGAGCACCATCGTGAACGGGTCGGTCGAGTACATGCCCAGCACGCAGCAGGCCAGCGTCACGAGGAAGCACCAGCCGCCAAGTACCATGCCAAGCGTCTTGCCCTTGACGAACTTGTACTCGGCGTCGAACGCATCGTCCCTCTTGAGCATGAAGTAGGCCACGAACACCCACAGGTAGCGCAGTGGCATGCACACGGAGTTGAGCTTGTTGAGCTGCGTGAGCACCGCGGCCACGCCAGGCACGACGATCTGGGCGAGGATGATGGACCCGCACAGCACGACCACCATTTTGATGCCGTTGATGTAGGCGCCCTTGTCGTTCTGCTTGAGCAGCCCCTTGGGCACGAACTGGCGCGCGTTCTCGTCGCCGAGCAGCATGCGCAGCGGCGCGTCAATGGAGACGACGAGCGTCGAGAACTGGCCGATGGCGTTGCATGCAGCGTAGATGATCATGAGCAGGTTGCCCACGCCGTAGTAGTTGCCAAGCCTTTGGAACGCCCAGTACGCGCCGTTGGCGACGTAGGAGTTGAAGTTGGCGTTCACCTCGGCCGGGTCGAACATCATGCCCATGGCCACCGTGCCGAGAAGGGCGCACACGAGCACCATGGCCACGGTGAAGATGATGGCCTTGGGGAACTGGCGCGCGGGGTTGCCGGCCGTCTTGTTGACGTAGGGGCTGATCTTCTCGATGCCTCCCACGGCGAACACGAGGATGGACAGGTTCGTGACGTAGGTCCAGTCGAACGTGGGGACGAGCTTGTCGGGCGACAGGTCGACGGACAGGTAGCCGCCGGCGGGGTTGATGGCGGGCGCCGCGAACATCATGAGGATGAACAGCAGGCTCATGACGAACATGCTGGACCCCGCGATGGTCGCGAGCTTCTTGAGCGGGTTGAGGCCACGGCTGGCAACCCAGCAGAACAGCAGGAACACGCCAAGCGTGGCGAGCTGGATGCCAAGCGTGGGAAGCGAGTCGTACACCTCGTGGTTCTGGAACACCATCCAGCTCAGGGCCTTGAGGCCGCCCGAGCCCTTCGAGGCGATGTAGGAGACGTGCACGGCCCAGTACGTCCAGCCTGCGAAGTAGGCGAGCTTGGCCGTTGACGTGCCCTTGATCCAGGACGTGACGCCGCCGCCCTCGTTCTTGAAGGCGCTGCCGAGCTCGCCCACCATCAGGGCATAGGGGATGAAGTACAGCACGAACATGAGCAGCCAGGAGAAGATGACCTGGGTGCCGTTGAAGTACATGAAGCCGTTCGCGACGTTGCCGAAGCTCCACAGGGTCGAGAACGCCATGAAGCTCAGGACATACCACTTGATCTTGCTACCGTTGTCTTTTTGCATAAACACCTCTTTCAGCATGGAAATAAGAGTTATAGCAGATTGCGTTTCGATTATGTAAACACACTGTGTCAGACGGCGTAAATGCGTGACTGGGCGGCCATCTCTCCATTTTGGTATTGGATATACGCCAAGTATTCCCCAAACCTTGTCTCAACAGTCTCTTAATATTTGTACGCTAGAATGGCCGCGTTGCAGACCGCAGAAGACGGGGGAGACATGAACATCACAGACAACATCGCCTACGTGGGCGTGAACGACCATGACATCGACCTGTTCGAGGGCCAGTACGACGTGCGCGAGAACGGCATGTCGTACAACTCCTACATTGTGTTCGGCGCCGAGAAGGTCGCCGTCACCGACACGGTCGACGCCCACTTCGTGGACGAGTGGCTCGGCAAGCTCGACGGCGCGCTCGCCGGCCGCACACCCGACTACCTCGTGGTCCACCACATGGAGCCCGACCACTCGGCCGGCATCGCCACCTTCATGGAGCGCTATCCCGAGGCAACCGTCGTGGCCTCCGCCATGGCGTTCAAGATGATGGCCGCCTACTTTGGCACGGACTTCGCCGACCGCAGGGCCATCGTGAAGGAGGGCTCCACGCTTGACCTGGGCGGTCGCACGCTCACGTTCGTGGGTGCGCCCAACGTGCACTGGCCCGAGGTCATGTTCTCCTACGTTCCCGAGGACAAGGTGCTGTTCTCCGCGGACGGCTTCGGCAAGTTCGGCGCGTTGGACGTCGAGGACCCGGAGGGCTGGGCCTGCGAGGCACGCCGCTACTACTTTGGCATCGTGGGCAAGTTCGGCAAGAACGTGCAGGCCGTGCTAAGTAAGGCCGCGGGCCTGGACATCGAGCACATCTGCCCGCTGCATGGTCCCGTGCTGTCCGAGAACCTCGGCTACTACCTGGACCTCTACAACACTTGGTCGAGCTACGAGCCCGAGGACAAGGGCGTGACCATTGCCTACTCCTCCGTCTACGGCAACACGAAGGCTGCGGCCATGGAGCTTGCCTCGGCGCTCGAGAAGCGCGGCCAGACCGTCGCCACGTTCGACCTCGCCCGCGACGACATGGCCGAGGCCGTGGAGTCGGCGTTCGAGTACGACCGCCTTGTGCTCGCGAGCATCACCTACGCAGGTGGCATCTTCCCGCACATGAGCACGTTCATCCACACGCTCGCCGAGCACGCCTACCAGAAGCGCACGGTGGCGCTCGTCGAGTCTGGCACCTGGGCTCCCATGGCCGCGAAGGTCATGCGCGCGCAGGTGGAGCAGATGAGCAACATCACGCTTGCCGAGAACGTCGTGACGGTGCGCGGCGCCGTTGACGATTCGGTGCGCACCCAGATCGAGGCCCTGGCAGACGAGCTTGCCCGTGTAGAGTAGGGCGACAACAGGGACGAGAATCCCGCGCCTGCGCAGACGCCGCCATGGGCGTTCGCGCAGGCGCCTTTTCATGCGCGGCGCCGCCCATGCGCCGCCGACCTCGAGAAGGGAAGAACGTGAGCGCAAAGACCGCCTCGACCGCCGCCGACCTCTCAAGGCCCATGCGCCTCCTGTGCGTGGGGCTGCTCGTGCTGCTGGGCTTCTCGCTTGGCTGCTCGGAGTTCATCGTCATCGGCATCGAGGGAAACATCGCCGACGCCTTCTCCGTGTCGCTCGCGCAGGCCGGTGAGCTCATCAGCTCGTTTGCGATCACGTACGCGGTCCTCACGCCCGTGTTGGCGATCGCGACGGGGCGCTTCCGGCGCTTCCAGCTGCTCGTGGCCTACGCCGTCGTGTTCTGCGCAGCGAACCTCGCGCAGGCCGTGGCGCCCACGTTTGCCGTGCTTCTGCTCTCGCGCGTGCTCATCGGGGCGGTCTCGGGGGCGTTTCTGGCCGTGGGCGTCACCTACATCCCCGAGCTTCTGGGGCCCGAGCGCATGTCCATGGGCATCTCGGTGGTCTACGCGGCGTTCTCCGTGGCCATGGTCATCGCGACGTCTGCCGGCAAGATGGTGGCCGAGCTGCTCACGTGGCGCATCGCCATGTGGGCGTCGCTCGTGCTCGCGGTGGTGACGTGCGCCCTGCTCGTGGCGCTGCTGCCGCGCGAGGGAGCCACGGACGAGCCGGCGACGATGGCCGAGCAGGCCGGGCTTCTCGCCGAGCCGCAGGTTGTCACGGGCATCCTGATCTTCGTGTTTGGCGTGGGCAGCGTGTACGTGTTCTACGGCTACGTGACGCCCTACCTCGAGCAGGTGCTTGGGCTGTCCCCCATGGGCGCGTCGGCCGCGCTCATGGGCTATGGCGTCGTGTGCTTCTTCTCGAACCTGCTGTCGGGCTGGGTGGACGCGCGCTTTGGGATGAGGGCGCTCGTCGTGACGTTCCCCATCCTGGCCGCGCTGCTGTTTGGCCTGTGGGCGCTGGGCCCCGCCATGCCCGCCGCGCTTGTGGTGGTCATGGGGATCGCGCTGCTCATGTACGTGGCGAGCGTGCCGTGTATCTCGGCGTTCATGGAGACGGCGCGTCGCAGCCACCCCAAGGCGCTCACGCTTGCGAGCTCGCTGGAGCCCATGTCGTTCAACATCGGCATCGCGTTTGGCACGGCGGTGGGCGGCGCCGTGGTGAGTGGCCCGGGTATCGCGAGCGTGGGCCTCGTGGGCGGGGCGTTCGCGCTCGTGGCCCTGGCGCTCGTCATCGTGACGCTGCGACTGCTCAAACGCCGCCGCTAGGGCGCGCGGCAGCCTGCCCCATTTGTTTGATACTTCCGGCCCGGATGGCTTGGCGTGGTCCCGCTGTCCGGGCCGGCTGCTATGCTTCTTGCGGAAAGCCAATCGCAAAGGGGGAGCCACGTGATACAGGCCGCATTCTTTGACATCGACGGCACGCTTCTGAGCAACAGGACAGACCACGTCATACCGCAGAGCACCAAGGACGCGCTCGTTGAGCTGCGCCGCCGCGGCGTGAAGTGCTGCATTTGCTCGGGTCGGCCCAAGGCGCAGCTCCCGTGGTGCATCCGTGACGGGTTCCCCGGCTTCGAGGGAGGCTTCGACGCCTACGTGGTCCTCACGGGCTCGCTGTGCTACGACGCCCAGGGCGTCTACGCAGACACCCCCATCGACCACGAGATTGCCGAGCGCTTCGTGGACCTCGTCGACGAGGGGCTGTTCGACTGCCTCACGCTCGACTCCGAGGGCGCCTTCGCGAACCGTGACTCCGAGAAGGTCCACGAGCTCACGCGCATGGTTGCCTACGACTATCCCATCCAGGACATCCACGAGATGCTCAAGCGTCCCATCTACCAGTTCTGCGCCTTCCTGCCGCCCGAGAGGCAGCACATCGTGGAGGACGTCATGACCGACTGCATCGTGACGCGCTGGTGCGACCTGTTCTGCGATGTCGTCCCCGCCAACAGCAGCAAGCCGGCGGGCGTGCAGGCGACGCTCGACCACTTTGGCATTGCGGATGCCGAGACAATCGCGTTCGGCGACGGCGGCAACGACGCCACGATGCTTCAGTACTGCACGGTGGGCGTGGCCATGGGCAACGGCGGCGCGGAGGCAAAGGCGGCCGCGGACTACGTGACCGATGACATCGACCAAGACGGCATCGCCAAGGCGCTGCGCCACTTTGGCCTCATCGGCTGACGGGACAAGGGACGGGGCGCCGGAAGCGGCTTTACTTGCCCCATTCGAGAAGGGAAGTTCCATGAGCGAGTTTGACGTGCTGGCCGCAAAGGCCGAGAAGGACTTTGACCTGGGCGAGTTCGCGCGCACCGTGCGCACGTGCCGCAGCTACCGCCGCTTCGACGAGGGAGACCCCATCCCCGAGGCCCTGCTCATCGAGCTCGTGAACCTGGCGCGCACCGTGGGCAGCGGGGCCAACCGCATGCCGCTGCGCTATCGCATCGTGAGCGCAGCCGCCGAGCGTGATGCCGTGTTCTCTCAGCTCAAGTGGGCGGGTGCTCTGCCCGAGTGGGACGGTCCCGAGGCGGGGGAGCGTCCGACGGGTTACATCGTGGTGTGCGACGCAGGCCATGGCGCCACGACGCAGGTGGACGAGGGCATCGCCGCCCAGACGATCGTGCTCGCGGCCACCCAGGCGGGCTATGGCGGCTGCATGCTGCATGCGTTCAACAAGGCCGGCGTGACGCAGGCGCTGGGCCTCGAGGCCGCCGGCGTGGCGCCGCTCATGGTCATCGCGCTCGGGCGCCCCGCCGAGGACGTTCGCCTCGAGCCGCTCTCTTCCTCGCCGGACGGCTCCACGAACTACTGGCGAGACGAGGCGAGCGTGCACCACGTGCCCAAGCGCTCGCTCGCAGACGTCCTCGTGTAGGGCGTCCCAAAGGGGACGTAGCCCTTTGGGACGCCTCCCTGGGCGCCTGACGTTCGTCTAGCCGAGCGACTCCAGTCCGAGCAGCGCCGCGCCGATGGCCCCGCACAGCTGCGAGTCCTCGTGCGTGGCCACCGGGGCGCCAAGGACGTCCTCCAGCGCACGCACGACGCCCACGTTCTGGGCCACACCGCCCGTCATGAGGTAGGGAGGCTCGGCCTTCACGCGCTTGGCGAGCGAGGCGGTCTTTTCGGCGACGCTCAAGTCGAGGCCGTGGACGATGTCGGCGATGGGGGTGTCGTCCGCGACGAGCGAGACCACCTCACTCTCCGCAAACACGGTGCACATGCTCGAGATCTTCACGTCATGCTTCCAGTCCAGGCCCACGCGGCAGAACTCCGCAAGCGACAGCTCCATGGCACGTGCCGTTGCCTCGAGGAAGCGGCCGGTGCCGGCGGCGCACTTGTCGTTCATGACGAAGTTCGTGACGCCGCCCGCCTCGTCGAGGTGAATCACCTTTGAGTCCTGGCCGCCGATGTCGATGATGGTGCGGGCGTCGGGCGCGAGGAAGTGCGCGCCACGCGCGTGGCACGTGATCTCGGTGATCGCCGAGTCCATCCCCTCGATGGCGTTGCGACCGTAGCCCGTGGCGACGTGCAACGTGAGCTCGTCGTTGGTGAGGCCGGCCTGGCCGAGAACCTCGTCGATCGCCCTCTGTGCGCCCGCCGAGGCCTTGGCACCCGTGGGAACGATAGCGCTCGCCACGATGGCGCCGCTGCCGTCCACGATGACGGCGTCCGTCGACGTGGAGCCCGAGTCGACGCCCAGCACGTAGACGGGGCCGTCCACGCGAGCGCGCTCGGCGTCGCCCGTCTCGGCCATGCCGTGAAGCGTCTCGTCGAAGGCCTTGAGGCGCGTCCTGAGCTGACCCGCGCTCTGGCGCGTGCCGTCCGTCTCGATCTTGAGCATGGGGACCTCGCTTGCTCGCGTGGCCTCGAGGTACTCGAAGCCGTAGTAGTCGCAGAACTTCATGGTGTGGTAGATGACGCCTTGCTGGCCCCTGGCGCCCACGAGCGCCCTGCGGGCCGCCACGTCGTCCATGCGCATGCAGGGCGGCTGGTTGAGCAGCGCCCCGGCGTACCAGTCGAGGAAGCGGTCGAGGTCGCTTCTCGCCTCGCCATCCTCGTCGGCGCAGGCGTGGCAGTCTGGGCGCGGTGCCCTCGCGAGTGCGGGCGGCGGGCTTTCCACCTGGCGAAAGCCCGTGCACGTGCCGTTCTCCACGTGCAGTGACAGCTCGTCTCGGCACGTGTCCACGAGCGAGAGGGGCGCGTGGGCGCCCAGGAGCGTCACTCGCTCGTCCGTACGCGGCACGGGTGGGTCAAAGCTTGCGAGCGCGGCGTCGAGTGAGAACTCGCGGCCGCTCCAGGCGGCAAACGCGTCTGCGAGGCGCGCGAGCTCGCCGCGAAACCTCCGCACCTCGCACGGGCCCCGTAGGTGCGGCAGGTCGAGCAGCCACAGGAACTCGACGCACCCCTCGCGCTTGACGATGTCGTAGACGCGGCGCATGACGTCGCAGCAGCTCGTGAGCACGAGTGCATAGACGCTCGGGTCAAGGGCGTGGGCGAGCAGCGACTTGCCGTAGCCGCAGAGGTTGGGGTGCGCCAGCTCGTCGGCGTGGTCGAACGACTCCGTCTCGTACGTGCAGGGCCAGCAGCCCGCGCCAAAGCCGGCGAGCAGCTCGACGGGGACGTACTTGCACGGGTAGTGGACGACGAGGTCCTCCTCGGCGTTTTTGGTGGTTGGTGTCATCTAGCGTGCCTCCTCTCGGCGCGTCTCGAGCATCTCGAGGAAGGCGCCCATGCGGGTCGACGCCTGTCCCTCGGCGTTGTTCGAGCGCTGCACGCAGTCTCCGTCGAGCACGAGCGTGGGGATGCCGGCATCCTCGAGCTCTCGCTTTGCGAGCTGCGAGATGCCCATGGTCTCCTTGCACCCCCAGTGGCAGAAGCACACGACACCGTCTGCCCCCGCGACCTGCGCGATGCGGCGCACGCGCTCGACGCGCCGCTCGCCGGGGCCGTTGAACACGTTCTTGATGAGCCGCTCGGCCATGGCCTCCCACGGCTCGTCCGCCGCGTGCGCCCAGGCGGGCGCGCTGCCGTCACGGCGCCACTCGCCGTCCTCCAGGCTCCATCCCTCAAGGCTTACCTGGTCAAAGCACATGTCGCTCACGACGATCTGGGCGCGCTGGTTGTAGTCCACGAGCTGCTGCAGGGACGCCGAGAAGAACGGGGCCGTGTGCATCCATGCAAGCGACAGCCCCTGGTAGCCCTCTGCGTGGGCGAGGTCGTCGAGCTGCTGGCGCGCCATGGCGAGCGTGTCGGTCGTGCCAAGGGCGATGTGAGCGGCGAGCGCCTGCTGCATCTCGAGACCCATGTCGTTGTGAAGGAAGCGCCCGCGCCTCAGCGGCAGGCCGCGGACGAGCGCGTCGAGCGTCTCCTGGGAGCGGGCCACGTGGGTGCGCAGCCTCTCCTCGTCGAGCGTGCGGCCGTAGGCCTGCTCGAGCTGGCCTGCGAGCTCGCGGAGCTGGTCTGCCACGTAGGCACAGGCGTCCTCGCTGTACTCGTAGGGGACGTCCACGTAGAAGTGCGGGCTTCCAAGCTTGTTGGCGAGCCACTTGAACGTGATGTTGTTGGCGTCGCACGCCACGGAGCAGTTCGCGATGAGGCGAGGGCGGGCGAGCGAGCCTACCATGGCACTGCCGATGAGGACCTTGTGAAACGAGCAGTACGTCTCGGGCACGCCGGCCTGCTCGGCCACGCGGACGAAGCCCTCCTCGGCCCAGGCGCCCGTCGTGAACTCCGCGAGCGCCTCGGCGATGAGGGGGCGCAGGCCAAGCGCGAGAAAGAGCTCGTTTGGCATGAACATGCTCGTGAGCACGGCGTCGTTCGGCCGGTCGAGCGCGCCCGTGACGCTCTCGAGTGCGATGCGGGCGCCCATCTGGCCGCTGCGGAGCTGCCGGGCCTCCGGAAGGTGGCGCGTCTGGAAGCGCTTTGCCGCAAACCCCGTGTGCAGAAGCGCCGCGGCGCGCCTGGGATGCTCGTCGACCATGCCCGTGACCAGCTTGCCAAAGCGATCGACGACCTGCGTCCCCATGCTGGGCCTGTCTGCCATGCCATGCCTCCCCGTAAATTAACAGCTTTACATAATATCGCCCCGCCTCCCGTGGTCAATTGGGAGGCGGGGCGATGGGGTGGGCACGTGAGCCGGGGTGGCGATCGCCTGTGCCCCAAGGCGTCACGGACCCAAAGGGCTTTGACGCTTGGGCCTGGGCAAGCCGGGCGCCGGCGCTACTTCTGGCTGGCGATGAGCTCGCAGACGTCAAGATCAAGACCGCTGGCCTCGATCTGCTCGCGGCCGCCGAACACGCACATGCCGCGGGACTGCCCAAGCTTGTCGAGCGGCTTGGCGAGGGCACGGACGTCGCCCACCGTGGTCTCGAGCATCTCGCGGCGGATGCGCTGGCGCCACTCGGGCGTGCGCCCAGAGAGGCGGGCTGCGTCGAGCCTGCGCCCGAGCGAGCGGGGCTTCACGGGCGCGTCCATGCCGGAAACGCCCGCGACGATGAATCCGTCGAGCTCGGCGGGCGTGGGGTCCCAGGCGGCGATCCACTCGGCCGCGCGCTCGAAGCGCTCGACGGTGGGGTCGACGGCCGGGTCGCGGTAGGAGTAGAACTGCAGCAGCGAGTCGGCCGTACAGCGGAAGCCGCAGCCGTAGGCGCCGCCCAGCACGCGGACCTCGTTCCAGAGGTAGTCGTAGCTGAGCGCCTGCGACGCCACGCGCCAGGCGCCGTTGAGCGAGGTGCCTGCGGGGACGCCCGCCATGCCCTCGCCCACGTAGCAGACGTTCGAGGGCACGACGAACGCCTCGGCGCGCGCGTGCGGCTTGGGCACGACGAGCTCGCCGGCTCCCTGCGCGGCGTCCGACAGCCCAAGGTCTGCGGCGGCGTCCCAGAACGCGTCGAGGTCCGCCTCGTCTCCTGTGAAGCTCATCTCGCAGTTTCCGCGCGAGAAGATCCGGCGGCGCAGGTCCTCGAGCTTGGCCACGAGGGCGTCCGCGCGCGCGTCGAAGTTGGCGAGCAGATCGCACAGGAAGCGGTAGAAGTCCACGCCGCCCAGCTGCTCGGACACCACGGAGCTTGCGAGGAACTGCGAGCTCACGCGCGAGAGCGCCGCCGCGTGGCCGCCCTCGACGAAGGCCTGCTCCATCCCAACGCGCCGCTGCTCGAGGATGTCGCGGATTCTCTGCGTGTCAGCGAGCCTCGTGGAGCCCCACACCTCGGCGGGCAGCTCGGCGAGCCAGCGGGCGTTCTCGGACAGGGCGCTTGCGCCCACGGCGAACTTGGGGCGGGCGCTTTCCGGGTCGTCGTCGGTGCTGTAGACCTCCGTGAAGAACGACAGGCCGCCGAGCTTGGCCTCGCAGATGGTGTCGAGGTCATAGGCGCTGTGCTTCTCGGTGTCGAGCTTGCCGAGGAGGTTGGCGAGCACGCTGACGTAGGGGAGCTCCTCGAAGCTGACGCCGCCCAGGTTGAAGTACCAGTATGCGTAGCCAATGCGGTGCGCGTCGATGAGGTGGTGATAGCACGGCACGAGCGCCTCGACCTTGCGGGTCTTGGGGTCCTGCGGCCCCTCGCCGATGTCTGAGAGTGACAGGTGTGGAAGCGTGGCGAGCGCCTCGGGCGTGTCGGGCGCGGCCTGCTCGGCGTGCAGGGCCTCGGCCTCGGCGGCGATGGCGGCCAGCTCCTCGTCCGTGAGCGTGGCGCGCTTCTCGGCCAGGCGGCGCGTCTCGGCCGACTCCTCGCTCGTGGCGGTGGGCACCACCTCGACGCAGCAGCGGTGGTCGTTGTGGCAGACGGCCTCGTCAAGCAGGTGCTCGAACTCGCCGGCGGCCACCTCCTCGCGGATGTGGGCAAGCGCGTCCTCATAGCGCAGGTAGCTCGTGGCGTCATCGTCGCTGTACAGCCAGCCGCTCATGGCCTGGATGGCAAGGCCCACACCGTCTGGGTAGCCAAAGTCGCCCTCGCGCAGGTTGAACTCGGCCTGGGCGATGGAGGCCTCGAGGTTGTCCTGGCCAAGGCCCTGCTCCACGAGGCGCGCGCACGTGTCCTCCACGAGCTTCTCGAACTGCTTGGCCACGCCGGGCTTGGCACCCTTGAGCTCGAAGATGAGGCACGGCTGCAGGATGCCGTCGTACAGGTAGCCCAGCACGTCGCTGCCCAGGCCGCTCTCGAGCACCGCGCGCTTGAGCGGCGCCTCGTTGGAGCCAACGAGCGCGTCGACGAGGATGTCTGCCGCCAGCACGCGCTCGCGCTCGCCGGCCTTGGCGAAGACGTAGGCCACGCCCGCGCAGGCGTTGTCGGGCGTGGTCTGCATGGGGACACTCAGCAGCTCGCACGTGCGAGGCGAGCAATAGGGCAGCTCGTTGGGCGCGCCGGCCGTGCTCGGGCGCGCGGCGTCAAAGCGCGTGCCGAGAAAGGCGAGCTTCTCCTCGATGTCGAGGTCTCCGTACAGGATGGTGTAGGAGTTCGCCAGCTGGTAGTGGCGCTCGTGCGTGCGCAGGAACTCCTCGTAGGTGAGCGTGGGGATGGCCTCGGGGTCTCCGCCCGAGACGAAGCCGTAGGGCGTCTGCCCGAACAGCGAGCGCATCATGCCGTTGATGAGGATCTCCTCGGGCGTGGACAGGGCGCCCTTCATCTCGTTGTAGACGACGCCGTTGAGCGTGAGGGGCGCGTCTGGCTGCGAGGCGGCTACCTCGTAGTGCCAGCCCTCCTGCTCGAAAATCCGCCGGCGGCGATAGATCGCCGGGTGCAGCACAGCGTCGAGGTAGATGTCCATGAGGTTCTCGAGGTCGCGGTCGTTCGTGGAGGCCACGGGGTACATCGTCTTGTCTGGGAACGTGAGGGCGTTGAGAAACGTCTGCATGGAGCTCTTGAGCAGGTGGACGAACGGCTCCTTGACGGGGAAGCGGTCCGAGCCGCACAGCACGGAGTGCTCGAGAATGTGGAAGACGCCCGTGTCGTTCGTGGGCGGGGTCTTGAACGAGATGGCGAACGCCTTGTTGTTGTCGGCGCAGGCGAGCCACATGACGCGGGCGCCCGTGGCGTTATGGCGAAGGACGTAGGCGCAGCCGGAGAGCTCGGGCAGGGGCTCGGCGCGCTCCACAGTGAAGCCCGCGTGGGTGGTTCCGGCTGCGAGCGCCGGGTTGGGGGTGGCGAAGTCTTGGCTCATGGTGCTACCTTTCTCATTGTTTGCAAGAGACTGTAGCACGCGCGTGGGACGATAATGCCTGCGCGCGCATGGCGGCGCCTGGGTGCGCCGAGCGTACTTCCGAGCCAGGCGGCCGGACGGATGGGATGGCCCAATGGCTTCTTCGAGCAAGACGACGCGTGGCGTGGTCCTCACGCTCATAGGCGGCACGTGCTGGGGGTTCTCGGGCACGTGTGCCAAGTTCCTCATGGACGGCTATGGGGTGGACCCCGTGTGGCTCGTGTGCGTGCGCCAGTTCTTTGCCTCGTGGCTGTTCCTGGCCCTCGCCTGCGCCTCTCGCACGGACCGCGAGCGGCTGGGCGGCCTCGTGCGCGAGCTTGGGCGCGGCTGGAAGACGCTTGCGCTCGTGGCCGTGACGGCCGCGTGCATGATGGTGAACTCGGTGTGCTACATCGTGACCGTGAAGGTCACGAACTCCGCCACGGCGACGGTGCTGCAGACCCTCGCGCTCGTCGTGCTCATGGTCTACAGCTGCGTTGCCGCGCGGCGCGGGCCTCGCGGGCGGGAGCTTGCGGGCCTTGCGCTGGCGTTGGGCGGGACGTTTCTCATCGCCACGGGCGGTGACCCGACGCACCTCGCCATGCCGGCCGAGGGCCTTGCGTGGGGCCTGGCGACGTGCGCCACCTACGCGCTGTACAGCGCCGTGCCGGAGGGGCTGCTCAAGCGGTGGGGGAGCCCAGCCGTGAACGGCGTCACGATGCTTGCCTCGGGAACGGTGCTGCTCGTGGCGACGCGTCCGTGGGAGAGCGTCCCGTCGCTCGACGCCGCCGGCGTGGCGGGCGTCGTGGCGATCGTGGTCGTGGGCACGTTTCTGGCGTATGCGCTCTACATGCAGGGCGTCAAGGACCTGGGACCGCTGCGCGCGAGCATGCTCGGCACCTCCGAGCCCATCGCCGCCACCGTGTTCTCGATGCTGTGGCTGGGCACGTCGTTTGCGCCCACGGACCTCGCCGGCTTTGCCATGATCATCGCGATGGTCTACCTCACGGCATAGAAAACGAGCCCAAAGGCGCCGGGGGCCTTTGGGCTCGCGTGAGTGACTGTCTCGTTCGAGCGGCTGTCTACAGGAAGCGGTACTGGACGGCGCGCACGCCCCACTCGCTGGCGCTCGAGCAGCCGAACGCCTTCCAGCAGCCGCCGGCCAGGTCGAGCACGCGGCCGTAGGCGGCGAATCCTCCCACGTCGTTCACGACGGCCGTGATCGTCTTGCCGCTGTAGCGAATCTGGACGGAGCGGCCAAGCAGGTAGCGCTGGCTCAGCGGGACGGCGACGGACATGGAGTCGTCCGTGAGCTCGTCTCCCGAGGCCGTGGCGTTTCCGCCCGTGTTGCTGTCGACGGAGTAGGCCGAGGCCATGCCGATCATCCACTCGCCGTCGCTCTTGACCTCGGAGCCGTCCGTGGCGCTGGGGTTGCTCGGGGTGCTTGCGCTCGGCGTGCTCGGCGAGGAGCTCGAGCTGCTTGAGTCTGGCGTGGAGGAGGCGTCCGTCTGCGCCTTGGCCTGCGCGTCTGCCTCTGCCTGCGCCTTTGCGGCGGCCTCCGCGGCCTGCTGGGCGGCAATCTGGGCGTTGAGCTCGTCGAGGGCGGTCTGGGCCTCGGTCATGGAGGTCTGCGCCTGCTGCTGTTGGGCGCTTGCCTCCTCCTTGGCGGCCTGCAGCGTCTGCTGGGCGGCGGACAGCTCGCCCTCCATCTTGTTGAGCTCGACCAGCGCGTCGGTGTTGGAGCGCTGGGCGGCGTTGAGGTACTGGTACGTCGTGAAGAAGTCGGCGAAGTTGTCCGAGGAGAGCAGAAGGCTCACGAGTCCGGGCGTGCCCTGCTGCATCTTGTACAGTGAGCTCAGGGACTGCTCGGCGCGCTCGCGCTGCTCGGGGAGCTTCGCCGTGACCTCGTCGATCTTCTCCTGCGACTCGTCGATCTTGGCCTGGAGCTCGCCCACCTTCGCGGTGGCGTCGCTGTAGGCCTGCGTTGCCGCGTCGACCCTGCTCTGGAGCTCGTCTGCCGTCACGGCGTAGGCGCTGGCGGGCGCGAGTGCGGAGGAGCACAGGAGTGCCGTTGCGAGGCCCGTCACGATGACGGTGCGGGCCTTGGCGTGGGCGTTGCGAAGTCTCATCCGGTTCCTGTCGTTGGTCTGAGGACCGCGCGTGCCTGCGGCCCCTTCTAGCCTGGGGCCTGGGCCCCGTCCGAGACGGGCACTTGACCCCTCTTCGGTAGACATACGACGGGAATTTTATCGCGCGTTGGCCCCTCTACACACATTTACCAGGTTCGGGCATGCCGTCTAGCTCGAGAAAGAAGGGAGGACGCCCTGGCGGGGCGCCCTCCCGGCTGGTTGTATGCCCATGTCTTGCGGACGGTCGCCCGCGCGGCTCCGCTACTTGACGACGAGGATGTCGCACGCGGTGTTGCGCAGCAAAAACGTCGAGATGGACCCGAGCAGGGCGTACTTGATGCTCGAGAGGCCGCGCGCGCCGCACAGCACGAGGTCGGGCTTGATGACGTCGAGCATCTCCTCCTTGAGCGTCTCGCGGATGCGGCCGGTCTTGACCTGGACCTCGACCTTGGGGATGTCCGGGTTCTGCTCGGCCTTGGCGAGAAGGTCTGCGATGGAGTCGCGGAACGCCTTGTCGAGGCCGGGGATGAGGTCGGTGGGGTAGGAGCCGGACGTCTCGAGGATCGTGGAGTCGATGACGTGGCCGATGTAGAGCTCGGCGTTGTTGTTCGCCGCCACGACGATGGCGCGCTCAAGCACCTTGTCCTGCTGCTCCGTGCCGTCCAAGGAGACGAAGACCCTCTTGTAGCCCATGTCGTTGAGAGTTGCCATGATGAACCCCTTCTCTGTGTGACCGGCGCCCAGGGCCCGGTCCGCTCGGGCGTCTCTTGGTGGTGGTATACCCAGTCCCGAAATTTGCGGGCGCGACGCCGCCGTCCGGCGTCATGTGTCGGTGGGCGGTGTGTGAAGGTCCGTCTCTGCCGTCGTGTCCGCGTCATAATGGGGCGCTGCAGACAAGGGGTGCCTTCGCCCCGCGGCAGAAAGGCTCGCATGAACATCATCGACCTCATCAAGTCGGCGTTCCTCGGTCTCGTCGAGGGCATTACCGAGTGGCTGCCCATCTCCTCGACGGGCCACATGATTCTCGTGGACGAGTTCGTGAAGATGGACGTGTCCGCCGAGTTCTGGAACATGTTCCTCGTCGTCATCCAGCTTGGCGCCATCCTGTCGGTGTGCGTGCTGTACTTCCACCAGCTCAACCCCTTCAGCCCGAGCAAGGGCCGTGAGGGCCGTCGCGCCACGTGGAACCTGTGGGGCAAGATCGTGCTGGGCTGCATTCCCGCCGCCGCGATCGGCATCCCGCTCAGCGACTTCATGGACGAGCACTTCTACAACTCCTACGTGGTGGCTGGCGCCCTCATCGTCTACGGCATCGCGTTCATCGCCATCGAGAATTGGCGTGCCCGCAAGCGCTCCGAGCTGGCCGTCGAGCATCCGCGCGGCGCCCACTTCGCGCCTACCGCGGCCGGGCAGGCCGAGCAGGACGCGGACTTTGGCGCCATCTCGAGCATCGAGGACATCAGCTACAAGACGGCCTTCGGCATCGGCTGCTTCCAGGTGCTGTCGCTCGTGCCGGGCACGTCTCGCTCGGGCTCCACGATCATCGGCGGCCTTCTGCTTGGCTGCACGCGCGCCGTGGCGGCCGAGTTCACGTTCTACCTCGCCATCCCCGTCATGTTTGGTGCCAGCCTGCTCAAGGTCGTGAAGTTCCTGCTCAAGGGCGCCGCCATGGGCGTCAACGAGTGGGGCATCATGGCCGTGGGCCTCGTGGTGGCATTCGTCGTGTCGCTGCTCGCGATCCGCTGGCTCACGGGATTCGTGCGCAGGCACGACTTCAAGGTCTTCGGCTGGTACCGGATCGTCCTGGGCATCGTCGTGCTCGCGTACTTCCTCGTCGTGGCGCCTGCGCTGGGCCTGGCGTAGGTCCCGCCGCCTCGACGCGTAGCCGAGGCGCCACGGGGGAATTGCTGTCCCCTCTATTGGTCTACACTGGGCCTTGACGGCAGCGATGCCGCCCTGACGATGCAACCCAAGGAGGACGACCATGTTCTGTCCCAAGTGCGGAAACCAGATTCCAGACGGCTCGAAGTTCTGCCCCAAGTGCGGCTCCCAGCTCGGCCAGGCCCCGGCCCCTGCCGCGGTGCCCGCGACGCAGCCCGTGGCCTCGCCCTACGTCGCGCCGGTGAAGGCCACGCCCGGCACCGACGTCCTCAAGATCGGCCGCATCGTGGCCGCCGCCGTGGCGATCATCGCGTTCTTCCTGCCGATCGTCTCGTTTGGCGCGTTTGGCATCAGCGCGTCGATGAGCCCGATGCAGATGGCCGCGGGCACCCAGGTCATGGGCTTTGACATGGACGGCCAGGGCGAGAACTTCCTGTTCCTCGCCGTCGGCGTGCTCGCGCTTGTCTTGGCGCTGCTGCCCGGTCGTGCGGGCGCCATTGGCGGCATCGTGTCCGGCGTGCTCACGATCGGCTTTCTGCTGCTGTGGCAGAACCAGGCCATAGGAGACGCCGGCTCGTACGCCACGCTCGAGATTGGCTTCTACCTCTACCTCTTCGCGGGCCTCGCGCTCGCGGCGCTGGGCATTGCCTCGCTCGTGAAGAAGTAGGACTGGTCACAGACTTTGTGCCGGGCGCGCGCCGGCCCCCTTGCGGGGCGTCGGCGTGCGCCCCTTTTCTGTTCGCCACGGTGGCGCGGACTTCTTGTCCGGGATGGCGGCTAGACTGGTAGGGCTCAGATTTGGGGCCTGGCCTTTGGGCCCCGCATTGGTGACGAGGGGCGGCCGGGCCGCCGCGGACACGGGAGACGCGCGCATGACGCAGGGAACGAACAGAAGGACCGCCGCAGACCTCACGCTGCCGATCTTTGCCGCGCAGGGGGCGGCGCCTGGCGCCACGTCCGCACCGTCCGTGTCCGCGCGTCCCGCCTACGTGCCGCCCGTGGCCACGATCGACCTCTCGGGCCTCAACCCCGCCCAGCGCGAGGCGGCCGAGTGCACGCACGGCCCGCTGCTCGTGCTCGCCGGCGCCGGCTCGGGCAAGACACGCGTGCTCACATACCGCATCGCCCACATGATCGCCGACGAGGGCGTTCGTCCCTGGCAGGTGCTCGCCATCACGTTCACGAACAAGGCCGCGGCCGAGATGCGCGAGCGCCTGGGCGCCCTCTTGCCCGGCGGCACGCGCGGCATGTGGGTGTGCACCTTCCACGCCATGTGCGTGCGCATCCTGCGCGAGGACGCGGACAAGCTGGGATTCCGCCCCAACTTCACCATCTATGACGATGACGACTCCAAGCGCCTCGTGAAGTCGATCATGAGCGACCTGGGCATCGAGCCCAAGCAGTTCCCCATCAACGGCATCCGCTCGCGCATCTCGAGCGCCAAGAACGCGCTCGTCTTGCCGGACGAGTTCGAGGGCCTCGCGAACACCCCGCCTCTCACGGCTGCCGCCCGCGTCTACCGCGAGCTGCAGGTGCGCCTCGAGCGCGCGAACGCCATGGACTTCGACGACCTGCTCATCAACGCCCACAAGCTGCTGCGGGACCACCCGGACGTGCTCGAGAAGTACCAGCGCCGCTTCGTCCAGATCAGCGTGGACGAGTACCAGGACACGAACCACGTCCAGTACGAGATCACGAACATGCTCGCCGCCGCGCGCCGCAACCTCATGGTCGTGGGCGATGACGACCAGTCGATCTACAGCTGGCGAGGCGCGGACATCCAGAACATCCTCGACTTCGAGAAGGACTACCCCGACGCCAAGGTCGTGAAGCTCGAGGAGAACTACCGCTCCACGGGCCACATCCTGAACGCCGCGAACGCCGTGGTGGCCAATAACAGCCGCCGCAAGGCCAAGCGCCTGTACACCAGCCGCGGAGACGGCGAGCTCGTCCAGGCCTACCAGGCAAGCGACGAGCGAGACGAGGGCCGCTGGATCGGTGCCCAGATCGAGAAGATCCACGAGACGGGCACGAGCTATGACGACATGGCCGTCTTCTACCGCACGAACGCGCAGAGCCGCATCCTCGAGGACATGCTGCTGCGCGCCGGCGTCCCCTACAAGATTGTGGGCGGCACGCGCTTCTTCGACCGCGCGGAGATTCGCGATGTCATGGCCTACCTCAAGCTCGTCGTGAACCCGTCGGATGACGTGAGCGCCCTGCGCGTCGTGAACACGCCCCGCCGCGGCATTGGCTCCACGAGCGTGGCGAAGATCCAGAGCTACGCGCTCACACACGGCATGCCGTTTCTGGCCGCGTGCCAGGCATGCGTGGCCGAGGAGGGCTTGCTCACGGCTAAGGTGAGAAACGCTCTGGGCCAGTTCACGAGCGTCATCGAGCGTGCCCGCGCAAAGAGCGGCGAGCTTGCGCGCGTCGTCGAGTCCATCGTGGACGATGCCGGCCTCATCGCTGCCCTCGAGGCCGAGCACACCGTCGAGGCGGACGGTCGCATCGAGAACATCCGAGAGTTCCTCGGCGTGGCCCAGGAGTTCGACGAGACGCACGACGACGTGGCCGAGACGCTCGAGAGCCTGGCGCAGCTGCGCGAGGCCGGCGCCCTGGACGCCGCGCCGGGCGAGGTGGGCCTGCCGGTCGGGCCCGCGCAGCCCGTTGACGAGGGCGTCACCGTGGCTGCCGAGAAGCTCCCCGCGTTCATGGAATGGCTCGCCCTGCGCAGCGACCTGGACGCGCTCGCGGGCTCCACGAGTGCCGTGACGATGATGACGGTGCACTCGGCGAAGGGTCTGGAGTTCCCCGTCGTGTTCGTTGCCGGCATGGAGGAGGGGATCTTCCCCCATCAGGGTCATGAGGACGACCCGGCCGGTGTGGAGGAGGAGCGCCGCCTGGCCTACGTCGCCATCACGCGAGCCGAGCGCCAGCTGTTCCTCACCTACGCCGCGACGCGCCGCACGTACGGCACCACGACGGCAAACCCGCCGAGCCGCTTCCTTCGCGAGATTCCCGACGAGGACATCCAGCTCGTGGGTGTGGGCTCGGAGGGCTTCTCGGGCGTTGGCTGGGAGAAGCGCGGAGACCGCAGGGGCACGTATGGCAGCGGCACGCAGGCATACGGCGGCGCCGTCTTTGGCTCGGCCACGCGCTCTGCCGGCGGCAACGCCCAGGAGCGCTTTGGCGGCGTGACGTTTCGCGCGGGTGCGTCTGGGTCGGGCCGCGGCTCGGGCGTGCCGTCTGGCCAGGGCCTGCCCCTGTCTGCGCTCACCGGCCGCAGCGTCTCGGGGCCACGCACGTTTGGCTCCACCCCCGCCGCGGGCGAGGGCCGCGTGATTGGCTCGGGCCGTGTGCGCATGCGCGAGGCGGACCCGTTTGCGAGCAACCCCACGGGTGGCATCCGCCGCGACGCCGCGAAGGCGCAGGAGGGCTTTGCGAAGGGCGACCACGTCTCGCACAAGACGTTTGGACCGGGCGTGGTGCTGTCTGCCACGGGCGACGTCATTGAGGTCAAGTTCACGCGCACGGGCAAGGTCAAGAAGCTCATGAAGGGCTTCGCCCCCATCGTGAAGGTCGAGGGGTAGAGGCGCGGGGCGCCCACCTTGTGCTTGCGCTAGCATGGTGTTTATCGGAACTTGTCGCTTAGGAGGAGCTCATGGGTTTTCTCGACAGTCTTCAGTCATCGGTCAACCGTGGCGTTGCCGCCACGAACCGCGCAACCTCGACGATGAAGCTCAAGGCCCAGATGAGTGAGGCGCTCAAGCGCCGCCAGGCGCTCGCCGCCCAGCTTGGCGCCAGCCTGTATGAGGTCACGAAGGACGACGCCACCCTGCGCGCCGGTCGCGAGGCCCTCTATGACGGCATCGCCGCGTGTGACGCGGAGCGCGCCGGCTACCAGGCAGAGATCGAGCGCATCGAGGCCGAGTCTGCCGCCGCGACGGCCGCCAACTCCTACTACGTTTGTCCCTTCTGTGGCTCCCACGTCATGACGACCGACCTGTTCTGCAGCGGCTGTGGCAAGTCGATGGCAGACATCACGGCCGCCCTCTCGGCCCAGCAGCAGGCTGCTGCCGCTCCTGCCCCCGTTGCCGGCGGGGCCACGTGCCCGCAGTGCGGCGCTCCCGTCAACGCGGGCGACGCCTTCTGCATGAGTTGCGGGTATAACCTCGCTGCGGCTGCGGCCCCCGAGCCCGTCGTGGCGCCCGCGCCCGCGGTTGCTCCCGAGCCCGTCGTGGCGCCCGCGCCCGTGGCCGAGGAGATCGTCGAGCCGGTCGTTGCTCCCGCTTTTGAGCCCGAGCCCGAGCCTGCCGCGGCCCCTGAGCCCGTCGTGGCCCCTGAGCCTGTCGCGGAGCCGGAGCCTGCCCCCGAGCCCGTGCCGGTTGCCGAGCCCGTGCCGATGCCCGAGCCCGTTGCCGCGCCGGCTTCCGAGCCCGCCGCGAACGTGTGCCCCAACTGCGGCACGCCCTACGAGCCTGGTGACGCCTTCTGCATGGGCTGCGGCACCCGCCTCTCGTAGCTCTTCTCGCATGGCGCAAAAAGAGGGCCGCCCGTCTGTCGCGTGACAGGCGGGCGGCCTTTTCGTGCCAATGCGATTGGTTGGCTACTTGCCGTCGGTGAACGTGAGGTCAAACGTGTCGCCGTCGAATGCGACGTCATACGAGCCGTTGGAGCCGTCTGCGGTGAGCGGCTTCTTCCAGCCGGAGCTGGCCGGGTCGTAGGAGGGGGAGGTGGGGTCGGCCACGTCGACGTCGCTGTGGCTCTTGCCCCACTCGCTGCCAAACTCGTAGTAGCCCGTGCCGTCCTCGTCGAGCTCAAGCGTGGTGCTGCGAACGTAGAGCGGGCAGTCATCGTCTGCGGTGTCGGTTGCGGTGACGAGCATGGTCCAGCGGCCGTAGGGCTTGGCGGCGCTTGCCTGCTTGGGCACCATGACGGTCAGCGTCTTGTCGGTGACGCTGCTGGCAGAGAAGCTGCTGCCGCCCCAGCTGCCCCAGCTCACGTCGCCCACCTCGTAGACGGTCTGGTCGTCCTGCTCGGTCGTGCTCTTGATGGTGCCGGTGACAACGTCGTCCTGGTCATAGATCGTCATGGTCTTGCCGTTGGTCTTGATGCCGAACTCGTGGTTGTAGGAGGCCGAGACGCCGTCGAGCGTCATGGAGCCGGTCCACGGGCCGCGGTTGAGCATGGGCATCACGACGAACGCCACCACGGCGAGGATGGCGAAGACGGCCACGATGGCGCCGATGATGATGGGCGCCTTGCTCTTCTTTGCGGGGGCCGGCTGCTGGTAGGACGACTGCGGCATGCCCTGCGGAGCGGCGGGTGCGCCGGCGGGCGGCACGGGGGCGTCCTGAGGAACGGTGGCCTGAGGGGGCACGGGTGCTCCC
>ERZ1034984.17-NODE-17-length-180421-cov-19.307852_pt1 | contig 180421 bp, 161 predicted proteins | sample MGYA00520589_ERZ1034984 | MGnify/ENA primary metagenome ERZ1034984 (study PRJEB33766, sample SAMN09781790) | gut metagenome | biome: gut microbiome | host: Homo sapiens | place: Madagascar | study: EMG produced TPA metagenomics assembly of the PRJNA485056 data... | reverse complement strand
CACCGTTCTGACCCCCTCTGTCCTGTCCCGGGGCCCCGGGACAGGACAGAGGGGGGCAAATTTCGTTCGTTTTGGGGGTCACCAGAACTTTCGTTTGGCATCCGCGCTTATGCTGGTATGCGCGAGACTGAGGTACATCGCGGGCCACAAATGGGGGACTGAACGCTATCTTAATATGCGGCCGCTGTACCAGCCTGCCTTTTAATAGTTCCGCTCTCGCGGGGCATTTGGAGGCGCGGGCTCCGGCGCGCCGAAAATGGTCCGTGGGAGCGGAATCCTCATGAGACGAAGTCTCATGAGTGGACAGAATTCTTTTAGTTACCAGAAACCAAAGTAAACATCCGGACCGTGGGTGCGCGAAAGCCTCCCATGATGGCCAGATTTCAGGCAGAGGAGAACTTGACCGGGCGAGCCCCCAAAAAAATGTGCAAAAAATTCTGGACGTTATCTGGGGAAAGACGGTATCCTCGTCGCGGGTTAACGGTACCGCTCATCCGGAAGGACGGTCTTTTTACTGCGGAATATTCAGACTCTATACTGTACCACTACCCGATAGCCTATTCTCCAATCATTCTTTTATATCTTTCTCAAGTGTCAACTGTAAACCACTTATTGTCACTATTTCTCTGTTCGGATCTCCCCTGCCATAAATTTTATATCCAGGAGGTTCTTTAATTTTTTGGAAAACAAGCAAACCGCTATCTGGAGGACAGTGGGTATATAGATAGTCAACTACTTTTTGAGCAACATTATCTTTTACACCGGAAACAAAAATATTTGCTCTAGGTTCTACAAACCACAACTTCAAGCGTCCTCTAACTGCAGGAGGAATATTATTTGCAATAACGACGAGCACTTCTTTCACCTAGAAGTTCTTCAATATCCAATGTAACCTGTTTCATAATATCTTTTTCTATAACTCGTTTTCTAAAAGCCTCTGAAACCGTATATCTATTATATTTTCCAGCCATCTTTTTTGTAAGATAAAAAGCCAAATCTACGCATAGCTCACTTTTATATAAATCTGCTAAATCATACACAAACGGTAAAGGACTCCCAGAGTGAATAAATCCAAGGTGAGGCGAATACCCCATACTGTGTATAATTGAAGTTAATATGGCATATAATGCAGCGTTACAAGATGTTAATATTCTATTAACAGTATCGCTTAATTCAAATTTTCCCGGAACATACGATCTTCCTTTCCATCCAACCCCATATTCCTCTGCTTTCTGGAGGTAAAAATCTCGAACTCTAATTCCCTCCATACCCATAAGTGTATGAAGATCTTTATCATCCAGATTTTCTCCAGGAAATCGACGAAGAAACATTTTTTTGGCTACTGCCAAAGAGTATTCTGGCACTACTGACAACATTGCCTGCCTCTGCAGATTTCTCGTATCAGCAGTGGGTGAAAAACCTGCTGCATAAAACAAAAGAGAATCCTCGCCTGTCCAGCACAGCATGCAGTTAGCCGCACTGGCTGTTTTGACAGCCTCATGGGTAACTGTTGTCCCCGGTCCGAGAAGGAGGCAGGCAATAGTAGCGACAGGAATTCGAACACAATTTTTTGAGCAATCAATCCATCTAACACTACTATCGTCTACTTCAAGCCTGCCTCTTTCAAGATACAAAAAAGGATATTTATCCGCAATTCTAGGCAATGTTTCTCTAGTAATTCGAATAAACAGGCGTTTAACACCTTCTTCAATCCCAGATTCTATATTTTTATTGCTTAACATGATTAAATAGTTTATTATTGCTCAATAAAAATAGAAATCTGTCGATCTGCATATTCTTTATATAAACCGAATTGAATAGGAACATCTCTTATTGTCCACACATCATCGCTTCCCTCCTTAATTCCATCATAAACTGTTAAAATACAGACTCGCTGTTCCTTTTCTGCTAAATCATCGGCATAATTTTTTGCTTTTTCCTCAGTTTCAAAAACACCACATTCCACTGGAGCAGTAGGTACACAATTACGTCTGCCAAGACATATAGGCCACACAGGTTTTTTAAGAGCATTATCCATATCCAATGCTTCGTTTTCTGGCATTTCATAAACGCATGCAAAAGCCATATCTTGTAAATAATATTTATATGTGATCTTAGCTCCTGAGCCCACTGGCTTTTTCCCATCGGCTGTTTTTGGTACAAGAAGGTTCTCCCAAGGATTAGAGAGATCGTACCCACTTCCAACCATTTGAAAATCTCTCAGAATAGGATTTCGTAAAGGTTGTCCGCAGTGAGCTCGTGCGTAAGATCGCACCATCATTGAATAGCCCGACATATGTTCTAGCCATTCTTTTTGTTTCCCTCCCCTCCCCGAAGCACAGCACAACAGTCCGAGGATACCCGATTTGGTAGGGAATGGCAAAGTTGTTCTATTATAGTATTTTGAGTCCGCTCCCCACGACTGGAGCGGACCTTCAAGCCACAAAAGTAAATAACTCATTACAGTTGCTCCGCTGTTGGAACAGCATCGACAATCTTCTTACAGAGTTCATCTATACTCATTGAATTTTCGTCGCCAAACGTCACATCAGCAATTTTTCCATAAAGAGAGCCACTTAATTTTTCATTACGGTCTAATGCCTTATTAAGAGCCTCTATGCTAGGTGCAAGCCAACCTTTCCCGCAAGAACGTACAGGAGCATCAAACGAAAGCTGCATCCTCTGTCCGCGACGTACGAGGATACGAGCATAATCCCACAAGCAAGAACCAGACTGTGTATTTTGTCTTGCAGACGGCACAGCGATATAAAGAGCCTTTACGAAGACATCAATAGCCTTTTTAATATCTTCCTCGCAGCCACCAAGGTTCTCCCACAGTTGCCCAAGATCAAGACTGATATAACGATAGTATGTTCCAGAATTATATTCCAGCGAACCCATATGGGCTGCACCGGGATCCTGCTGGAGATCATCGAGCGCTGTAAAAAACTCCACTTCATTAGCTACTTTATGTGTGGTGATCGCATGGGAAAAAGCTGCTGCTGCCTGAATATTAACACTAGGTTCCTGGGCTACCATTCTACCGAAAAGAGCAATATCAAGGCCATCAGCCGCCTTGTTGTTGGAATTCAAACAGGCTTTTAACTTAGACATTTCAGGCTTGGAGAGCTTTCCTACTGCATCAGATCCCTCATCATCCTTCTTATTCTTCTTTACTTCCACGGGGAAAATAAAGTTTTTCTCCTTCGCATATGATGCTAAACGTTCAATCTCACTTGTAGAAACAAACAGAAGAGTATCTTTAGCCAAACTACTGGCAATAATTTCGCCGCACTGGTTTGCTTTTTCAGATTCAGCGCCCAATCTTTCACAGGCTTGGGAGATCAGCACGCCAAGTTGTTTAGTTCTTATTCCAAGGTTAACCCCTAAATCATGAAGAGACAGACGAACCTGGCGCTTCCAGCATTGAGAACTAACACGGGCTCTTGGCACTCCACCGACTATAGCACTTTTAGGTGCTCCCACATCATCGCGATTCAAACAAGTAACAGGGAAAGACTGAAGAATGTGAAATTCAATAAAAATCGATGTACAAGGATTAGAATTCTTCATAACTATCTCCTTTAATAAGCAGGTACTATTTGAAGCAGACCACAGCCAAACGCCTTTCCTCGTCCAATCCCATTATATACAGAATTAACGAAAATATCATGCTTTTCTACTTCTAATAGGCCTGTTACTTTTGCCTTTTGTAAAGTTACAAGGCATTTTGATTTTTGAAATCGATCAACTTCAATTTTCGCCACCATAAACGAAGATTCAGGCACGGAAAACCCCCATGAAGGACTTTTCTTCAGGAACCACTCAGCAATGGACTGCCTGCCTTTAATCGGAATTATCTTGCCAGTCTTTGAATCCCTTTTCACTGCATTAATGACAATTTCGAAAGAATAAGCACTATACCCAAGGTATGGATCCGGAAGATTCCGAACAGCAATACCACCAACTGAAGGTTCTTTGGGCTTTCTGTCCGAAAGAATCAAGATAGTCCTTCTCCCTCCTCTCATACCCTTATCAGCGTACACTACTCCGCTCGGTTTCTTTCTATCTCCAAGGCGGGCATCTTCGAATAAAGTAAAGACCGCTTTATGCACAGAGTAGCTATCATAAAGCTTCAACTTACGAGACTCGGAGATAGTCAACTGATATTGACTCAAAAAATGCATTTTATTTATCCTCTTCCGTCGCAGATTCATCCGTTGAGCGACGGAAAAACTCTCTTGTCCAACGAAGTTTTATGTTCTGGCGAGCGTTATCATACTGAAAACGACAAATATCTTCCAAAAGTTTCGAGTAGCACAATGAAATATTTCTAGAAGCAATAAGAGAAAGCACAGGGCGTAAGCTGCGACAAAGTTCCTGTATACTGTTACAGGAGAGTAATCTGCGAAGACGCGGGCTATCAATATCAGAGTTTTTTTCACCTGACTCCGAAGCTTTCAGACTTTCGCAAATACGGAGAGCCTCACCAAGTCCTAAAGATCTCCGTCACTTTCGACCTGCGCACGGCAGAGCGCTGCACCAACAACTGAATAGGGCAGGCGTTCCGATTCTTTTTCTATATCAATGTCGAAACCACAAAGAATACCCAGAGCATAATACTCCTGATCAGGATTATCTGCCCTTCTCATCTTTGCTGAAAAGCCATTGTCCTTTTGGCTGTTATCAAGGATCCAGTCAATAAAAAATTTTTGCTTGTTCTTTTCTGGCATTTCTATTTTCCTCTAAACTGCGGCCGATTTCTCAAAACCAAGATGCGGGAAATGTCGTACAAAAATTTCAAGCTGCCTAGCTGTATCATCAGGACAAGCGTTTACATAACAATTTTTGGCGCGAATGCGAAGGCTATTAAGCACTTTTTTATAATCCTCATCTCCTTTTTGATTATGTCCATTCTGGGCATTTGCTTTACTAGCACAAGCAGACAAAAGTTTCTGAGAAAAACCTTCGGCTTCCAGCCAAAAATCCTGCACGGCATGCTGCGCAAATTCTCCAGCCTTATCCAGCTTGGCCTCGTCGTAATACCCCCTCACAGCCGCGTAGACAGTTTGAGCTATTTTTTCTAATTCTTTCATAGCTGACTTTACAAAATCCAGCCACAGCCGTTTAGAGCCATCTTTAAACCACGAACTCTCAAAGGAAATTTCTGACTCTACTACATCATCATCTCCTGTAAGATATTGCTCTCCAGCTTTATTGCTTAAGCGAATCCCACCAGACCATATCCCAAAGGTATCAACTGAACTACTTTCGATTCTGGGGAGGCACCATTTAAGTTGCTGACAGACATACGTTCCTTCATTATCCAAGAATCCTAACATCGCAGTCAAAGAACGCCAGGGTCTTTTTGCTGGATCAGCCCAAATCACTTTAGCTTTTGCCTTACTGAAGTCTGCTGTCACGCTCGGATCAACAACCCCTCCATGGAGGTAATCATCATGCTGAATACCTTCTACGAAATGAACTCCGCCATTGTCCAGCAATACGAATCTCGCCATGGGGACAAGGCGCCCCATCAAACTATGCTTTAGAGACTGGGCGATCTCATCATCTTCACCGGCAGGCATTTTTTCCCACGGAGGAGTGCCTATGCCATTAATAAAAGTTCTATCATGAGAAATATCTTGCGAAGTCAAGAGATTAAACCAAATTGTGTCAAGAATATTTTCTCCTGTAAAAAACGAATGCAAAAGCCCAAGAGAACAAAGAGCTGGACCGGATTTTGCACTTTTACTTTTCACATATCCAGGAGAAAGAACGACAGACGCATCAACTTTTTTTCCGCTAAAACAGCTCGACATCTGAACCAGAAGAGCTAAAGCTTTTTTGGCATCATCCAGATCCGTTATGGCTGGAGCTACCTGAGAATGGAAAAGTAACGATGTATTGCCGCTTGCTATTTCTGGAAATAAGATAGAATAAGGTTTAATTTCAGCTTTTTTTACCTGTGTAAACTGAAGAAAAGGATGCTCGCCATAAAGAGAAAAATAAGGTTTTTGTTGCTCAAGATAAGAAAGACATTTTTCTTTTAAACCGGAAATTCCAAGTTCTAACCAATCTTTGTTATCACGAGGTGTATATGAGGCTTGCGCAATTGCCAGAAGCAACTTCATTACCGCAATTTTCTCCAGCACACTTCCACCTAAAGCTGGTAGATCCGGATTGCTAAAAATATCTCGAAGGCTGACGAGCCCAATCTGCGCAACAGGGATCCATTGTTCTTCTATTAAATTGAAATCACTTTTATTCATCAGCTCATCCTCTGATTTTATTTTACAATCAGCATTTTCTATACCCTTCTTCACTATCATAAAAAATATTTTTTTTCATTTGTACTCCATCTAGTCTGAAAAGAGAACCATCCTCTCCAAGAACTGCCACTCTGAGTCCTTTAGTATAAATCCAGGGTGTTAATCTATCAATCCAAGACTGATCTATTTCGTCTGGAGCCAAGAACTCAGACACATTAACAATATTAGCAACCAGATGGCTGGCAACCAGAGACCGCCTATGCCACCGAGCTTGTGAGGAATCTTCAGCATATTTTAATTGTATTTCTGTTCCATCAGCAAGTACAATATGTTCCGGATCATTAAAGCTTTTAATAAGAAGGACAGGACATTTTTTCTGTGTATTGATACGCGTCGGAGGATCATTATCATCAGCGACGCAAAAGCAGTCAGAGCTATTCCTCAACGCTGATGAACGCAACTGATCTATTTTTTTATTCATAGAATAAAATAAATAACGAATTTTTTCGTCACTTTCATCTCTTTGGCAATAAGTATTTTCTATGATATCTCTAATTTGATTTGGTAAACAAATATTATTCACTTTTTCCCAAACGGCAAGAGTTCTATAAAGAATATATGGTTCATAGACTTTTCCGGAAAGTCCAAATGCATTTTCAGGATCTGCAACGACGGACTGCATATCTGGATGAAGGAGCCATGCCTCTCTTTTTGCTTCTGCGGGACGTGGGGTACTATCATGTCTCCAGAGACGACCTATGCGCTGAAGAAGCATGTCAGAAGGACAGAAACGGCTTATCAAAAAATCAGCATCAATATCAAGAGACTGCTCCACGACCTGGGTACCAACGAGAATAGCGCCTTGGCGTCCCCTTGTTTCTACATGATGAGAATATCTAGCCGTCCATATCGACTCATTTTTCTGTCTGTCTGCCTGCGTAAAACAGGAATGTAAAAGTCCTACCTGAATATTATCCATCGCAGAAGCCCTAGCTGACAGTAGTTCATAAACATTTTGTGACTGGGCAACTGTATTTTCAACCCAAAGAACCTTTTCTCCTCTTTCAGAACGTAAAAGAGCTTCTTCAACTGCTTCCTGTCCTGTGGGATGCTTAATTTCAACAGAATATTGTTTTCCTGCGCCGCAGGAAAAAAACTCTTTTTTACCAGAAATGGGAGAAGCGCTTATAAGGGGATAAGAAGTCTCATTATCTTCAGAATTAAGAATTTTTTCCCTTCTTTTCCCTGTCAGTGTGGCACTTAAAATAATTACTGTGCATTTACAATTGATAAGTTGTTTTACCCGTTCATCAAGCAATGTCCCTGTATAAGCATCATAGCTATGAACCTCATCCAATATGACAGTTTTTCCAGCTAATCCAAAGGTTCGCAAGGCTCCGAAGCGTACATGCATAACGGACATCAGAGCCTGATCTACTGTACCAACAGCATATGGCGCTAATATTCCCTTCTTACCCTGATTAAACCACGATCCCTCTGGCCCACCTTCGCGGCCGAACTCAGGGTTTTCATATCGCCGCAGCCAAGAAGTGGAATGCAAAAGAGAAACCGCCGGCTCACTATCATCTCTGGATATTTGAGATAAAAAATAATTTACACGTTCATATATTTTATTAGCTGTCAATCTCGTTGGAAGGGCAAAATACAAGCCGTAACTTTTATGCTCTACAATCATGTTGTAGGCCGCATATAAAGCAGCTTCTGTTTTGCCCACACCCATCGGAGCTTCGAGAATGTACACCCCGGGCCCTTTTACCGCATTATACAAAGCCTTCTGAGCAGGCCGGGGATCAAAGCCAAAAATTTCCTTAAAACTCAATCCAGACTTTACTTCTGGCCAGAAGAACCCGGCGTTCTTCACAGCTTCTCGGACGAGAGGATGCCAGTCATTGGCTGGGTCGTCAAACAAAGGACCAGAGGCTATCCAATCTGCAACAACTGTAAGCCCTTCCACTATCCTTTCCTGATAAGCTGATGCAAAATCCGGCCAACTTTTCCCATCCATAAGCAGATGAACAAGTTTTTCTCTCTCCACCTGCCAAGATTTTCCCCCAAATTCGGAAGCCGGCCTTAAACCACTAAATCGGCCATGATGACTCCCCGTAATCTGTACGAGGCTTTCCGGAGCTCCCATTTCCTTTAAAGCAGAACCGCTCACGGTAGCATGCCCATTCCACGAAGTTTCCACTTTTGGGTCGATGCCGGCTAATTCAGGTTTTTCTTTTCTTACATTGTCTCTGCCAATAATAGCAATCCACAATTTTGCCTGAAATGTTGGACAAATTTTGCCAATATCGTGTAATAAAGCTGGAATAAAAGATTCAGTTGGCAAAAGATTAAGAACTAAATTATTAAATATCGAAACTAAAATTTCTGCGATACTGCCAGCAATCATACAGTGTTCTTGAACTGTACGTCCACATAAAATAGATCCATCATTCCATGTTTTGGCTAAACACTTTTCAAACGGTAATGCGGGCCTTTCACTATCTGTAATAAGCGTTTTGGGACATTTCATAAAATTTATAACCTTTAAAATATAAATTATTTATCATAAAAATAAATAATTATAACTATTTGCATTTTAAAATTTAATATAACTCAGATGGTGAATGCGTAAAAAAATTTTTAATGTTGTATTTTTACCTCCATAATTTTTTCTTATCAACCCCTCCAGCAAAAAATCTTCTTTTTTCTCTTGACGCGTTACCCGCTCGTTGATAATTAGAAATTGAAATTCAATTTCATTTTTGGAGGACAAAAAAAAATGGCCAAGATTCTCGAGGTATACGGTTCTACCACTGGCAATACTGAATCCATTGCTCACGCCATCGAAGCCAAACTCCAGGCGGCCGGCAACAATGTCACTGTCGTGAACGCCGCCGATGCCCAGGCAGACGGGCTCGCCGACGGATATGACGCGGTCCTTTTCGGTGCCTCCTGCTGGGGGGACGAGGATATTGAGATGCAGGAAGACTTCGCTGCTCTTTTTGAAAACGCCGATGAAATGAATCTCAAAGGCAAAAAAATCGCAGCCTTCGCCTCCGGTGACCGCAGCTACCCCCACTTCTGCGGAGCAGTCGACGTCATTGAAGAGACCGGCAAAAAACTGGGCGCGGAGATCATCACGGATGGTCTGCGCATTGAAGGCGATGGCTCGGACTGCGAGGACGACATCGCTTCCTGGGCTGACGATATCGCCAAGGCTGTATAATCCCACTACGCGCGCCATCCTCAGGAGGTCGTCATGCCACAAAATCGCAAAGGAGATATCAGCCTCCACTTCAGTAATAACAATCTTCATATACGGTGCGACTCGTTTGAACCTTCGCAGGCCCACTCGATACTTGCGCTGGTCGGATCATACCGGGACGTCTGCCCGCACATTTTCGTCGATGTCCAGGGTGTCAAAGAGATGGATGCTGCCGTCGCGGCTCACTTCAAATCATCACAGATGAAGACCCAGCTCCGTCCCAGACAGCTCATATTCATGGGCAAACGCGGATTTGAGCTGGCAGTGGACGGCAACCTGGTCCTTATCCCCAAAAAGCCGGATCATGCCAAAAAGCACCACTGCTGCGGCAAATGCGCACACTGCCGCTGCGGCAGGCACACAGACCCCTAAACTTCTCCTTAACTGCCCCAAGGCAACGCTGAGAAGGCCCCGGTAACGGGGCCTTCTCAGTCTGTGGCGCAGTGTAAAAAAATGTAAATTCAGTCCGTTTCCTTGACGGAGATCATCCGACAGACTACAAAATGAGCATGTATACGCATCTGGCCGGACTCCTGTTTACTGCATCCGTAGAACACGCACACTTCTCCGTGTGTTCTCTCAGCGTGCCCGGTCTCAGCTTCACCTGACCGCCCGGCAGGTGGGGCTGGATGTCTCACGTCATCTGTCGTCTGCAGCCGCAGATCTGACCGTGATGACAGGAGATCCTCCACCTGCAGTCAGGAACAACATTCCAATCAGGAGGATCTCTATGAAAAAGCTTCTCGCCGTAATCTCCGGGCTGGCCCTGCTGGCCAGCACCTGCCCTGCCTTGTCTGCTCCCGTTGACGCATTCAAAGACCTTAAAGGCTCCCTCGACATCGCCGGCGGCACAGCCCACATCCCGGTCATGAAGGCCGCTGCCAAGGCCATCATGGAAGCCAACCCGAATATTCACATTACTGTGGCCGGCGGCGGCTCGGGCGTTGGAGTTCAGAAAGTGGGCGAAGGGCTCGTGCAGATCGGGAATACCGGCCGTGCGCTCAAGGACACGGAGATAGCCAAATACGGTCTCAAGTCCTTCCCCTTCGCCATTGACGGTGTCGCTGTTGCCGTCAATCCGGAAAACGCCGTCAAATCTCTCAGCAAGGCCCAGCTGAAAGACATCTTCGCCGGCAAAATCACCAACTGGAAGGAAGTTGGCGGAAAGGACGCTGCCATTGCCGTGTATGTCCGTGAAGACGGCAGCGGAACCAGAGAGACCTTTGACGGCCGCGCCATCGACAAGACCCCTTACCTTCCCGGCGCCAACACCGTCTCATCCAACGGCGCCATGAAGACAGCCATCGCCCAGAATCCCGACGCCATCGGCTACGTAGGCATCGGACACCTCGACAAGACGGTGCAGGGCGTCACCATCGACGGCATGGTTCCGACCCAGGAAAACGCCGCTTCAGGCACGTATAAAATCACGCGCCTGCTGTACATGAACACCAAGGGCGAGCCCACAGGCCTGACCAAGGCCTTCATCGATTATATCTTCAGCCCCGACGGCACCGGTTTCGTAAAGAAGGCCGGCTATATCCCATACTCCCAGAAGTAACTTCCCGGCACCGGCGACGAGCCGGTGCCGTTTTTTCTCAACTGTGAAAATTTTTTGCAAAACAAAATGCAACTCCGGCACTGACCCCGGAGACAGGGCCGGATTCTGGCTGTCGTACGCTGCCTTCATGGTTATCGCCGGGACCGTGCTCCTCTTCTGCATGATTCTGGCGGCAGCTCTCCCGGCTTTTTTCGAGCCCGGTCCGGGGTCTCCCTTCGGCTGGGTCTGGCAGCCCTATCAGGGATCCTTCGGTATTCTGCCCATGTGCCTTGGATCACTGGCGCTTGCCTCCTTCGCGCTCATCCTCGGCTGGCCGCTGTCCCTTTTTGTATGCGGCTTCCTGCTCACGGAAGAGTCTCCTCTCCTGGCTCCTTTCCGCAGGGCAGCTTCCGTGCTGGTCCGTTGGATGACAACGATTCCGACAGTGGTCTACGGCTTTGCCGCCGTTTTTCTTCTCACGCCCCTGATCCGGCGTGCTTTCGGCGGCAGCGGCATGTGTCTCCTCGCGGCCGGACTCATCCTCACCCTGGAAATCCTGCCGACCATGGTGCTCGTTATGCTGGCCGGTCTCGGGCCCCGTCTCAGCCGGCTCTGTCCCTGGGGGCAGGCTTTGGGTTTTTCAAGACTGGGGCTGTTCCGCCTTTTCGTACTTCCGCGCTCACGCCGCACGCTCGCCGCAGCGGCGGTTCTGGGTTTCGGCAGGGCCGCAGGTGACACGCTCATCCCGCTCATGCTCGCCGGCAACGCTGTTCAGGTTCCCCAGGGGCTCCTCTCCAGCATCCGCACGCTGACAGCCCATATGGCGCTCGTGACCTCCAACGAAGTGGGGGGAGCCGCCTACGGTTCCCTCTTCTGCGCGGGGCTTATCCTTCTCGTCGTCAACGCGGGAGCCAGCATCACCCTGCACGCTCTCGAAAAGGAAGGGGGAAAGGAGGAGTGAGAGGGTATCAGTCTTCCGAAACCGTCCTGCGCTGGATCCTGCGCGGAGCCGTTTTTCTTGTCTTCTGCGCCGTGTCCGCCCTGATTCTTTTTCTCTGCGCGAAGGGGGCCGGCACACTTGGTCCCGGGCTCTTTTTCGGCGATGTGCCCGCGCTCTCCGCTATCTTCGGGCAGCGCGCGGTGTGGGACGGCATCTGGCCGGCGTGCGCGGGAACAGCATGCCTCGTCCTTCTCACCATGCTCATCGCCACACTACCGGGCGTGGGCTGCGGCATTTATCTGGCGGCGTTCTGCCCTCCCCGCCGCGGGCGGATCTTCCGGACTGTGCTCGATGTCCTTGCCGGCACGCCGTCCATCGTCATGGGGCTCTTCGGCTTTTCGTTCGTTTTATTTCTGAGAAACGTGGCAGGGATAAACGCCAATACGTCGCTCCTGCTCTCGGCGGCGTGTCTTGCCCTTCTTGTCCTTCCGGTGCTGGTAACATCCACCTGTCAGGCGCTGGAGGCTCTTCCGGGGGAGCTTGCTCTGACAGCAGCGGCTCTGGGATTCACGAGAAGGCAGGCCGTCTTCAGAATCCTGCTGCCGGCTTCCTTTTCAGGGATTCAGGGAGGCATCATTCTCTCTCTCGGCAGGGCAGCCGAGGATACGGCCGTAATCATGCTCACCGGCGTGGTGGCCAATGCCGGCATGCCGGCATTATTCGGCAAGTTCGAGGCGCTTCCGTTCTATGTCTACTATATCTCGGCCCAGTACCAGGATCCCGGCGAACTTTCGAGGGGGTTCGGGGCGGCCATTGTCCTGCTCCTGCTCTCCACACTGCTTCTGACCCTGGCCGAAATGCTGGAACGCCGCTTCAGGCGGCGCTGGGGGAAAAACGCATGACATCAGCCTGCCGCATCAGCAATCTCCATGTCGCTTTCGGGAAAACGGAAATCCTGCACGGCGTTTCCCTGGAAGCGCCCGCGCGGGGCGTCACCATGCTCACAGGCAGGTCCGGTTCGGGCAAAACAACGCTCCTGAGGGCGCTGAACCGGCTGAACGAGACATTTCCAGGCTGCAGAACGTCGGGGAGCGTGGAAATCGACCTCGGGAGAGGCATGGAAGACATTTACAGGGGCAAACGCCCGGTCAGTGAACTGAGGCGCCTTGTGGGAATGGTCTTTCAGACTCCGAACGTGCTGCCTGTCAGCGTATACCGCAATATCGCGATACCGCTGGAAGCGGTGCGGGGGATGCCGAAAGGGGAGATCCCCGCAGCCGCGGAAAAAGCGCTCAGGAGCACGGGGCTCTGGGAGGAGGTCAGGGACAGGCTGGACACGGACGCTTCCCATCTTTCGGGGGGCCAGCAGCAGCGCCTCTGTCTGGCCCGGGCTCTTGCCCTGGAGCCGGCAGTCCTTCTTCTGGACGAGCCCACATCGTCTCTGGACGTGGCGGCCGCGGCGGGTATCGAGGAACTCATAGCGGAGCTCGGGAAAAGTTATCCTGTCATCGCCGTTTCCCACAATCCGGAGCAGGCCGTGAGGCTGGCAGACCGTATTTTCATGGTAAAGGACGGCAGAACAGAAAGGAGCTTTGCCCGCGGGGAGGCGGCGCCGGAAGACCTGGCGGCCCTTCTCGAAGGCAAAGCTCCTGAAAACCGGTAAAGGGGACAGAGGGCTGTTCCGACAGCTTTTTTACGGCGCCACGGGAGAAACGTCTGAATCCTTCGGAGCCGTCACCCTGACGCTATGGCTCACGGAAGCTTCGGAGTGCGGCTTCAGGCCGAGGGTCCAGACCAGCTTCTTTTCGTCCTTATCCTCCTGGGGAACGGGCTTGCCCGTGTATTCGACAGACACGTCCTTATCGGCGCTCTGCGGCACAGGCCGTTCGACGCGCACCGTGACGCCGGTTTCCCGGTCATTGCGCACGGTGTAGGTCCAGGCCCATTCCCAGACCTTCTTCTGGGCGATAAGGCCCTCGCTGCCGCTTTTGCGGGGTTCTGTGACGGCAGTGAGCCTCACGCGCGGGTCGGGACCGAAGGAAAACCGCACGCGGCCCAGGCGGGGATTGAAATCCCCCCTGCCGACGGAGACGCCGTCAACACTCATGTCCATTTCGCCGCGGGGCCAGATCTCGCCGGGGGCGAGGACATGCTCGGCGCAGAGAAAGACGCGGGCGTCGGCATTAAGCGGGCGGGCCACCCAGGTCAGATCCTCCTGCCATCCTGCCTCAGCCAGGAGGATGCGGCTTTCCCCTTCCTGGAGCCCCTTCATGGTAGGTTTCCAGGTGACGTAACTGCCCTGGGAATCCTGACGCACGGGAGGGGCGGCTTTCGCTTCAGCCTCTTCGGGGGCCGAGCCGACGCTGTCTTCCCTGGCCATGAGATTCATGGAGGCGCGCATCGGAGCGCCACCGTAGCCGGAATCGCCGATAATCCACGTCCTGAGCGGGGGAAGATCCGCCGCCTCAGCTGATTTTGACACGAGGGTGACGTCGCAGTCTGTCCAGTCTATGCCGGAAAACTGACGGACCACAGCCTCAAGGCGCACGGAGAGCGTTCCCTTCCCGTCCTTACCGGGCGCGCAGTCAGCGCTGTAGACAGGGTTCCAGGAGCATCCGGGCAGAAGATAACTGCAGGAGACTGTGACGCGGTCTTCCCTGACGCTGCCGGCGAGAGCCGCAGTCACAAGGAGGCCTGTGTGGGGACCGTCCTGGTACTTTTTCTCCAGGGCCTTTAGATCATTGATCTGGAGTTTCAGCTGTTCGCGATCCTGAAAGAGCTTCTCAGCATTCCCGCCGTCCGGCGTTTTGACAAGCTCCCGCACGCGCGCGTCGAGAAAGGCCAGCCGGCCGTTCAGCTCAGCCAGGCGGGCACGGATATCCCTGCCCTCTGAGGAAACGCTTCCCGTGGGCTCAAAGGGCACGCTGGCACGGGTGACGCGCGCTATCCGGCATCCCTTCACCTCGAGAACAACGCTCCGGGCCCCGTCGGGCAGGAGAACGGAAACGGAAGGCACACCGCCATCCCGGTTCACGGGAAGGACAGCTGTCCCGGTAAGACTGGCCCCGCCGGGACTGATGAGAACCTTTGAGGGCTGAAGGACGGCCCCGCTGCCGGGAACCTCTGCCGCCCGGGGGGCCGGCGCAGACACCGACGCGCAGAAGGACAAAAGGAAAAACGCGGCCACAAGGATTTTCATCATAGCAGTTTCCTCTGAAAAGAAGTATGCACAAATACCTGTACCCGGTACCCGGTGACATAGGACACCCGGCAGAGATCGTACGGGAGGGGAAGGAAAAAGAAAAGATTTTTCCGGAAAGGGCGGAGAGGTATGGTCAAGTCCGGAGATATATATTATTAGGAATCATTCTCACTTGATCATGGCATAAAGGCCATATAGGATGGCCGCGTTCTTTCAGCTTCACAGAGGGTTTCATGGCCAAGCAGAAAAATACGATCATCTATCTTGTCGCGGCCCTGCTTTTTCTGGGCGGCGTGGGCTATCTGGTTTACTCCGGACTTTCCGAAAGCAGCGTGTACTTCCTTAATGTTTCCGAAGCTCAGGCTGCCGATCAGGGCACCCTTAAAAACGTGCGCCTTTTCGGCACGGTGAGCCCGAAGGATCTGAAACGCAGCGACAGCCCGCGCCAGCTGTCCTTCCTCCTTGAGGACAAGGACGACAAATCGAAGACCATGGCTGTCGAATACGGCGGCACGGTGCCCGACACCTTCAAGGAAGGCGTTGAGGTCATCGTGGAAGGAGGCATGAACGGCAGCGTTTTCAAAGCGAAGACGCTCATCACCAAGTGTCCTTCCAAGTATCAGAAACAGAACCGGAGTTGAGATGTACTATTTCGCCTTTGCCCTGCTCCTCGCGGCCCTTCTCGGCTCCCTGGCTTTTGCCGGAGCGGCCCTGATCCATCTCTGGCAGAAGAAGGACGGCATCCCCGCCTTTATTGAAAAGGGACACATCCTCGTCACGGGCTGTTTCCTTATGGCTTCGGCCTTTCTGCTGCACGCTCTCTACTGGAAGGATTACCGTCTGGACTACGTGTCCAGTTATACGGACAACATCCTCGATCTCTTCTACCGCCTCACCGCCTTCTGGGCCGGCCAGCCGGGATCCATGCTCTTCTGGGGCCTGACCGTGGCGGTCATGGGCTCGCTCTTCGCCCTCACGAGGAACTACAAAAGCCTCTCCGGCGAAACGAGGCTGTGGTTCTGGACCTTTTTCTATATTCTCACCGCCTTTTTCGGGCTCATCCTGACGGTGTGGAGCAATCCGTTCGCCATGCAGTATCCCGTGCCCGCCGACGGACGGGGCCTCAACCCGCTCCTGCAGAATCCCGGCATGATCATCCATCCGCCGCTGCTTTTCCTCGGATACGCCGGCTTTGCCATCCCGACCTGCCTGGCCCTCGCGGAGGCGCTGTCCGGAGATCAGGAAAACGGGCGCCCCTGGTACGTTTCCACGCGCACCTTCATGCTGCTGGCCTGGGCCTTCCTTTCCGCGGGCATCCTGCTCGGCGCCTGGTGGGCGTACATGGAACTCGGCTGGGGCGGCTACTGGGCCTGGGATCCCGTTGAAAACTCGTCCCTCATCCCGTGGCTTTTCGCGACGGCCACCTTCCATACCATCGTAGTCGAGAGACGCAGGCAGATTTTACGGAGAACCAATATCTTCCTCATCAGCCTGACGACTCTCTCGAGCTTCTTCGCCACCTATCTCGTCAGAAGCGGCGTCATCGATTCCGTGCACGCCTTCGGGCAGGGTCCTGTGGGGAAGCCGCTTCTCATCTTCATTCTGGCATCCCTTGCCCTCATCACCGCCGTTTCGTGGCAGGCGAAGCCCCACGGCAACCGCTTCTCCGATCCGGCGAGCCGCGAAGGCCTGCTCGTCCTCGCCTCCTGGATACTCATCGCCGTGGGCTTCATCATCGCCACGGCAACCATGTGGCCCGTCATCAGCCGTCTCTGGACGGCGTCCCCGCAGGGTCTCGACGCGTCCTTCTATAACCGCGTCTGCCTCCCCCTGGGAACGGTTCTCATCGCCCTCGCGGCCTTCTGCCCGCTTCTCGGCTGGTCCGGTAAAATCTCCAGGGCGCAGGCGGCCGTGACGCTCGCCGCGGCGCTGATCGCGGCCGGCGTTATCTGGGCCCTCGGCTACAGACAGACGCTTCCCCTCGTGACGTCAGCCTTTGCTGCCGCTGCCGCCGCGGCGCTCATATGGATGGCCGTAAGCCGCCTTGCCGGCAGGGGGGCCGGGTTCAGCCCCGCGGCCATCGGCATCCATATCGGCGTGATCCTCATCACTCTTGGCATCTCCTTCTCGGGTCCCTACAAGATGGAAGAGGAGCTCACCTTCACCGCGAACGGCAGCGCGAAGCTTGGCGCCTACACCATCAGCATGAAGAAGCTCAATCAGGGAGAGGAGCCCGGCTACGAGTACCTGGAGCCCGTCCTCGAGGTACAGAAGAACGGGAAGGTTCTCGGCACCCTCCGTCCGCAGAAAAGAGCGTATGACAAATTCCAGGGAATGCTCTTCACCGAGGTGGACGTTATCCCGGGCCTCGGAGAGGAAGTCTACGCCTCGGTTTCCGGCATGGACAGCCGCGAAAACGTCATCTGCAAGGTAAGCATCGAACCCGGGGTCAACTGGCTGTGGATTGGCGGAGCCGTCATGTCCATTCTGCCGCTTCTGGCCCTGCGCCGCAGGAAACGTATGCCGCATGACCCAGATTGAGCTCAGAAAAGTAGCGAAGACGTTCGGGGCGAAACTCATCCTGAGGGACGCCACCTGCCGTTTTGACGCCGGAACCGTTTCCCTCATCACGGGGGAAAACGGCGCCGGCAAATCAACGCTGCTCCGCATCATCGCCGGCCTGACGGCCCCCTCGGCGGGAAGTGTTCAGATCACGCCCGACGACACACGCATCGGCTATCTCGGGCATTCCACGTTTCTCTATCCGGCCCTGACCGCACTGGAGAACCTGGCCTTCTGGCAGAAAGCCTGCGGGCTCGCCTCAGACAGAAAGACGCTTACGGACATGCTCGGGCACGTGGGGCTTGCCCGTCACGCCCTGACCCGCGCGGGCGTCTTCTCGCGCGGCATGAAGCAGCGCCTCAGCCTTGCCCGCGTCCTTCTGCAGAAGCCGGGCATCCTGCTTCTGGACGAGCCGGGCACAGGCCTTGACGCGGCCTCGCACGGGCTCCTCGATGAGGAAATCCGGAACGCCGCGGCGCGCGGCGCCTGCGTCATCGCGGTGAGCCATGACGTGGAGCACGACAGGACGCTCGCGGACGCCGTATATGTCATACGGGACAGGGTGCTCGAAAAGACGTATTCCCAGGAAGAGGGAGGCGCTTCATGCTGAACCTCACGCTGGCCATGGCCAGGAAGGATCTTTCCGTCACCCTCACCCGCAGCGCGGGCCTCGTGCAGGCCCTGCTTCTGGGACTTCTGCTCATCTTCATGTTCAGCCTGTCCCGGAAAGCCGGGGACACGGTCTCCCCGCAGACGGCAGCCACCATTTTCTGGCTGGCTTCCTCTTTCTGCCAGGTGCTTATTTTCAACACACTCTACTCCTATGAGGAAGGCACGGGCGCGCGCCTCGCCCTTCTGCTCGTGCCCGCTCCCGTCACGGGAGTATGGCTCGGGAAAGGGCTCGCCGGGCTTATTCTGATTCTCATAAGTCAGGCTGTCTTTCTTCCCGCGTCCGTGGTCTTCATGGACCAGAGCATAGCGGGCGGCGTGACGGAGGGCTTCCTCATGCTCTTTCTCGCCGACACAGGCCTCGCGGCGCTGGGATCCCTGCTGGGCGCGCTCTCCCAGGGCCAGGCCGCCAGGGAGTCCCTGCTCAGCCTGCTCATCTTTCCCCTGATTATTCCCCTACTCCTCGCCGCCATCACCGTGTTTTCCGCCTTCTTCGGCGAACCGGCCTCAGGCGCGCTCTCGTCATGGCTCGGCTTCGCCGCGGCCTTTGACGCCGTCTTTCTGGGAGCGGGCCTTCTGCTTTTCCGCTTCATCTACTCAGGAGAGGACTGATGCCTCAGAAGCACTTTCCCTGGAGTCTTGTCTTCTGCACCGCCGGCGCCATAGGGCTCGCCGCGGGACAGTGGTTCATCTTCGCCTACGCGCCCGTGGAGCAGACCATGGGCCCCATCCAGAAGATTTTCTACATTCATCTGCCCCTTTCCTGGTGGGCGCTGGTGAGCTTTTTCGTGGTCTTCATCTGCTCCGCGGGCTATCTCGCGAAGCGCAGGGAGAGCTTTGATCTGGCCGCCCGGGCCGCAGCCGAAATCGGCGTGGTCTTCACCTCGCTCTGCCTCATCACGGGCATCATCTGGGGCCGCCGCTCCTGGGGCGTATGGTGGACCTGGGACCCCCGCCTCTCCACGGCCCTCGTCATGTGGTTCGTGTACGTGGCCTACCTCATCATGGGGTCTCTGGCCGCCTCCCCGCAGAGAAAGGCTCTCGTGCGCTCCGTGCTCGGCATCGTGGCTTTCCTGGACGTGCCGCTCGTCTTCCTCTCGGCCCGCATGTGGCGGTCCGTGCATCCGGCCGTCTTCGCGAGCCGGGAGGGCGGGCTCGAGCCGGAAATGAAGCTCACCGTCTTTGTCTGCGTGGGCGCCATGGGCCTTCTCTGGCTGGGGCTCTTCCTTCTGAGAAAGACCCAGCTCACGCAGGAAAGCCGGATTGACAGACTGCTCTTCAGGGCCGGGGAACAGGAAAATCAGGACACGTTCCGTAAAAAATAAGGTGGACACCATGACTGAACAGTGGATTATGTACGCTGGCATAGCCGTCTGGATCGGCATCGGCCTCTACACCGCCTTTATAGCGGTGAAGCAGGCCGCCCTCACCAGAAGGATTGAAACGCTCGAGCTTCTTGGCGGACGCGGCCGGGACCGCGGATAAACACGGGAACGCACATGACCGATACTCGCAGAAAAGGCTTCATTGTCTGTCTCTTCGCCGGCATCCTCGCCATGCTGGCCGTGACGCTTTACGCCCGTCTCACTGAGCCCTCCCTCGTGCAGCACAGCCACACGCAGGCCGCGCCGGCCCAGGAAAACACCATGCCGCAGAGCGAGATTGGCAGGCTCATGCTGAGCCTGCAGGAGAATCCCAACGATCCCGCGGCCCTCATCGCCCTCGGATCCGAGCTCATCAGGAACGGGGAGCTTCAGTCGGCGCGCACCTTCCTGGAACGCGCCGAGACCGCGGACGTGAACAATCCCGATCCGTCCTATCTTCTCGGCTACATCAGCCACCTCGAGAAAAAAGAGGACGAGGCCATCCGCTATATGGAAAAATCCCTGAGCATAAAGGAGCAGCCGGCCGTCCACTACAGCATCGGCACGATCTACTGCTATTTCCTGAACCAGAAGGACAGGGCCAGGGACCACTGGAACAGGGCCCTTGCCATGCCCGGATGCTCAGACGTGCAGAAAAAGCTCATAGAGGCTGAGCTCAGGAAACTCGGCCAGAACTAGGCCTTACGGAAAAGCGCGTTTTCAGCTCCGTCATTTCCGTGAAAAGCCGCGGAAAACTCCGGGGAAAGCCTGAACCGGGGCGTTCCATTATTTAAGAAAAATCAGACAGTTGGAAGAGGCTGGCCGTCCGCGGGGGGATCCGGGGGCGGCTTGCCTCTTTCCTTTTCTAAGGGTAAGAAATTTCTCTTAAACACACGAACCAGAGAGGTTTTCTTTCCCCATGGCAAAACAGAACCGGCCCGCAGCAGCACCTGTCACCGTCACGGCTCCAGCCCCCCGCCCGTCCAGCCTCATCTTTTTCTCCCGCTTCGGGTTTTTCTTTCTTGCCCTGTGCCTTTTCTCGGCCGGCTTTCTCGCCGGCGTGCTCGTGCACCAGGCCCTGAGTGATCACTCAGGGTCCCAGGCGCAGTCCTTCCAGAGCGCTCCCGCGCCCCGGCAGCAGGCAGCGGAGCCGCAGCAGAACCAGGCCCCTGACAGGGCCACGGCAGCCCGTATAGCCGAACTCGAAAAGGCCGTCATCAGGAATCCCTCAGACAGGGACGCCTTCGTGGAGCTCGGCAACCTGTACTTCGACTCGGATCAGGCGAAGCTTGCCATCCTGGCCTACGAGAACGCCCTGCGTCTCAGGGCGGACGATCCCGGCGTCACGACAGACCTCGGCGTCATGTACCGCCGCGACGGCCAGTACCAGAAGGCGCTCGACTGCTTCAGGAAAACCCTGGAAATCGAGCCGGGGCATCCTGTCGCCCTCTTCAATACTGGCATTGTCTTCTATTACGACCTGCACGACGCGGCGGGCGCGCGCAAAGCCTGGGAAGAACTCGTGAAAACCCACCCGAACGCGAAGGCCCCTGACGGCACCCCTGTCACGGAACTCCTGAAACAGTTGAAATAAACGCGGGAGCCCGGCAGGTGCCGGGAATCCGCGGATTCAGACAAGGCCTGAAGAAATGAACTTTCTCAAACATCCCGGCGTCAGATTCCTTTTCCTTCTTCTTTTCTGCTCTTTTCTGCCTCTCCTGAACGCTCAGGCCGGCCCCTATCTCGGCAATCCGAACCAGCCGCCGCACCTGCCCGGTCAGGCCGCGCCCAGCGTCCTGCAGCATCCCAACGGTGCGGGACACGCTCCCGCGGCGCACAGGGGACAGGCCCCGAAGCAGGCCCCGGCGCAGGCGCCCTCCGCGTCGGGCATGCCGGACAAGAACCATCCCTATCTCGGCGATCCCTCACAGCCTCCGAGGCTTCCCGGCGGCTTTGATCCTTCCATGGCGGGCCAGCCCATCCAGGTCCCCTCAGTCCTGAGGGACGAGAACCTCGTTCTCACTCCCTACCTGAGCGTCCTGACCGATCCCACCTCCTCCATGAACATTGACGAGGTGACGCAGCCCGAAAACGACCAGAAATTCACGAGATTCAGGCCGGAAACCTTTACCGCCGGCGCGGGCGCCTGCTGGCTGCGCTTTTACCTGCAGCCCGTCCCCGAAGGCACGAGGCCTGAAACATTCCTCCTCGACATGGGAGAGTCCCTGCCCGGCGAACCGGTACTCTACTCTCCCGCTCCCGGAGAAAACGGCAAAACAGAATGGAAGGAAAGCCGTCCCGGCCAGAAGGGCGTCATGGTTCTGCCCGCAGCCGGAACAGCCATGACTGCCTGCTACATCAGGCTGGACGGCATGCCCGGAACATGGTTTGCGCCTGTCATCCGCACGCCGCATGACGCGGCCACGGACTGGGGCAGCCTTTACAAGATGGCCGCCATGGTGGCCATGGCCATCATTCTGGCCATCTGCCTCCTGCGCGGTCTCGTTGAGCAGGGCTACTGGCGCACGTTCTCCGTCCTCTACCTCATCTGCGCCCTCGGGCAGGCCGTTCTCGGCGTGCCCTCCGCGACGGGCCCCCTCAGCGTACGGGGCATCTGCGCCGTCATCGCCCCGGGTGTCGCCATGTTTTTCCTGCCGCTCATCGGGCGATCCCTCATGCGCACGCGTGAAAACGCGCCGGTTCTCGATCTCCAGTATCTTTTCCTGAGCCTCCTCGGGCTCATTTACGCGGCCGTCTCCCTCATCCCGTCCCTGCGCTGGCTCTCCCGCTTCACCGAAATCTGGCCTCTGGCCATGTTCGCGCTCGTGCCCACCACGGTGGCTGCCTGCCTGAGGGGACTGCCCGGATCCTTCCGCTTCCTGCTCGGCTGCGTCATCCCGCCGGCGGCGGTTCTGGCCGGCATTCTGGGTATGAAGGCCGGCTATCCGCCCCATCTTCTGGCCTCCCTGCCGCTCTGGGGCATCGCCCTGGGCGCCCTGCTCGTCACGGCCTTCTCCCAGCCCGTACGCAGACAGTCCGGCCGCGGCCTCGTGCTTGACGCGGGACCGGCCCAGGAGCCGGTACAGTCTCCGTCTGCCCCGGATGGCGGACTCAGCCTCGGGGAACCCGAATCTCCCGCCACCCTGCCGGAACCTGCCGCGAAAGAAGGCCTCGACCTTGAGATGGGGCCGGAATCCGCGCCCTCTGCCGGCACCGTAAACGGGAACGCGGACGAAGGCGGAAATCCCGGCACGGAAGAGCCCGCCGTTTCCGAATTCAACCTTCAGGAGATCATGCAGCGCACCAGCCAGAAGGTCGCCGGCCAGGCTGAAGAGCGCGGCACAGGCCTCTCCTGGTTCATGGCTCCGGACCTCGGCCTCTGGTACAGGGGCTGCGGGGAGGAACTCGGGGCCGTCCTCTCGGACCTTCTCTCCGAAGGCACGGAACAGCTTTCAAAGGGCGGATCCCTGCGCTGCTCGGTGAAGAAGATTCCCGGATCCCGCAGCGCGGGCGGGCTTCTCTTCTCCCTGGACGTGCAGGGGCTTGACGCGAAGAAGCCCAACAGCTTCAGGAGCCTCGGACGCGCCGCGCGCCTCGCGGCCCTTTCCGGCGGCTATCTGAGCCTTGAGTGCCGCGGCAGCGAGACAATGCTGAACTTCACGCTGAACCTGACCGAAGTGAAGGACCACGGGGAAAAGCCGTCCGCCCCTGAGGCGGAGGACGCGGCGCGCCCGGCAGAGCCGGAACAGAAGGCCGGCCCCGCGTACAGGGCCATACTCCTCGCTGACAATCCCAATGTGTCCGCTGAAATCCTCGGCATCCTGAGGGAAGCCGGGTGCGGCGTGAAGCAGGCCGCCGATTCCTCAGAGCTCATGAAGCTTTTTGATGACAGAAATCCCGCGGATCTCATCATCTTCCAGGGAAGGTCAGCCTCGGCAGCGAGCAGCCTGCTCCTTGCCGGCATCAGGGAATTCTGCCGCCAGAAGAAACTCAGGCTGCCCGTCCTTCTCGCGTACACGCCGGATCAGACGAGCTGGCCCGACATGGCGAGAACAGGCTTCACGCACGCCCTGACCCTGCCCGTGGACAGGGAGGCGCTTCTCGGCACCCTGTCTGACATCGGGAAAGACCGTCCGGAGAGCGTGGTGGATCTGACGCCTGACCTCCAGGTGAACGACGTTCCGGATCTCTTCGGCAGCGCTCCGGCCTCACGGAACGGCGGAGCCGCGCAGGGAAGCTCCCTCGACATCGACCTCGGACCTGAAACGCAGGAACCCGCAGCAAAGAAAGCCCCAGCCGGCGGGACGCTCCCCATCAACATTGCCTTTGACAACGCCCTTCTCAGGGCACGGGCCGGCCTCGCCTCCGGACGCATGGCCGACGTGGCCGCAGCCGCCTCTGATATCGCCCGGGCCGCGGATGAGGCCCGCATGGAAGCCCTCTTCAGGATAGCTTCCCTGGTGGACAGGGCGGCGCGCGCGGGCGATGCCTCTGCGGTCCATGAGCTTCTGCCCGAGCTTTCCGGGGCTGTGGAAAGAAAAATACGGGAACTGAACATTCAACGTTAAGGAGAAACCATCATGTACAGCAAAATTCTGATCCCCGTTGACGGCAGGGAAGGCGCCTGGCGCGCCATCCGCGTGGCCACGCAGGCTTCCAAGATCTGCGATGGTGAAATCATCCTCCTCCACGTCGAAGAACCTTCCTCAGAGCTTCTGTCGGGCAGCGGCAAAAAGTCCGTCGACGACATGAAGAGCGAAGACGGCCTGAAGCGGATCCAGCCGGTGAACGACTACCTGGACAGCGTGAAAATCCCCCACCGCCTTCTCGTGAAAAGAGGCATCGTGCCTGACACCATCATCCGCGTCGCCCATCAGGAAGGCTGCGATCTCATCGCCATGTTCACGGACGGCCCCCAGTCCCTCGGCGAGGTGATTTTCGGATCCACCACCCAGCGCGTGCTCAAGGGCATCGATATCGATCTCCTTTCCGTGCGCAAGTAGAAGGACACGGGACGTGATCCTTCTTCTGGAGCTGGGCCTTGTCTTCTTCCACCTGCTGGCCTGGGTGGCCGTGGGTCACGCCCTCCTCACGAAACGCGATCCGCGTTCCGCGCTGGGCTGGTCCGTCGTCGTCCTGTTCATGCCGGTGGTCGGAGTCATCGCCTATGCCATTTTCGGCATAGGACGCACCGAGAGCCGCGCGGCGGCCATCATGCGCCATAACGCCGCGCTCGCTCCGGGCTATACGCACCCCGCTCTCGGAACGAAGGTCCCCGAGCAGATTCCCGAACAGATCCGGCACATGGAAATGCTCGGCCGCCATCTCACGCAGCAGCATCTCTGCGGCGGCAACAGCATCGAGCCCCTCGTCAACGGCAACGAGGCCTATCCTGCCATGCTGGAGGCCATCCGCCGGGCGAAGGATCACGTCTACCTGCTCACCTATATTTTCAACTCCGGAGAGGTGGCTGACAGCTTCGCGGAGGAACTCACCGCAGCCGTGCAGCGCGGCGTGGACGTGCGCATCCTCCTTGACGGCCTCGGGCGCTTCTATTCCTTCAGAACGCCTGTCAGGAAGATCGCGAAAGCCGGCGCACGGGTCGCCTATTTTCTGCCCCCGAGGCTCTTCCCGCCGAATCTCATGATCAACCTGCGCGACCACAGGAAACTCCTTGTCTGCGATGACGTGGCCTTCACGGGCGGCATGAACATCGCAGACTACCATGTGGTCCTGCCAGGGCGCAGGCACTGCGTGCAGGATATGCAGTTCTGCTGTCAGGGGCCCATCACGAGGGAGCTGCGCAGGGCCTTTCTCATGGACTGGGGCTTTGCCACGGGAAAGTACGACACGGCGCTGCCGGAAAGGAGCCCGGAGCGCGTGGGCAGATCCCTGTGCCGCATTGTCATGGACGGCCCCGGCGGCAGCACCGATCCGCTGAACGACCTTATCGCTGGCAGCATCAGCAACGCGCTGAAGAAAGTGCGTATCATGACGCCCTATTTTCTGCCGTCGAGGGAAATTTACTCGTCGCTGCGCACGGCCGCGGAAAAGGGCGTGGACGTCAAAGTCATCCTCCCCGCAAAAAACAACCTCTTCTACGTGCACTGGGCGACGTTCAGGCTGCTCAGGCCGCTTCTGCAGGCCGGAGTCAGGGTCTTCTATCAGAAGCCGCCCTTCGCCCATACCAAGCTTCTGGCCATCGACGACTACTACTGCCAGATAGGCTCGGCCAACTACGACGCGCGCAGCCTCAGGCTGAACTTCGAGCTCAATACGGAAATTTTTGACACGGCCTTTAACGGCGTCATCTCGTCCTTCATGGAAGAAAAGCTCAGGGACAGCCGGGAAATCACGACAGACATACTCGACAGCTTCAGCCTCTTCAAAAAACTCCGCAACGCTGCCTTCTGGCTCTTCTCCCCCTACCTGTAAGCCGGAAAAGAAACAGCCATACGTCCCTGACGCCCAAAAACGGCTTCTGACGGCCTTCCAGGACTCTTTCCGTATCTCACAGCAGAAAAAAGAACGCCGCCCCGTCCCTGTTGCCTGACGGAGCGGCGCCTGTAACTGCCGGGCTATTCGACAGTAACACTCTTGGCCAGATTCCTGGGCTGGTCCACATCCTTACCCAGGTAATCGGAAGTCTCGTAACTGAAGAGCTGCAGGGCGGGCAGCACGAAGAAGGCCGTTAAGGGCTTGCCCACATCAGGGATGACCCAGATATCGTCGCCTTTGACGTCGCAGCCCTCGTTGGTGAGGGTGATGACGCGTCCCTGCCTGGCCTGGATTTCCACGATATTGGAAACGACCTTGGGCAGAAGCTCATCCTTCAGGGCCAGGGCGAACGTGGGGAAGGTCTGATCGATGAGCGCGATGGGACCGTGTTTCATCTCCCCGGCGGCATAGCCCTCGGCGTGAATGTAGGAGAGCTCCTTCAGCTTGAGGGCGCCCTCGAGAGCCATGGGATAGCAGTGGCCGCGGCCCAGGTAGAAGAAGTTTTTCGCCCTTGCGTACTTGCGGGAAAGCTCCCTGGCCTTCTCATGCATATCGGGCAGGGCTTTTTCCAGTTTTCCGGGCAGATCCAGAAGGGAGCGTATGACCGACTTTCTGAATCCGGCGTCCGTGACGCCCCTGCGCTCGCCCCAGTAGAGGGCCATGAGGCAGAGCATGAGCATCTGGCTGCACATGGCCTTGGTGGAAGCCACGCTGATTTCGGGACCGGCCTGGGTGTAGAGGACGGAATCCGCCTCGCGGGCGATGGAGGAGCCGACGACGTTGCAGAGCCCGAGCAGGGGCACGCCGTTCTTTTTCGCGATGCGCAGGGCGGCCAGGGTATCGGCCGTCTCACCGCTCTGGCTGATGACGAGGACCATGTCCTTTTTTCCGAGAAGAAGCCTGTCGCGGTACCTGAACTCGGAGGCGATCTCCACCTGAACGGGAATCTGCGCCCAGTTCTCGATGAGGTAGCGGCCCCAGAGCCCAGCGTGATAGGATGTGCCGCAGGCAACGATATGAAGCCTTTCCGGCACGTTGAGGCTGTCGAGCTCGCGCAGGCGCACGCTGCCTTCCTCCGGATCCACCCTGCCGGTGAGGCCGTCGACAATGACGCGGGGCTGCTCGAAGATTTCCTTGAGCATGAAGTGGCGGTAGCCGCCCTTCTGGGCTGACTGCATATCCCACTTGATGGTCATGACCTGGTGGGTGACGGGCTTCAGGCCGCCAATGGTGAAAATCTGATAGCCCCCGTGGTCGACCTTCACGAGCTCGCCGTCCTCGAGAAAGACCACCTGGCGGGTGTACTGCAGGAAGGCGGGGATATCGGAAGCAACGAAGAACTCGCCCGTGCCCACGCCCATGATGAGGGGCGCGGAAAGACGGGCCGCGTAGAAGGTGTCCGGATCCTCCTGGCTCATGAGGCAGACGGCGTAGGCGCCGTGGGCCATGGACAGAGCCTTTGAGAAGGCTTTCAGGAGGTCGGGCTCGCTTTTCCGGCATTCCTGGACAAGATTGACGAGGACTTCGGTATCTGTCTCGGAGCTGAACGTGTAGCCTTTGGACTCGAGATCGGCCTTGATCTCGAGATAGTTTTCGATGATGCCGTTGTGCACGATGGCGAGGGTGCCGTCATTGCTCATCTGGGGATGCGCGTTGCGGACGGCGGGTTCGCCGTGCGTAGCCCACCGGGTGTGGCCCATGCCTGTGGTGGCCGTGGACGGGGGTTCCTTGCTCAGCAGATCCTCAAGCGCGGAAAGCTTGCCTCTGGCGCGCACGATCCTGAACCTGCCCTGCTGAACGGAGGCGACGCCCGCGGAATCGTAGCCGCGGTACTCCAGATGATGCAGCCCCTCGATGACGACGGGGATGGCCGGGCGGTAGCCCGAATAACCGATGATACCACACATAGTGCTTTTCCCCTCCTGAAGAAGGGTTGTTTGAAGAACAGAAAAACGGGGGGAAACGGCCGGTTACATGTTCTTGCGGTCGATAGCGTCCTGATTCATGATGTTGATTTTGCTCTTGTCGGCGATTTCCTGGAGGAAGGCCTCATAGACGCTCTCGATGCGTTCACGCTGCGTAAGGTTGGACATGAATCCTTCGAACTGGCTCCAGTCCTTGTCCGAGGGATCGATGATTTTCGCGGTACGGCAGACGAGCACGCCGGACTCATTCTGGGTGGACACGGCGAAGACAGTGGGAATCCACTGGCCGAGCGGGGCGCTGAAGAGGGCCTCGTCAAGAGCCTGCTGGGCATTGAAGGGAGCCATGGCGCCGCCCCTGTCAACGGGTTCGGAGGTTTTCACCCGGCCTTTGAGGGAGTCGGGCACCGTGCCCTTCTGGAGATCCTTCAGGGCGGCCTCGAGCACTTTCTTCCCGGCTTCCCTGCCGGCCTCGGCGCGGATCATGCCTTCGACTTCGGCCTTCACGTCGGCGAAATCCCTGAATGTGGCGGGCACGGACTTGTCCACGCGCACGATGACGTAATTGTCTCCGGCCTCGAGGGGAACGTCCACGGAGTGCCCGCTGCCGGTCCTGAAGATGGTGTCCGCGCCCTCGGGGGTCACAGAAAGTTTCTGCTGCAGGTCGGCTTTCGCGAGGAGATCGGTTTTCTCGGCTTTGAGGCCGTACTTCTGCGCGGCATCCGCGAGGGACCTGCCGAGAATATTTTCCTCGATGAGGGAGTCGAGCACGTCGTTGACCCTGGACTTGCCGTTCGTCTTCGCGATGTCAGCGGCAATCTGATCCTTCACCTCGTCAAACGGTTTGACGCGCGCGGCCTTTTTATCCTCCACAAAGATGAGATGCAGGCCGAACTGCGTCCTGACGGGACCGACAACCCGGCCCTTCTCCGCGGCGAAAGCAGCCTTTTCGAATTCGGGCACGGTCATGCCGGGCTCAACCCAGCCCACGCTGCCGCCCTTGCCGGCGGCCTGGGGAGCGTTATGGGCGTCGGCGACCTCGGCGAAGGACTTTCCGGAGGCGAGTTCTTTCTGAATGGCGGCCACCTGGGCCTCGGCCTTCTTCACGTCCTCTGCGGAAGCGTCCTTGGCCAGGGGCACAAGGATATGGGAAACGAGCACTCTGTCAGGCTCGCTGAAATCAGACTGATGGGCGTCGTACCACTTTCTGCACTCACCGGCGGAAATGCTCTTCGGATCCACGAGATGGGCGGGATCCACGGCGACATATTCCACGGAGACCTTCTGCGGCACGGCGAAGAGCTGCTTGTGGGCTTCGTAGTATTTGCGGCTTTCTTCCTCCGGAGGAACGGGCATATCGCCCGCTGCGGAGGCGGGGAGATAGATATACTCGGCCACGCGCTGCTGCTTCAGGAAGTTGTAGCGGCTGCGGGGCTCGCTCGGGTCAAGCCAGACGCCGCCGGCAACGAAGGCAGCCATTTTTTCCTGAAGAAGCTGGCGGGTGAGGCCGGCCTCAAACTCAGCGGGGCTCTGGCGCTGCTGGCGGAGAACATTGGTGTACAGCGCGGGATCGAACTGTCCCTTGTCGTTGCGGAAGGCGGGGATATTTTCCACGTACTTCCTGAGTTCCAGGGGAGAGACGGAGAAACCGTTTTTGCCGGCTTCCTGCACGAGGAGTTCCTCGGAGAGGAGGCTCTGGAAAACCTGATGCCCGAGCTGGGATTTGTCCTGATCGGTCCAGCGTCTGCCGGGGTTCGACTGGTTGGCCTGCTCCTCGGCCCTGCGGTACGCCATCTCGAAGGTCTGGAAGGTGATGGGCTGGCCGTTGACCATGGCCACGACGTTGACGGAACCGGTATCCGTGATGCTGCCGATGCCCCAGAAGACAAAGACCAGGATGATGATGCCGAAGGCGAGTTTGACGCCGAAAGACTGAGAGTTGGAACGGATGAGGTCGAGCATGTTTTCTCCGCTTTTAGGAACGCTTGAAAAGAGAGAGCCGCGTGAGCGTACTGAAATGCTGATTAGTAGCCGGATTGGGGGCAAAACTCAAATACGGAAAAAGAGCGGCCCGGGAAGGGGCGGCTACTCACCGAAAAGCTTCACGGGATCATACTCCGTGAGAGGCTTGTGACCGGTGAGGAATTCCTTCTCCACGGCCATAACCTTCTGAAATTTCTGCTTGTCAGAGACGCTCACAGGAGCGCTGCGGGGGTTGAGGGCCTTGGAGGGATCGATGAACTGGCCGTTTTTGCGCAGGCGGAAGTCGAGGTGCGGGCCTGTCGCGAGGCCGGTCATCCCCACGAAACCGATAACCTGGCCCTGGGAAACCTGCGAGCCGTTCCTGAGGCCGCGGGCGAACCCGGAGAGATGGGAATAGAGGGACTCGATCCCGTCGGCATGGGCGATGATGACGCGGTTGCCGGACTGGCCGCCCCAGCCCCGTGCCGTCACCACGCCATCGCTCATGGCCTTGATGGGCGTGCCGGTGGGGGCCGCGTAGTCAACGCCCTGATGGGGCCTTGAATAGCCCAGGATGGGGTGCTTGCGGGACATGGAGAAGCGCGAGGTGATGCGCGTCACGGCGAGGGGAGCCTGAAGAAAGGCCCTGTGGGTGTTCTCGCCTTTGGCGTTGTAGTAGGCGTCCTTTCCGTTCGAGGGGAAGAGGAAGGTCTCGAAGGTGTGCCCGGAGGAAGTGAAGCTCGCGGCGAGGATGCGGCCATAGCCGTAGTAATTGCCGTTCTGGTAGCGCTTTTCCACGGCGATGGCGAAAGAATCGCCCGGATGGACGTCCTTGAGGAAGTTGATTTCCGTGCCGAAAACCTCGGCCAGCATGGCGGCGAGGCGCGGGGACTCGCCCATATCGGCCACGGCCTGGAAAATGTCGTCGCGCACGATGCAGACCACGCCGGTAAGGGCGATGCGGTAGGAGACGTTCTCGAGGCGGGCCATGGGTTCGTCGCCCTCGACCACGAGGCGCTTTCTGGGATCGATTTCGTATTCGAGGCGCTTGATGCAGCCCGTGCCGTCGCACACGATGCTGTAGAAGTGCCCGGGCAGCCAGGAGCGGTTGTATCTGCGGGCCGCGGACAGAAATTCGCGGCGGCTCGAGGGATCGGCGCCCCTGAAGATGGTGTCCTCGTCCTCGCCGTTTCTGAGCGTGCCCTTGCGCACGATGCGCCTGGCCTCCGGAGCCAGTGAGGAGGCGGCCCCGGTATCCGAGGAATAGGCCGTGGGATCGCCGGAGTCGTCATCGTCGCCGCCGAGTTCCCGGTAGGTGGAGGAGCCGTCAGGGCTGGGGGCGTTGTCGCCGCCGTCCTGGCCCTCGCCGGTCACGGCGCCCGCTTCCCCGTCCACGTCCACGCCGGGACTGAGGGTCACGGGAGAGGTGTCAGACGGGGGCTGGTAGCCCGGAAGCGGGGAATCCGCGTCATTTCCGCCGGAGTCTGCGTCAGCAGTACCGAGGCTTACCCCCGTGGCCGCAGCCGCGGCGCCGAGGGCAGCGCCTATGCTTTCCCTGCCGCTCTGCCCGCCGCCTCCGTCCTCATCCCGGGAACCGCGGGAACGGCTCCTTTCCCGGGAGGCAGAGTGATGGCGGGAAGAACTGCCGGTATGTTTGTAACTTTGTTCCTTTCTCTCCTTCGCGAAGGCGGACGCCGGTCCGGCGGTGCCGCAGTCCGGGGAAGAAGGCAGAATCTGCGCCAGCGCGAAAGCGAAAAGCAGAAAGCAAACAAAAACAGATAAATAGGGTTTCTGACCGTTTTTAAACATAGCGGGCGATTTTATTCCCGGGCCTTCTCTTTGTCCATATCCGGAGGGGAGCCGGAGCCTCGGCCGATCACACTAAAAGATCAATGATTTCAACGTATTAAAACTTGTTTAAATTATTAAAATAGGATATGGTTTCTTTCCGTGAAAAAGGGAGGGGAAAGGCCCCTGCCAGAGGCGGTGTTTTCCGCCCTTTTTGTGCCCTGCGCATAAAAAGGAACACTGAGGAACACGGCAAGGAACAAAAAATACATATGTTTTTTCCTTAAAAATCAGCCTGTTATATGAGTTACGAACAAAATGACATTTTATACCCCCCTGAGGGGTGTTCCTTTCTGTCACCAATTGTTCCTTATTCCGGGAAGATAGGAACAATGCACATTCCGATGTTCCTTTCACGCCTTGTTACAAACATCATAAAATTAAATAAATACGGGAAGTTATCTCAGTTACGCACATTCTGACAGAGATTCTTCCTTCTTTGAAAGAAATATGAAAATAACTATTAACAGGGAACACTGCGTGGACGGACTCCAGAAAGCCGGCAACGTCACGCCCGCAAGGGCAGCCACCGTCATGCTGAAGACCACGTGGATCAGAACCGACAGGGCGGGAAAGAGCATCACGCTCATGGCCTCGAACGGGTATACAGAGTACCTCGGCACCTATCCGGCCGAAGTGGAGAAGGACGGGTTCGTGGGCGTGTACGGAAAGTCCCTCGCGGACCTGCTCCGCGCCCTGCCGGAGGGCAGCGTGGACATGTTTACGGACAGGCGGGGCCGCAACCTGGTCATCTCTCAGGGCAGCAGGCTTTACAAACTGCCGGCAAGCAACAGGGAATGGTTCCAGCCCCTCATCCCTTTCCCCGGAACCGGAACCGTGGCCTGGTCCGGTGAAGAACTCCTGGACATCATAGACCGCGTCTTCTTCTGCATTCTGGATGACGAGGACAGCCCCCTCGGCTGCCTCTGCATCCATCCGGAGGAAAACGGCGGGATAGACTTCTGCGGGCTCAACGGCTGCCGCGCCGCCCTGGTGAGGATTACAAACAGCGCTTTCCACGGGAAACTTCCCGGAGAAGGCATCCTCATCCAGAAAAAGTATCTCGCCGACATCAGAAGGCTCATTTCCCCCGGGGAAATCGAAATCGGCCTCACTCCCAGGCGTTTCTTCATCAGAAACCGCGGCGCCAGGGATATGGTGAGCGTCCCGCTTGCGCAGTTTGCGTATCCCGACTACTCAGTTTTCTTTGACAGGATGAAAGCGGACACCTGTTCCATCGTGCGGGTCAGCAGGAGCGAGTTCTCCGACGCCCTGGCCCGCAGCCTGATTTTCAACACCAGGGATGAGAACAGCGTGGCCATCAGCATCGGGAAAGACAGCCTGACCATAGCCTCCAGCGGCAAGTCAACGGGGTCGGCCACGGAAACCATCGCGGCGGACTGCAGGAGCACGGTGGAACATCTCGTCTTCGTGACGAGGGTCCTGGCCGAACTGCTCTCCCACTTCGGAACCGGCAGCCTGACTATGCGGATCGCGTCCGGAACCGGCCCCTGTTCCTTCCAGACCGATACGGACGAAAACTACGCTGTCATCGCCATGCCCGAAAGCACTCCGGTGACAGGCCTCTAGCGGGGCATGGCGGAAACGGCGCCGTTCCCGGAAGCACAATGCCCGTTCCCGTGGAAACAGAATAAATTTCCGTAAATACTGACAGTTACCGAAGTTACGAACAGGAAAAACCGATACTCTATTTTTTGGGAAAAATATGAAGATAGCTATTAACAGAGAACACTGCGTTAACGGACTCCAGAAAGCCAGCAACATCACTCCGGCCAAGGCCGGCGCCGCCATGCTGCGGACCATGTGGATCAGGACCGACAGGGAGAAAAAGAGCATTTCGCTCATGGCCACGGACGCGAGCACGGAGTACATCGGCACCTATCCGGCCGAGGTGGAGGAGGACGGACTCGTCGGCGTGCAGGCGAAATCCGTCACGGATCTGCTCCGCGCCCTGCCCCAGGGCATTGTGAACATGGCCACGGACGAGGAAGGCCACAATCTGGTCATCAGCCAGGGAAGCAGGCTCTATAAGCTGCCCACAAGCAACGAGGAATGGTTCCAGCCCTTCACGCCCTTCCCCGAGGCGGACACGGTGACCTGGTCCGGCGAGGTGCTCGTGAGCATTATCGACCGCATCTTCTTCTGTATCATGGACGACGATGACAGCCCCCTGGGCTGCCTCTTCATCCAGCCCAAGGATAACGGCGAAATCGATTTCTGCGGCCTCGACGGCCACCGCTTCGCCATGGTGAGGGTCTATAACGACGCCCTTCTCGAGAAACTGCCGAAGGAAGGCGTTCTCATCCAGAAGAAGTATCTCGCTGACATCAAGAAGCTCATCTCCCCCGAGGAAATCGAAATCAGCCTCACGCCGAAGCGCTTCTTCATCAGGAACAACGACGGCAGGGATATGGTGAGCATCCCGCTTGTGCAGTTTTCCTACCCCGACTATTCCATCTTTCTCGACAAGATGGAGTCGGGGTCCTGCTCCGTCGTGCGCACCAGCAGGACCGAGTTCTCCGACGCCCTGGCCCGCAGCCTGATCTTCAACTCCAGGGATGAGAACAGCGTGGCCATCACCATCGCCGCGGACAGCCTGACCATCGCCTCCAGCGACAAGTCGACGGGCTCGGCCACGGAAACCATAGCCGCGGAGTGCCAGAGCACGGTCGATCACATCGCCTTCATCACGAGGGGGCTCGTCGAACTGCTCTCCCGCCTCGGAGAAGACAGCCTGACCATCAAGATCGCCTCCGAGAACGGCCCCTGTTCCTTCCAGACCGACGACGACAAAAACTATGTCGTCATTGCCATGCCCGTTCATATCGTTGACGACGCCTACTATTCCGAGGAAGAAAATTAATGCCTGAAAAGAACGAATACACAGCCGCCTCCATCACTGTCCTGGAAGGACTCGCCGCCGTCCGCAAGAGGCCTTCCATGTACATAGGCTCCACGGACACGCGCGGCCTGCACCACCTTGTCTACGAAGTGGTGGACAACTCCATCGACGAAGCCATGGCCGGCTTCTGTGACAGTATCACGGTGACCCTGCATTCCGACAACAGCGTCACCGTGCGTGACAACGGCCGCGGCATTCCCGTGGACATCCATCCCAAGGAGCATGTGCCCGCCGTTCAGGTGGTCATGACCATCCTCCACGCCGGCGGCAAGTTCGACAACAGAAGCTACAAGGTGTCCGGCGGCCTGCACGGCGTGGGCGTGTCCTGCGTCAACGCCCTTTCCGAGTGGCTCACCGTCACCGTGCGCCGTGACGGAAAGCGGTACCGCCAGCATTACGCGCGCGGCGTGCCGCAGGACAGGCTGACCGTCATCGAGGAAGGCGTTACCGGGCACGGCACCACGGTGCACTTCAAACCGGATCCCGAGATCTTCGAGACCACGGAATATTCCTACGACGTGCTGAAAAAGCGCTTCGAGGAACTCGCCTATCTCAACAAGGGCCTCACCATCACCTGCATCGACGAGCGCATCAACGAGAAGCACACGTTCCACGCGGAAGGCGGGCTCAGGGAGTTCGTGGAGGCCCTGAACGAGGGCGAGGAGAAGCTTCATCCCGTCATCTTCATCGAGGCGCTTCAGGAAAATGTCACTGTGGACTGCGCCGTGCAGTACACCACGAGCTACAAGGAGACCGTGTACTCCTTCGCCAACAACATCCGCACGGCTGAGGGCGGCACCCACCTTTCCGGTTTCAGGATCGGCCTGACGAGGGCCATCAACAACTATCTCAAGAACCAGCCCGACATCGCCAAAAAACTCAAAATGCCCCAGCTCTCCGGCGACGACGTGCGCGAGGGGCTCACGGCCATTATCTCAGTCAAGCTCCCGGATCCGCAGTTCGAGGGGCAGACCAAAACGAAACTCGGCAACTCTGAAATTCAGGCCGTGGTGGCCGGCGTGGTCTACGATAACCTGAGCCGCTACTTCGACGAGAACCCCAAGTACATCCGCCTCATCATCGGCAAGGCCGCTGACGCGGCCCGCGCCAGGGAAGCGGCCCGCAGGGCCAAGGAAATCGTGCGCCGCAAGGGCGCGCTCTTCGACAACGCCCTGCCCGGCAAGCTGGCTGACTGCCAGAGCAAGGATCCCTCCGACTCCGAGCTCTTCATCGTCGAGGGCGATTCCGCAGGCGGTTCCGCCAAGCAGGGACGGGATCCCAGGCATCAGGCCATCCTTCCCCTGCGCGGCAAGATTCTGAATACCCAGAGCTGCCGTCTCGAGAGAATGCTCGCCAACAAGGAAGTCAAATCCCTGATCACGGCCATGGGCGTCGGCGTGGGCGGCGAGGATATGGACATCTCCAAACTCCGCTATGACAAGATCATTATCATGACCGATGCCGACGTGGACGGCGCCCATATCTGCACCCTGCTCCTGACCTTCTTCTACAAAATGTACCCCTCTCTCGTGGAGGCCGGGCACATCTATATAGCCCAGCCCCCCCTCTACAGGGTGCACAACGCCAAGTTTGAGAAGTTCCTCAAGGACGACGAGAAGCTCGACGAATTCCGCATGGAAAAGGCGAGGGAATCCTTCTCCGTGATCTCAGGGAACGGCACTGTCCTGAGCGGGGCTTCCCTCGTGCATTTCCTCGAGTCCATTGAGACCCTGGGGAAGACCGTTTCCGGCGCCGAGCTCAACGGCATGCCGCGCCAGCTCTTCCTCGCCCTTGTCACCTGCCCCGAGAAAATTACCAGCGAGGAGCAGATCTCGGCCGGGACGGGCGTCTTCCACGACTGGATGGAACAGAACGGCTACACCTGCCTGCTCCAGCACAATCCGGCCACCGAGGATGAGGAGGAGCGCGCCTTCGTGCTCTTCGAGAACAGGGAAAGCCATCAGACCAGGCGGGGCTTCGAGTTCTTCGCCTCCCGCAAGTACACGGACGGCTGGAACTTCTTCGAGACCCTGCGCTCGCAGTACGGCGGATCCTCCTTCACCGTGAAGAAACCCGACGGGGAATCCTCCATCGACGACGTCTTCAGGCTGCGCCAGTCCATTCTCGAGGAAGCCTGTAAGGGCTACTCCATCCAGCGCTACAAAGGCCTTGGCGAGATGAACCCAGAACAGCTCTGGGGCACCACCATGGATCCGAAGAACAGGAGCATGCTCCAGGTCCGCGTGACGGACGCCGAGGACGCCAACAACGCCTTTGAGGATCTCATGGGCGACCGCGTGGAGCCGCGCCGCGAGTTCATCGAGCGCAACGCCAGCAACCTCCAGGACGTGGACATCTAAAGCATTTTATCGAGAGAACGAGGATAACGTGGACACTGAAGAGAGAAGTGAAGATAGAATAGAAGAGGTGGGTATCGCCAAGGAACTGCGCGACTCCTACCTCGCGTATTCCGTATCCGTCATCAAGGGCAGGGCCATTCCCGACGCCCGCGACGGCCTCAAGCCGGTGCACAGGCGTATTCTCTACGCCATGTCGGAACTCGGCAACACGTACAACAGGCCGTACAAGAAGTCCGCCCGCGTGGTCGGCGATGTCATCGGTAAGTATCATCCCCACGGCGACTCCGCGGTCTATGACGCCCTGGTGCGCATGGCACAGGACTTCAGCATGCGGGATCCCCTCGTGGACGGCCAGGGCAACTTCGGCTCCATCGACGGCGACTCCCCTGCAGCCATGAGGTACACCGAGGTGCGCATGGCGAAGCTCGCAGGCGAGTTCCTCGGGGATATCGACAAGGATACCGTGGATTTCAGGCCCAACTACGACGGAAGCCTGGACGAGCCCGCCATCCTGCCCACAAAGGTGCCGAACCTCCTGCTCAACGGCTCATCGGGCATCGCCGTGGGTATGGCCACCAACATCCCCACGCACAACCTGGGCGAGCTCTGCGACGCCCTTACCGCCCTGCTCGACAATCCGCAGGCCACGGTTGATGACCTCATGCAGTTCGTCAAGGGCCCGGACTTTCCGACCAGGGGCGAAGTCTACGCCGGCAGGGGACTTTATGAGGCCTACCACACCGGCCGCGGCAGCATCCGCATCCGGGGCCGCGTGAGGGTCGAGGAGAGAAAGAAGGGACTGGAGTCCCTCGTCATCTATGAGATCCCCTACGGCGTGAACAAATCCGTCATGGTGGAGCGCATCGCCGCGCTCGTGAACGAGAAGAAGATCGAGGGCGTCACCGACCTGCGCGACGAGTCCGACCGCAACGGCATCCGCGTGGTCATTGATCTTAAGAAGGGCACCATCCCGGACATCATCACCAATGCCCTCTTCAAGTATACGCCCCTTGAGACGTCCTTCGGCATCAACATGCTGGCCGTGGTGGACAACCAGCCCATCATGCTGAACCTGAAGAGCGCCCTCACCATCTTCCTCGATCACAGGCGCGAGGTGGTCATCAGAAGGACGCGCTTCGATCTCGCGAAGTCCGAAGCCAGGGCACATATCCTGGAGGGCCTGCGCATCGCCATCGACAATATCGACGAGGTGGTGCGCATCATCCGCTCCTCAGCCAGTCCCGACGAGGCGAGGACGCGCCTTGAGGAACGCTTCGGGCTTGACGACATCCAGGCGAGGGCCATCCTCGACATGCGCCTGCAGCGCCTCACCGGCCTGCAGCGCGAGGAAATTGAGACCGAGTACAACGGCCTGCTGAAGAATATCGCCTGGTACAAGACCATCCTCTCCGACGTGAACGTGCTCAGGGGCGTCATCCGCGACGAGATCGCGGACATCAGGAAGAACTACGCCACGCCCCGCAGGAGCGATATCGTGCAGGAGGAGGCCAGGGGCTTCGACGCCGTGGATCTCATCCCCGACGACGAGGTTGTCATCACCCTCTCGCGGCGCGGCTACATGAAGCGCACGGGCCTCGCCAACTACCAGCAGCAGCACAGGGGCGGCAAGGGCATCTCCGCGCTCTACACGAGCGAGGATGACTGCGTGCAGGACTTCCTCACCACCACGAACCACCAGTACCTCTGCCTCTTCACCAACAAGGGACGCATGTACCAGCTCAGGGTCTACCAGGTTCCGGAAGGAAGCCGTACGGCCAAGGGCGTGCACATGAACAACCTTCTGCCCCTCTCCGACGGCGAATGGGTGACCACTGTGCTCGCCGTGCGCAGCTTCTCCGAGGAGAAGGCCTTCTTCTTTGTGACGAAGAACGGCATGGTCAAACGCTCCGATGCCACCCTCTACGCCCGCAATAACAAGAACGGCATCATCGCCGTGGGGCTGCTCGAGGACGACGAGCTTGTGCTCGTGCATCCCGTGCGCGAGCAGGACGAGGCCGTGATCGTAACCCACAAGGGCTACGCCATCCGCTTCGCCTGTTCCGAGGTGCGCAGCATGGGAAGGTCCGCGCGCGGCGTCAAGGGTATCTCCCTCAGAAAGGGAGACCACGTGGTCGCTGCCGTCTTCCTGAAGGGCGGCGATACCAGCACCACCATCATGTCCATTTCCGAGAACGGCTACGGCAAGCGCACGCAGTCGAGGCTCTACAAGCTGCAGTCCCGCGGCGGCATGGGCGTCATCAACTTCCGCATCACCAACAAGACCGGCGATGTGGTCAGCGCCATGCCTGTTACGGAAAACGACGGGCTGGCCATGCTCACCTCCAACAATAAGATTGTGCGCATCGGCGTCAGCGAGGTCTCGAGCACGGGACGGTCCACCATGGGCGTCAAGTGCGTCAATCTCGACGGCGGCGCCAGGGTTGTGGCCTGCGACCGGATTGACAACGGCGGCATAGTCGCCAATAGCATGGACGGCGGAGAAGACGCGGACACCAGAGGGGACCGCGGCTAGCTCACTTACGGGGTTCTCAGTCAAAGGAAACGCAATGATACACGAAGATTGTGGCCTTTTCGGCATCTACGGTCATGTGGACGCTGCCAGACTCACCTATTTCGGCCTCTATGCCCAGCAGCACAGGGGGCAGGAAAGCGCGGGCATCGTGAGCGTGGATGACGCTGGCGATATCCACGACCACAGGGGCATGGGGCTCGTGCCCGACATATTCGAGGAGAAAGACCTCCAGGCCCTGCCCGGCACCATCGCCGTGGGGCACGTGCGCTACTCCACCACGGGACGTCCGTCCATAGCCAACGCCCAGCCCCTCCTTGTCAACCACAAGGGGATGAACATCGCCATCGCCCACAACGGCAACCTGGTGAACACGTTCGAACTGAGGAGCAGGCTTGAGGACGAGGGCGCCATTTTCCGCGGGACCAGTGACACAGAGGTCATCATGCACCTTCTCGTGCGCGAGCTCGCGCACCACGATCCTGTCGAAGCCATACGCCGCACCTGCCAGCAGCTGCGCGGCGCCTACTGCCTTATCTTCCTTCTGGGCAGGCTCATGGTGGCCGTGCGCGATCCCTACGGCTTCCATCCGCTCTCCGTGGGCAGGCTCGACGGCGCCCCTCTTGTGGCCTCCGAAACCTGCGCCTTCGACCTCATGGACGCCGAGTATGAGCACTGCATGAAGCCCGGCGAGATGTTCATCGTGAGCGAGAACGGCGAGTCTTCCGAAATGCTCGGCGGCGTCATTCCGGAAAAGCCGAAGCAGTGTATCTTCGAACTGATCTACTTCGCCAGGCCCGACTCCTACGTGTTCAACGAGCAGGTGTACATCTGCCGCAAGAATATGGGCTGGCAGCTCGCCCACGAGTCCACGCCCGACGTGGACTTCGTCATGCCCTTCCCGGATTCGGGCGTCTACCCGGCCGTGGGATTCGCCCAGTGCGCCGAGCTCCCCTACGAGCACGCCATGATCCGCAACCACTATGTGGGGCGTACCTTCATCCAGCCGAGCCAGAGCATGCGCAGCTTCGGCGTGCGCGTGAAGATCAATCCCGTGAGGGCCATGATCGAGGGCAAGCGCATCTGCATCGTGGACGACTCCATCGTGCGCGGCACCACCATGATCACGCGCGTGCACAAGCTCCGCGAACTCGGAGCGAAGGAGGTGCACATCCGCATCTCCTGTCCCCCCATCCGCTTCCCCTGCTACTACGGCATTGACTTCGCCTCGCCGAAGGAGCTTATCGCTGCCAATCATTCCCTTGAAGAAATGAAGAAAATGTTGGATGTTGACTCTCTTCATTATCTGAGCATCGAAGGACTGCTCAGGTCGGTCATGCACTCCGACAGCTACTGCCTGGCCTGCTTCAACGGTGAATACCCGGTGCCGCCCTGCAGGCAGTACGGCAAGTTCATTCTCGAAAAAACACATTCGTAACTTACATATCTCTGAGGTTTTTATGAGCGTCGCTCGCATCAACGGCTTTGCGGACATGTTTGAGCCGGAAAGCTCGGTTTTCACCATGATGGAAGAACACTGCCGGGCCATCTTTCCGACGTATGGCTTCCATGAAGTGCGCATCCCCATTCTGGAGTACACGGATCTTTTCTGCCGCTCCATCGGCCAGGAGACGGACGTGGTCCAGAAGGAGATGTACACATTCCCCGACGGCAAGGGCAGACTGACCTCCCTGAGGCCTGAAGCCACGGCCGGCATAATGAGGGCCTACATCGCGGCCAGCCTGAATTCGAAGGAGCAGGTCTCGCGCCTCTACACCTTCGGTCCCATGTTCCGCCACGAGCGTCCCCAGAAGGGCCGCATGCGCCAGTTCCACCAGATTGACTGCGAGCTTCTCGGCTCCGCGAGCCCCCTCGCCGACGCCGACGTCATCTCCCTGCTCGAGCAGTTCATCACGAGCCTCGGCATCGGCAGGCTGACCCTGCGCCTCAACAGTCTGGGCTGCTCCGAATGCCGTCCGAAGTACAGGGAAGCCCTCATCGCCTATCTCGAAAAGCATGAGAGTGAACTCTGCGAGGACTGCCAGCGCCGTCTGCACACCAACCCCCTGCGCGTGCTCGACTGCAAGAAGGACTCCCAGCAGGACTTCATGAAGGACGCCCCGCGCATTCTCGATTACAACTGCCCCGAGTGCCGTGAGCACTACGAGACGGTAACCGGCCTTCTGAAGGACAGCGGCATTGCCTTCGTGCAGGACGATCACCTGGTGCGCGGCCTTGATTACTACTGCCGCACCACCTTTGAGCTGCAGAGCGATGATATCGGCGCCCAGACGGCCGTGGCCGGCGGCGGACGCTATGACGGCCTCATCAAGAGCCTCGGCGGCCCCGACGTCCCCGGCGTTGGCTTCGCCTGCGGCATGGAACGTCTCGCTCTCCTCATGAAGAGCCCGGCTCCGAAGAAACCCGATTTTTACACTGTTTCCCTCGATCCTTCCTGCTACGGCCTCGCCTACCGGGTTTCCCGGGGACTCAGGCTGGCCGGCCTCACCGGCGAGCTCGGCTACGCCTCCTCGAGCATGAAGGCCGCCATGCGCCAGGCCGGCAAATCGGGAGCGCGCTACGCCATCATCATTGGCAGTGACGAGCTTGCCCGCAATGTCTGCGCGGTGAAGAACATGGACAACGGAAACCAGGAAGAGGTGGCCGTGGAAAACCTCGCCTCCTATATTTCAACGAAGGATTAGTCATGTCTGATCAGATTCAGGATCTCCAGCTGGAGCATTACAAGTACGTCACCGAGCTCGGTGACTGGAAGCGCACCCACAGCTGCTCTGAGCTGACCCTTGCCGACAACGGCAGGGAAGTCTGCCTCATGGGCTGGGTGCAGTTCCGCCGCGACCACGGCGGGCTTATCTTCGTCGACCTGCGCGACCGCGAAGGCCTGACCCAGGTTGTCTTCTCTCCTGACTTCAATGCCGAAGCCCATGAGCGCGCCGGCATTCTGCGCCTCGAGTACGTCATCGCCATCAGGGGCAAAGTGCGTCCGAGGCCTGAGGGCATGACCAACCCCAATCTCAAAACCGGCGAGATCGAGGTCGTGGTCAGCGACTGGAAGCTGCTCAACACTTCCAAGACCCCGCCCTTTGCCATCGAGGACCGCTGCGACGCCGGCGAGAACCTGCGCCTCACCTGGCGCTATCTCGATCTGCGCCGTCCCTGCATGCAGAAGAACCTCATCCTCAGGCACCGCGTCATGCAGTCCATCCGCCGCTTCTTCGACGAAAGCGGATTCATTGAAATCGAGACGCCTTTCCTGACAAAGTCCACGCCCGAGGGCGCCCGTGACTTCCTCGTGCCGAGCCGCCTCAACCAGGGCGAGTTCTACGCGCTGCCGCAGTCCCCCCAGCTGTTCAAGCAGCTGCTCATGTGCGCCGGCTTCGAAAAGTATTTCCAGATCGTGCGCTGCTTCCGTGATGAGGATCTGCGCGCTGACCGCCAGCCCGAATTCACCCAGGTCGACATGGAAATGAGCTTCGTCCGCGAAGAGGACGTCATGACCGTGGCCGAAAATCTCATCAGACGCGTCTTTCACGATATCTTCAACGTGGAAGTGCCCGTGCCCTTCAAGCGTATGACCTGGGACGAGTCCATGCGCCGCTTCGGCGTGGACAAGCCTGATACCCGCTTCGGCATGGAGCTCGTGGATCTCACGGACGCCACCCGCGGATCCGGCTTCAAGCTCTTTGCCCAGGCCGCCATGGTCAAGGCCATCAAGGTGGACGGCGGCGAGAAGCTGACCCGCAAGGATATCGACGGCTTCACCGAGTTCGTGCGCATCTACGGCGCCCAGGGCCTCGCGTGGATCAAGGTCAAGTCCGAAACCGACTGGCAGTCGCCCATCGTCAAGTTCCTCTCCGACAGCGAGAAGGAAGCCATCCGCGACCGTCTCGGCCTCAAACCCGGCGATCTCTGCTTCTTCCAGGCCGGCGATCCCGAAATGGTCAACGCCGCCCTCGGCAACCTACGCGTGCACATTGCCGACAAAATGGGCCTCATCCCCCAGGACAAGTTCAACTTCCTCTGGGTTACCGAGTTCCCGCTCTTCGAGTACGACAAGGACGAACACCGCTGGGTGGCCTGCCATCATCCCTTCACCTCTCCCATGCCCGGCCATCTCGAGAAGATGACCTCTGACCCGGCCCACACCAAGGCCCGCGCCTACGACATGATCCTCAACGGCAATGAGGTGGGCGGCGGCTCCATCCGTATCCATTCCGCCGAAACCCAGCGCCGCATGTTCAAGGAACTCGGCTTCACCGAGGAGCGCGCCGAGAAGCAGTTCGGCTTCCTGCTCCACGCCCTTGAGTTCGGCGCTCCGCCGCACGGCGGCCTCGCCTTCGGCCTCGACCGCCTGGTCATGCTGCTCTCCCATTCCGAGAGCATCCGTGACGTCATCGCCTTCCCCAAGACCCAGAAGGCCACCTGCCTCATGACTGACGCGCCCAGCGAAGTCGCGGCCCTGCAGCTGCGCGAGCTCGGCCTGCGCCTGCGCGAGACCCCGGACAAGAAGAAGGCCCAGGAAAACGACGCGAGCGGCAAGTAGAAATACCCGTGTCCGGAGCCCCCAGGGCTCCGGTATCTCTTTTGTAGAACCGGAAAGGACACACGCTGTTCTTTCCGGTTCGTCTTTAAGGTGTACCCATGAAACTCAAGATTGTCCTGTACCCCGACCCGATTCTGGGGAAGGTCTGCTCCCCCATCCCGGAAATCACCGACGAAATCCGGACTCTTGCCAGGGATATGCTCGAAACCATGTACGAGGCTCCCGGCGTCGGTCTCGCTGCCCCGCAGGTGGGCAGGCTCATTAATATGGTTGTCTACGATCCCGCCGGCAAGGACGAACCGAAGCAGCCGCACGTGATCATCAATCCCGAAGTCACCCTCACGGGCCGGGAAATTGTCAGCGAGAAGGAAGGCTGCCTCTCCGTCCCCATGGACTTCCGCGCCGACGTGCGCCGCTCCGAAACCATCCACCTGAAGGCCCTCGATCTCGACGGCAATGTCATCGACAGGGATATCGACGGCTTCGAAGCCATTATCGTCCAGCATGAGACCGATCATCTGAAGGGCGTGCTCTTTATTGACAAAATTGGCCACATCCGCCGCGCGTTCTACGACAACAAGGTCAAAAAATGGCTCAAGAGACAAAAGCAGGAAAAGTAGTTTTCATGGGCACACCGGCCTTCGCCGGTGACATTCTGGCCTCCCTTCTCGGGTGGCCGGAATTTTCCGTGCAGGCTGTGTTCACCCGCCCTGACCGGGAAGCCGGACGAGGCCGGCGCCTTATGCCTTCGCCCGTGAAGGTCCTGGCGCTGGAGAAGGGACTGCCCGTGCATCAGCCTTCCTCCATGAAGACGGAAGAGGCTCTTCAGCTCGTGAGATCGTATGAGCCGGATTTCCTCGTGGTGGCGGCCTACGGCATGATTCTGCCCCAGGCCGTGCTCGACGCGGCCCGCCTCGCCCCGGTTAACGTGCACACATCCCTTCTGCCGGCCTACCGCGGTGCGGCGCCCGTGCAGAGGGCCATCATGGACGGCTGTGAAACCATCGGCGTCAGCATCATGCGCATGACGGCCGGGCTCGACTGCGGCCCCTTCTACGCCCAGAAGGAAGTGCCAGTGGGCCGCGGCACCACGGGATCGCTCTTTACCGAACTCGCGGCCGTGTCCGCCCCGCTCCTGCGCGGCGTTCTCCGCGATATAGCGGAAGGACGCGCCGTGGAGCACGAACAGGACGGGAGCCTAGCCACCTACGCGGCCAAGGTGACCAAGGCCGAAAGCCATGTGGATTTTTCGAAGCCCGTGAAGAGCGTGGATGCCCTCATCCGCGGCCTCACGCCCGATCCCGCGGCTCACGCCCTCTTCCGCATAGGCGGGGCCGATCCCGTGCCCGTCATCATCGAGGAGGCCGTGCCCGAAGCCGGTGAGGAAACGTATCCCGCCGGCGCCATCGTGGCCACCAGAAAGAAGCTTTTCGTGGCCTGCCCTGACGGGCTCCTCCGTGTGGTGCGTATCAGGCCCGGCGGAAAGAAGTCCATGGACGCCGTCTCCTATATCAACGGCCTGCGCCTTTCCCTCTCCGGACCCGCGGTCATAGGAGAGGCCCTTCCTCCGCAGGGAGCGGCCGGGTAGCGGCATGGCAAATCCGTTTTCCCTCCTGGGACGCCTTACCCCTTCCGCGCGCAGCGTTTCCCTCCGGGCTCTTCTTCTCACCGGTGACGGCATGCCTGTGCAGCAGGCTCTTTCCCAGTCCCTCAGAAATCCGGAGCTGCCCCTTTCCGTGAAAAGGCAGGCCACGGATCTCGTGTATTCCGTTCTGCGCGCGGATATCCGTCTGGACTTTGTCCTGCGCCGTCTTTTTCCCCGCGCGGACAGACTCCCCGCTCTTTTCCTTCTCGCCGTGAAGACGGCGGCCTGCGCCCTGCTTTTTGAGGAGCACGCGCCGGCCCACGCCATTGTGAACGGAACCGTGTCCGATGTGCGCCGGCTCTTTGGAAAGGGCCTCGACCGCGTGGCCAACGGCGCCCTGCGCTCGCTCCAGCGTATGGGCTCTGCGCCGCTTTCCCCTGATTTTTACCGGCAGAAGGGAGAGTCTGACGATTTCCCGGCTCTCTGCCGCTTCTACAGCCTGCCTGAAGAAGTGGGCCGCCTCTGGCTTGCCCAGGAAGGCAGGGAAACGGCCATCGCGCTCATGAAGAAATCCTTTGCCCGTCCCTGCGCCGGAATCCGCGTGAATTGCTCGAGGCCGGGATGGGAAAATCTCAGAAGAACGCTCCTTGAGTCCGGCGCTTTTCCGCTTCCCGGTGCGGCAGGGGAAAGCGCGGGCGTTTATGTGCCTGAAGGCGGCCTCGGCCTCTCCGGCAGGATGGACCTCACTTCCCTGCAGAGGGAGGGCGCGCTCTCCTTCCAGCAGGGCGCGAGTCTCTGCGTCCTGGCCGAAACGGGCCTTCTCCGGCACGAAGCCCCGGTATGGGACGCCTGTGCCGGCTTTGGCGGCAAAACCACGGCTCTTCTTGAGGCGGGACGCGTGGTCGCAGCGGCATCGGATATCTCCATCAGCCGGCTGCGGCACCTTCCTGCCGAGTGCGCCCGCCTGGGGATCGGAACGCCCCTTCTCTTCCTCGCCGACGCCTCCTGCCCTCCTCTCGCGAAGACTCCCGGAGACGCTCTTCTGGATGTGCCCTGCTCAGGTCTCGGCGTGCTCGCGAGGCGTCCTGACATACGCAGGAGAAAGCAGGACTTTGCCGCGTACGCTGCGCTGCAGGGGCGCATTCTGGCAAAGGCAGCGGCCCTTTCCGGAAAGGGCGCCTCTCTCTTCTATATGACCTGCACCGTGAACCGCGCGGAAAACGAGGACGTGGTCAGAAAGGCCGAGATCGGGGGACTCTGCCGCATCGAGGCGGAGTGGAAAACGCCCGTGGATTCGCCCCTGGAGGGCATGTACGGAGCCAGGCTGACCGTTCTCTAGCCTTTGTTTTCTTCTTCTCCGGCAGTTCCGTCCGCGCCGGATCCGGTTTCCGTTCCGGCTTCGCCGGAAGCCCGGCCGTCGAGCCCGAGCGCCGAGAGAATGCGCAGAAGCTCATCCTCGCTTTTGTAGGCGAGGCTCACGCGTCCTTTCTGGGGCGTGCCGGAAATCCGGGTGCGGCAGTGCAGGAGCGTGGAGAGGTGCTGTTCGATTTGTCTGAACTCTCCGCTCCGGCGGGCGGGAGCCGGGCGGGCCGGGGGTACTGCTGTCTCCGTTTCATTCCAGGGCATGTGGCCGGTCTTCTTCCAGGTGCTGACTGCGTCTTCAGAGGCGCGCACGGAGAGCCTGTCCTTCAGCATGTGGCCGAGCAGGATGCGGCAGGCCTGAGCGTCATCGGCCACGGAGAGCAGGCAGCGGGCGTGGCCCGCGCTGATCGCCCCCTTCTCGAGGCTCGTGAGGGCTTCTCCGGGAAGCTGCAGGAGGCGCAGGCTGTTGGCGATGCGGGAGCGGCTCTTTCCGAGCTTTTTGGCGAGATCTTCCTGGGTCAGGCTGAGTTTGTCCTTGAGTTCCTGTATGGCCCTGGCCTCTTCCGCGGGATTGAGATCCTCGCGCTGCAGATTTTCCACGAGGGCCACGATCATAACGTCCTCATCGGACATGGAGCGGACCAGAACGGGGACTTCCCTGAGTCCCGCCAGACGGGCGGCGCGCCAGCGGCGCTCGCCCGCGATAATCTCATAGCTGCCGGGAGTTCCGGTTTCGCGCACGATGAGAGGCTGGATGATGCCCTGGCTGCGTATGGACGCGGCGAGTTCCTCCAGGGAATCCTGTGAGATAGTTTTGCGGGGCTGCCTGACGTTCGGTCTGACGCTCGATATGGGCACGAGAACCGTCATACCGTCCTTTTTCCGTTCTCCGTTTCCCGGAGTCATATTTCCGGGAATGAGGGCGCTGAGCCCTCTCCCCAAACCCTTGTTCATCATTGCTCAGATCCTTGACTATTGATTCTTTTCTGATTTCACTGTGCAAAACGCCTGGAGGAGTGAAATATGTTCAAACCCGGTAAACACATTCTTCATATGATTGACAGCCATTCCACGGACGAGTTCTTCGTCATTTCCCTGGAGCTGGCCATGCACTGCGCTGAAACCATAGAACAGGCCAACGCCGAACTCTCCGCTGAGAACGGGCATCACCTGTCCAGCGTGAACGGCGCCGACGGCAAGCCCTACGCCTTCATCCTGAGCCGCGAACTCTGGAACCTGGTGCGCCGCGACCTGCACATCGGCGAGGAGGAACTCAATATGCAGAACGGTGTGGTCAAATCCGAACCTCTGGATGATTTCCGCAGGTTCATGGATTCGTGGGATTTCCCGTACGAGTATTCTCCGGCCGTGAAGTGCCCTGTCTGCGGCAGCGAGACGGAGGACTGGCGCACTGACCCGTTCCATCCCTTCCTGCTCTCAAACGCCAATATGGGCGGCCTTCTGGTGTTCCACTGCACCCAGTGCGGCAGCACCATCAGGCAGAAGCATTTCAAGGACAAAATGGTGACGGAGTTCACTCCCGCCGCCAGGAAAGACTAGATGGCCTTCCGTACGGCAACTTCCTGGGCGAGCTGCAGGTAGGCCTGCGCACCCTTGGATTTGATGTCGTAGTAGATGATCGACTTTCCGTAGCTTGGCGCTTCGGAAAGCCTGACATTGCGGGGAATGATGGTGTTGAGCAGATAGGCCGGCATCTTCGACTTCACGTCTTCCCTGACGTCGCGCGAGATGCGGTTTCTCTGGTCAAACATGGTCAGCAGGATGCCCAGAATGGCGAGCTGCGGATTGAGCTTCTGTTTCACCTTCGTGTAGGTGTCCAGAAGCTTGGCTATGCCTTCCAGTGCGAAGAACTCGCACTGGAGGGGAATGAGAAGTTCCGTGGCCGCGCACAGGGCATTGAGCGTCAGAATGCCGAGGGACGGAGGGCAGTCCAGCACGATGAACTCATATTCGTCCCGCACCTGGTCTATGACGTTTTTCAGGTACTGTTCCCTGGCTATTTCCGTGGCCAGCTCGACTTCCACGCCGACCAGGCTGATACTGGCAGGGATGAGATCCAGAAAGCGGGTACGCGTCTTTCTGGTACTCCTGTGTACGCTTTCCCTTGTCGGATTGTAGAAGGTGGAATAGAGATCGTTTTCGATAGCTTCCTGGTCTACCCCGAGTCCGCTCGTGGTGTTGGCCTGGGGATCGCAGTCGATGAGCAGCGTCTTCTTTTCCATTACTGCCAGCGCCGCGGAAAGATTGATGGATGTGGTGGTCTTCCCCACACCGCCTTTCTGATTAGCTACGCATATGACACGCGCCATGCTTTTGAAGCTCCTTCCTTCTTGCATGTTTCACGTGAAACATGAAGAAGACGACTTTGGATGCATGATGTGTTTTAAGTGATACAGGAAAATCTTTAAAGTATTACCTCTTTTCAGTAAAGAGGTTTAGCTCTGTTCTTAATGTTTCACGTGAAACATTTACGGCTTCAGGAAGGGGAAAAGGTATGGAGAGCGAGAAAAAACCGAGCATACTGCTCGTGGATGACGAGAAGGAAGTGACTGATATCCTGTTCAAGCGCCTGTCTCGGAGAGGCTATCCCTGCAGGACTGCGGGCAACGGACAGGAAGCCCTGGATTCCATGAAAGAGAGCCCGAGTGAAATTGTGGTGCTTGACGTGAAGATGCCCGTCATGGACGGGCTCACCGCCCTCGGCCACATTCTCAGGAACTGGCCCGACACGCAGGTCATTCTTCTTTCCGGGCACGCCGACATGCAGCTGGCTGTACAGGCCATAGAGGAAGGGGCCTTCGGGTACCTGATGAAGCCTGTTGATTTCGAAGACCTTTTGTTTAAAATAGAAGACGCTGCCACACAGAGGCAGCTCGAATCCCACAAATAAGGGCTGGCCGCATACCGGTCCTTTTCCCGAGGAACGTACTTCGTATGATGAAAAAATTTCTGTTTTCCTGCGTCTTCGCCTGCGCTCTTTCCCTTGCCTCCGGTCCTTCCGCCGGAGCTGCGGAAGTGACAGCGGATGACGTGAAGCCCGCCCTGGAGCAGCTCCTGAAGCAGCATCCGGAAATTCTCCTGGATTTCCTGCGCGAGCACAGCGAGACTGTGCTGGACATCGCCCAGCAGGGATCCAACAAGCGCCGCATGGCAAATATGGAGAAACAGTGGAAGAGTGACGCCCAGGAGCCCAAGCAGGTGGCTCTTGAAGGACGGCCCACACTTGGAAACAGCGACGCGAAGGTGCGCATCGTGGCCTTCTCCGACCTCACCTGCCTCTACTGCCAGCGCGCCGAAAAGGTGCTGGCCGAGATCCTTCAGGAATACCAGGGCAAGGTTTCCTTCGTCTTCAAGAACCTCCCTCTGGAACCCAAGGGACTGAGCGGCCTGGCTTCCCAGTACTATGTGGCCATCTCCATGCAGAACGAGAGTCTCGGCTGGAAATTTTATGAGACCATGTTCCAGAACAGGGACAAGCTCCTCTCCGGCGGCGAGGAATACATGCGCGCTGCGGCCCAGGAAATGGGCGTCAACATGAAGCAGATGGACTCCGCCCGCCGTTCCAAGAAGGTTCAGAAGATCATCGACGAGGATATTAAGGACGGAGAGAAGCTCCATATCGAGGGCACGCCCTTCTTCCTCATCAATAACCTCGTGATCCGCGGCGCCGTGCCCAAGGATATCTTCCGCAGAGCCATCGAAATCGAGCTGAACGCGGCCAGGTAATTTTCCGGCTTCGTTTCCCTTTGTCAGCACAAGCCCGCGGCCTCATCGTTATGGGACGCGGGCTTTTTCCGTCTCTTCAGAAAGGGCTGTTTTCCCCCGGGCTGTCTTCCAAAAGCACTCCCTTTCTGCCATGATTGGCGCCTGTGCCCGCTGGCCGCCTGGCCCGGTCCGGAATTTTGGAGGTCGTCCCATGAATGCGTTTCCCCTTGCCCTTACCGCCACGGGCTTCACCTTTCTCTGCACCGCCGTTGGCGCGGCTTTCGTTTTCGTGGTGGGCCATTCACGGAAGAAGACAGTTGTTCAGGTTTCCCTGGGCTTCGCGGCCGGCATCATGCTTGCCGCCTCCGTGTTCGGGCTCCTGATTCCCTCCATAGACGGGGCCCGCGCGGCGGGTGGAGGTCTTACGGCTCCGGCCGGCGGATTCGTCCTGGGCGTCCTCCTTCTCATGCTCATGAACCGGCTCGTGCCGCACCTGCATACCAACGCGGACGAACCCGAGGGCGTCAGATCGGGCCTGGGGCGTCAGTCCCTGCTCTTCCTTGCCATCACCATTCACAATGTCCCAGAGGGTATGGCCCTTGGCGTGCTGGCTGCTGCGGCCGGAGGTTCCGTTCCTGAAGGCATGGGCGCCCTTATGGCTCTCGCCATCGGTATCGGCATCCAGAACATTCCCGAAGGCACTGCCGTGTCAGTCCCCCTCTTCGCCGCGGGCGGAACAAGGAAAAAATCCTTTCTCCTGGGAGTGCTTTCCGGCGCGGTCGAACCGGCAGGTGCCCTTCTCGTGGTCTGCTTCCAGGATCTCGTTGTTTCCCTTCTGCCATGGTTCCTGTCATTCTCCGCGGGGGCCATGCTCTACGTGGTGGTGGAGGAACTCATTCCTGAGTCCCATGCCATGGCTGGCGGCGAATCGGACTGGCCCACAGTCTCCGTCCTCGCGGGATTCCTCGTCATGATGGTGCTTGACGTGGCCCTGGGGTAAGGCCGGGGGGTGTCCCTGTCCGGGCCCGGAAACAAAAAAAAAAGGAGCCCCCTCCGGGGAGCTCCTTCAAATCGCGGCGCGTGCGCCGCGGCGGAAGTTCCTTTCTTCAGCTGACGCGCCGTACGCCGATCAGCTTCTCTTGCCAGTATTTCTTCTGCAGCTGATCCATCTTCACCGTCTTTCCCGGCTTGGGGCTGTGGATGAAGTTGTCCCCTCCCGCGTAAATACCTGTGTGCAGTCCCGTGCCCGAGCCGCCCACCCTGAAGACGACGATGTCGCCCGGGGCAGCCTCGCTTTTCGACACGGCGTAACCCGCCCTTGCCTGCTGCGAGGTCATGCGCGGCACTTTGACGCCGTTTGAGAGATAGGCCCAGTAGACGAGGCCGGAACAGTCAAATCCCTGGGAGGGGGAAGCTCCGCCTGATTTGTATTTGGTGCCTATCTGGGAGTAGGCCGCGCGCACTGCCTGGGAAGCCTTGTAGGATCCTCCCTCCGAATGGTGGTTCGCCGCGCCGCAGCCGGAAAGGAACAGAACGGCCGTGATGACGGCCAGGGGTTTCAGGAGAAGTGTTCTGTTCATAATGCGCCTCATCGTTGATTTTGTCCCTGCTGGTCTCCTCGTGTCCGCAGGGAAGACCTCTGACAATGGAAATTTATTGAACTTATCGGCTGGTTTCCCCGGGAGTATTACCCTTATGGCTGCAGGGCTGCGCATTCTGACGGCACAGGGCCGGGCGCTGCATGGAATTGTGATGAAAAAGGAACGCGTTCCGGCGGAATGTCTTTCTCACGGCAAAGGAAAACAGCCGGACGGGGAAGGGAAAAAATGAAAGAAATTTTTTTCACAGCCTCCCTCTTTTTCCCCGGAGACGTCCCCGTACACAGCCCGGACTGCCGGAAAATGACTTCCGACTCGCCGGAAAGACGACCAGACAAGCCCTGCGTATGGTGCGGACTGTTGCGTGAAAAAATGAAAGCATATAATAAAAAAATGCAGGAGATACGACTGCGGGTCCGCCGGATCCCTTCCTGCAGCAGTGGCTTTGACTGCAGGAAACATCCGCGCGGGAGCAGCAGTCTTTTTTCCGCCATACGGCAGAGGATGTTTTATCAGCATCATTTTTAGAACACCTGTGCAGGAACACAGGCTGCTTAGAACGAAGAGCCAATCCCATGAGTACTACCCCTATTACCGTTAGAGGCTATGTTGCCGTTCTCCCCCGCACCATCGAAACGCATCAGTCGCGCGTCGCCATCATTCAGGATGACCAGGAATACAGGGTTCTGACGAAAGGCGCCGGAGTGGATCTCATCGACGACGTCAACGCCCCCATCGAGGCTGTGGGCACGGTTGAGGAGATCGACGGAGATAAGTACATCACAGTCCGTAAATACAGGCTGCTCGAAGACGAAAACAGCTGGGATGAAGATGAGGGGTAGCAGGCAGTCCCGCGTTCCGTACGGTGGACAGACTATCCGGCAGTCTGAGAAAAAATGACGCGCCCTCCCCGTCAGGGAAAGGGCGCTGGTATACTTGGCCGCTGGCGCGCTTCAGGCGCGTCAGCGGCCTTCTTTTTTTGGGGGGAACCGGAACTCAGGAAAGCAGATTCTTCTGGACCGTAACCCTGCGTATGTGCTTCTGCAGGCGTGTCCTGTGAAAATCGCCGAGAATGGCATCGAGGAAGGGTGAAGGAGACAGGGCCACCCTGCGGCCCCATATGTGGCGTTCGTCTGCCACGGAAAGATAGAGCGCCTCCGAGGCCCTCGTGATGCCCACGTAGAAGAGGCGCCTCTCCTCTGCGGGATCGGAATCCTGACCGTCCTCTCCCCCGAAGAGCGTCTTCCGTGAAAGGGGCAGTATGCCGTCTTCCACTCCTGGCATGAAGACAGCGCGGAATTCAAGGCCCTTGGCCGCGTGTATGGTGAGGAGGCGCACGGACTCGGCCTTTTCCTGAAGCAGTTCCACCTCGCTCTGGAAGCTGATTTTTTTCATCAGACCGTCCCACCCGCCTTCGGCGTCGTATGTTCTGCAGAGTTCCTTCCAGGGGTCTGACGCGAAATAGAGGGAAGAATATCCCCGTGATTTAAGGACGGCCTCAGCCCTGGCGGGTTCCGGCGGAATGCCGTCAGCAAAGAGCGGCGCGGGATTTTCGTCCTGACCGCCGGCCATGGCCCGGCTGACGCCGTCCAGAATGGCGGCCGTTGTCTCGTCCTGCCAGAAAAGCTGCTCGGCCGGGACCTGAACGGGAATGCCGTGTTCCCTGAGGATCTTCGCAAGAACCGGAATCTGGGCCCTGAGACGCACCAGAACCGCAATGTCGGACGGCGTGAGGGTGCCGGACAGAGGTTCGTTCCTGTCGGAAGCGTCGAGCAGGGAATGGGACGTGGCGCCGATGAGGCGGGCGATCTTCCCGGCTATCCAGCGCGCTTCCGCGCCCTCCCCGGGCGCCTGGAAAAAGTTCAGGCTGGCCCTGAGAGGCCGGGCCGCCTTCAGAAAGCCGGATGCCGGGCGCGAGAGCATGGCCGTTCCCGCCACGGTGAGGATTTGCTGGCTCGAGCGGAAGCTCTCATGCAGGGTCAGGACGGAAAGGGAGGGCCACATGGCTTCAAGGACGCCGCGTATGTCGCTCGTGGAGCCGCGGAAACCGTAAATGGCCTGATCGGGATCGCCGATACCGAAGAACCCCGTGCCGTCTGCAGGCAGCATGGCCTTCAGGATATTCACCTGCAGGGGGGAGAGGTCCTGTATCTCGTCCACAAGCACGTGCTTCGGCCTGAACGTTCCCGCGGCGCCGGACGGATGGGCGGCCAGCCATTCCAGCATGTCCGTGAAGTCGAAGTCCCTGACCCGGGCGAGGGAACGTCTTTCACGGTACCGTTCCAGAATGCCGCGGAGGAACCCGGAACCGGGATCCTCCGCTCTTTCACGGAAATAGTGGATGCGCCGTATGGCCTCCCGCGCCACGGCTGCGGAAATATCCGGCTCCAGGGACCGGGCAGCCCGCATCAGGAGCGCGTCCTCCTCAGTTCCGGAGAGGAGCCTGACAGAGGGATCGCTTTCCTGAATGAGCCTCCAGGCCAGGGCGTGAAAGGTGGAACAGGTCGGCAGCTTCACGCTGTCAGAAAGCGGAGCCGAGAGACGCTCACGAATCTCGCCCGCGGCTTTCGTGCTGAAGGTGAGGACCGCGATATCATCTGCCGGCACACCCTGCCCCAGAAGCCATCTGACGCGTTCCGTGAGGAGCCTGGTTTTTCCTGAACCCGGACCGGCCAGCACGAGGAGCGGGCCTCCCAGATGCGTGCAGGCCTTTTCCTGATCCTCAGTGAGGGAGAAGCGCTTCTGCTTCTCATCCTTCTTTCTGTGGGGAGAGGCGTGGCGGGTCAGCTCGAGAAGACTCATGGCCGCGTCCCCGCACACGGGGGCGCTTCCTGTTTCAGGCTGCGGCGTGAGGCGCAGGGACACGCGCGGCCCAGGAGAACCCAGTTCCTTCTTTTCCTCATCCGAGAAGATGGTCACAGTCCCGAACTCGCCGTCAAAGCCGGCGTGGCGGGTTACCTGCCCTGCCCTGATGCGGCGCACGGCCTCGCCGAGCGGCTCGGAGAACCGGGTGATTTCATCAAGAGGAAGGCTGTTCAGGATCCCGAACTCGCTGCCGAGGGCTCTGAGGGTTTCGCTGAACTTCTCCTTTATCTTCTTTGTCGTGGGGGCTGCGCCGTAAATTTCCGAAAGGACAGTGGGAAGGGGAAGAATGGGGTGCACCTCAGGCTCTTCCTTAAGATGGGGTTCTTCCTTCCTGTCAGCCAGATCCCAGACTCTGTGCATGACGCCTATGGTGAGAGGCTTTCCGCACACGGGGCAGATATTGCCGTGCTCTTCGGCTTCTTCCGGCGACATGACCACGTGGCAGTTTCTGTGCCCGTCGTAATGATACTTGCCCTCCTCCGGGTAGATTTCGAGCGTTCCCTCAAAGTGTGTGTCCGAGGTTCTCTGATCCCTGGGAAGGCGGGAGGCCGCTTCGCGGAGCGCGGCGAACATGCCGTCGTAGCTGACCCTGCCCGTGAAGAGATTGGCCTCCCTGCCGAGGTTGGGACCCGAGTGCGCGTCAGAATTGGACACGAGGGCGTAGCCGTCGAGGGCGCTCACGAGGCGGTTCATGCCGGGATCCGAAGAGAGTCCCGTCTCCAGGGCGAAAATATGCTCCGTGAGGCTGCCGAAGCAGTCGTGGATGTCGTCAAAGCCGGATTTGGAACCGAACAGGGAAAACCACGGGGTCCACACATGCGCGGGAATGAAGAAGGCGCGGGGGCAGGTATTGAGCACGAGATCCAGAAGATCCGCTGAGTCGAGTCCCAGAATGGGCCGTCCGTCGGAATTAATATTGCCTATCTGACCGAGTTTCTCCGAAAAGCGGTCCGCGTCCTCGAGCGTGGGCATGAAGACGAGATTGTGAACTTTTCTGACTTTCCCTCCCCTCTTGTAGATGGAACTTATTTCTGTCTGCAGGCAGAAATAGGGAGGGCGGGCCGGAGAGGAGGCGAGATCCGGGAAGACGGGTTCGGGGGCGGCTGTTGGCCTGTAGAATCCCGTCTCCTCGTCAAAGACGAGATTGTCCCTGAGCTCCTGCCGCCACTTCGGGTGCGTGAAATCCCCTGTGCCGAGAACGTTGATGCCCTTGACCATGGCCCAGCCGCAGAGATGCGGCACGGTCAGCTGTTTGCTCGTGGCCATGGAAAAGCGGGAGTGAATATGCAGATCGGAGATGAAGGAATTCATGGAGGGCCCCGTTAAAATTTTTACTGCGGCCTGTGCGGGGAAGATCCCGTTATCCGGGCCGGACACGGCAAAGATCCGCGGTATGTCTGTAAATATAGTGTTCCGGCGTCCTGTCCGTCAAAACGGAACAGGCGGAACCGGAGCCCGGAAGGAGAGCGTTTTTCAGCATGGGACTGAAGCCCCGGGAGTCCCGGAGATTCACTGCTCTCTTTCCCCTGCTCCGGCTGATTTGTCCAAAAAGGGGCAGAAGGAAAGAGCCTGCGGCGTGGAGCTGCCGTCCGCTTCCTGGAGTACGAGATCAGGGAGAAAGCGGATATCGTGCACGGTGTCCTTCGCTGCTTCCACAAGCACGCGGACTGCCGCGTCCTCCGCCCCGGGGCGCACGAGGAGGGCTTTGCGCATGCCGAAGCGGCAGGAGCCCAGGGCCTCCGCGAGGGCGGTGAAACGGGAAGCGGGAAAGATAAGATAGAGAAGTCCGTGATGAACAAGGGCCGCACGCGCGGCGCGTATGAAGAGAGAAAGGACTCCCTCCCCGCGGCGGGCCGTGTCGTTGATACTGTCGCGTGAGGCTCTTCCCTCCCCTCTCTCCCAGTACGGTGGATTGGACAGCGCGAGATCAAAGGCGGGACGGGGGAAGGCGGCGCCGGCGCGGGAGAGGTCGAGCACGCGGAAGGCGGCCCGTTCAGAGAGATTCAGGAGGGATATGTTTTTTCTGGCTGCATCGATGAGGGCGGGACTGAAATCGACGCCGAGGGCGCGCACGTTCTCCGAGCGCAGGAGAAGGGCCGCGGTGGAGGCACCCTGCCCGCAGCCGAGGTCAATGGCCGCAAATCCGGGGCCCGGCGGAAGCCAGGGCGTATCGCGGCAGGGGTTTTTCAGCCCGAAGTGAGGGGAGGCGCCGAATTCCCGGGCTGCGAAACAGGCCAGGAGAAGAGCGTCCAGCCCGAAGCGCATGGAGCCTTCGGGCTGGACGAGATTCTTTGGGAAGCGGACCGCCACGGACAGCGTCCTACATGAGCGAGTTGTCCCAGTTGAAGAGGCCGGGCCTGCGCACGGGCGGCAGGGAGGCCGGGATGTTTTCCTGCATGGAAACAAAGAAGCTGTATCCGGCTTTTTCAAGTTCCGCCTTGTGCGCGCTCAGGTTGAGCTGCCAGGCCGGATAAATCCAGGTGTTTTCGCCGTACTGCCTGGCCCAGAAAGCCTCGTGCTTGGGACTCATGAAGGGTTCGTTGAGGCGCACGCCGAGTGTGCCGTAGCGGCTCATGCCAACGGGCCAGCAGCCGGCCAGCACCATGCCAAGAGGCAGGGGGCTCAGGCGGGGAAGCTCAAGGAAGTCACGGGAGCCGAGCTCGGGAGAGACAATGGCTGCCGTGAAGCCCATGTCCTTCAGCACATTGACTGTGGCCGGATTGGAAATGTTGCAGAAGGGACCGGCCGTGAAGGAGGCCTTTTCGTCGTCCAGCATCTCAGTGGTGAAGAGTCCGACCTGCCAGGGGGAGTTGAGGACGAAGGAGCGGGCGCCGTCCCGCCACAGGCTCAGGACGAGGCGTCTGAACTGATCTTCCTCGTCAGGCCAGATGACAGGCGGCAGCCACCAGCCGAAGCGGTTGATGACAGTATGGGAAATGGCGGCTGATTTGGAAGAAACCCAGAGGCAGGACAGAAATTTGCGGGCGCCGCGCGTTTCCTTGCCCTGGGGAAGGCTCGCGTGGACGACCATGTCGGGAAGGCGCGTGAACCGGCAGGGAATGACGCGGTTCGGCCGTGAGGTCACGTTTTCGGTGGTCCGCTCGGGCATGCACTCGAGGCGACTCTGCCATTCGTTGAGAATCTGCGTGAGTTCCTTTTCACGCCGGTCAATGAGGTAGACGCATACGCCTGCTTTGGGAGTCTTGTGTCTGGGAATGCGCAGGAGGAGCGTGCCGCCCTTGGGCGTGAAACGGGTGACGGGAAGCGTGGTGTGCCAGTTCTCGTCCTCCACGCCGACGCGCAGGTAGTCCTTCGGAAGGAGCGGAATGAACGGCTTGATGAAGGGGGCTCCCTGCCTGTCTATGCCGATCTTGCCCACCAGCAGGCCGGAACTGGTCTGTCCTGAGGGATCCACGGGCACGGCTGTGTGCTGCGGCAGGAAGCGGGCGCGGGTATTGGGCCGTCCGAGAGCCATCTGCAGGATGCCCTCGGCCGTCTTTTTGGCCTCGGGATCGCCCGGATTGTCGCGGAGAATGCGGTAGGCCGTGACCGTGTGGTAAACGTAATGGGGGCCTTTCTTGCGGCCCTCGATTTTCCAGGAGACGAGATGGGGAATGCCCGTGAGGGTTTTGACGAGCACGTCCATGGAGAGATCCTGACAGGAGAAATAGCGCCCTGTCTGGAAGCGTCCCCCCGGACGGAGGCGGCGTCCGTCACCGGTGTCGCCCACGCGTTCACCGGGAATGCGCGTCCTGCCGGAACGGGCTTTTTCCGCGAACCTGCCGCGGCCCTGCTGGTCTCCGCCGCGGAGTGCTTCCTGCCCCTTCTGGAAAAGCGTCTGAATGGTGTTTCCGCCCTGCTGGTAGACGCGGCGGCAGGGCTGCACGCAGCGGCCCCTCAGGCCGCTCTTGCCTCCCATGTAGCTGGACCAGTAGCAGCGTCCGGAAACGCAGTAGCACAGGGCGCCGTGAATGAAGCATTCGAGCACCACACCATCGGGGCAGGCATCGCTCATCTGATGGATTTCATCGATGGAGAGTTCGCGGGGCAGAACCACGCGGTCAGCGCCGAGGCGTTTGGCCTCAAGAAGCGAGGCGGGGTGGGTGAGATTGGCGAGTGTGGACAGCGTGATGGAGCCCGTATACCCCGCCTGGCGGGCGATATCGACGAGGGCAATATCCTGGATGATGAGGCCGTCGATGCCGACCTGATTCTCGAGGCGGCTGATGAGCCTGTAGGCAGCGTCGGTTTCGGAGGGCTTGATGAGCGTGTTCATGGCCACGGTGACCCGGCAGTCCGACTCATGGGCGAGATCCGTGAGCCGTGAGAGCTCGGTGAGGCTGAAGTTTTCAGCCTGCATGCGCGCGGAAAACTGCTTGAGGCCAAGGTAGATATTGTCAGCTCCGGCCGCGAGAGCGGCGAGAAAACAGGAAACGTCGCCGGCGGGGGCCAGGATTTCGGGATGTTCGGGGGTGGGTTCGGGTATCTGTATTCTGCTCATGTGCTGTCCCTGGCGCCTTAGCGCGCGGAAGGATCGGAATTTTTGTAGTAGTCGGTGAACCAGTCGTAGAATTTCTGTATGCCTTCCCTGAGAGGCGTATGGGGCATGAAATGCGTGAGTTTCGCCTGATCGCCGGCATCGGCCCAGGTGGCCGTGACATCGCCGGCCTGCATGGGCAGATAAATCTTTTCAGCCTTTCTGCCCATGACGTCTTCGATGGTCCTGATGAATTCGGAGAGTTCCACGGAGCGGCTGTTGCCCACATTGAGGATGCGCCAGGGCGCCGAGCTGGAGGCCGGATCGGCTTTTTCCGCGTCCCAGAGGGGGTCGGCCCTGGGAGGCAGGGGCAGGATGCGCGCCATGACTTCCACAATGTCGTCGATGTAGGTGAAGTCCCTGTGCATTTTGCCCCCGTTGAAGACCTTTATGGGCTTGTTGCTGAGAATGGCCGTGGTGAAGAGGTGCAGGGCCATGTCTGGACGTCCCCACGGGCCGTAGACAGTGAAGAACCGCAGGCCTGTCGAGGGGATGGCATAGAGGGAGCTGTAGGCGTGGGCCAGAAGCTCGTTGCTGCGTTTGGTGGCGGCATAGAGGCTGACAGGGTGATCGGCTCCGCTGTGCGGCGAATAGGGAAGCGCTGCGTTCAGGCCGTAGACAGAGGAAGACGACGCGTAGACGAGATGCTTCACAGGATGCTGCCTGCAGCATTCGAGGATGTTGGCGAATCCGACGAGGTTTGAGGAAATATAGGCCTGGGGATTCTGGATGCTGTAGCGGACGCCGGCCTGGGCAGCCAGGTTGACCACGTGGGTGAAGTGTCCGTCCCTGAAAAGCCGTTCCAGGGTCGCCGCGTCGGCGAGATCGGTTTTGATGAAGGAGAAGTCCGTATCGTTCTTCAGCTGGGCCAGACGGTCCCTCTTGCGCTGGACGCTGTAGTAGTCGTTCAGGCTGTCGAGGCCGGTCACCCGGTGCCCCTCTGAAAGGAGGCGCTTCGCAAGGTGAAAGCCGATAAAGCCCGCGACACCGGTGATCAGAATGTGCATGAATACCTCCTTTGTCCGGGAAAAATAGGCCAAGAGAGGGGAGCGCGCAAGGGCCGGAGAATGTGCCGTGACGGGCTTTCCCCGCAGCTTCCGCGCCGGGATGGGGACTTGCAAAGAAGAGATGGAAAACGCTATAAAGGCGGGATCTGAACAAGGGGCAGGCGCGTATTCCCGCTGCCTAGATCCCTGATTTACAGAGATTTTTTTTCAGTGGCGGAGATACCGGATTATTATGGATACCAAGGATACCAAGAATACCAAAACGCAAAAGACCGGCGGAGCCGGAGGAAATACGAAGAAGGATGATGGCAGAAAGGCCTTTGGCCGGAAGCTTCGTCAGAACTGGTACGAGGGCCAGAACAGGGAGATAGTGGTTTATTATCTCATAGCTGTGGCTTTTCTGGAACTCATTGTCGGCTGTGTGGCCTTCTTTTATGGCGTCGCCCATCCCACCATGGGACCGGACGGCACGCGCATGGCGAATTTTCCCTGGGTGGGCTGGCTCATAGGCGCCCTGCTCTCCCCTGTGGGCCTGATGCTTATCCTCCATCTGTCGGGGCAGTTCTTCTCCCGGTCCCTTGATGCCGTGAACGGCGGAGGGGCAAAGGGAGACGGAGACTCCGGCGAGGTGCCGGAGCGCGTCCAGCGTTTCTACAATATCATGAGCCACGCGCCCACGGTGGTCATCCTGCTCGGGCTCCTTGTCATCGGTGCCTGTCTCTTTTTCCTGGACAGCGCCATGGGCGCGCTCGGCAGCGTCGGCAAGGTGCTGTCCGGCTATATCCCCTGGATTCTGGGCTGCATCGCCGCGTTCCTGGTGATCTGCTACATCGCGAGGCTCTATTTCCTCAGCCGGCACCGCCGCATGATGCAGGAATACGCCTACAGAATGAAGGTGCTGGAAACCACGGGCATCATCATTGCCTCCAAGGGTTCCGAGCCGCTCAAACTGCAGGACGGCCGCGTTGTCCCCATAGAGAGCGGCAAAGTGCCTCCGTCGCTGCCGCCGTCCGGTGACGGCACGAAGCCTGACGGCGGGGCCGGATCCGACGACGTGGTCGATGTGGACGAAAGCAGCATTGTCGGCAGCAGCGGTGAGGAAAAGAATTCCGCCGGGGACGGGGAAAAGGGCGCGGACAGTTCTTCCGCCGGGGCGTCTCCCGCCGGGGCTGACGCCAGACAGGGCGCGTAGCGCGCCGCGGTGTTTTTCCTGGGCTTCGGAGGTCTTCCTCCGGAGCCCTTTTTTTGTGCCCGGAAAAAACAGAATGGCACCGGGCAACGAAAAACCCCGGGGCGGTACGGTCTCCCCGGGGCTCTCTGTGAGTCAGACGGCTGTCCCCAGCATAATGGCGGACAGAGAAGGGATGCCCTTCCCGCGGTGACAGCGCGGCGTTATTCGAATTTGCTCCTGTCCGGGCGCACTCTGAGGGATTCGGCGATAATCTTCGGATCCTCCTGGGGACGCGCTTTGGCGCCGAGCTCGGCGTTGCCTCCGTAGCAGACGAAGCCGTCCGGGCCAAGTTCAACGTACCCGGCAGCAAGCACCTTCCCGTAGGGAAGCTGCTCAAACATATCGGCGTGATCCACGCGGCGCGGGAAAAGGAACGGTACCGGCTGACCGGAAAAATCTTCGACGATGAGGTATTTCACGGAATCCTCCAGTAAGGAACTGCCCGTCGGGCAGGGGGCCGGAGCCCCGGTTAAGTCCATGTACAGTTTTTCTGACTATGCCTATTTCTGACGGTTTTGCAAATAGCGGCGGACGGCCCTGTTGTGGTCGGTGAGGTTCGTGGTGAACTCGTGGGCCCCGCCGTCCGTGATAGCTACCATGTAGAGGAAATCATGCTTTTCGGGGTGCAGGGCCGCGCTGAGGGCCGAGAGCGCGAAAGAACAGATGGGGCCCGGCGGCATGCCCGGATGCCTATACGTGTTGTACGGGTTTTTGTCGTCGCTGAGATCCGCGCGGGTGAGGTTGCCGGAGAAGGCCGGTCCGAGGCCGTAGATCACAGTGGGATCGGCCTGCAGGAGCATGCCCCTGTCCATGCGGTTCTGATAGAGCCCAGCCACGCGGGGGCGCTCCCCCGGGCTGGCCGTTTCCTTCTCGACGATGGAGGCGAGAATGACGGCGTTCCGCATGACATCCCTGGCTGGCCTGGGACTGCCCCACAGGGGGCCGGTCCGGCGCCAGAAGTTGTCGACGATACGGCCGGCCGCGGACCAGGCCTGCTTCTTTCCCAGAGTTTCCCCTTCAAGAGGCGTCTTGATGAGGTAGGTGTCGGGCATGAGAAAGCCCTCGGCCGTGTCGAAGGGGATGCCGTAGTGGCGGAGAAATTCGGGATCGCGGATGACGTCGGCGAAGTCTCCGGCCGTGCAGAGGCCTGCCTGCTCGAGAATGGCCGCGGTCTGCCACCATGTGAGTCCCTCGGGTATGGTGACGCGGGTCAGCACGGGCTTGCCGCTGATGAGTTCGTTCAGGACCTGGTCCGGGGTCCAGCCCGTATTCAGAAGAAAGCGTCCGGCCTTCATTCTGCCGCCCGCCTCGCGGTACCTTGCGAGAAGACGGAATTTGAAGGGATCGGTGATGACATTTTTCGCCTTCAGGGCCGTGGCTGCGCGGGAAATGGTCATGCCCGGCGTCACGTCGAAGGAGACGTCCTGCCCCGGTGTCTCGGGCGGGACATTCAGGAAGGTATAGGCTTCATAGCCGCACCAGAGGCCCGCGGCTGTGACGCAGAGAAAGACAGCCAGAAACGCTGACCGCAGAAATTTCCACATGTAAGGATACCTCCGGGCGATCCGCTGGCCCCGCCCTTATCCGGCGCGGTAACCGTCCCCTTCCGCCAGCGTGGCGCTTGAGGGGGAGTGCAGGTAGGATTCAAGGATGCGCACGGCGGCCTGCTGATCGAGGACTGCCTTGCGCCTGCTGCGCCTGAGACCCGCTTCCTCAAGGTCCCAGGCCGCCTCTTCCGAACTCAGGAATTCCTCCATGAGATATACCGGGCAGGGAAGGCGGTGCAGGAGTTTTCTGACGAAGTTGCGGATCTGGCGCGTGGTCAGACTGTCCGATCCGTCCGCGAGAAGAGGCAGGCCCACCACCACGGCGTCCGGCTTCTCCCGGAGAACGCGGGCAGCCAGGGCGTCGAGAAAGGCCCTGCGGTTCGGGAAGCTGTCCAGGCGGATGGTCTCCAGGGGATAGGCCAGGATGCCGTCGGGATCCGTGGCGGCAAGGCCCGTGCGGGCCAGCCCGTAGTCGACAGCCACGAGTTTCACGGGAAATCCTCTCTCTTTTCAATCCCCGCGCCGCAGCGCGGGGATTGAAAGGTCTAGTAGATTTTTACGAGCCTGCGCACGTCTTCCATGGTTTTGGCGGCGAACTCGCGGGCTTTGGCGTTGCCGGCCTCGAGGATGCCCAGGACATCGTCGTCGGTCAGCCTGCTGCGGCGCTCCTGCAGGGGATCGAGGAGCTCGTGCAGGTGCTTCAGGAAGATCTTCTTGCACTGCACGCAGCCGAGGCTCGCGTTTTTGCAGTTCTCGCGGATCTCGGCCTGTTCTTCAGGGGTGGCCATGATCTTGTGATACGGGAAGAGGTTGCAGGCATCGGGATCGCCGGGATCGGATTTTTTGACGCGCGGCGGATAGGTGAACATGGTTTTGATTTTGGGCTCGATGTCATCGAAGCTGTCGCGCAGGAAGATGCCGTTGTTGTAGCTCTTGGACATCTTGCGTCCGTCGAGGCCGGGGCACTTGCAGGCCGGGGTGAGCATGGCCTGGGGCTCGGGGAAGTAGTCTCCGTAGAGGCCGTTAAAGCGGCGGGCGATTTCGCGGGTAAGCTCCATGTGGGGCAGCTGATCCTCACCGACCGGCACGCCCTGGGGTTTATACATGAGAATGTCGGCGGCCATGAGGATGGGGTAGCACAGGAAGCCGGTGCAGCTCAGGTCCTTTGTGGTGATCTGCTGCTGCTGTTCCTTGTAGGTGGGGTTGCGCTCCACCCAGGAAACAGGCGTGATCATGGAGAGCAGGAGGGAAAGCTCAGCGTGCTCCTTGAGATCGGACTGGCGGAAGATGGTGCACTTCTCGGGATCAAGGCCGGAACCGATCCAGTCCTTGACCATCTCGATGGTGTTTTCCCGGAGAGCCTCAGTTCTGTTGAAATCCGTGGTGAGCGCGTGCCAGTCAGCCACGAAGAAGAAGGCTCTCAGCTTGTCCTGGAGGTCCACCCAGTTCTTGAGGACGCCGAAATAATGTCCGAGATGGAGGGGACCGGTGGGGCGCATGCCCGAAGCAGTGCGAATTTCAGTACTCATGGAAAGTGTTCCTTTGAAGATTAGATAATGTCCAGGATTCTCAGCAGGAGCCCGTAGCTGCCGTTCAGGAGGGGGCCGAGCACCATGTCCAGAACACGGGTTACGATGAGCAGCATGAGAATGAGAAAACCGTAGCGCTCAATGGAAAGATAGGAATACGCGTAGCGCGCAGGGAGAAAGTAGGCCAACACCTTGCTTCCGTCCAGAGGCGGGACAGGGAGCAGATTAAAGAAAGCGAGGCAGAGGTTGATTGAGACTCCGGCGAGAAGCGAGCGCACCACAAAGGTCTCTGTGGGCGTGGCCATGAGGACTATGGAAGGATCGATGAGAAGCAGGATTTTCAGGAGGCAGGCGAAAAGCACGGCCAGGATGATGTTGGTGCCCGGTCCGGCCAGAGAGACGGTAAGCAGGCCTCTGCGCGGATTGCGGAAATTGCGCGGGTCAATGGGGACGGGCTTGGCCCAGCCGAACACGAAGCCGCCGCTGATGCTCGTGATGATGAAAACCACGAGCCCCAGCACGTCGATGTGCGGAAGGGGATTGATGGTGAGGCGTCCCATGAACTTCGCTGTGGGATCGCCCTCCCTGAGGGCCGCCCAGCCATGTCCGACCTCGTGGAGAATGATGCCCAGATAGGCGGGAATGAAGACCACGGCAAAGCGGCTGACTGACTGGGCGAAGCTGCTGTCATGCAGGAAATCCATCATAGACTGTCTGTTTCCGAAAGCTGTTAGAGTGTTTCCATGGTGACGCGTATGTCCTGGGGCCTGCCGGAATAGATCCAGCTGGTCACGAGCACATCGGGGCCCGCAGCGGCCATGTCTTCCGCGTTGCCGGCATTGATGCCGCCCGCGGCCAGGACGAGAAGGCGCGGACTGACGGAGCGCAGGGCACTCACCGCGCGGGCGAGGTCTGCGGGACTGAACTTGTCGAGCTGCACGCCGTCCGCTCCGGCGCGGGCGAAGCGCAGGGCTGTTTCCACGCTGTCCGCCTCGCAGATGACGCGCTTTTCCGGCGCAGCCCGGCGTATGGAGGGAAGGAGGCGGGCGAAGGTTTCCAGTCTGTCCTCCCCGCCGAGAAAGGCAATGTGGCGGTCGAAGAAGAGAAGGCTTTCCGAAAGCCCGGCCCTGTGCACGATGCAGCCGCCGTCCGTGGCGGCCGCGAGGCTCAGGAGCTTGGCGCCGGGGAAATTCTTGCGCGTGGCGGCAACGGCGATGTCCGGCCTGCCCCTGCGGGCGGCGCTGACCATGTCCTGCGCCCTGGTGGCGATGCCGCACATGTATTCAAGCACGTTCTGGGCGATTTTCCAGGCCCTGTGCAGATCGTCCGCCCTGCCCGTACAGGAAAGGAGGCAGGGCTTTCCCTCAGCGGCAAGTCCGTCTTCCATGCGGGATTCCACCGTGAGGCCGCAGCGGGAAAGAATGCGGGCCGCGGGCTCTGTGCCCGAGACCGTGCATTTTTCGGCGCGGGGATAAAAGCGCATTCTGCCCTTTCTGGCGCCTATGCCGAGGGATGCCGTGGTGAGATCGCCGTAAGGGCAGTCCTCGAGAATGAGGCTGTCTATGAAGGTGTCGGAGTAGTGCATGCGCATGGGATTGTCTCCCCGGCTAGCCGACGGAGACGACACTCTGCACGGTGATGGTGTCGCCGGCAGAGATGTGGCGGTCTATGGTGAGGAGTTCGCCGTCACGGATGACGAGCGCCGTCTCTTCCATGACGCCGAGCGCCTGAAGAAGCTGCAGTACGGTTTTCGGGCGCCGTATGACTTTCTTCCTGTCTCCGGGCATAAGATGCACCGTGATGACGGGTTCCGGACGTCTGGTTTTTTCCTGGGTGGCCTGGTCCATGGTTCCTCCCTGCGGGGCGCAGCCCCGATGCGGATCAAGAAGCTGAAAAATAGCCTGCGGACGCGCCAAAGTCGACACCGCCGCCTAGAGGCAGGCGCTGCTGAATCCGGGATCCCGGGGCAGGCTGCTGCCCGAGGCGCAGGCCCTCGCGAGCTCATCGCAGCGCTCGTTCTCCGGATGCCCCGCGTGGCCGCGCAGCCAGTGCATGGTCACCTCGTGCGTCTTCAGGAAAGGCAGGAGCTTTTTCCAGAGATCGGTATTCTTCACGGGTTTTTTGTCGGATTTTATCCAGTTATTTTTCACCCATCCCTTCAGCCAGCCCCTGGAGATGGCGTTGCAGACGTACTGCGAATCCGAGTAGATCGAAACCCGGCAGGGCTCGGTAAGCCGGCCGAGGGCTTCGAGGACGCCGGTTATCTCCATGCGGTTGTTGGTGGTCATGGCGAAGCCGCCGCTGATCTCCTTTCTGGTATCAGAGCCCTCCAGAGTGAGGATGGCGGCCCAGCCGCCGTTCCCCGGGTTGCCGAGGCAGGATCCGTCCGTGTAGATGATAACGTGGTGCAAGGTTTCTCTCCTGCTGTTAGAGGTCTTCCGCCGCGTAGTTCACGTAGGAAGTGACGAGCAGGAGCGTGAGATTGTTGCCCACCTTCTGCTTGCGGATGTGCGTGCGCGTGAAACCGGCGTTATGCAGCATGATGGCGAGCTTGCCCTCTTCAAAGCCGAGCCAGCGGTCGCCGTAGGTGACGCGCATGCTCTCATCGTTGTGATGCAGGAAGTCGGAAATGAAAAGCCGGCCGCGGCTGTTCAGGATGCGCCTCGCCTCGGCAAGGGCCTCGGAAGGCACCTCGAGATGGTGCAGGACGAGATTGATGGAGGCGAAGTCGGCCTCCTGATCGCGCAGGGGCAGATGCTCGAGGCTTCCGATGCGCAGGGAAATGCGCGTCGCGGCTTCGGGAAGTTCCTCGAAGCGCCTGTGGCAGATGTCCAGCATGGCCTGGGAACCGTCAACGCCCACCACGTTCCTGGCGCGGCTCAGCATGCGCAGGAGCACGGCGCCCGTGCCGCAGCCGAGATCCACGGCCAGCCCGCAGTTGTCGGGAATGGCCTCGCAGACCGTCTTCGGCAGATCGTAGCTGCCGAGAATCTTCTTGTTCAGGTTGTCCCAGTTCTCGGCCACGCTGTTGAAGAAATGCTGGGTTTTGGCGTTCTTCTCCTCGAGGATCCGGTTTGTCTCCACGGTGTCCTCGGGCGCCTCGGGAATCCTGTCGAGATAAGGGGCGAGGGTTTTCAGAAATTTCTGGACGTCAGCGTCCTGATTCGCCTGGTAGAAGACCCAGAGGCCGTCCCTGCGGAAGGTCGTGAGCCCCGCGTCGGAAAGGACGCGGAGATGCCTCGAGATGCGCGACTGCCCCATTTTGAGAATGGACACCAGTTCGTTCACGGAAAGCTCGTGGTGCAGGAGAATGCGCAGAAGCCTCAGCCGCGTCTCATCGGCGAGGGCCTTGAAAATGGTAACTGTGGTCATGTGTGCTCCCGGGATTATGCTGGCACGTGTGATCCGGAGACTATATCTGGAAAAACGCATATGTCAACGCGGCCGGGGGACAGGAAAAAACGCTTTTCCAGGGCATTCAGCGGCTTTGCCGGGAGGTTTTGGCCATTCTGATCGTATCCGTGTATCCGCATATATCCGCTCCCGGCAGCCGGGAGAGCGGGAGGGTTCTGGACGATATCCCTCCCCCCGGGTACACTTGCCGCATGGAAAACGGGAAGGAAAATACGAAACGGAGGCGCCCAGTCCGGTGCATGCCCTCGCCGACGCGCCAGGACGGCCTGGCAGGCCGCATCATCGAAAGACTGGCGCAGGACTCGGGGCAGGAAGTCCAGTTCAGGCTTGTGGAGCTCTGGAACAACTGGAAGATCGTCATGGGCCCTCTGGCCGGGCTGGCCGTGCCCCTTGGGCACAGGGGGAAGAAGCTTGTCATCGCGGCCGAGGACAATATGGCCCAGCAGGAACTCACTTTCTGCACGGACGAGATCATAGCCAGGGCCAATTCCTTTCTTGAAGGACCGTATTTCACGGAATGCCAGGTGAAGCTCAGGCTCGGGCAGAAGGATCTTCTGAACCGGGAGGAGGCGCCCGGTGTCCGGCCTCCGGAAAAGGCCGCGGCCTCGGGCGTGTGGCTTTCGGAAATGGATCCCGGTTCTCCCGTGGCCCGCTGCTACAGGGCCTTCGCTGCCAGGGGGAAGGACAGCGGACAATAAACCGGACAGACGGGAGCCCTGCTCCGCGCCCCCTCCCCTTCATACAGCCGCCCCGTCCGGAACACGGCGGTTTTCCGGTTCCCACAAACCTGCAGATAACACGGAAGGGAGCTGTTCTATCCCCGGCCCGTATTGTGTCAGGCCGTCAGTGATGTGACCTTTCCGCAGTCAGGACGTTCCGTGCCGTGGGTACGGAAAAGCGCCGCCCGGAAGCCGGACGGCGCTCTGTAAATGCAGCGGAAGGGAAAACTACACGCTGGCAGCGGCGAGGGTTTCCTCCACGGAGGCGGCCCCTCCGGCGTTGAGCCCGCACAGGGCGCGCACGGCAATCCTCAGCATATCCTCTGTGAGGCTTACGCTCTGGGCACCGTTATTGATGGTGCACACGCCGTTTGCGAAAGACAGCCTGTAAGCCTGGCGGGATTTTTCTTTGCCGGAACGCACGATATAGTAAATCTGATCCCTGTTGTCGGCGATATAGAGCTTCTGGCGCATCTGAACGCCATATTCCTCATCGTACCAGGAGCATTCGGAAAAGATTCTGCCTTTGAAAACAAGCTCTCCGCCCACATCGCTCTGCAGACGGATTTCGCTCATATTGGTATGCTGCGTTTCCATGATGCCTCCAGGGGTGTGCTGTGACTGCTGCAGCGTTTCCCCGACCTTATGCCCGGAAAATCCTTTCGTCAACGGGGCTGGCCGCCGTCCTTCTCCTCTTTTCCCGCCTGCGGGACGTTTTCGTTCTTCTCAGAACGCTTCGTATCCATCTTGTCCGGGGGAAAGTAGTTGACGGCCCAGGTGAGGCCGAGCACGTAGGCCGCGGAGACAACGCTCACCACGGCGTTCCAGGGATGGCTTGTGGAGAAGGAGAGACGCATGAGCAGGGTGCCGACCACGAAGCCGGAATTGCGGAATACGGCGTGGAAGGAGGGCATGAACTGCTGGGAGAGGAGAACAAGGGCGATGTCCGCGAAGATGAGCACCGTGTAAATGGTTTCGAAGAAGTGGTGCTCCGTGCCGTAGACGGCCTGCTGAAAGAGATCCACCAGCCCCGTGCCGGCGAAGATGCCGAGCAGAACGAGCGCCAGCAGCTTCTTGCGGATGATGTAGCCTGCCTGGTTTTCCCTGGGCGCCGTGCTGCTGTAAGAGATGCGGCGCACGATTTTGAAGTAGAAGCCGAGCGCGATGAAGACCACGAGCGCGCCCGCGGCAGAACAGGCGATGTGGAAGAGCGGCGTGAGGTTGGTGGAGATGTCCACGGGCTCGGGGAGGTGGGAGAGCTGCTTGAAGGCATCACGCAGGAGGATGAGCGCCAGGATTTCAAACTGCTTGCCCACGGAACGCGAGAAGGAGCTCGGTATGCTCATGATGAGCTCGATCACCTCGACCGCCAGGATGAGGGTGAAGGCCAGCTGAATGGCGGCAAAATGGCTCGATGGCGTGATGGCCGCGAGGGCGGACGGCATGAGGCCTGCCCGCCTCGCCTGGATGAGGGCGAGGGCGAGAAGATAGACCCAGAAGAAGATGCCGGCGAGGCGCCGCTGTGAAAGGGACGCCTCCCAGAGGTGTTCGAAGGCGTCAAAGAGCGCGATGAGCGGATTGAATCTGTTGAGGATCATGCGGCGAAGCCCCGTTTTAAAAATAATTTATCATATACCATATCGGCGGTGCGGTCTATTCCTTGCAATGGTTTAAAAGCGGGATTATTAGTTTTTTTTAAAACTTTTCACGGGGATACCGTGACAGGGAGGTTTTTTCAGTATGCCTCAGAAGGGCCCTCACATATCCATCTCTCCCGACTTCGTTGTCAACCGTATTCTGCGCATCAATATTGATGATTTCCAGAACTGGCCGGAGTCTGTCCGAGAATTCGCCATTTCCATCGCGGAGGAGCTTTTCCTTGCGGCGTACAACCCCTTCGTGAACGCGGATACGGTGCGGCAGAGCGTCAGGGCGCACTACGACAGGGATTCCGTCGCCCTTGCCCATTACTACGCCACCGCCATCAGCGAGGGCATCACCATGTTCTGGTCCGCTCACGAGGCTGAGGTGAAGTTCCGGGATCATCTTATCGAGGAACTCCGCAAGATTATGCCCTCCGAGGGCATTCTGACTGACCCTGCCTCTCTGGTGGCCACGGAGACGGACGCCACGGACCTCCGCATGGAACTGCCCCTTGTGGTTGTCGAGCCGGATACGGCCGAACAGGTGGCCGGAATCGTGAAGCTGGCCAATGAACTGAAGTTCGCCCTCATCCCGAGAGGCGGCGGTTCGGGCATGACCGGCGGCGCCGTGCCGGCCCGCCGCAGATCCGTCATCGTCAGCATGACGCGCATGCAGTCCATCAGCAGCATCGATCTCGAGGCCATGACTGTGACCTGTCAGAGCGGATGCATCACCCAGGACGTGATCAATGCCGTGAACAGGGCAGGCGCCCTTTTCTCCGTGGATCCGGCTTCCAAGCTGGCCTCTTCCATAGGAGGCAACGTTTCCGAGAACGCCGGCGGCCCCATGGCCTTCGAGTACGGCACCACCATCGACAACCTCCTGTGGTGGCGCATGGTCACCCCCACTGGTGAAATCATCTCCGTGGAGCGCGAGAACCACCCCCGCCACAAGATTCTTCCCGATGAGACCGCGGTCTTCGTCGTCAAGGACGTGAGCGGCGGCGTGCGCAATGTGGTGCGCCTGAAGGGCGACGAGATCCGCAGGACGGGACTTGGCAAGGACGTGACCAACAAGGTCCTCGGCGGACTCCCCGGAGTGCAGAAGGAAGGCACGGACGGCATCATTACCGAGGTCTGCTTCACCATCCATCCGAAGCCCAAATACAGCCGCGTCATGTCCGTGGAATTCTTCGGCCGCAGCATGCGCCCGGCCGCTGTTGTGGTCCGCGAGCTCGTCGGCCTGCGCAACCGCATCCGCGAGCAGGGCGACTTCGCGCATATTTCGGCCATGGAAGAGTTCAACGCCAAGTACGTCCAGGCCATCGACTACCAGACCAAGAGCACCAAGTACTCCGGCCATCCCATTTCCGTGATCACCGTGCAGGTGGACGGCGATGATCCCTATCTCCTCGACAAGTGCGTCAACGACATCGTTCAGGTTGTTGAGCAGCAGGAGAACGTGGATATCACCGTGGCGCGCGACGCCAAGGAAGCTGACCGCTTCTGGGAAGACAGGCACCGCCTTTCCATTATCGCCAAAAGGACGTCCGGCTTCAAAATCAACGAAGACGTGGTCATTCCCATTGACCGCATCCCCGATTTTGCCGCGTTCCTGGAGCAGGTGAACCTCGAGTGCACGGCCCAGGCCTACCGCGAGGCCCTGCAGGAAGTGGGGCGTCTCTCCGGTTTCCCCATGGAAGACAGGGAATTCAACAAAGAATTCTCCTACGTCTCCAAGGCGTCTGTAGGCGGTCTTCAGAGCGAGGAAGTCTCTGACGACGAGATGCATGCCCGCTGTGTCGCTTTTCTGGCCTCGCTCAGGGAAAAGTATCCCCATCTCGCCAAATCCATCGAGAAAATCGAGGCCCACATGGAGGCCTCGCGCCTCATCGTGGCGAGCCATATGCACGCGGGCGACGGCAACTGCCACGTTAACATCCCCGTCAACTCCAATGACGCGGATATGCTCCGCCACTGTGAGGAAGTCGCCAGCCGCGTGATGGCCCAGTGCCAGGAGATGGGCGGCGCCGTTTCCGGCGAGCACGGCATCGGCATCACCAAGATCCGCTTCCTCAGCAACGAGCGCATGGCCGACATGAAGGCCTTCAAGGAGCGCGTGGATCCGAGAGAGGTCATGAACCCCGCCAAGCTCATCCAGCATGAGCTTCCGGTCCGCCCCTACACTTTCTCCTTCAACAGGCTCATTCAGGATCTCAGCGAGAGCGGCCTTCCCGACAAGGACAAGCTCATCGGCATCCTGACCTCCGTGCAGACCTGCACCCGCTGCGGCAAGTGCAAGAGCGTCTGCCCCATGACCATCGCGAGGCGCTCCCTCCAGTTCCATCCGCGCAACAAGAACATGGCCTACGGCATGCTTGTGGAGGCCATTTACTACTCGCAGATAAACAAGGGCAGCGTCGACGAGGCTCTGCTCCGCGAGCTGCGCAGGCAGGTGGAACACTGCACGGCCTGCGGCCGCTGCATGGCTCAGTGCCCCATGAAGATCCCGTCCGGCGAAGTGGCCCTCCAGCTGCGCGCCATGCTCGATCACGAAGGCGCCGGCGGTCATCCGCTCAAGGAAAAGGTCCTCGACTGGGTGGTGAAGGATGTGCCCCAGCGCGTGCCCAAAATGGCCAAGCTCGCCTCCATAGGCCAGAAGGTCCAGAACAATATTCTCGGCTTTGTGCCTTCCATCTGGAAGAAGCGCATGCAGAGCCCCATGTTCTCGGGCCCGGGCCCCAAGATGGGCTACAAGAACATTTACGAGCATCTGCGCATCCACAGGGGCAATATCTTCGCTCCTGCCGAGTTCAGGAAGGGCATGCCGCTCGTGCTGTACTTCCCCGGATGCGGCGGCGGTCTCTTCTATGACCGCATCGGCCTCTCCTCCATCATGCTGCTGCTCAAGGCCGGCTTTGCCGTGGCTGTGCCCCCGAGGCATCTGTGCTGCGGCTATCCCCTTCTGGCCGCAGGCATGGACACCGAGTACGACGACAACCTGGCCAAAAACAGGCAGTACCTCGCTTCCATGCTCCGCAGCTTCGCGCAGGAAGGCTACGAATGCCACCACATCGTGACGAGCTGCCCCACCTGCATGGACAGCATCGAGCGCTACGGCCTCACCGAGCAGTTCCCTGACCTGGACATCCAGGATGTGGCCCAGCTGACCCTGCCCCTGCTCCAGGCTGCCCGCCAGCCGGGCGAGGCGGCTCCCCTGCCCGCCGGCACGAGGCTCCTCTATCACGGTTCCTGCCACTGCCCCTGGTCCGGCGTGCACCGCGTCAAAGGACACCAGATGGTCATTAAGGCCGTTGGCGAATACAGCGGCGCCACGCTCGAGCTGAACACAGGCTGCTGCGGCGAGTCCGGCATGGGCTCCGTCACGTCTCCTGAGATCTACAATATCCTGAGAAGCCGCAAGCAGGAAAACCTGGCCAGGGCCATGGGCGACAACTACAAGGATATTGTCCTTGTCGGATGCCCCTCCTGCAAGATTGGCGTGGCCCGCTGCTTCCTCAACATGAAGCGCAAGAACCACGTGGTCCATATCGCCGAATTCCTGGCCGGCCTTATTGACGGTGAGGACAGGCGGCAGACCTTCCGCAGGCTCGTTGGCGAAACCAAGGGCGAGCTGAGGGTCATCAATATGGATGAGGTCAGGAGCGGCACGGGAAAATAGCCATCTCCGTCTGTAAAAAGAACATGAGGCGGTTCCGGATTTGTTCCGGAGCCGCCTCTCTGCGTGAAAGGCGTCCGGTGCGCCCGCCGGCCCCGTGCGGGCGGCGGGGAGCCGGTCCGGTTGACAGCGGGCCCCCGGGTAAATTACATTTGAAAAAGACAGGGCTTTCTGCGCTGTTTTCCGGAGGGATGGCAGAGCGGTCGAATGCGGCGGTCTTGAAAACCGTTGTGGGCGTGAGCCCACCAGGGGTTCGAATCCCTTTCCCTCCGCCATACTGATTTCTTTACATATCCGGCCATCCATCTCAGTCTGCAATGCGCTGAATGGACGGCCTTTTTTATGCCCGGCAGAAGAAAGCCCGGGAAACGCCCGGGCGTGACGGCAGGCGGTAAAGAGTGCGGTCTTCCTCCAGACGGGCCTGCGTTTTTCAGACAGCAGGGACGGAACGGAAGTCCTGCGCCGCAGGCGCTGCCGGACAGGGCGCAGTCCGGATCGGACGTCTGAAACATGAAGTGACGGGCGGCAGGCTGTGTGGCGCTTTTTCAGGGACTGATATCGGGAAAGAAGCCGCGGATACCGGGACCCGGAAGGTGCAGGCTGGGTATACGTGATGTCAGCGGAAGCTTTTCCGCAGCCGTTTCAGGGCGTCACGGACTGTTCTGGGGACGAAGGTGATGATGCGCCCGGCGCGGAACGATACTGAGTTCACGAGACAGGTCATCTGATCCCTCAGGCCGTCCCGTTCAGTAACGGCTCTGTCCCGTTCCCTGGCAGCCATGTCTCTTTCCGCAGCAGCCCTGTTCTTTTCAGTGATGGCAATATCCTTTTCGGTGATGGCCGTTTTCTTTTCGGCAATGGCTGTGTCTCTTTCGCTGATTGCCGCGTTTCTCTGGTTGAAAGATTCCACCACCAAAGCGCGGAACAGTATCCGTTCATAATAATCGAGTTTCAGATACGTATCTCTTTCGGACGGATCCAACTGACCATAAATAAAAATGGAGGAATTTAATAGAGATAGAGCTTTTCCGGTAATAGATTTATATTCAATATTTTTGTTTGTTTTTGCGAAATCTGTTATAAACAGATACGATTTAAAACATCCATATGCATGTGCGAATGTCTTCTTTATTGTCATAATTGAATTCTGACGGAATCTTCTCTTATAATACCGTTTATTTATATGCGCTACCCTTTCTGCTGAAGCGATAGCCTGGAATGTGAAAGGCTCATCTTCGTGAAATATTTTTTCAATGAATTTTATGTTGTTTTCTCTGTAAAAATCAGTCCTCGCTAACATTAAGTAAACACATGCACAAAAATCATTGTTCTTAAAAATTTCATTTAAGATATCAGCACCTTTGTATATTTTATCGTAACATTTATTCATGATGTAATAGCCCTTTCGCATTTCTACTGCTGTATTGAGCGACGGATCATCAGCGAAGGCGTCAGCGTCAAAAAGCAGCAGATCCAGCTGATCTTTCTCAGCCCTGGTATACAAATCCCTGAGCGCGTCCCTTTCAAGCCAGTCGTCGGAATCGATAAAATAGGTATATCTGCCTCTGGCGGCACGCATTCCAAGATTTCTTGCGGCACTCAGGCCGCAATTGTCCTGTGAATAAACAGTGATTCTCCTGTCCTGTTCCGCATATTTTTTCAGAATATCAGGGGAAGAATCTGTTGATCCATCATTGATACATATGATTTCAATATCAGTCAGTGTTTGCCGGAGAATACTGTTGATGCATTCTTCAAGATATTCTTCAACGTTGAAGACAGGAATTATAACAGAGACAAGCGGTGATTTTACTCGGAGCTCTGTTTTTGTTGATGAAGTGTTTTTCATTAAATTATTATAGTTATTTTTAACAGAAATAAATTTTAATATTGTTAATATTAATTTTATAAATGATGATAAAAGAATATATTTTAAATAATATGAAAAACTATGAAATATAGATAGTTTTATGTGTCTAAAGTAATACGTTTTTCCATAAAATATAATGGGATACATTGCTGAAATCCGGAAACAGTTTTTTATTTCACGGATACCGGCACGAAAGGACAGGCCGTTGCAAATAACGATATCAGCATCTGTGTTCTTTGTCTCTTATATGGTGTGCCGATAAGCATGTACAGCAGCCCGGGAATTCACAGAATGTCTGCAAAACCGGTCCGGAGCATTTATGGGGACAGATTGAATGAATCGGGTATTTTTATGTTACAGGATGAAAAACGCCATCTCCCGGATCCGGGGGATGGCGTTTTTCAATGTGTCTTTTGCTTTGGAGGCAGTGATCAGGAGAGATATTTGTCTGCCGCACAGCGGGCGAGCCGGGAGAGGCAGGAAAGGGAATAGAAATGCCGCCTTTCACATTTGTTGATGCTGCCATGCTCGTCCACTGCGGCACCGAGGTAGTCCATCCACAGTTTGGCGAGAACGGTATAAAAGCTGCCGCTGGTGTGGGAGTGGGTGGCGGAATCCTGTTCTATGTCCTCCTGTTCGAGAAGGATTTCACGGATGAGAGGATTTCCCTGCAGTTCTGCCATATCCCTGTCGCTGCCGGAGAGGAGACCGGCTTCCTTCCTGACCTTCTCAAAAAAGAACCTGATGACTTCGCGGTCGACCTTGTCGATACCTGACCTGTCAAGTTCGGGCGTGAGGGCATTGCGGATATGCATGTAGTCGAGCAGAAACTGAATCAGACTGCTGCCGTAACGGCATTCATGTAACTCCCGCGCTCCGGGGCTGCTGCACGTCTGGGAAAAATTGCAGCAGGTGATTTCTGCTTTTTTATCATCCATTTCCTTATTCTACCTCCTGTCCGGAGATATCAGCGCCGTGACGTCGCAACGGAACACGGCAGAATTCAGCATCCTGGCACTTCCGGCTTTTTCCCGGCATACACATCATCGAGAAACACAGCCCAGGCTGTCCCCACGGCAATGAGCCTCTCTCTGGGCAGCTCCGCGCTGTCATAGAGAATCAGCACGGAACCGCTGTCCGGGTTGAACTGCAGGGACCGGACGCCTCTGACAGCGGAGAGATGCTTCCGGACGACTTCCACGACCTCCCTGTCCTGCAGTGCGGGATGGCGTATACGCACCCTTCCGTCCAGGAAGCTGCGGACATACCTGAGCAGACGCAGATTGTTCACGGTTACGCCTCCGCCTCTGCTGCGGCCGTATCCAGCGTTTCATTCTGTTCCGCAGGAAGATAGGGCCGCATTGCGTAGAGGGACACGCCGAGGGTTGTCAGATTGTGCAGCAGCGCGGAAAGGCCAGGCTGCAGAATCATGAACAGGCCGCCGGCGATGAAGAGACTGTTCGCGACGAGGGTGATGGCGAAGTTTCTGTGGATGCGGTTCAGAGTAGCACGGGCGAGTCTGCGGGCTGTGACAATGCCGTGAAGATCCGGCCTCGTGAGCAGGACGTTGGCGACTTCCTGCGCGAGATCCGTGCCGTCCACCATGGCCACGCCTACGTGCGAGGCGGAGAGAGCCGGGGCATCGTTGATGCCGTCCCCCACCATAAGCACTCTGCAGCCGCTGTCCGAGAGTTCCTTGACGATCTGCGCCTTGTCTGCGGGAAGAATCTGGGCACGGAATTCGGTAATGCCGGCCCGCTTTGCTATGGCTCGTGCCGTGCGCGTGTCGTCGCCGGTAAGCATGAGAATGCGTTTGAAACCTTCGCCGCGGAGTTCCTGGATGACTTCCACGGCTTCGGGGCGGAGAGGATCCTCAATGGCCAGCATGCCTGCGATTTTGCCATCCTCTGCGAGATACAGGAGGGAACGGCCGAGAGAGGTCTGTCTGACGATTTCTTTCTCAAGAGGCGAGACGTCGATCCCTTCATCGTTTTCAATGTAGTGACGGCTGCCAACGCGCAGCTTTTTCCCGTGGAGCGTGGAGGCCACGCCATGGGCCACGATGTACTCGACCTCGTCGTGTTCTTCCTCGTGCCTGATGTTTTCCTGCTGCGCCTTGCGCACGACAGAGCGGGCAACGGGATGCGGAAAGTGCTCCTCAAGGCAGGCCATGACCTTGAGGACATCCCTGGGATCGTGTCCCTCTGCGGCGATGACATCGACAACCTGCGGTGTGGCGTTTGTGAGCGTGCCTGTCTTGTCGAAGACGAGCGTGTCGGCTTCGTTGAGGGCTTCCAGATATCTGCCGCCCTTGATGACAACGCCGTGAGCCGCGCCTTCGCGCATGGAAGACAGAACGGCGAGCGGCGTGGCAAGCTTCAGCGCGCAGGAGTAGTCAACAAGGAGTACGGATGCTGCCCTGCGCAGATTGCGGGTGATGAGGAAAACAATGCCGGCGAGGGCGAACGTGAAGGGGACGGCCATATCGGCCAGGCGTTCTGTTTTTCCCTGGATGCTGGCTTTGAGCTGTTCGGACTCCTCGATGAAGCTGACGACCTGCCGGATGCGCGTCTTGTCACCCACGCTGCTGACGCGGATGACAATCCTGCCTTCCTCAACGACAGTGCTCGCGAAGACGGAGGACCCCTTTGAACGCTGCACGGCAAGGGGTTCGCCGGTCATGGACGACTGATTGACCATGGCGACGCCGTCTTCCACGATGCCGTCCACGGGGATGGCGCCGCCGTCGCGCACGACGACGAGGTCGCCTTCGGAAATCTGGCTGAGGGGCACGCTGATTTCAGTTCCGTCGTCCTGGAGCTTCCAGACATTTTCCACATTGAGGGCAAGGCTCTCAGTAAGGCTTTCCATGGAATGCCGCCTGGTCCAGTACGCGAGCGTATCGCCGAGTCCAAGCAGGAGCGTGAGCATCGTGACTGTACGGAAGTCCCGCATGCACAGGGAAGCCAGAATAGCCGATGCGTCGAGGACCTCCACGCTGAGCCTGCCGTGCAGGAGGGCGGAAAGTCCTTTCACCAGAAAAGGGATTGCGGAGCACACACAGCTTATCATTCTGAAGAACGGAGGCAGGAGAGGTCTGATAATGAAGTACCGGACAAGCTGCATGAGCCCGTCTTCCGGTGGTTCTTCCACGGGCAGATTGCTGTCTTCCTGGGTGCCTCTGCCCTCGTCCACGGTTATCAGAAGCTGTAGGGCGCTCTCCCGGCTGTCCTGATCAGCGTAGAAGAAAAGAACTGAGCCCAGACAGGGCGTGACATGGACGCCCCTGATGCCTGGGAGGCTGGCGAGATTCGCGCTAAGCAGCGAAGCGGTCTTCAGGGAAAGCGGGCGATCAGCCCGGATACGGATTCTGCCGAGACCGACGGCAGAAAGCCTCTTGATTTCATGGATAATATAGAAAGACATGGTGCTCCGGACCGGGAAAAAATTCAGAATGAGGGCCCCGCGGACGGCGGAGGCGCCGCCCGCGGGGGGATGGGGATGATACAGGGAATTTAGGCTTGGGCCTTCTTGGCTTCCTTGCGCTGATCCGAGGCCTGGCGGGCTTCGGCAGCGAGATCCTCGAAGTCTTCCTTGACGGCTTCGACCTTGCTCTTCACAGCGTCCTTGACGTCCATGCCGCGGCTCAGAAGGTCGGCAGCCATGGGCTTGAGGTTAATGTTGCTGCGGCGGAGGGCAGCCTGGGCCAGACCGCCGAAAAGGGCGCCGCCGAGGAAAATCAGGGCGTACTTAAGTCCGTTATTCATAGTTCTTCTCCTTTCAAAGGCCTGACGCCTTTGGAAAAATTCCGTGCTCTGTCAACTTGCGACGTCTGCCGAAATATGTCAAGTAATAGAAAATGAGTTTCAAATTCAAAAAAAACGTTTCTTCAAACTATTTTTTTTCGTGGCCGCCCGCAGCAGTGTCTGCCGCCGGTACGGCCGGGGAGGAGCCATGTCTGCATATTGTCTGCGAGTGTTCAGGGGAAGGGCCCGCCTGCGTCATCCGGTTCTTGCTGATGCCGCGGTCAGGCAGAATACGGCTGATTCACTGGCCCTTCTGGATGGTGTCGCCGGCGTGAGCCAGGGGTACAGTTCCGTGCTCCTCGAGCTGAAACCCGATGCTGATCCTGAGGCCATACGCCGTGCCCTCAGGGCTGCCGTGCTGGCTGCAGAGGAATCAGAGGAACGGTCTGAGTGCGTGCGGCACGGCATCGGTGCGCGCAGAATCGAACTGCGCGTGCTCCTGCTTTCCTGCCTTGCCTGCGGTCTGTTCGGTGCAGCAGGCAGGATCAGTGCCCATATCGCTGCCGGCGCCTTTTCAGGGCTCCTGCTGACCCATCATGTCTGGGAGAGGCGCCACTCTCTCTGAGGCCGCGTTCTTTTCCTGTCTCAGGCTTATTTTGTGCCAGGCTGGGCATCTCCCGGCCTGGCAGCGTGCGTAAACAGCGCAAAATAGCGCAAAATTATATTAAGATATTAAGATATATACATGGAAAGGACTGGCAAAAGTGTATCAGAGCCTGGAATACGCAGATATTTTTAAAGTATTGATTGAGTTTTCCCCCGGTCCGGCCAGGCGGGAGAAGCCGGCAGCGGGACAAATACGGCCCGGGTTTGTCATATCAGGCTTTTTTTGTACCGAAATGACGCGGAAAAATAAAAAATCAGCTGTGTTTTCAAGGGGAAACATCTATCCCGGTCGGCATGTCTTTTGCTCGTGAAGTCAGGACAGTACTACCCGGAGTCCGCTTCCAGAGGAGGAGAAACCATGTCCTGTTTTCCGTCTGAACCTGCCATCCCCCGTGTCAGCGCGTGGTACGCGGAAGGAGGGGATCCCGTGGACGGGCTCACCTCTCTCTCCCGCCATATCCGCAGAAGTTCCGCGAAAGGGGTGTGGATACACCTGACTGACACCGATGCCGTTGCGGAAAGGGCCTCCTTCCTCAGGGCTCTGGCAAAGGATCTCCCCCGCCAGAAGCTGATGCGCCGTTTTCCCCTTTTCGGCATTCCCTTTGCCGTCAAGGACAATATGGACGTGAAAGGGCTTGAAACCACGGCAGCCTGCCCCGCTTATGCCTATACAGCCCGCAGCACGGCCTTCGCGGTGCAGAAGCTTCTCGATGCCGGCGCCGTTCTCATGGGCAAAACGAACATGGATCAGTTTGCCACGGGGCTCGTGGGCACGCGTTCACCCTACGGTCCCTGTCCCAACGCCATCAATTCCAGGTACATTAGCGGCGGATCGAGTTCCGGTTCGGCGCATGCGGTGGCCCGGGGGTATGTGTCCTTCGCGCTCGGCACGGATACTGCCGGATCGGGCAGAATTCCGGCCGCGCTCAACAATATTGTCTGTCTCAAGCCCACGCCCGGACTCGTCTCCATCCGGGGTATCGTTCCCGCCTGTCCCTCGCTTGACTGTGTTGCTGTTCTGGCCCTCAGCTGCGGGGACTGCCTCCGTGTTTTCAGAAGCGTGGCCGGGGTGGATGAGGACGATATCTGGAGCCGGACTCCGGGGCCTGCACCGGCATTCTCCGGCAGACCCCTTACCGTGGGCATCCCGGACAGACTGGAATTTTTTGGCAATACGGCCTGGGAAGACGCGTTCCGCAAAGCCGTCGCACGGCTCGCCGCTATGGGGTGGAAGGTGCGCTCCGTGGATTTTGCCCCGTATGAAGAAGCGGCTTCCATGCTGTATTTTGGCCCCTACATGGCAGAGCGCACGTCTGTTCTCGGGGATTTCGTGAGCGCGCACCGTGAGGAATGCGATCCGACAGTGGCCGGTATCATCTGCGACGCCGGGCACTGGACCGCGGCCGAGACGTTCAGGGCCTTCGCGCGGACGAGGGAGATCAGAAAGACCGTGCGCCGGGATTTCAGCCAGATGGACGCCCTGCTCGTTCCTTCCTCGCCCACGACCTACACCATCGATGCCGTGCTTGGAGATCCCTTCCACACCAATGTGACCATGGGCACCTACACGAACTTCGTGAATATTCTGGGGCTCTGCGCAGTGGCCGTTCCCTCAGATCTTCCGGTTATGCCCGGAACGGAGGACGCCCTGCCCTTCGGCGTGACCTTTATCGGCCCCCCGTTCGCCGAAAAGAAGACTGCCGCCATGGCTTCGCGTTTTCACGACGCCGTGCTGAGAAAAGGCCTTGCGCCCGGCGTGTTCTTCAGAAAGTAGCTCTTTCCGGTCCGTGCGCGGATGGGCCGTTCCGCCCGGTCCTCTTCTTCGTTTTGGGCAGGGGCGGATCTCCTCCGGGAACACGTGCGCCTTTTCTGATATTTCCGGTCAGCACATCTGCAAAGGCCCCGCCTTCTCTTTCCGGGAGAAGACGGAGCCTTTGCGAGATGGAGAGGGAAAATCAGTAGGTTGAGAGTATGCCGGTAAGGCAGCGGATGCCGTTTTCCACATCATCCGGCCAGACGTTTTCCTCTGGGCAGTGAGAGACAGCTCCCCTGCTGCGCAGGAAAATCATGGCCACAGGCCAGACAAAGGCCATTTCCGCGGCATCCTGGCCTGCGCCGCTCGGCAGTTCGGGGACGTCGGGCTGTACGGCGGCGATGGCCTCCCTGACGCGGGAGACGGGATCCGGGCTGCATGGCGTCAGTCTGGTTTCGAAGAACTGCCTCGAAGAGATGCCGAGGCCGCGCTCCTGGCATATGGCTTCCGCTTCCCGGCGCATTTCGGCGAGGGCGCTTTCCACCTGTTTCGGATCCTGGGATCGTATGTCGAGGTGAAAATTGACCCGCTGCGCAATGGAATTCGTCATGTTGGGCACGCAGGCGATGGTGCCCACCGTGCAGAAGAGGGAGTCTCCGTACTTCCGGGATATCTTTTCTATGGCGCCGATGACGGCGCAGGCTCCAAGCATGGCATCGTGACGCCAGGAGACGGGCACCGTGCCGGCGTGTCCCGTCTCGCCGGTGACGGTAATGTCAAAACGGCGGCAGTGGCTGATGCAGGTCACACAGGCGAGGGAGCGGTCCTTCTTTTCGAGGACGGGCCCCTGCTCTATGTGGAGCTCGTAATAGGCGCAGAGCCCCTCTTCCGGGATCCTGGCCTCACTGATTTTTTCCGGGCTGAGCCCGGCGTCCAGCATGGCGTCCCTGAGGGTGATTCCATCTCTGTCCACAGCGTCAAACCAGGCGGGATCCCACCTGCCTGCCATGGCCGCGCTGCCGAGATAGGTCACGCCGAAGCGCGTGCCCTCTTCGTCCGAGAACCCTGCTATTTCCACAGAATGCTCCGGTCGCTTTCCGGCCTTCACCAGGCGGTCAACAGCCTCGATGGCCGAGAGCACGCCCAGCGTGCCGTCATAGGCACCGGCGTTAATCACGGTGTCGAGGTGCGAGCCCAGCATGACGGCCGGGAGATCGGGACGCGTGCCCACAAGGCGTCCGCGGACGCTGCCGGCTGCATCGATGAAGGTGCTCATGCCGGCTTCCTTCATCCAGCTTCCCACAAGCGCCGCGGCTTTCATGGAGGCAGGAGAAACGAAAGTGCGGGTTATCTGCCCCGGTACGTCCGTGACCAGCGAGAGTTCCTTCAGGCGGGCCATGATGCGGTCGGGTGTTCCTTTGAGAATGTACTGTACTGACATAATTGCCTCCCCAGCCGGGGATCGTCTGTTTTTTTACGGGCGGGGAGTCTGTTCGTGGCTGTCGTACCAGTCCCAGGCGGCGCTGAGGGCGGCGCCATGGGGGAGCTTCATGCCGAGGCGGGTCAGGACAGCTTCGAGGGCCGCCAGGGTGAGCAGCACGCAGTCCCTGCGCGCGTTGTAGCCCATGGTGCCGATGCGCCAGATGCGGCCTTTGAGGGGGCCGAAGGATGAACCGATTTCGATGCCGAAATCGGCCAGCAGCATGGCGCGCACCTTTTCTCCGTCAATGCCTTCCGGAATGATGACGCCGAGGACGTTGTTCATCTTGTGGCGGATGTCGCCAAAGGGCTTGAGACCCATGGCCGTGATGCCGGCCAGCATGGCGTCGCCGTTCAGCCTGTGTCTGGCAACGGCTCTGTCAACGCCTTCCTGGCAGAGTATGCGGGCGCATTCGCGTGCGCCGTAAAGGGCTGTGGTCGCCTCGGTGTGGTGGTTGAGGCGTTCGGGTCCCCAGTAATCCATGAGCATGCAGATGTCGAAATAGTTGGAACCGATGACGGGATCCGGACCGGTGACATGATGGGCGTCGCGTACGCCTTCCTCCACATGCTGGCGTCTGCGGCAGGCGTCCACGAAGGCAGGGCTCAGGGTCACGGGCGAGGTGCCGGCCGATCCGGCCATGCATTTCTGAAGGCCGGCTGTCACGGCATCGAGGCCCCAGTCGTCGGTTTTCAGTGTGTTTCCGCCAAGGGTGGCCGTGGCATCCGTGTAGAAAAGCACGCCGTAGCGGTGGCAGATTTCGCCCAGGCCTTCAAGCGGCTGGGCAATGGTGGTGGACGTATCGCCGTGCACGGTGAGGAGCATGCGCGGCCGGATTTTCCTGATGGCTTCCTCCACTTCTTCAGGCGTGAAAACTTCCCCCCATGGCTTTTCGATGACGTGAAGTTCGGCTCCGCAGCGGCGGGCGATTTCGCAGAGGAGCAGGCCGAAGCGGCCGGCCACTGTGACGAGAACGGGATCCCCGGGCCGTATGGCCGAGACGAGGACGGATTCGATACCGGCGCGTGACGTGCCGTCCACGAGGAAGGTCTGTTCGTTCTTCGTCTGGAAAACTTCCCTGTAGAGGGCCATGGTTTCGTTCATGTACCCGGTCATGACAGGGTCGTACTGTCCCACGAGCTGGGCGCTCATGGCTCTGAGAACTCTCGGGTCGGCGTTGATGGGGCCCGGACCCATGAGAAGCCTGGCCGGGGGGTTGATCTGATCGTATCTGCTGATATCGAACATGATTCTGCCTTCTTTCGTGATGTCCGGCGCGCCTCTGCGCGTCAGGGTTAGAGGCCGGAACGCACGCGGGAGATGAACTGCGTGAGCTCCGGGGTTTTGGGATGAGCGAAAATTTCTTTGGCAGGCCCTTCCTCGTGGATTTTGCCCTGGTACATGAACACGACCCTGTCGGCCACGTCGCGGGCGAAGGCCATTTCATGGGTGACCAGCACGATGGTAAGTCCTTCTTCTGCCAGCTCGGCGATGACTTTGAGAACTTCACCGACGAGTTCGGGATCGAGGGCTGAGGTGATTTCGTCACAGAGCAGGACCTTGGGATACATGGCCAGGGCCCTGGCTATGGCCACGCGCTGCTGCTGTCCGCCGGAAAGGCCCGAGGGATAGAAGTCGCAGCGGTCCCCGAGCCCGACCTTGACGAGCATCTGCTCAGCCAGAATGTGACTTTCCATAATGCTGAGACCGAGCACGAGCTGGGGGGCCAGCATGACGTTCTGTATGGCTGTGAGGTGGGGAAAGAGATTGAACTGCTGAAAAATCATGCCGATGCTGCGGCTGATTTCCTGGGCATCGGCGGGATCCGAGGTGATGGTCAGTTCACCGTTGTAGATAATCTGTCCTTCCTGGTACTCCTCGAGGCCGTTCATGCAGCGCAGGAGTGTTGACTTGCCTGATCCGGACTGCCCGATGATGGCCACGACCTCGCCCCTGTGGATGTTCAGATCAATGCCCTTGAGGACGTGGTTTTTGCCGTAATACTTCTGCAGGCCGGTTATGCCCAGGATGGTTTCATTTCTGTTGATACTCATTGCATGGTCCTTTCGAGACGGCGCGCATAGACGGAGAGCGGGTAGCAGAGGAGAAAATAGCCGAGAGCCACAAGACCGTAGATTTTGAAGGGCTGAAAGGTGGCGTTGGTGAGCATGGTGGCGGCCTTGGTCATTTCCTCGAATCCGATGATGGAAGTCAGGGCCGTGCCCTTGATAAGCTGGACGCAGAAACCCACAGTGGGCGGCGTGGCGATGCGGATGGTCTGTGGAGCGATGACGTGCACCAGTGTCTGGGTGAAGCTCAGGCCGAGAACGCGGCAGGCTTCCCACTGGCCTTTGGGCAGGGACTGTACGGCGCTGTACCAGATATCGATGAGATAGGCTGAAGCGTAGAGGGTCAGGCAGACGCCGGCTGCGGTCCAGGGACTTACCTCGACACCCAGAAGCGGGAAAGTGAAGAAGACGAGGAAGAGCTGCATGAGGAGCGGCGTGCCCTGGAAAAGATTCACGTGCGCGGAAACGAGAAGGTTGACTGTTTTCCCGCAGGTGAGGCGGAGCAGGAGCAGGACAATGGTGATGAGCGTTCCGCCCGCGAAGGCGATGAGGGAGAGCAGGACAGTCCAGCGCATGGCGAGGAGCAGGCTGCTGATGATGTCCCAGTTTGTGAATTCGTCCATTAGATGTCTCCCCTGAACCAGAGCCTGGAGAGAGCGAGCAGGACATGCTTCATGAAGAGAGCCAGAAGCAGGTAGAGTACGGTCGAGACGATGTAGCACTCGAAGGAGCGGAAGGTGACCGACTGTACGTAGCTCGCCGCGTAGGTGAGATCCTCGCAGGAAATCTGGGAGATGACGGCCGAGCCCAGCATGACCAGGACGCACTGACCCACGAGGGCCGGGTAAATCTTGCGGATGGCCGGAGGCAGGACAACGTGGATGTAGGTCTGCCTCCTGGTGAGGCCGAGGCAGCGCGCAGCTTCCCACTGGCCGGGGCTTGTCACGGCCAGGCCCGCGCGCACAATTTCCGTGTTGTAGGCGCCAAGATTGATGATCAGGGCCAGAACCGCGGCGGAATCAGCGGAAAAGTGGAGTCCGAGCTGGGGCAGTCCGAAGAAGATGAAAAAGAGCTGAATGATAAAGGGCGTATTGCGGATAAGTTCGACGTAGCCTGTCCAGAGGTGGTACAGAACGCCGTGCTTCGGACTGTTGCGCACGACAGCACCGAGTATGCCGAGAAGTGTGCCGAAAATGGTGACGATGAGGGCTATTTTGGCCGTCAGCGCCAGTCCGTCGGTGAAGAACTGGGCATACGGAAGCAGGTCTCCGAAATTCAGTGTGTAGTGCATGTCAGCTCCCTGAAGAGGCTGTGCGCCGGCGCGGCTCCCTTGAAGGAGGCCGCGCCGGGGAAACCGGAGGAAAGTTATTCGCCGGGCTCCTGCGTGATGAGATCCTTGGGAGCGGGGCTGCCGAGATATTTCTGGGAGAGGGCGTCGAGAGTGCCGTCCTGGAAAGCCGCAGTGATGGCTTTGTTGACAGCGTCCCTGAGGGCCGGTTCGTTCTGGCGCAGGCCGATGAAGTCAGGCGAGTTGCGCAGGCTGAACTTGCTTACGGGCGCGCGGTCGTTCTTCATGCGTCCCTTAAGCGCGCCGGCCACGAAGTTGAGCGTGCAGATGAAGTCTGTCTGGCCGGAAAGATAGGCCTGGCTTGTGGTGTTGTTGTCCTCGTAGCGCTTGAGCACGGCGCCCTGGGGCAGAACCTTGGAAATGAGCTGATCTTCAATGCAGCCCCGGGTCACGCTGATGGTATGCCCCTTGAGATCTTCGGGCTTCGTGACGTTCATCTTTTCCGGGCCGAAAACGCCGGAATACGTGGCAGCGTAGGCGATGGAGAAGTCAATGACCTTCTGGCGTTCCTTGGTTTTGCCCAGTGTGGAAATGACGATGTCGGCTCTGTTGGAAAGCAGGAAAGGAATGCGGTTGGCGCCGGTGACGGGAACGAGTTCGCATTTCACGCCGAGCGCCTTTGCCACGATGCCGGCCATCTCGATGTCGTACCCCTTGAGCTGCTTATCGGGGCCCATGAAGCCGAAGGGCGGGTAGTCCTGGGGGATGGCCACGCGCAGGGTGCCGCGGGCTTTGATATCCTGCAGCTGATCGGCGCTGGCTGCGGAATGCATGCCGAGAACCAGGGAAGCGGCTATAAAGAGAGCAGAGAGCATTCTGGTAAATTTCATGGTTTTCCTCCTGATTGCCCGCTGTCAGAACGGGGCGTTGTTACAGAAGGAATTGCCAGAAGCGTGCCAGAAATATATTTTCCCTGCTATTTCAGAGCGTTATAAATTAAAAAAAATGAGGTCTGTCCGGGCTCTGTTTTTATTAAGATAATTTTGTATCAAAACGAGGGGCTTTGCGGAGGTGATAACAAAAAAGAACCAACGGATTTTTTCTGACGTTCATGACAGGGCAGGATGGTCCGTTTTTGCAGTGGAACGCTCACCTTTCCCGGAGATATAGGTAACAAAATTGTATTGCAGCCTGATTATTCCGCGTGAAGGCCATGTTTTTCGGCGAGACGGCCGTTTCCCAGAAAGTCAAGGAGGACACCGGCCGTGTACGGCATGGTGGCGCCGCACTGGGGGGCGTGTCCCGCTCCGGGCACGGCGTGCTGCGTGAAACGGGGGCACAGGGACTGAAGCTTTTCCCTGTCTTCCGGTGGTGTCAGCCTGTCGCGGGATCCGCAGAGGAGAAGAAAAGGCATATCGAGGCTGCGGAAATCATCTTCGGAAAACTGCGGGTAGAGGCAGCAGTTTTCTATGGTCGTGCGCGCGAAAGTCCGCCAGTCGCCGCCGTGGGCGGGCATGTGCTTTTCCTTTATGGCCTGCACGAAACGCGGAAAAGCCTTTTCCGGGTGGGCTTCGGGGGAAAAGCGCTGCACGAAACGTGAGACGGACGGCCCAGGAATTCCGGCAGAGCCGATGGAGACAAGCTTTTCCACGCGGCAGTGGCTGAGAACGGCCATGTACATGGCCACGTCTCCTCCCATGCTGTGTCCGGCTACGGAGGCCCGGCTGATGCCGAGAGCGTCAAGAAAGGCCAGCATATCCCTGGCAAGCTGCGGGACTGTCCAGCCGTAGGGGGCTGCGCGCGTGGCACCGTGCCCGCGCATGTCGGGGCACAGAACGTGGCAGTGCGCGGCAAGAAGAGGCAGTATTTCCCCGAAGGCATCGGCGCCGGTGGAAAAGCTGCCGTGCAGGAGCAGGAGCGGACTGCCGTGTCCTGCCTCAGTGTAGTGGAGTTCCAGATCCCCGAGAATGATTTCCGGCATGTTTACCTTCCATAACGAAAAGGCCTCCTGCCCTGACGGGCAGGAGGCCTGAAAAAAGTATTCTGACGGGCAGGTTAGTCCTTGGCGTGTTCGAGGAGTTCCCTGCGGGTGAAGATGGCCTTCAGTTCGTAGCCGGCTTCCTTAAGCTTTTCCCTGCCGCCTTCCTCACGGTCGAGGATGGAGCAGACGCCTACGATTTTCAGGCCTGCGGCCTCGATGCGCTGGCAGGCCTTGAGGAGCGATCCGCCCGTGGTCACCACGTCCTCGACAACGACGACCGGGTCACCCTTTTCGAAGTTGCCCATGCCTTCCACGAACTGGTTGGTGCCGTGGCCTTTGGCTTCCTTGCGCACGAGCAGGCCGTTGAGGGGCAGGCCCTTTTCCTGGGAAATGACCGTCGTGGCGGAAACCAGGGGATCGGCGCCCATGGTCATACCGCCGATGCCCTTCACCGGGGTGCCGGCGTCGATCATGCCCTTGATCATTTCGAAGAAGAGGTTGCCGATGAGCCAGGCGCCTTCGGCATGGAGGGCCGTGACGCGGCAGTCAAAGTAGTAGTCGCTGTGGCGGCCGGAGGCCAGCAGGAAGTCGCCTTCCCTGTAGGATTTCGCGACGAGCAGGCGGGCCAGGCGGCGCTTGTATTCGATATTCATGGATGCGTCTCCGGAAACCGTGCCGAAGACACGGCGGTAAATGTCATCTTCATGGTGCAGATAGAACATGGGGTCGAAGAGCTTTTCGAGCGCCTCTTTCCCGAGAATGCCCACGATCTGGCTGTCGGCTTTCACGAGTTCAGGGAAGGAGCGGCGTTCGGTCCAGCTCTGCATGGCCAGGCGCTGCACGGCTTCGTAGGATTTCTGGCGGGGATGGTTGGCCTCGATGAGAGCGGTGAGCACGCGCTGGGAGAAGTAGAGCCCGTAGGAGCGGTCCATGTTCTCGAGCATGCGGTCTTCGTGAACCACGAGGTTGGCGAGCAGGCGGCGCAGCCTGTTCAGGGCGTAGTCGGCCAGAATGGTGGAATCGGGCATAATGATGCGCTCCACCGAGGAGTGGCTGATATCACGCTCATGCCAGAGGGCCTGATCCTCAAGAGCGGCCAGGGAATTGGAACGCATAACGCGGGAGAGGCCGCAGAGGTTCTCGGCGGAAATGGGGTTTTTCTTGTGGGGCATGGCCGAGGAGCCCTTCTGGCCCTTGGCGAAGCCTTCCTCCACTTCAAGCACCTCGGTGCGCTGCAGGTGCCTGAGCTCGACGCACAGGCGCTCGATGCCGCCGGCCATGATGGCGATGGCGGAGAAGAAATGGGCGTAACGGTCGCGCTGCACAATCTGGGTGGAGTGCGGATCGACTTTGAGGCCGAGAATGTCCAGGGCCTTCTTTTCAATGGACGGGGAGACAATGGTGTAGGTGCCCACGGCGCCGGAAATCTTGCCAACGCGGATGTCTTCGATGGCATCGGCGATGCGGGCGCGGTGGCGCACGAACTCGGCGTAGAAGCCGGTCATCTTGAGGCCGAAGCTGGTGGGCTCGGCGTGCACGCCGTGGGAGCGGCCGATGCACAGGGCTCCCTTGTATTTGAAGGCCATGGATCTGAGGGTCTCGAGAAGAGCGTCGAGATCCTGGAGGATGAGCCTGCCGGACTGCACCAGAAGCAGGGCGCCGGCCGTGTCAACGATGTCCGAGGAGGTGCAGCCGAGGTGGATGAAGCGGGCGTCAGGGCCGATCTTCTCTTCCAGAGAGGTCAGAAAGGCGATGACGTCGTGGCGGGTCGTTTCCTCAATGGTCAGGATGCGGTCCACGTCAATGGCGGCTTTGGCCTTGATATTGGCCAGCGCCCCGGCGGGAACCTTTCCTTCCTGGCACCAGGCCTCGCAGACGGCCAGTTCGACCCTGAGCCATGCCTTGTAGCGGTTTTCGAGCGTCCAGATCTGTCCCATTTCGGGCCGGGTGTAACGTTCAATCATGGTTGCTTTCCTCCATGGGCAGGAGAGGATCCCCTGACCGTGCGTCTTGAAACTCTACGTATAAAAAAAGGGCCATGAGGCCCTCTTCTGACTGATTTACTTTCCTGCGGCCGTGGCAGCAGGCTTTGCCGCGGGGGCGGCCTTTGTCTCTTTCGGAGCGGAAGAGGAGGTGCTTCCCGTTGTCGGTTTGGAATCCTCGTCCTTGATGCCCTTGCGGTAGCCGTAATCCGTTACGTACCAGCCGCCGCCCCTGAGGACGAAGGAGGTCTCCGAAATGATACGCGGTGATTCCGTCCCGCAGTCGGGGCAGGGTACCATGGACTGGGCGTCGGAGAGATGCACCCATTCCTCAAAAACCTTGTTGCAGTGAGGACAGCGATATTCGTAAATAGGCATAGGAAAAGTCTGATATAAACGCGGGCAGCACGGCTTCGCGCCGGAAGCACCGCGCGGACAGTTCTCTCCGAATCGGGAAAAACGCTTCCTCCCCGCCGCGTCCGGAGAGGGGCGTGGCAGGGAGGACGAAATGCGGATGCCTTAGGCCTTGGCAGCCTTGGCTTCGTGGATACGCTGCTTGAGGCGCTGCTCGCGGCGATGGCGGCGGCGGTCAAGTTCCTTCTTGCGTTCAACTTTCTTGTGAGCCATTTGATACTCCCGGGAGAGGAAAGGCGGGCCTTTCCTCCAGTGTGATGTTGCCGCCGGAATGACCGGCGGGTATTTCGGGGCGTGTCACCCGGATAGGGGGAGCACCCCGGAAAAGAGACATATATATCTGATATGCCGGAACTGGCAAGTGTCCGGAGCGCCTACATTCCGGACTTTCCGGAAGAATCCGGTGATTTTTCCGTGTCGAAGAAGCCGCTCACGCGGCCTGTCACCTTCACGGTCCAGGGACTGAAGCCCTCTTCCCGGAGGATTGCGCCGACGGGTTCCCGCCATTCGGGCAGAAAACGCGTGCACTGAAGCACAGGATCCGGCGTGAGGCGCAGCCGGAAATCCCCGAGGAGGCGTCCGCCCTCCCCGTTCTTCAGATCGAGGAGCTTTTTCTCTGCGCGGCCGAGGGCGGCGAGCACGGCCCTTTCGGGGCAGAGGCCGTAGGCGTAGCGCGTGAGAAGACAGGGCCTCGGAGGGAAGGAGGGCAGAGCCATGCCTTCCTCCACGGCCTTTTCCCGTATGAGGGGTTTGTCATAGCCGCAGAGAGCCAGAGGGGAGAGCACGCCTTCCTCCTGAAGGGCCAGGAGGCCGGGGCGGAAGACCGCGAGATCGCTGTGGTTCGTCCCGTCGCAGAGCGTGCGCTCCGTCTCCCCGCGTTCCGCAAGCAGTGTCCGGATGCGGGAAAGCAGGTTCTTCTTGCAGGCGTAGCAGCGCCGCTTCGTGTTGTGCGCCGCGTCCGGCAGGGTCAGGGGATCGGTGTCGAAGACGATGAGCGGCAGATGCAGGTTTTCCGCGAAGTCCACGGCCTCACGGGTTTCATACTCCGGTATGTGCGGGCCCCTCGCGTGGAGGGCCAGCACGCTGGCGCCGGCCCTGAGCGCTGAAAAGCACAGGAAACGGCTGTCCAGACCTCCGGAGAAGGCGATGGCCAGGCGGGGATGCTCCGCGAAAAAGGCATTGAGTTTTTCCCGGGGGGCTTCTTCCCCGCCGGCGCATGGACGCTGGGCCGTTACCATGTCATGCGCATTGGCACGCCATGGCTGGCCATGAATTCCTTGCACTGGCGTATGGTGTACTGGCCGTAGTGGACAATGGAGGCGATGAGCGCGGCGGACGCTTTCCCTTTGGTTACGGCGTCCAGCATGTGCTCGGGTTTGCCCGCGCCGCCGGAGGCGATGACCGGGATGGACACGGCTTCCACAATCTGACGGGTGAGATTGAGCTCGTAGCCGTCCTTGGTGCCGTCGGCGTCTATGGAGTTCACGCACAGCTCGCCCGCGCCGAGTTCCTGGCAGCGCCTTGCCCAGGCTATGGCGTCAAGCCCCATGCGTCTGCGGCCGCCATTGATGACGATCTCGTAGCCGGAGGGAATTTCGGGGGTTGCCGGCACCTGCAGGACGTCCATGCCCACCACGATGGCCTGGCTTCCGAAAGCGTCAGCGCCCTCGCTGATGAGGTGCGGGTTGCGCACGGCTGCGGAATTGATGGAAATCTTTTCCGCGCCTGCAGTGAGCACCTCGTGCATGTCGTCCACAGAGGAGATGCCGCCGCCCACGGAGAAGGGGATGAAGATGGTTGACGCCACGCGTTCAACCACATCGATAAAGATTTTGCGCTTCTCGGCCGAGGCGGTGATATCGTAAAAGACGATTTCGTCGGCTCCTTCCTCGTAGTACTTTCTGGCGCTTTCCACGGGATCGCCGATGTCGACGTTATGGGCGAACTTTATCCCTTTGGTCAGTTTGCCGTCACGCACGTCGAGGCAGGGAATTACACGTTTAGCGAGCATCGCGGGCCCCCTTGCAGTAGTCATAGAAGTTCCGGAGTATGGCCAGGCCGAAACGGCCGCTCTTTTCCGGATGGAACTGCACGGCCCAGAGCCCGTTTCCGCCGTAGGCGGAGCAGAACTCCATGCCGTAATCCGTCGTGGCGAGGACGAGCGAAGGATCCGGCTTCACGTAATAGCTGTGCACGAAATAAAAACGGGCCTCTGCGGGGATGCCCCTGAAAAGAGGATCATCCGGCTTCTTCACGTTCAGGCTGTTCCAGCCCATGTGCGGAACGGGAGCCGGGCTGCCGTCTTCCTGGGTGAGTCCGGCAGGGAAGGCAAGGGTTTCGCCGTGCACGAGGCCAAGGGTTTTCGTGTCGTGTTCCTCGCTCCTGTCGAGAAGGATCTGGCATCCGAGGCAGATGCCGAGCACGGGCTGCTTTTCCCGCATGGCCCTGGCGAGGACGCTGTCGAGGCCCTTGCTGGTGAGGACGTCCATGGCCTGTCCGGCGGAACCGACGCCCGGGAAGATGATGCCTTCACTGGCGGAGAGACGATCCGGGCTGTCAGTGATGGCCGCGTCAATGCCGAGATGCCTCAGCGCCCTGAGGACGCTGGTCTGGTTGCCGGCACCGTAATCAAGAATAGTAAGCATAGATGCATCCTGAACGCGTTCGTTGGTTTGATGAATTCATCGGGGGAAAAATGATTGTGAAACGGAACCCGTAAAAAGACAAGACACGCGGAATTGTTCCATCCGTCTTGCCTTTTCCGGAAGCCGCCGCTAACAGAACCCGGTACGCTGCTTCAGGCATCAGCCGGAAAGGAGAATGAGGGTATGACAGAGACAGCTTCCCTGCCCATTGGGCTGTTCGATTCCGGCGTCGGGGGACTGACCGTCCTCAAGGCGCTCCAGGAACGCCTGCCCTGCGAGAACTACCGCTTCCTTGGCGACACCGCCCGCCTGCCCTATGGCACCAAGGGAAGGGACACCATCATCCGCTACACCCTCAACGCGGCCCGCAGACTCGTCAGTGTGGGAGCCGTTAAGATGCTCGTCATCGCCTGCAACACAGCCACGAGCTGCGCCCTGCCCTCTCTGCGGAAGGATTTTCCCGACATCCCGGTTCTCGGCGTTGTGGAACCCGGGGCGAGGGCCGCGGTCAGAGCCACGCGCACGGGTTACATCGCCGTGCTGGCCACTGAGGCCACCATCAAGGGCGGCGCCTATCAGGAAGCCATCTTCCGTCTCAGGCCCGACGCCCGCGTGGTGGGCCGGGCCTGTCCGCTCTTCGTGCCTCTCGCCGAGGAGGGCCTTGTGGAAGGGGAAATCGCCGAGGCGGTTGAGCGCCTCTATGTGAGCGGGCTTTTTGAGGGCTCGGACAGGCCGGACACCGTGGTTCTCGGCTGCACGCATTATCCCCTGCTCAGAAAATCTCTCGCAAGGGTCATCGGCAGGGGGGTGAGCCTCGTGGATTCCGCGGAGGTCACGGCCGAAAGCGTGGAGGAGTACCTCACCGGGAAAAATCTGAAGAACCCCTCAGGCGTGCCCGGGGAAACGCACTTTATGGCCACGGACAACGCCCAGCGCTTCGCGCGTACGGGCGGCATCTTCCTCGGCAGGGAACTCTCGGAAGGCGACGTGGAGCTCGTGGACATCCCGTCGTCTATTTCTGCATGCTCTGCCAGGTGATGATGTCCGGGATCTTGTAGTCGCTGATGCCCTTGAGGGCCTTGCGCATGCGCAGGTACTGCTGCATGCCCCTGAGCCTCTTGTTGGGCCCCTGGTACAGGGCGCGTCCGGGCGCCGCGTTGCTGTCCCCGTACGGTAGCGCGGACGCGAAGCGCTGTCCGTCGCATGACTGCCCTCCAACGCTGCCGTCCATTTCTCCGGACGGGGGATCGAAGACTTCGGAGGCATCGGAGACTTCCCTCATGGGATTGATGAGCCTGCCCGCGGCGTCGCGCATGGTGAGGTGCAGGTGCGCGCCCGTGGTCCGTCCCGTGCAGCCCACGAGCCCCACGTGCTGCCCCCTGCTCACAGTCTCGCCGGGCTTTACGAGGGCGCGGCTCAGGTGGCAGTAGACGGCCGTCTTGCCGTCCTCCTGGCGGATTTCCACTGCGATGCCCGCGCTGCCGCGAGGGCCCGCCTGGACGCAGGTTCCGTTTTTCAGGCTTTTGATGGGCCAGCCGAGGTGGGCGCGGAGATCAACTCCCGAATGATAATGGTCCACGTGCGTCTCCCCGTCAGAGTCCACGCTCCTGCCGCGGGCCGCGCCGAAGGGCGAGGTGACGAGGGCACGCAGGGGAAGCCAGCAGACGTCGGGTTTTTCCTTTGCGGCTTTGTCCTGTTTCCCGTCCTTCGCAGGCCCCGCGGAAGCCTCCTTCTGTGCGCCGGCTGCACCGGACGGCTTTGCGTCAGCCCCGGCTTTGTCCGTCTCCCCGGTATCCGGGGCGTCAGCCGGAGCCGCTTCTTTCCTGTCTGGGGCGCTGTCAGTGGAGCTGTCTTTCTGCGCTTCCCCGGCGTCCGGAGGCAGCTGCTCCTTTTCAGGGGTTCCGGACGGCTTCCCGTCCTGCCCGGCGCTCTCTCCTGGCGCCTGTCCCTCAGTCTGCGCAGGGGAAGGAGCCCCGGGCTGCGGCGCAGGCGTCTCCCCTTCCGCGGAAGCGCTCAGGGGGAGGAAAAGAAGGAAGGTCAGTATGGCCCGGGAGAGGAGGCTTGCTGTTCCCAGTCTGTGGTGCCCCATAAAATGAATATTCTCTGTATATCTGGACAAGTCAGGCTCCGGCGTGTTTGCGTGCGGGTTGCCGCCGGGAGCGGGTGCCCCGGAAGCGGCGCTACTCTCTGCATATGATCGGCAGAAATCAAGCGTTTTTTTGCCTTTTCCCCGCGCCGGCCGGTCAGTTGACAAAAAAACGGTGCCGGCTGAAAAGACGTGATCCAAAGAATCAGGAAGTTCCCCATATCATGCAGAATACGGCCATATCTATAGAAAATCTTTCCGTCCGCTTTCGCGGATACACCGTCCTGGACGATATTTCAGCGTCCATCCCGGCCGGAGGGTGCACCGTGTTTGTGGGCCCGAACGGCGCGGGCAAGACGACGCTCCTGCTCTGCCTCCTCGGAGAGGTGCCCTACACCGGCACCATACGCAAATCGGGAGACTTTGACGGCCGCGTCGGCTATGTTCCCCAGGATCTGCGCCGGGCTGACAGCACGCCCGTGACCGTGAGTGAGTTTCTCGCCCTTGCCGTGAGCCGCCGCCCCATGTGGCTCGGTTTCGGAGGGGCCGTGCGGCGCGCCGTCAGCGATGTGCTCGCCGAAGTGGACATGCGTGACGCGGCAGAGCGCAGGATCTGCGATCTTTCGGGAGGGCAGCTGCGCCGGGTCCTTCTGGCCCAGGCGCTCATACGCAGGCCGAAGCTCCTCCTTCTGGACGAGCCGGCAGCAGGAGTGGATCTCAGGGGCGAGCATCTTTTCTGGGATATTCTCGATGACGCGAGGCGCAGGCTTGGCCTGACAACGGTTATGGTCAGCCACAACCTGCCGATGGCCGCTCACTTCGCCACCCATGTGGTCTGCATTTTTGACGGCACGTGCATGGAAGGAGCGCCGCATAATGTGCTCACGGCCAGAAACCTCATGGAAGTCTTCGGCATTCCCATTCACCTTTACCCGGACCAGTGCTCCCAGCCCCAGTACCTCTGCCCCAAATGCGGCGCCTTCAGCCGCGAGGAGGACGGGGACGGGGGAAGTGTCCCTACCTGCTGCAGCCTGAACCCTGAGGGGTCACCGTTTCGCGTCGCCTGCTCCTGTGGGCGTGCCGGGGAGAACAAACATGATTGATCCGATCCTGAACGCTTTTTCCTGCCTGCCCTTTGATTCCCTGCAGCTGCGCTTCATGCAGCAGGCCCTGCTGGCCCTGCTTTTTCTGACGCCCATGACCGCCATGCTTGGCGTGGAGATCGTGAACTTCCGCATGGCCTTCTACTCCGATGCCATCGGCCATTCGGCCTTTGCCGGAGCCGGACTCGGCCTCATTCTTTCCATCGAACCTCATCTGGCCATGCCCGTCTTCGGCGTTCTCGTGGGGCTTTCCATCGTTGCCCTGAAACGCCGCACGAGCATTTCCTCAGATGTGGCCATCGGCGTGGTTTTTTCCGCAGTGGTGGCTTTCGGCCTGGCCGTTGTCAGCCGTTCTCCAGGCGTGGCCAGGGATATGCAGCAGTTTCTTTTTGGCGATATCCTGACCATCAGCGCCCAGGAAATTTATTTCCTTATGGGCCTGTTTCCTGTCATGCTCGTTTTTCAGATTGTCGGCTATAACGCACTCTACCTCATTGCCCTCAATCCCGTGATGGCCAGGGCCCAGGGCGTGCGCGTCGCTTTCTGGCAGTATCTCTTTTCTGCCATGCTGGCCGTCATTGTTATCTTTTCCGTGTGGGCCGTGGGCGTGCTGCTTGTGACAGCGCTGCTCATCGTGCCGGCTGCTGCTGCGCGCAACCTGGCGGGATCGGCGAGGGCCATGTTCTGGTGGTCCATCCTCATCTCCGTGCTTTCGGCCGTTATCGGGCTTCTTCTGTCCGCGCAGCCCTGGCTCGGCACGTCGAGCGGCGCCACCATCATCCTGACGGCCTGCGTCTTTTTTGCGCTGACAACCCTGCCCGGCGTGTGCCGCCGTGAGAGACGGGGTTAGTTTTTAAGGGCTTCAGCCACGGCGAGAGCCGTTTCCCCGAGCATCTCCTCTGTGTGCAGCGACGTGACGCCGAAGCGCAGAAGCGCCCTGCCCCAGGGCACGGTGGGAAAGCGGGCCGCGAGCACAAGGATCCCGTCCTGGAAGAGGCTGGCTGCGGCTTGAGCCGCGCGCTCTTCTTTCCCTACTGGGACGGAGACGATGTGTGCGTCTCCTTCCGCGGGGACGCCGAGCTCGGAGAGGCGCCTGCGCAGGTACGCCGCGTTTTTTCTGAGCCTTTCCCTGTTCTCTTCGAGTTCGGGCAGCCTTTTCAGAAGCCTCAGCATGCAGGCCGAGTGCGCCGGAGGCAGGGCTGTGGAATGCATGATGGGCGAGGACAGAAATTCCAGAAGCGGCGTGAAGCCTTTCGGAAGAAGCAGGAAAGAGCCGAAGAGGCCGAGAGCCTTGCCCAGTGTGCCGATGGCTGCGTCCGCAACGCCTCTTTCTCCGGAGAAAATGCCCCTACCCCCTTCCCCGAGGGCGCCGAAAGCGTGTGCCTCATCAGCCACGAGGAAGAAGGAGCGGCGTTTTTTGAGTTCGGCGAAAGCTTCGGGGCGGACAACGGTGCCGTCCATGCTGAAAAGGGATTCCGTGAAAACGCAGGGTTCGCCGGCTTCTTCGGGGAGTTCCATGAGACGCCTCCCGAGGCGGTCCATGTCCGCGTGGGCATAGGGCCGTATGTCAGCCCGCGTGGCCATGAGGGCATGACCCGTGCTGGCGTGAATGCGCTTATCCACAAGTGCGGTCTGACCGGGCTGGAGAAGTCCTGTCACGAGGGCCAGGTTTCCCTGGTAGCCGCTCGGCAGAAAGAGGCATTCGTCGTAGCCGAAATACTCCGCGCAGGCCTGTTCGGCGTCCTTTGTTATGGAATTGAAGCCGCCCGCGAGACGCGAGGCGGATCCTGACGGCGGCCAGGCGGCAAAGCACTCGGCTACGTCCCTGCGCCAGTCCATGTCCTGGCTGAGGCCGATGTAGTCATTGGACATGTAGTTTATAAACATCTTCCCGCCAGATATGACCATCGGGCCCATGTCTGTACTGTCGATCACCGGCGCCCTGCGTCCGAGCCCCCTGCGTTCCGCTTCGCGGACGCGGGCTTCAAGGCTTTCTTTCAGCGTGTGAGCCATTGTGCGATCTCCCTGTAGTGTGCGGCAAGCCTTCTGCCGCCGAAGGCGTCCCCGTAGGGGACATGACCTATGATGATTCCGCCGGCACGCAGGATTTCCTTTCCCGAGGAGACCGCTGCAGCCGTATAGATGGCCGCGCGGCCCGAGCACCCTTCAAGGCGGCACGCGATGTGACAGGTGCCGCTTACCGCTGGCGTGTCCAGGGGAACGGAGTCCGCGCTCAGAAGAAAGGCGTGGTCGCGGAAGTCCGTAACGAGCCGCTGGTGCATGGCCGAGGCCTGTGCGCAGGCCTCGAAGAGAAGCCATGCAGGGGCGTCCGTCAGATTAGCTTCCGCCGTGATGCTCTGCGCATCCCAGGCGGCAATGTGCGTTAAAAGCAGAAAGGAAGAGGGAAGAGCTTTTTCAAATTCCATCACGCTTCCACCCTGAGGCAGAGGGCGGCGTTCTGACCGCCGAAGCCGAAATTTTCCACAAGACCGCAGCTTCCCGGTTTGAAAACATCCGGAGCCGGGGCGGTTCCCGGCAGGACGAAGCGCAGGCTGTCCGTGAGCGGATGTCTGAGTCCGCGGACCGGAGGCGTTATCCGTTCCTGGGCGCAGATGATGGCGAGCGCCGTTTCCACGGCGCCGCAGGCTGAGGCCAGATGGCCGGTCCAGGATTTGAAGGCCGTGACCGCCGGGCCGTCCTTCCCCGGAAAAACCCGCGCGAGAAGGCCTGCTTCCATGGCGTCGTTGAGACCCGTGCCCGTGCCATGGGCCGAGACGAAGTCTATGTCTCCCGGCGTGAGGTCCGCCATGGCGAGAGCCCGGCGCACGGCCTTTTCCGCCTGAATGCCCTTCGGATCCGGCGCGGTCAGCGCGCCGCCGTCGAGGGTCGCCGCGTAGCCCGTGATTTCCGCCAGAATACGCGCGCCCCGTTTTTGCGCGGCAGAGCGGTCCTCGAGCACGAAGGCTGCGCCGCCCTCTCCCGGCACGAAGCCCCGGCGGTCCCTGTCGAACGGCAGGGACGAGGCATCGGGGGAAAGATGATGGCTCAGGGTATGGGCCTTGGCGTAGCCGAGCAGGGCGCCGGAACTGAGCCTCGAGTCCCCGGCGTGCACGAGAACCGTCTCCGCGAGGCCGTGCCTGATGCGCAGAAAGCCTTCCCCGAGTGCGATGAGACCGGACGCGCAGGCGGAACCGTACGTGAGGCCTGCGCCGCGGGCCCCGAGAAGGGAGGCGAGAACGGTGGTTGCCGTGTTGGGCAGCCAGCGCAGAAGCCAGAGGGCGTCGAGCCTGTCTTCCTCTGGAGGCGCAGGCGGAAGGCCGGACTCACGCTCAAAATCAAGGGAAGGTGCCGCTGTGCCGGAAAGGACACAGTCTTCCGGAAGTCCTTCAAAGCCGGCGCTGAGCGCGGCCCTGAGGCCTGCGAGGACGTCCAGAAAAGCGCCCCTGCTGAGATAGCGCCTGTGGCGCCAGGATGAAAGAAAGGCGAAGGGCGCGTCATCTCCCATATCCGGGACCGGACAGATGACCAGCCCGTCGAAATCAGGCCGTCCGGCGCCGTTCTTCACGGAGCGGAAGGCTGTTCTGTTTTTCCTGAAGGATTCAGCGGCGCTCTTTCTGTCAGAGCCAAGGGAAGAGACGAGCCCCATCCCCGTGATGACGCAGCGGTTCACGGGAACCTCAGGCTTTTTCCCGGATACCGGCGGCCCAGGCCGTGTAGGAGGCCACGTCGCCGAGGGTTACGAGGGGCGAGGGATCTCCGAGCGCGGAGGCGATGCCGGCGGCACGGCCGGCGCCGAGCCACGGGTATTTTTTGAGAATGAGATCCGCCGCGCCGCCCTGCCCCCTGTTTTCCTCGAGGTAGGGACGCAGGGAGCGCAGAAAGACAGCGTCATCGTCCACCTGAATATGAAACTCCTGGGATATCCGGGCCGCGATTTCGAGCAGATCGATGGATTCGCAGGGGAGATCGGTGAAAAGCCTGGTGCCTTCCCCGAGTGTTGACGCGGGGCATTCGAAAATGTCAGCGGCTATGCGTATGATGCCTTCAAGTATGTTTTTCCTGTCCATGTTTTTTTCTACAGTGGTATTTTGGCGGCAGAAAGGCCTCCGTCGAGGACTGCCGTGGTGGCGTTGAATGATGGGGTTTTCAGAAGGAAGAGCATGGCGTCGAAAGCTTCGTCCGCGGTGACGAGACGTCCCGTTGGCATGCGTTCCGAGGCTTTGTCCGCGCGCCCCTCGAGGAAGCGGTGTCCCCGGCCCGTGTCTATCCAGGAGAGCCTGAGCGAGCAGGCCGTGACGCCCCGGCGCCCGAGCTCGAGCCCGAGACTCCGGTAGAGTGCCTCGCCTGCCAGCTTGGCTGCGGCGTAAAAGCCCTGTCCCGGCGCGGGGCGATCTGCGGCGGCCGAGGAAATGAAAAGGCAGCGGCCCCTGCGGCGGGCCAGCATGGAGCGGGAAAGCGCCCGCAGGACGCGGGCCCTGAGGGCGATGTCGCCGGCGGCCCATTCTTCGATAGCGGAGGGGGAGGCCTGGGCGAGCAGGCTTTCGAATGGGGAATGCTGGAAGTCGGCCAGCCCTTCCGGCCCGCTCCCAAGGGCTTCGCGGCAGAGCTCCGGGAGATCCTCGGGATGTGTCAGAAGAGCGGCGGCCTGTCCCTTTCCGCGGCAGGCGAGAAGGGATTTTTCCGAGCGGCAGGCCATGAAGCAGGACACGCCGCGGGCCTCGAGGCGCGCGCGCAGTCCCTGGGCCAGCTCCGAGCCTGCGCCCGTGATGAGCACGGGGGAGGGATAGCCAGCCATCAGCCGTCCTTCCTCTTCATGGCAAGAACGCCATCGGCCATGATTCTGTCCGAGCCGACGCGGCAGAACACGCGGCATCCGGTTTCGTCATAATCCATGCTGAAGGGCCAGTCCCCCGGCGTGAGAAAGAAGCGGAAGCGGAAGCGCCCGGCCCTGACGGGAAGAAGGCGAGGGAAAAGGCGTCCGGCCTCTTCGGCCAGGGCCGCGATGATGAGGCTCCCGGGGACGCGGGGAGCTCCCGGAAAGTGTTCCCTGAAAAGGGGCAGGCCGGGATCGAAATGCAGAACGCCGGACTTTTGCATGGCTCTTCTCCTCTGAAGACTCCCAGTTTTAGCCAACGGCATGCCGGCCTGCAAGACCTTGAGAGAGCTGCCCGCTTTTGGCATGCTCTCAGCGCGCGGAAACGGGCAGCGTCCTTTCCGCGTGATCATTTCCTGGAGGAACAGCTATGATGGAAATTACGCGCGAGCACGTCATTTCGGCGGCGCACAGACTGTACGAATACGGGGGCCGCTGCGAGCGCCTGCACGGGCACAATTACCGCATCCTGGTGACCCTCACGGCAGACAGAATGAACGAACTCGGCATGGTCGTCGACTTTGTGGAGGTCAAGCGCGTGCTTTTTGGCGCCCTGGAGGAAGCCTGGGATCACCGCACCCTGCTCTTCCGCGACGATCCCCTGTCCGGGCAGCTTTCCGCCCTGCTCACTGACGGATCCGTGCGTGTGGTGCCCTTTAATCCCACGGCCGAGAACATGGCCGCCTATCTTGCGCAGACCCTTTTCCCGAAAGCCATGGCCGGATCCGGCATGAAGGGAGTGCGCGTGAGCCGCGTGGTCGTTTACGAAACGGAAGGCAGCCAGGCCTGCTGGAGCGCGGACTGATGGCAGCCCTTCTGGTCAATGAGATTTTCTGGTCCCTGCAGGGGGAAGGCGCCTTCACGGGGACGCCTTCGGTCTTTTTCCGGCTGCAGGGCTGTTCCGTCGGCTGTCCCTGGTGCGACACGGGATACGCGCAGAAATGCGATCCGAGGGACAGGCTGCCGGATCAGAGCCCGGTGATCCTGGAGAAAAAGGCCGCGGATCCCCGCTATACCCTGGCCGGCGAGGACTGGCTCCTGAACGTCCTTGAAAAGGGGAAAACGCCGGGTATCCATGTGGTGCTCACCGGCGGGGAACCCTGCCGCCAGCCCATAGCCGGATTTGCCGCAGCTCTCCTTGAGCGGGGCTCAGGCGTGCAGGTTGAGACGAGCGGCACCGAGCCGGTTGTTGTGCCGGACGGAGTCTGGGTAACCCTGTCCCCCAAAGCCGCGCCCGTGGTAGAACCGTGCTGGAAGCGGGCCGATGAGGTGAAGCTTCCCGTGGCCTCACAGGAAGATCTTGACCGCTGGTCTGAGCGCCTCGCCTCGCTGCCTGCGTCAAAGGTCTGGCTCCAGCCCGTGAGCCAGGGACGCGAGGCCACAAAGCTCTGTATTGACACATGCATGAGGCACAACTGGCGTCTGTCCGTACAGATGCACAAATACCTCGACCTGCGCTGAGAGAGAAAAAGAGAAGGGCGCCGGTATCTGGCCGGCGCCCTTCCTGCCTTTGGGAAGAAACGGAATGACGCTGCCGGCAGGGCTAGGCCTTGCCGGAGGAGCCCATCACGTCATGAATCTTGTGGGCGACCATGTTGCGGACGGCGTCGCGGGCGGGTCCGAGGTACTTGCGCGGATCGAAGGCTTCCGGATGCTCGACCATGTACTTGCGGATGGACGCGGTCAGAGCCAGACGGATATCGGTATCCACGTTGATTTTGCAGACGCCCATGGTGGCGGCCCTGCGCAGCATGTCTTCCGGCACGCCGCGGGCGTCGCCTACGTTGCCGCCGTACTTGTTGCATTCCTCGACGAACTCATGCGGCACGGAAGAGGCGCCGTGGAGGACGAGAGGATAGTTGGGAAGCTTTTCGCAGATGGTTTCAAGGCGGGGGAAGTCGAGTTTGGCTTCGCCCTTAAACTTGTAGGCGCCGTGGCTGGTGCCGATGGCGACGGCCAGGGAGTCGCATCCGGTCTTTTCGACGAAGTCGACAGCCTGATCCGGGTCGGTGAACTGATGCCCTTCGGACTTCACGTGCTCTTCGATGCCGGCGAGCTTGCCGAGTTCGGCCTCAACCCACACGCCTCTCGGATGGGCGTAGTCGACGACCTTCTTGGTCAGGGCCACGTTTTCCTCATAGGGCAGGGCTGAGCCGTCGATCATGACGGAAGTGAAGCCGCCGTCAATGCAGTCTTTGCACATTTCGAAGGACGGGCCGTGGTCGAGATGGACGCAGACCGGAACCTCGGGCGACTCGGTGAGAGCGGCCTCGACGAGCTTCATGATGTAAATCTGACCGGCGTATTTACGGGCACCGGCGGAAACCTGAAGAATAACAGGGGATTTTTCATCCGCGGCAGCCTGCATGATGCCCTGGATGATTTCCATGTTGTTCACGTTGAAGGCGCCGATGGCGTAGTGGCCGTCATAGGCGGCCTTGAACATTTCTTTGGGTCCAATAAGCGGCATGTCGAGCCTCCTGTTTGCTCATCTCCCTGCATGGGAGGAGTCACGGCTAATGTATAACAGATTTGGCATTCAAACAACAGTTTAGGAAAGATTTTGTTTCAGTTTTCAGGAAGCTGCAGGGCGTCCAGAACCCGTATGGTGTCTTCGTCCGTGAAATCGAAACGCAGGGGGGTCACGGTGATGAAGCCGCGGGAAAGGAGATCCTTGTCTGATCCGGCGTTGATGGTTTCCGGAGGGATTTCGCCCATGAGCCACCAGTAGCGGCTGCCGCGGGGGTCCCTGCGCTCGAGGTAATCGTTCTTCCAGACAGCCGTTGTCTGGCGGCACACGCGCAGGCCCCGGTTCTTGGACAGAGGGCCTTTGGGGTAATTGACGTTAATGACCCTGCCCTTCGGGATGCGGCTCCAGTCGATGCTTTCCGCAAGGGCCACGGCGTGGCGGGCCTTGCTCTGGATGTCTGTCTGCGATTCATCGTCATTGGAGAAAGCCATGGAGGCAAGGCCCTGGTGGCAGGCTTCCGTGGCTGCGCCCACGGTTCCCGAGTACAGAATGTCGGGACCCACGTTGGGTCCGGCGTTGATTCCGCTCATGACGATGTCCGGCTTTTTTTCGAGAAGCATGGAAAGCGCGAGCTTCACGCAGTCCGTCGGCGTGCCGTAGATGCCGAGGCCGTGGAAGTCGTCCTGATTGAAGGGATAGGCCCTCAGGGGTTCAAAAACCGTGAGGGAGTGCCCGACGCCCGACTGCTGGCGCATGGGAGCCACCACATGTACCGTGTGGCCTCGGGTCAGAAGAGCGTCGTACAGGGCCCTCAGGCCGACGGCGCGTATACCGTCGTCGTTGGTCAGCAATACATCCATACCGTATTCAGGCGCCCCGTGGGGAGCGCTTCCTCCTTATGCGGGCCGTATGCCCGGAACATTTTTTCCGTCAGGAACCGGAACGGGGGGAGTTTACGTCCCTCAATGGAGCTTTTCAAGGGCGCCGGCGTTGACATCCGTTGCGAAAGCGGGTCAATTGGGTCACAAATATATCCTGCCCCTCTCCCGATCCGGCCGGCCTCGCGGGGGGCGTTGGCCCGGCTTTCTCCGGGTGTTTTCTGGCTGGCCGGCAGGGAGCAGCTGTGAACAGAGGTGACTCCATCAGTGCGCTTATCCAGCGGGAACAGCCCGTGGACGGCGTGTACGCTCTTACCGGCGTACAGAAGAGGCTGGACAAGAAAAGCAATCCATACTGGGACCTCGTGCTCAAAGACAGATCCGGCAGCGTGGCCGCGAAGATCTGGATGACGCGGGGCCGCCTCGTCCCGGAATCGCTGGACAACGACATATTCGCCCATGTGGTGGGGAGAGTGGAGTTCTTCAACGGCATGCCGCAGGTGAAAATCAGCGGCGTGACGCCGCTCACGCCCGGGGAGATCGCCGGGATGGATATTTCCGAATTCCTGCCCCCCTCCCCCTACGACGGCAGGGGTGCCTACGGGGAACTCATGTCCCTCGCGGACAGGGAGTTCACCTACGCTCCCTGGAAAAATCTGGTGAAGGGATTCTTTGGTGAGGAAGGGAATGCCACCCTCTTCATGAACGCCAGCGCAGCCACCGCCATGCATCACGCCGGAGCCGGCGGGCTCGCCGTGCATACCCTGGGCGTTTTCCGCGCCTGTCAGGCCGAAGCGGATCTCTATCCTGATATCGACAGGCAGATTCTGCTCGCGGGAGCCCTGTTCCACGACATCGGCAAGATGCGGGAGATGCGGAGCACTGCTTTCGAGACAACGTATACCCCGGAGGGCAATCTCATGGGGCACCTCACGCTGGGTGTGCTTATGCTTGAGCCCTACTGCCGGAAGGCCGGGCTGCCCGATCCCCTGAGAGAGCATTTTTTCCATCTTATTCTGAGCCACCACGGCCATATCGAGTACGGAGCGGTCAAACCGCCGCAGAGCCGGGAGGCTCTTGCTCTTTTCGCGGCCGATTATCTTGATTCACATATGAATATGATGGATTCACATCTGAAGGAGATCCCCACCGGACAGTGCGCCTTTGTCAGGGGGCTGGAGGCGGGACTCTATCATCCCGAGCGCACGCCGGGGACGGATTCGGAGCCGGAATCCACGGATCAGAATGATGATCCCGGTGCCAGGGGAAGTGAGGAAAGCGCGGATTTTAGGGTGACCCCCGCTTCTGCAGCTGTGAAAAGCAGCGGTGACGCGGGGGTGACGGATGAGGGGGCCGGGCCAATCGATATCCCCGATGACTGGGTGGAATGCCCGCCGGAGGAGGTTCCGTTCGACGAGGCTCTGCCCGAGGATTTTGTCACGGAACAGGCAATGTCGCCTGAATGTCACACGCGGGAGGTAAAGGAAGAGAAGTTCCCTGTTCCGGAAAAGCCCGCGCGGGAGACGGCGGGGGAAGGCGGCAGAAAGAAAACTCACAGGCACGCGCGCGTTGAGCAGTGTTCGCTTCTGAATTTCGGCGGGGATAAATAATGTTTGTGACGTTTGAAGGTGTGGAAGGGGCCGGCAAGAGCACGGCCCTGAAGAACATGGCCCGGGAACTCGGGCAGGAGGGCGCGGACGTGCTCGTGACCAGGGAACCCGGCGGCTCAGGCCTCGGAAAGGCCCTGCGCACCCTGCTTCTCGACTGCAACAGCCAGATTACCCCTGACGCGGAGCTCTGCCTCTTTCTTGCCGACAGGGCCCAGCACGTGGCCGAGGTTATCCGCCCCGCGCTCGCGGCAGGCAAAGTGGTGCTCTGTGACCGCTACGCTGACTCCACCTACGCCTACCAGGGCTTTGCCAGAGGCATGGATCTCGGCCGGCTCCGCCTTCTCAACGACGCCGTGACCGGCGGCCTCAGGCCCGACCTGACACTGGTCTTCGACGTGCCTGAGGAGGAGGGCCTGGCCCGGGCCCGGGCCCGCAATCAGTCCGAGGGCACGGAGGTGAGCGAAGGCCGTTTTGACAGCGAAACCCTGAAATTTCACGCGGCCGTGCGCGGAGGCTTCCTGAAACTCGCCGCGGCCGAACCGCAGCGGATGCGGATTATCGATTCCACGGCCTGCCGCGCGGACGTGCTCGCCCGCTGCCTTGAGTGCTACCGGGAATGCCGGGACCGACTGTCCCGTGACCAGAGGAGGAGAGCCAATGGAAGTATATAAGGCTGTTTTTGACGGCGTTCTGCGCATTCATCCCGCGGACGCGGAAGCGGACAGTGCGCTCACCGAGAACCTGAGGGAAGGCGTGACGGATGATCTTGTCCCCGTGTGTTCCATGGGCGATCCCGATACTCTTTACGCCACGGCCTACCGCTTCGACGGGGATATTCCCGGCGGCGTGGTGATGGTCAGAGGCGATGAGGACGCGGAGCGCTTTGCCGTGGTGGCGGAGACAAATCTTGCCTTCGCCGAAACCGCGGCACACTTCAGCCGCATCGTGTCCGAAGTGCGTTACGGCGTGGACATTTTCGAGGATAAGACCGGGTGCTGATTATACCGTTCCGCCAAATCCGGGAACGTATGAAGAAATCATGGATAAGCAGTTATTTACCAAAGCGGTGAACAGTCTGGGGGTTGTCTTTTTCCCGGCTTTCGACTGGGCCATCTCCCCGACGCACCCCGAGCGTGAGGAGCGTCTGCTCTACACGCGCGACCAGCTCAAGGAAGAAGGAATTTTCGATATCGAGGGCATCACGGAATACCGCCCCGAGTTCTGCAGCTACGCCGACATAGAGCGCGTGCATTTCTGCCTGCCCAGCATTCAGGCGGTAACCACGGATTCCCATCTGGCTTCCGCGGGCGGCGCCATCACGGCCGCCCGTCTCGTCCTCGAGAACAGGGAGCAGAAGGCTTTCGCCCTCGTGCGTCCCCCCGGGCATCACTCCATGCGCGTGGTGCACGGCAACCGCGGCTTCTGCAACATCAATAATGAGGCCGTCATGATCGCCTGGATCCGCGATCATTACGCGCATCCGGATGGCAGGCCCCTGCGCATCGCCATCGTGGATACGGATGTGCACCACGCTGACGGCAGCCAGGATATCTTCTGGAATGATCCGGACACCCTTTTTATCTCTTTCCATCAGGACGGCAGAACCCTCTATCCCGGCACGGGCTTCCTCAGTGAGAACGGCGGCCCAGCGGCTCTTGGCAGGACGGTCAATATCCCCCTGCCCCCGGGCACCTCGGACGAGGGCTACCTCTACGTCCTCAGGAATATCGTCTTTCCTATCCTTGACGATTTCAGGCCTGACTTCGTGATTAACTCCGCGGGTCAGGACAATCATTTCACGGATCCCCTGGCCAATGAGCAGCTTTCCGCTCAGGGATACGCTGCCCTGAACGCAGCCCTCAGTCCCGACGTGGCCGTGCTCGAGGGCGGCTATTCCATCCGCGGCGCCCTTCCCTATGTCAATCTGGGAATCTGCCTCGCTCTCGCGGGACTGCCTGCGGACGACATCCGTGAACCCGACTGGACGCCGGCCTCCACAAGGCAGGCGCCCGAGATCGGCGAGTACATCCGCCGCCTTGGCGCCAAAGTTCTCTATCAGTACATGAATCCGCCGAGCCACCCCACGGAGGGCGAGGAAAAGGACGGGTTCTGGACCCGCAGAAAAAGCATTTTCTACGATACCGATTATATCCAGGAACATCAGACCGAGAGCTGGGGCATATGCCCTGACTGCCACGGCCTCGGCGTCATCGAGACGCAGTCCTCGAAGGTTCCCCTTTCCTACTGCGTGCTGATCCCCCGCGGGGTCTGTCCCCGCTGCCGGGAAAAGGCTGCCGGGCTCCTCGATCGGGCGAAGCGCAGCGGGCGCTACGCCCATATCCTGTGCATAGACGAAGACAGCACACGTAACACCCCCAAAAAACCCTGGCCTCTGAAGGAGAAAATATGGCGGTAGATATTCTTATTATCGGCGCGGGCGGCGTAGGCAGTGTCGTTGCCCACAAGTGCGCCCAGGCTTCCCTCAACGGCGCCTTCGGGCACATTACGCTGGCGAGCCGCACGGAATCCCGCTGCAGGAAGATCGCCGAGAGCATCAGGCAGCGTTACGGCGTGGAGATTTCCACGGCCAAGGTTGACGCTGACAACGTGCCGGAGCTCTGCCAGCTCATCCGCACGGTCAGACCCTTCATGGTGCTCAACATTGCCCTGCCCTATCAGGATCTGCACATCATGGACGCCTGCCTTGAGTGCGGCGTGCATTACCTCGACACGGCCAACTACGAGCCGCCGGAAACCGCCCATTTTGAGTATTCCTGGCAGTGGGCCTACCAGGACCGCTTCCGCGAACACGGCCTCTGCGCCCTGCTCGGTTCCGGATTCGACCCCGGCGTCACCAACGTATTTGCGGCGTGGGTCATGAAGCACGAGCTCGACGAAGTGCATGTGCTCGACATCATCGACTGCAACGCCGGCAGCAACGGACAGGCCTTCGCGACCAACTTCAATCCTGAAATCAATATCCGCGAGGTCTCCGCCCGGGGCCGTTACTGGGAACGCGGTGAATGGGTACAGACCGAGCCCCTCTCCTGGTCCATGACCTATGACTTCCCCTCTGGCATCGGCCCGAAGAAATGCTACCTCATGTACCATGAGGAGCTCGAGTGCCTGGCCCTGCATCTCAGGGGCCTTAAGCGCGCACGCTTCTGGATGACCTTCTCTGACAGCTATCTGAACCATCTGGCCATCCTCAAGGACGTGGGCATGACGCGCATTGATCCAGTGGAATACAAGGGACAGAAGATTGTTCCCATCCAGTTCCTGGCCTCGCTCCTGCCCGATCCCGCGAGCCTCGGACCGCTTACACGCGGCAAAACCTGCATCGGCAACGTCATGCGCGGCGTGAAGGACGGAAGGGAAAAGACCGTCTACATCTACAACGTCTGCGTGCATGAGGACTGCTATAAGGAAATCGGCTCCCAGGCCATTTCCTACACCACAGGCGTGCCGGCCATGGTGGGCGCAAAGATGCTCTGCGACGGCACCTGGCTGAAGCCCGGCGTCTGGAACATGGAGCAGAATGATCCCGATCCGTTCCTGAAGGATCTCTCCCAGTACGGCCTGCCCTGGCAGTGCGAGGATGTCACCGGAAAGGTACAGGTTTAGAGCATGGCTGATCCGAGCTTTCTCCTGGACAGCCAGGTCCCCAGCCCCTGCTTTGTCATCGATCTCGACAGGCTGCGCCAGAACGCGCGCGTTCTGGCCGGCGTGCAGGAAAGGACAGGGGCCAGAATTTTTCTGGCCCTGAAAGGCTACGCCTGCCCCAGCACGTTTCCTCTGCTCTCGCGGGCCCTTGGCAGGGGCGGCCCCCTGTACGGAACCTGCGCGAGCAGCGTGGACGAGGCCCGGCTCGGACGCGAGGAATTCGGAGGGAAGGTTGAGGCCTTTGCTGCAGCCTGGTCCGAAGACGAGATGCGCGAGCTCGTGACGCTCGCTGACACCATCGTCTTCAACTCCGTGGCCCAGTGGCACCGCTTCCGCGATATCGTAAAAGCCGCGCCGCGGTCCATTGAGTGCGGACTCAGGATCAATCCCGAGCATTCCGAGGGGACCGTTCCCATATACGACCCCTGCTCTCCCATTTCCCGGCTCGGCATACGGCGCAGGGACCTTCCGGGCGGCATTATGTCCGAGGGGATCAGCGGCCTGCATTTTCACACGCTCTGCGAGCAGGGGGCTGACGCCCTGGCCCGCACCGTGGAGGCCGTGGAGAAGAACTTCGCTCCCTTTCTGGAACAGTGTTCCTGGATTAACTGCGGCGGGGGACACCACATCACGCGCGACGGGTATGATATCGATCTGCTGGTGGATGTTCTGAACCATCTGCATGATACGTATCACGCCCAGATCTACCTGGAACCCGGCGAGGCTGTCGCCCTCAACGCGGGCTGGCTTACGGCGACTGTCCTGGACATCACGGAGGCGGACATGCCCCTCGTCCAGCTCGATGTGTCGGCCGCCTGCCATATGCCGGATGTTCTGGAAATGCCCTACAGGCCCGGCCTGCTCTATGAATGCTGCGGCGGACTCAGGCAGGCAGGCGAGGCGGGCACCGGGAAATGGACCTGCCGCCTCGGGGGAAAGAGCTGTCTCGCCGGCGACGTCATCGGGGTGTACAGCTTCGATGAGCCGCTCAGGATTGGGCAGCGCGTCATCTTCCAGGACATGGCTATCTACAGCATGGTCAAGACGACTACGTTCAATGGCCTGAGACTGCCGTCCATCGCCACGGCCGAGGATCGTCCCGGCGGAACGGACTTCAGCCTCCTCCGGACATTCGGCTACAATGACTTCCGGGAACGTCTTGACTGATACGGTCATTGAAGGACGGCGTTGTGCCGGGCTGTGAGGCGTCTCTTTCTGTTACAGATGCAATTAAAAAAAGGGTCAGCGTCCGTGAGGACGCTGACCCTTTTTCAGTTTCGGGGAAAAAGCTAGAGCTGGCTTCCCTGGTCTCCGGCTGAAGGCTGCTCAGCCTGTTTTCCGGACTGGTCTGCCTGCCCGGCTTCCGGAGCAGGCGTGCCGGCGGGCGCAGTCTGACCGGCAAGCTCCTGTACGGCCAGATGCGTGTCCTGGGAGGCCATGATGTTAATGGGATCCTTGGCGAATCCGGCCCAGGGCCTGAGCTGGCGTTCCGGTTTCCCGGTGAAGCCGGAATCAGGAAGAGATGCGGCCGATGCCGTTTCCTGAGTGGACGCGTTCTGGGGCACCTCAGCGCCCTCAGGAGCCTTTGCGGGCGAAGTCTGGGGATTCTCAGCGGCCTGGGCTGCGGAAGCCGTCTGAGAGGCTTCTGCGGACATTTCCGGGGTGCTCTGTGCCTGTGCTGCGGCAGGCGCAGGCTGGCTGCCTTCACCGGAGGCGGCAGAGGCCGCTGCAGGCTGCACATGCCGGCGTTCCATGAGCATAACCGGTTCCTGGTCGTCAAAGAGGTTGTCGAGATAGTCGCTCACCGTGACGAAGCGCTGGCAGCCGGCTGCCTTCAGCTCGGCGAACATGCGGGGAAAATCGTCCACGGTGCGCTTGTGGATGTCATGGAAGAGGTAGACGCCGTGCGCGTGTCCCGGCTCCCAGGGCCTGCCGAATTCATTGGGGATTTTGCTGTAGTCTTCGGGCAGGCGTTTCCAGTCGAGGCTGTCCATGTTCCAGGTGATAACCTTGAGCCCCAGTTTCTCGGCAGCCTTTTCCACGTTCGCGTTACTGTTGCCGTAAGGCGGGCGCATGACCTTGGGATCCGCTCCAAGGGAGCGGAGGATGTCATTGGTTTTGGATATCTGATCCTCGATGGCATCATAGGAAAGGCGGCGCAGGTTGGGGTGCGAGTAGCTGTGATTGCCTACCTCGTGTCCCTCGGCGAGCGCGCGTTTGACGATATCGGGATAGTAAGCGGCGTTCTTGCCAAGCATGAGGAATGTCGCGTGTATGCCTGCTTCATCAAGCATATCCAGCAGGTGGGGGGTAAACGTGGACGGGCCATCGTCGAAAGTAATAGCGCAGAAATTTTCAGGCATGGGCTGGGCGCTGAACTCAAAGGCGCCATAGAAATTGCCTTTGGCCTGGGCCGTCAGACAGCAGGGGCCGAAAAGAAGGGCCGCGGCCGTCAGCAGCAGACAGATACGCTTTTTGAAATGCAGACCGGACATATCTCCTCCGGAAACAAAAATGTCGCCGCTGTCCTTATCATTGAGAGGTACAGGCCGCAAGATCTGGCGGCCGGCAGGAAGCCGGGAAATAATTTTGAGAGAAAATTCGATTTTCTGTTGACTCTTTTGAAGTTTTTCTTTAGTGTCCCTTTCTCACAAGGGCAGTTAGCTCAGCTGGTAGAGCATCGCCTTCACACGGCGGGGGTCGCAAGTTCAAGTCTTGCACTGCCCACCAATTGCGGAACGGTAGTTAAGTCGGTTTATAACGCCGGCCTGTCACGCCGGAGGCCGTGGGTTCGAGCCCCATCCGTTCCGCCATAAATTTCTGAAAGGGTCTGAATCGGAAGATTCAGACCCTTTCCTGGTTTTCGGGTCCTGAAACCGTACTCCGGGCACGAAAAAAGAGACAGGGAAAAAGCAGAGGGCGCCCCCGATGGAAATCGGAGGCGCCCTCTGACGTTAGGAGGTATGTGATTTCTAGCGTGCGCCCTTGGGGAAGAGCACGACGCCAATGGTTTTCAGGACGATGGTGATGTCCAGAAGGATGGACATATTCTTGATATAGTAGAGATCGTATTCCAGCTTGTGGCGGGAATCCTCTTCAGAGGCTCCGTAAGGATAGCAGACCTGGGCCCATCCGGTAAGTCCGGGTTTCACGGTGTGTCTGAGGCTGTAGTAGGGAATGTCTTCCTTCAGCTTCTTTACGAAGGTCATGCGCTCGGGGCGGGGCCCGATGAAGCTCATGTCTCCCTTCAGAACGTTCCACAGTTGAGGCAGTTCGTCAATACGCACTTTGCGGATGAAGCGGCCGACGCGCGTGATGCGGTCGTCGTGTTCTTTTGCCCAGACAGCGCCGTTCTTCTCGGCGTCCGTGCGCATGGAGCGGAATTTGTAGACCGTGAATTCCTTCTCGAAAAGGCCTACGCGATCCTGCTTGTAAATGACAGGTCCCTTTGATTCGAGGCGGATGGCGATGGCCGTGAGGAGCATGATGGGGGCCGTGATGAGGAAGATGGCGATGGAGACGCATACGTCAAAGGCACGCTTCAGACGGCGGAGGGAGCCACGGGTGTTGAGGTTGAAACCTTCTGTCTCGAGGAGCCATTCGTCCGTGATCTGGGAGAGCGGCAGACGTTTCACCACGTGTTCGTAGAAGCTTCTGATGTCGACGACCATGGCGCCGCGCAGCTTGGCCCTGAGAAGTTCATGGGCGATGTCGTCGTCGATGGGTGCGTCAGGCAGGAGCAGAATCATGGTGGCGCCCTGTTCCCTGGCGATTTCCAGGACATTGAAAGGAGCGCCGAGGCAGGGGCCGGCTTCGGGATCCATGTCGCGTTCGCCGACGTAGCCGAGGATTTTGGCCTCAGGCAGGCCCTCGTTCAGAAGCTGCCTCACCCTGCCTGCCCTGTCGACGCCAACGAGCAGGATGCGCAGGGGATGGGTGACCTTGTCCCGGTTGCGGTAGTACACGTAGCGCCAGCCGAGGCAGAGGGCGCAGGAAATGACGAAGAGGGTGACCACCGTGGCCCTGTCAAAGCGCCAGTGCTGGAACATGTAGGATGCTGTGGCCGAGCTGATAATGCCCAGCACGCAGGCCACCATGACGCGGCCAATGGTTTCTTTGAAATCTTCGGTTCCGACGCTGTACGCGTCCAGAATGTAGAAGAAGAGCAGGTAGAAAAAGAAGGTGAAGATGCAGGCGCCCGTATAGTCCTTGAAGACGTTGAGCTCCGGTGGGAGCGTGCAGAACTCGCAGACGATGAGGGCCAGCAGAATGCAGCCGAAATCGATGGCCTGCATGAGCATCCTTCTGTAGTTGCTGATCATTGCTAGAAACTCCTGACAAACTGTTAACGCACGTACATGTCGCTCAGGATTCTGTCCGCGACTTTCTGCGCGTCAAACTCCTCCACAGCCATTCTGCGGCCGGCTTCTCCGAATGCGGGGGCCAGGGCGGGGTTTTTGAGAAATTTTTCCATGGTTTCAGCCAGGGCTTCGGGATTTTTCACAGGGCAGAGGAAGCCGTTGACGCCGTCCCTGACGACTTCGCGGCAGCCTGGAACATCCGTAACGACACAGGCGCGCCCCATGCTCATGGCCTCCATGATGGAGGTCGGCGTGCCTTCGCGCCAGGAGGGCAGAACGACGACATTGGCCTGCGCCACGTAGGGGCGCACGTCTCTGGCCTCACCGAGATAGACGACGGAACCATCCTTCTGCCAGGCTTCCAGTTCTTCGGGCGGAATGCTGCCGAGACCGGTTTCCCTGGGGCCGAGAATCTGAAAGACGGCGTTGGGCCATTTCTTCCTGAGGATGGAAGCGGCCCTGGCATATTCGCGGTATCCTTTCGCTTCAAGGAGACGCCCCACCACGAGGAAGGTGTATTTTTCGCCGTCAGGCTGCGGAGCGGCGGCGAAACGTCCGATATCCACGCCGGTGCCGCGGGCGAAGAGCACACGGGAAAAGGGTGTGAGAATACCTGTTTTGCGGAAGAGGGCGGCGTCGTCCCGGTTCTGGAAGAAAACGCCTTCTATGCCCCTGAGCGCCGTATGGTACAGAAGAATGCTCAGGCGGTTGATGCATTTTTTGAAGAACGTGTCCGCCTCGAAGGCATACCCGAGGCCGGTGATGGTGGCGTAGATGTGCGGGATGCGCACGAGCTTCGCGGCCATGCATCCGTAAATCACGGGCTTGATGGTGGTGGCGAAGAGCAGATCCGGTCTTTCTTTCCCGAGAACCCGCTTCAGATCAAGAAAAGTGACCACGTCTCGCAGGGGATTAATGCCCTTGCGGTCGAGACGGTAATTGACGACGCGTACGCCAAGCTGCTTGATGCTTTCTTCCGTTGTGGCGTCACCGCCGGGAAGCAGACAGAACACGGTGTGCCCTTTCGCCAGCATATGCTGCATCAGAACGCGCCAGAACAGATAGACGGAGCGCGCCTGGTTGCCCAAAATGCAGATTTTCATAACCATGTCCTTTTCCGCACAGGGCACTGAACGTTTTGGCGGAGCCTTGGATGGACCTCTTCCCCTGCGGCGGAACAGGCTCGAGCCTACAAAAAAAATGCTCTTCTGAAAAGACTGAGCCGTCACGCGGAAGACCATCCGGCATGGCGGGATCTTTACAGAGGCGGGGCTGCGGGCTATAGGACTGCGAGAATTCAGACGGGCCGGAGGAGCCTGAAAATGCTCCGGAAGGTCCATGAAAACAACTTTTTAGGCGAGGATATACGAATGACCAAATACGAACAGCTGTGCACGGAAATGAAGGAAAAGCCTTCCTGCTGGCTCGTCACGGGCTGCGCCGGCTTTATCGGTTCCAATCTTATCGAGCGTCTGCTCAGGCTCGGACAGAAAGTCGTTGGCCTCGATAACTTCCTCACCGGTTATCAGAAGAATCTGGACATGGTGGAAGCCCTGGTCGGCGAGGAAGCCTGGAAGAATTTCACCTTCGTGAAAGGCGACATCCGCGATCTTGACACCTGCCACAAGGTCTGCAGGGGAGTGGATCACGTTCTGCACGAGGCCGCTCTCGGTTCCGTTCCGCGTTCCATTGACGATCCCGTGCTCTCCAACAGCTGCAATATCGACGGCTTCCTGAACATGATGCTCGCCGCCCGCGATGAGAAGGTGAAGAGCTTTGTCTATGCGGCTTCTTCCTCCACGTACGGCGATTCCACGGAACTGCCCAAGGTCGAAGATCACATCGGCCATCCCCTTTCCCCGTACGCCGTGACCAAGTATGTGGATGAGCTCTATGCCGACGTGTTTGCCCGCTGCTACAGCTTTACGGCTGTGGGCCTGCGTTACTTCAATGTCTTCGGCCAGCGTCAGGATCCTTTCGGAGCCTATGCCGCAGTCATCCCCCAGTGGTTCGCCAGCCTTATCCGCGGCGAACAGGTGTGGGTCAACGGTGACGGCGAGACCAGCCGTGATTTCTGCTATATTGACAACGTGGTGCAGGCCAACCTGCTCGCGAGCTTCGCGGCCGAGGAAGACCGCAACAATATCTACAACGTGGCCTTCGGCCAGCGTACGACGCTCAATGAGCTTTTCGAGCTCATCAAGAGCGAGGTTGTGCTGCACAAACCCGATGCCGCAGACGCCGTGGCCAAGCACCGTGATTTCCGGGCCGGCGACGTCCGCCATTCCCTGGCCGACATCACCAAGGCGAAGACCAGGCTCGGCTATGAGCCGCAGTTCGACGTCCGTCAGGGGCTGCGCCTTGCCGGCGACTGGTATGCCGCCAACCTTAAGTAGGAAAGCAGAGGTTCTGCCTGCTGCAGAAAAAGTATGAAAAAGGGGTTCCGGAACGGATGTTCCGGAACCCCTTCTTCTTTTTGTTTTCGTCTCGGTCTAATGCGAGAACGTCACGCTCTTGCCGGGTTCAAGCGGCAGAAGCGTACAGCCGGGCATTTCCTTTTTCAGTTCTGCCGCAAAACGGCTGCTGTCCTTTTCCAGAACGGGGAATGTGCCGAAGTGCATGGGAATGACGTGCGAGCATTTGAGCAGACCGCAGGCCATGACAGCCTGACGGAAGTCCATGGTGTAAAAGCCTCCGATGGGCAGGAGCGCCACGTCGATACGGAAGAGCTTGCCCCACAGGGCCATGCCGCTGAAAATGCAGGTATCGCCCGCGTGGTAGACGGTGAGCCCGTCAGGCATCTGGATGATGTAGCCGGCCGGGGAGCCGGTATCACTGGTGTGATAGGCCTGGGTCATGGTGACGCTGGCGCCTTTGAAGGCGATGGTGCCGCCCATATTGAAGCCCGTCCCTCCGAGAATCTGGCTGGCCGGGATGCCTTTTTTCTGCAGAGCGCCGGCCGTGCCGACAATGGCCCCGAGTTTGGCGTGGGTCTTTTTGCAGATGTCAACGCAGTCGCCGGTGTGATCACCGTGGTCATGGGTGATCAGCACGAGGTCCACGCCGTCCTCGATGACTTCAGGCTCGAGGGATGGAACAGAGAAATAGGGATCTATGAGAATGCTGACGTTGTCGTCGCTGAGACGGAAGGCCGAATGTCCGTACCAGGTAATGGTGCTCATGCGTGAAACCCCCTTGGTGTGAGCTGGTTGTTTGTCAGAAATCCTCAATACCTTTTTTTGTCCGCAAAAGAAATTTTCCGCTCCGGCGGCGTCTGGCGGCCCGTCTGGCGCTTCTTGACAGGTGTGACGTAACCTATTAGTTACAAAAACTACGCTGAATCTGTGCGCCCGTAGCTCAGTTGGATAGAGCGTTGGCCTCCGGAGTCAAAGGCCGAGAGTTCGAATCTCTCCGAGCGCACCATGGCAGATACGCCTCTCCCGTCCGGGGGAGGCTTTTTTTGTGCGTCCGTCAGGGGAGCGTCCTGTCAGCGAAAAGTCCGGAGAATGTCCTGACAGCGGGGAGGCCGCAGCCGGATACCGGGGATACCCGCCGGAAAGAGGCTGAGAGCAGGGAGTCCCGTCCGGGTCTCCTGCTGCCCGATTTTTTTATATCCGTCAGAAAGGCACAAAAAAGGCCGCCTTCCGGCGGCCCGTGTTCTCCGAATAGGGGAGACGTCTAAATGCCCACCAGGTCGAGCCAGTGGTGGACACTGGCGCCCTTTGGCGCGTGGGCGGAGAGCTGGAGCGTGCATCCGCTGCAGCCCGTGATGACGGTGACGTTTTTGCCTGGCGTTTTTCCGTCCGAGGAAAAACCTTCCCAGCATTTGGCTGCGAGGTCGCGGCTCAGAACCGGATTGAGCATCTGAAGGACACCGCCGAAGCCGCAGCAGAGAGACTTGCCTTTCCTGAGTCCGGGGAAGAGCCTGAAAAGCAGCCTGAAGTCGAGATCCTTTCCCGGCAGCCAGTGGCAGGGGGAGTGGTAGTAGGCCCTGGCCGCGAGATCGTCAGCTCCGGTCACGTCGAAGGGAACCTTTTCGAGAAGAGCGGAAAGGGGCTTTACGCGGTTGAGCCAGGTCGTTCTTTCCTCTTCACCGAGCACGTCCGGAAGATCAGCGTAGCTTTTCAGCCCGTGCAGGCAGGAAGCGCAGAAGGTGACCATGACGGGTTTTCCGAGGCTGCGCCAGATTTCAATATTGGTTCTGGCGCTCTCGGCTGCCGCGTCAGGCAGTCCGGCGTGTTCGAAGGTGCCGCCGCAGCAGCCAAAGCGGCCTTCCGCAATGGTGGCACCAAGCGCAGTAAGCAGGGCCTTCGTCCTGGATATCCACTGGGGACGCAGGTTTTCGGCCGTGCAGCCACCAAATATGGCGCAGGTGACGCCCTCGAGGGGACGTCCGGCATCGGCGCTGAGTCGGATGAGGGGTTCAACCTTCGCGGGCTGGGCCATAGCCCTTGCCGAATCCTGCAGGCAGGCCAGTTTTTCAGGCAGCAGGCTGTGGGGCCATAAGGGGGCAAGATGCTTTGCAGCGGGCCAGAGGGCGCGGCGGCCGTTAATCCAGAGTTTCCAGAACTTCTGGCGCCATCCGGGATTCAGCGCGCGCGCCCTGTTGAGTGCTTCGGGTACGGAAAGGTGCCGCGGACAGACTGCGAAGCAGCGCCCGCAGCTTGCGCAGAAGTTGGAAAGATCCAGCGTTCTCTGCCAGTTCAGCGTGGTGTTCTTCCTGCCGGCATCTGCGAGGAGTTCCTGCTTTGCCTTGGGACTCACCTCTTCCCTGCGGATGAGGTTGTAAACCGGACAGGTATTGAGACATGTGCCGCACTGCGTGCAGCCTCGTTTTGTTGCCATCGTTAGTATCCTTTCCCCGGGTTCATGATGCCATGCGGATCGAAGACGGCCTTGATGCCGCGCATGAGCTCGCGGGTCTTTGCGTCAAGCTGCAGCGACACGTCCTTGACGATGCCGATGCCGTGCTCGCCGGACTCGGATCCTCCGAGGGCGATGGCGACCTTGCTGACTTCCTTGATAGCGTCCCTGGCGCGCTGGGTTTCTTCCGGATTGTGGGAATCGTAGAGCACGTTGACGTGCACGTTGCCATCGCCGACGTGGCCGTAGTCCACCAGGATGACGTTGTGTTCACGGCCGATGCGTTCGAATTCCTGGACGGCTTCCACGAGCCTGCCGCGGGGCACGACGGCGTCATCGGACATTTTGTCAGGCGCCAGCTGGAAGACAGTGGGATTGATGCGTCGGCGGATTTCCCAGAGAGGCTCTTCCTGATCGGGGCCTACGCCTTTCAGGGTCCAGACCGCGGAGGGGAGGTTGTGGGCGACCTGATTGATTTCGATGGGCAGGGTTTCACGGCTGCCGTCAAGACGGATGAGCAGGACGGAATTGACCTTGTCGGCGGGCCACGGGATATCACCGTCCTTGTTCATGAGCTTTACGATGCGTTCGCCAATGAACTCAAGGGCGCAGGGGAGTATGCCGGCTCCGAAAATACCGCCTACGGCTTCAAGCGCGTCTTTGTAGGAGGCAAAGCCGGCCATGACCGTGGCTGAGGATTCCGGTTTGGGCAGGAGCTTGAGAAAGATTTTGGAAATGAAGCCAAGAGTGCCTTCAGAGCCCACCATGAGCTTCGCCAGGTCGAGGCCGACCACATTTTTGTGGGCGCGGCCGCCGAACATGACTTTTTCACCGCCGGGCAGAATTACTTCCGTGCCAAGTACGAAGTCGCGCGTGACACCGTATTTCACGGCGCGCATGCCGCCGGCGCAGGTGACAACATTGCCGCCGAGGCTGGAGGCCTTCACAGTGGCCGGATCCGGCGGATAATAGACGCCCTTCGCCTCGCAGGCAGCCTGGAAGCGGGCCGTGTTGACGCCGGGCTCGACGATGCCCACAAAATCCCTGTTATTGATTTCAAGGATGTGATCCATCTTTGACGTTGAGACGATAATACCCGGCTGCACGGCGACGCAGTCGCCGACGAGGTTGGTGCCGCGTCCGCGGATGTAGATGGGCATGCGGACTTCGTCCGCCCAGGCCATAAGTTTCTGGACCTGATCCGTATTTTCGGGGCAGACGCAGGCGAGGGGCGTCCCCTGGATGAGGCTGGCGTCGGATCTGTAGACAAGCAGTTCCTCAGGGGAAAGAAGAAGCTCTCCGGGAAAAACGGATCTGAGGAAATTCAGTTCATCTGATGTAAGTTCTGTACGTGTAGGCATGTGGAAGGTATCCTTTAGATAATCCGGAACGGCATGCGCCGGAAAGGAAAGTCTGGCCGGAGACTTGCTCCGGGAAGGGCAGTGCGTATGAGGTCCGGCCGGGCTGCCTGGCATGCAGGCGCCCGTTCTTACAGAATATTCCTCCTGTAAGCTCCGTCAATCGCTTCTCCCCGGCCTGGAGGTATGGCGGAAGGGATTTTATCTGGCGTCGCCGGCTTCGGTCAGGGCCGTGAGGTCATAGTCTCCGTTATCAACGATTTCGGCGCTGACATGGACGCCCGGCTCTACGCCAGGGCCGCTGACGTATGTGAGCCCGTCAATTTCGGGGGCCTGGAACCAGACCCTGCCGTCATGCAGTCCGGGCCATTCGGGATTGACCGAGTCCACCAGGACGTCCATCTTCTTCCCCACCTGCTGTTCCATGAACGAGGCGCTGATATCACGCTGTATGGACATGATTTCATCACGCCTTTCGTCCTTGATCTCCTGGGGAAGCTGGCCGTCGAGGGCAGCCGCAGCCGAGCCTTCCTCGGGCCAGAACGTGAAGACGCCGAGCTGTGTGAAGCGCATGCGCTCAACGAAGTCGCAGAGGTGCTGGAACTGGGCGTCTGTTTCTCCCGGGTAGCCCACGATAAGCGTTGTGCGCAGGGCTGCGTCCGGGAGAACCTCGCGGATGGCGTCGCAGGTGCGTTCTGGATCTGCGGCGAAGGGGCGTCCCATGCTTTTCAGAATTTCGGGATGGCTGTGCTGCAGGGGAATGTCGAAATAGGGAAGGATGGGCTTCCCTATATCCCTGATGGTTTTCAGAAGCTCCGGCGTGATGCCTTTCGGATAGAGGTAGAGCATGCGCAGCCAGAAAAGACCGTCCAGGCCGGCAAGGCGGCCAAGCAGGGCCGCGAGGTTCTCTCCTCCCGGGTTCGTGTCCTGCGCGTAGTCAGTGAGATCCTGGGCGATGAGCACGAGTTCTTTTACGCCGGAAGCCAGAAGATCCCCGGCTTCAGCCACGATTTCGTCCATGGGACGCGATTTGAGTGGGCCGCGTATGGAGGGAATGGTGCAGAAGGAACAGTGATGGCGGCATCCTTCGGATACCTTGAGCCATGCGTAGGAGGTTGGACCGGAAAGGACGCGCCCCGGAACTTCTCCTTCCTTTATTCCCAGCTTTTCCCGGATACGGTCCGGCCAGCGCAGCATATCAGCCGTGGGGAGCCAGAGATCCACTTCCGGAAGCTCCCTGGCCAGTTCCTCGGCTCCGTAACGGCCGACCATGCAGCCTCCAACGGCAAGAAGGGGCCTGTGTTTGACATCTTCGAGGTCACGTATGATCTCGAGGATGGAGTCTATGGATTCCTTGACCGCGGGAGTGATGAAGCCGCAGGTATTGACGAAGACAAGACGGGCCTGTCTTATGTCCTCAGCCTCGGTAATGGGCATGCCGAGACTTCCGAGAAGTTTTTCGGTGTCCACCCGGTTTTTGGGACAGCCGAGGCTTTTGCACCACACGGAGAGGGCAGCCGGAGACTTGCCGCGGGAGGGAGAGGGAGTACAGAGATGCTGCGGATTTTTTTCCATAATTTCCAGCGGATGAGATAAAAGGTGATGAAGCCTGGACAGCTTCTGGGCGGACGGCCCGCAGTCTGGACAAGTGCTTGAATATATGCGTACAAGACAGACACTGTTTTCCGGGAAGAGTGCAACGCAGACGGAAGGCCGTCAAGGCCCCCTGGTGCGCGTCACGGGCCGGTGTCACACGCCGGAGTTCTTCCCGGGCCTAGAAAACCTGCATCAGCAGGAGTTTTAACCAAATCAGGTAAAATATGCAGATCGTCAAAAAAGCAGAAGAACTTTCCAGAATTTGCCGCGAATGGCACAAGGCCGGGGAAACAGTGTCCCTCGTGCCCACCATGGGCTATTACCATGCCGGCCATGAGTCGCTGATGGACAGGGCGCGCGAGCTCGGAACGAAACTTGTCGTCAGCCTTTTTGTCAATCCGACACAGTTCGGCCCCAATGAGGACTACGGGGCGTATCCCCGTGATCTGGATCGCGATTCCAAAATCGCGGAAAAGCACAATGTGGACGTTCTCTTTGCTCCCGAGCCCTCCGAAATGTACGCCCCGGACGCTTCAACGTGGGTTGAGGTTCCGGAGATGTCCAAAGTGCTCTGCGGCGTTTCCCGCCCCATCCATTTCCGCGGAGTCTGCACTGTCTGCACCAAGCTCTTCATGCTGACCCAGGCCGACTACGCGTGCTTCGGAGAGAAGGACTGGCAGCAGCAGGCCATCCTGCGCCGCATGGTGCGTGACCTGTTCTACCCTGTGAAAATTGTACCCTGTCCCATTGTCCGCGCCGAGGACGGTCTGGCTCTCTCTTCGCGCAACGTCTACCTTGACGCCGATGAGCGTAAGCAGGCTCCGGAAATCTATGCCGGCCTGAAGTTCGCCAGGGAGCTCGTGGAACACGGCGAAACCAGTGTCCCGATCCTGCGTGATCAGGTGCTTCGCCGCTGGGCCGCCCGCCTGCCGCTCGGCCGTCTGGATTATCTCTATGTTGTGGATCCGGTGAGCCTCGAACAGAAGGACACCATTGACGGGCCCGCTCTCATGGCCTGCGCCATCAAGATGCCTCACGCCAGGCTCATAGACAATATTCTTCTTAAAAATTAAGTTTTCAGATTGGAACCAGTGTCTGTGCGGCGCCGGATATTCCGGTGCCGCACTTTTGCACGCTCTTTCTGCTACAGGGGGAAGGAATGCCTGCCAACACTTTCGGCGAACTTTTCAGAGTGACGACATTCGGGGAATCCCATGGTGCCGGTCTCGGCGGCATCATCGACGGCTGCCCGCCTGGCCTGCCTCTGTGCGAGGCTGACATGCAGCGTGCCCTCGATCTGAGAAAACCCGGCTCCGGTCCCACCGCCACCAAACGGAAGGAATCGGATACCGTGGAGATCCTTTCCGGTGTTTTTGAGGGGAAGACAACGGGAACGCCCATCGCTTTCCTCGTGCGCAATCAGAATCAGCGTTCATCGGATTATGAGGATCTGCGCCGGGTCTTCCGTCCCGGGCATGCGGACTGGGGCTTTTACAGCAAATTCGGAATCCGCGATCACCGCGGGGGAGGGCGCTCCTCCGGCCGTGAGACCATAGGACGTGTGGCCGCCGGCGCTGTGGCAGATATTCTGCTCGGGACCCTCGGTATCAGGGTTCTGGCCGCCACAGTCGAACTCGGAGGCATTCCCGCCGAAGGCCTTGATCTGGACGGCGCCCTGCACCGCCCTTATTTCGCGGCCAGTGATGAGGCTCCTGCGAAGTGGGATGAGCGCGTGCGTGAGGCCCGGGCCTCGGCGGATACGCTTGGCGGCATCGTGCGTATCGAGGCCAGAGGCGTTCCCGCCGGTCTCGGTGAGCCGGTCTTCGGCAAGCTGGATGCGGAACTGGCCTTTGCCCTTATGGGCGTGGGTGCCGTTAAGGGCGTGGAAATCGGTGATGGCTTTGCCGCGGCGCGCTCTACGGGGAGCCGCAATAATGATCCCATGCTTGAGGGCGGAAAATTCGCCTCCAACCATGCGGGCGGTATTCTGGGCGGCATATCAAGCGGACAGGACATCATCGTGAAGGCTGCCGTCAAACCGATCGCCTCCATTCCTCAGGAGCAGCGTACCATCGATATCGATGGGAAACCTGTTTCCATTACTATCGGCGGCAGGCACGATCTGTCCGCTATTCCCCGCTGCGTACCCGTGCACAGGGCTATGGTGTCTCTGGTGCTCGCTGACGCCGTGCTTCTGCAGCGCAGGCTTGGCAGGGGGCTTTAGCATGCCGCAGGAGGTTCTTCCCGGAGTCGGTAGAGAAGAGATTCCTGCCGAGCTTTCGTTTGGAGGTACCGTCGATCGCGTTATTTTTCATAACGCCGACAACGGGTTTTCCGTCCTGAGCGTGAGTCCCGACGCTTCTGACGCGGGCCGCCGCGGCATCCCCAGACAGAAATTCACCTGCGTGGGGCTATGCCCCAACGTGCAGGGCGGCATGAAGCTGAAATTTTTCGGCCAGTGGACGGAAAATTCCAAATACGGCCGTCAGTTCCGCTTCAGCCGCACTGAAGAGGACATTCCCACCAGCGAGAACTCTCTCATCAGCTATCTTTCATCCGGCCTCATTAAGGGCGTCGGTCCTGATCTCGCTGCGCGCATCGTCGCCGCTTTCGGCCAGGATACCGTGAATATCCTGGACAACGAGCCTGAAAAACTGAGGAAAGTGAAGGGCGTCGGCCCCAAAAAATACGAGGGCATTGTCGAATCCTGGAAGGAACACAGAAGTCTCAGTGATCTCATGCAGCTCCTGCAGCCTCTTGGTATATCCCCGGCATACGGCATACGCATTTTCAGGGCATACGGGAGCGATTCCGTGGCAGTAGTGCGCGAAAATCCCTACAGACTGGCCATGGACATCAAGGGTATCGGCTTCCTGACGGCAGACCGCCTCGCTGAGCGCCTCGGAACCATAGCGAAAGACAGCGAGCTCAGAATGCAGGCGGGAGTCCTGTACACCCTGCAGATGGCTTCTGAAAACGGCGACGTCTTTCTCCCCGGATCTGTCCTCAGAAAGCGGGCCGCGGAGCAGCTCGGTGCGGATGAGGACGCCGTGGCCGGAGCCATTGATTCCCTTGTTCTCGATAACCGTGTCGTCGTCGAGGAAATGTTTGGTGAGGACGGGGAGAAATCCGGAGATTCAGCTGTGTATCTGAGCTCCTTCCACACCTACGAGTCAAAGACGGCCTTTTACCTGGAGCGCATCAAACAGGTGCCGGCTACCGTGCGTTTTAAAAACATCGAGGGACAGATAGCTGAAGCCCTGAAAGAACTTCCTTACAGGCTTTCTGACGAACAGGTGGCTGCTGTGCACATGGCGGCAGAAAGCAAGATCATGGTGCTTACCGGTGGCCCGGGAACGGGAAAGACCACCATTATCAGGGCTATTCTGAGTCTGTACAGGCAGGTTACGCAGCGCATCCTCCTGGCTGCCCCCACAGGGCGCGCTGCGAAGCGCATGAGCGAATCGACGGGTATGGAGGCGAAGACGCTGCACCGTCTCCTTGAATTCAATCCTGTGGAGGGAGAGTTCTGCAGGAACGAGGATCAGCCGCTCGGCTGTGATCTGCTCATCGTGGACGAAGCCAGCATGATGGACGTCATGATTTTCTATTTTCTCCTCAAGGCTGTGCCCTCGGGGTGCGTCGTCATCTTTGTTGGAGACATCTTCCAGCTCCCTTCCGTCGGTCCGGGCTCCGTTTTATCCGATATCATTGAGTCAGGCACTGTCCCTGTCGCGCAGCTCAGCTTCATTTTCCGCCAGGGGCACGGCAGTGACATCATTGAAAACGCCCATCTCATCAACAATGGTCAGGTTCCCTGCCTGGCCAATCCCGTGGACAGGAAGACGGATTTTTATTTCATGGGCGCGGACGATCCGGATACCGCTGCCGATCTTATTGTTCAGCTGGTAAGCCGCAGGCTGCCGGAGCACTATGGGCTGAATCCTTTTACCGACATTCAGGTGCTTACGCCCATGCACAAGGGCAGCACTGGTTCCGACAGCCTGAACGAAATGCTTCAGGCTGCGCTGAATCCCAATGGACTGGAAATACGCAAGGGAGAGCGGCGTTTCCGCCTTGGCGACAAGGTCATGCAGATCAGGAACAACTACGATAAGGATGTCTTCAACGGTGATATCGGCCGCATAGACTCCCTCAATCCGTCTGAAAAGACCCTGCAGGTGAAGTACGACGACATGACCGTGTCGTACGATTTCTCGGATCTCGAGGAACTGGTTCCTGCCTACGCCATCTCCATCCATAAATCTCAGGGTTCGGAATACCCCTGTGTTGTTCTGCCTCTCCTGACAAGCCACTACATTATGCTGAAGCGCAATCTGCTCTACACGGCCATTACGAGGGGCAGGAAACTCGTTGTCATCGTCGGCCAGCGCAAGGCCGTGGAAATCGCCGTGAAGGTTACGGAAACACACAACCGCTATACACAGCTGGCCTGGCGTCTCCGCGAATACAGGGACTGAAAGAGCAGGGGACAAAAAAAAGAAGCTGCGGGGAAACGCAGCTTCTTTCAAAAAAAAGACAGTGTCCGGACTACTGTTCGTCAGCAGAGTGACCCTGCTTGCCGGAACCAGTCAGACCATACATGGTCGTGGAGCCGGAAGACCAGTATTCGATGACGCCTTCCTTGACGAGATCGCTCAGGACCTTTTTGACCTGGCGGGGGCCCTTGTCAGGGAAGAGTTCAAGGAAGTCCTTGAAGTAGTGCTTGGACTTAACCTTTTCTTTGGCCTTGAGATAATCGATGATAACCTGCTTATCGTCTGCCATTTTGAAAGCTCCAATAGTGGCGGCAGCCGGAGCTGCCGCCACAAGATTATTGCGAGAAGCTTAGAACTTGAACTGGGTGCTCTGACGCCAGGTGTAGTAAGCCGGATCGCGGAAGTCGTCGATCAGATGGTGGGTGAACTTCAGGCCGGTGAGCTTGAAGAAATCCTGCCAGCCGATACGTTCAATCCAGTCACCCATACGCTCGTACTTGCGGGCGTGGGCGGCATAGGTGTCAACGATGGTGCGGACCGTGTTGGTCAGAGAAGGCCAGCGCGGAGGCTCGTTGGGGATGTAGGCCACAACGACCTTGGAGAACTTGGGCATGCCAAGGCGGTTGGAGACCTTGCCACCAACCATGATGGCGATGCCGTCGCCTTCGTGGTCAGCGATGGGCAGGGCCGGGCACATGGTGTAGCAGTTGCCGCAGTACATGCAGCGGTCAGCCTTAATGGCCACGGAGTTGATCTTCTTGCCTTCGAAATCCACCTTGGTGGGACGAACGGCGGCCATGGGGCAGGCGGCGACAGCGAGCGGAATTTCGCAGAGCTGGTCAGCCCACTTGTGGTCGATCATAGGAGGCTTACGGTGAATGCCGACGAGGCCGATATCAGAGCAGTGCACGGCGCCGCACATGTTGATGCAGCAGGCAAGGGAGATACGGACAGGGGCCGGGAGGCTCATATTGACGAAGTGGTCAAAGATAGAGTCCATGACGGCCTTCACGGGGCCAGTGGAGTCAGTGGCCGGGGTGTGGCAGTGCAGCCAGCCCTGGGTATGAACCATGGAGCTGATGCAGGCACCGGTGCCGCCGACGGGGAACTTGAAGGAGCCGCCAGCGAACTTGCGGGAGTTCAGGTCAGCCTTGAGGGCCTTGGCGGTCTCAAGGTCGGTGCACATGAACTCGATGTTGCTGCGGGTCGTCCAGCGGACGAAGCCGCCGCAGTACTTGTCAGCGATGTCACAGATCTCACGGATGTGAGTCACGGACATGGTACGGGCGCCACCGGCACGCACGGTGTAAACCTTGTCGCCGGATTCAGCCACGTGAACGAGAACGCCGGGTTCGAGGATCTTGTGGTAAGACCACTTGCCAAAGTTCTTGGCAATGACCGGCGGGAACATATCATCGTATTTGCGGGGACCGATATCGGTGATACGGTCTTCCATCGGTTTCTGAGGATTGTACCCCGAAGAAATAAAAGCCATTTTACTTTCTCCCCTTTACTAGCGCTGATGACGAGAACGGTAATCCTTGAGGTCACGGGTGAAGCCGCCGGGCACCTCTTCTTCCTTGAAGAAGATGTACGGGTTGGCACGAGGAGACGTGACATGGTAGGGCTGGGCCTCGACGCCGGTCACTTCGAGAAGCTTCTGGAAGGACTGACGCTTCATGAGCTCGCCAAGACGTTCACGGTTCTTGCCTTCTTCAATCCACCAGTCCCAAATCTTTTCGATGATGTCTTTGAGCTCATCGTAAGGATTCTCGACGCGGACGAAGGGCACGAGCAGGGAAGCCATCTGGGCGCCATCGACAACAGGAGCCTTAGCGCCGCAGAGGATGCTGGCGCCGCGGTCGTCACCGATGTGGAGGGCTTCGGGCATGGTGTCGATGCAGTGCATGCAGCGCAGGCAGTCAGCGGTCTTGATGTGGAGGTTCTGGCCGTCCCACTTCATGCAGTGGCCGGGGCAGCGATCCACGACTTCAGCCTGGATGTCAAAGGCACCCCAGTCACGGCCAGCATGGGCACCGGCGTTGGGGGCGATTTCGCCGCCGACGTAGGCGCGGACCTTTTCCTGGTCGATCTTGATGTCGTCACGCCAGGTGCCGACAACAGCGAAGTCGGAACGGGCCATGGCGCACACGCAGCCATTCGGGCAGCCGTCGAACTTAAACTTGAACTTGTAGGGGAAAGCCGGGCGATGCAGTTCGTCCTGGTAGTCTTCGGTCAGCTGATAGCAGGCGTCCTGCGTGTTGTAGCAGGCAAATTCGCAGCGGGACTGGCCGAGGCAGGCGGCAGGCGTACGGAGGTTGGAACCGGAGCCGCCGAGGTCGTTGTGCATCTTGTGGGTCAGCTCGTGGAACACTTCTTCGAGCTGGGGGGTGGTGGTGCCGAGGAGCACGATATCACCGGTGGAGCCGTGCATGTTGGTCAGGCCGGAACCACGGAGATCCCAGATGTCGCAGAGCTGACGGAGGAAAGCGGTGCTGTAGTACTTGCCGGAAGGCTGGGCCACACGCATGGTGTGGAAGTGAGCCACGCCGGGGAACATTTCGGGCTGGTCGCAGTAACGGCCGATAACGCCGCCGCCGTAACCGAAAACGCCGACGATGCCGCCGTGTTTCCAGTGGGTTTCCTTGTCGTGGTAGCTGAGCTCAAAAAGGCCAAGAAGATCTTCGCAGCAGTCCTGCGGGATCTGATAGTCAAGGTGGTTCTTGTTGGCCTTACGGCTCTCAGCCTCTTGTTTGATGTCGGACACAACACTCGGCCAGGGGCCGGTTTCGAGCTGGTCCAACATGGGGGTCTCAAATTTCATTACCATACCTCCACGTGGTTTGGATGACATCAGTTCAGTGATGTTCCTTTACGTAATGCGAGTGTTCTCTGATCCCTGAAGACGTGGGACCTAGAAGTCGCCGGATGATCGGAAACTAGCTTATTTCTAAAAAGTTGGCAACCTTGTGTTAATTTTCTCAAACTCTGCACGCCGCGAAAACCCGTCTCATGCGCTTCTGAAAAGGCCTGGAAGGTATCCAAAGGAGAAAAAAGTGATGCAGAAAGAGTTCTTTTCTCTTTCCAAGTGAAATAGTGCACTATTTAGGACTCACAACAGGGCAAAAGGATAAAAACAGTGCCGGGGATGTTTTGTGCATCGCTCATATTTGAGCCCATATGCATTCCCTGCGCGCTCAGCACTCCTGATATTCGGAGCAGACCTTTTCCGTGGGGCCGTAATCCTTGAGCACGCCGTGATCAAGCCACAGTACCTTGGTGCAGAGCTTCCTGATTGTTTCCATGGCGTGGGAAACGATGATGATGGTCGTTCCCTTTTTGATTATCTTTTCAATGCGCTCCTGGCATTTCTCCTGGAAGCGGTAGTCGCCTACTGAGAGAACCTCGTCCACCAGCAGAATGTCCGGGTCCACCTCTGTGGCAATGGAAAAGCCGAGACGGGCGTACATGCCGCTCGAGAAGTTCTTGACGGGAACGTTGATGAATTCGCGGAGTTCGGCGAAATCGACGATTTCATCAAACTTCGACTCGAGGAATTTGCGGCTGTAACCCAGGATTGCCCCGTTCAGGAAAATATTTTCGCGGGCTGTGAGTTCCGGGTCGAAGCCCGCGCCCACTTCGATGAGCGGAGCGATGGTGCCCACGGTCCTGATTTTGCCCTCTGAAGGGGTCAGCACGCCGGCCAGCAGCTTGAGCATGGTCGACTTGCCGGCACCGTTAAAGCCGACAATACCCACTATGTCGCCCTTCTGAACGGTGAAGGAGACATCTTTGAGTGCCAGAAATTCGTTATAGAGAAGTTTTCCCTTGAGAAGCCGGACCACGTATTCTTTCAGTGTGTCGACTTTCTCTTCCATCAGGTTGAACTTCATCGAGACATGCTGGACATCAATAACAGTCTGCATTTCTGAGCCTCAGATGTAGAGAATGAAGTGATTCTGCTTCCTGTAGAAGAAGAGGAAGCCCAGCGCAAGGGAAGCGAAGGCCAGAATCGTGCATATCCCGAGCAGGTGAAGGCTCGGAAGCTGTCCGTCGACGATAATCGTCCTGAAAGCCTTGAGGTAGTAGTACAGAGGGTTCAGATCGAGCAGAAAATGATATTTCTGCGGCACAATATTTTCAGGATAAAAAATCGGCGTGGCATAGTTCAGGGCCGTGATGAAGACGCCGTAGAGGTGAAACATATCCCTGAAGTAGACAGAAGCAGTGGACAGAAAGAAGCCGACGCCCGCGGAAAAAATCAGCAGCAGGGCCAGGGGCACAAGGCAGAAAATGGTGTGCCAGTTGAAAGGAGCCCCTGTGTAAATCATGATGGCCAGAAGAGCGGGAAAGGTGAATGTCAGGTTCACGGCGCTCGACAGTACGCGGGAAACGGGGAAGAGATACTTTGGAACGTATATCTTTTTGATGAGCGAGCCGTTTTCAAGAATCGATCCCATGGCGAAGTTCGTGGATTCCGCGTAGAAACCGAAAAGCATCTGTCCGCAGAGCAGATACAGGATGTAGTTGTGGACGTTGAAGCGGAACAGCGTGGAGAACACCATGGCCGTAATAATCATCATCAGCAGCGGATTCAGGATGCTCCACAGGATTCCGAGGACGCTGCGTCTGTATTTTTTCTTGATATCACGAACGACAAGTTCGCTGATAAGATTGCGGTATTTGATTATCTGCAGTGTCATGGACTGCTCCTCTGGTGGATGGCCGGAAGGCCTGGTCTGGGATCCTGCCCTGCCTTCCGCGATAACAGCACTGACCGCAGCGCGGCGTCAGACTGAGGGGGGGACGCGTGATAACGCGCGGTTAAACAGCATAACGGAAAGACACTTTTTTGCCAATAATACAGCCGTACGGCAGTCAGAATGGCGTATCATAAACGTCAGGATATTTCCCGGCGCTCTCCGTGAGCCCCGGAAGCCTTCCCTGTCCGTGCGCTGTCCTTATGCAAAACGGGATGCTGCGGCACTGTGACCTTCTGGGGAGCTTTATCCCAGGGATATTGGGCGGCCGGCATAGAATGAGATTCTTCAGAGCCGGTCTGTGGCTTTTCCTATTCTTCGTCATGAATCCCGTCAGTTTTGCGAAAGGCGGAAATCCGGGGTATCGGGGTGCCGGCGGCAGCCGGAGATGAGGGCACAGGATCTCCATATCCGGAGCCTGACGCAGTGGAGAGCAGCCCGATAAACGGCATATTGCCAAACGCGGCCCCCATCAGCTACATTTAAGGAAACTGCAAAGAGGTTACCATGCAAGATTCCTTAGGAGTTTATTATCTGCCCCGTCCGGGGATCCCTGCCGTCAGGGTGTACGTGCGCCGTGGCGAAAGCGGAGAAATAGAGTTCCGTATGTGGGATCAGGATCATCCTGAAGTATGGGAAAAACACCAGTGGCTTCCGCTCTCCGTTATCAGGAAAGCTGCAGCCATATTCCGTGAGGCGCATGCCGGATCAGACGAAGATCCCATGGTGATTTACGATAACGTCGTTGCCGAATCTCTTTTACGGGAGCGGAAACGCAGGTGAGCAGCTACAGGCTGGCAAGCAAGCACGACGCGTTTGTCCGTGATCTGCTCAGAGATTACTGCGCGGTGTATCTGGCTCTGGCGAAGCAGAATCAGCGCTACCAGCGGGATGGGAGCATGTCCTATGCCGTCCTGAACTCGCTCATCGGAACAAACATGAGCAAGGGCGTGTTCTGGCGTCTCAAGGATACCGCGCACTATCTCTTCCGTCACCCCATCCGGCCGGGAGAGCAGGAGTCTGCCCCGGATCAGTACGAAGTGGTGGGCAGTCTCATAGACTGGTGCGTGGGCTATGCCTTCCACGAGTGCGGCAAACTCAGGGAAGACGCGTTTCAGGGCCAGCATTATGCTATCCGGCTCATTCAGCTCGCCCGCACGGCTGATTTTGCCAGGGAGCTGGCCTCACCGCTCACGCCTCTTACCGACCAGACAGCGGAAAGCTGCAAACGCGAAATGAACCGTATCCTGCACGTTCTGCGTTCAGGCATGCTCTTTCTCATCCGTTATCTGCCCACAGCCGCGGAAAACTGCAGTGTGGCCCGCTGGCTTGCTACGGACAGGGAGAGCGCCATGCAGGCTTTCGGGCATTTGTATCCCGGTCTTGTCCGGAGTCTCTACGGGGACAATCCCAAACATGTGTATACGCTTGCGGCCTGTGATCTGCTCGACTGCGGACGCATCGACGAAACGCACGCCCTGCTGTCCAAGGCCAGAGAGGAAGGCAAGCTGGACATCGATGGGATGTCCATCCTTTTTGCTATCGAACATTCAGGAGACGACAAGAAGGGACTTTCGTACTTCAGGGATCCGGGGGCGGCCGGAGGCTGCTTTAAAGGATGACGCTTTTTTAGGGAGCCGGGCGCCACGCGGTCCATTCCCGCCGATAAGAAAGGATGGAGAGGTGAACCACATGTGCATCAGGCAAAAATGTCTGCCGCTTCTTCCCCTTCTCTTCTGTATTGCGGCCGCTCTTCTCTTTTCCGGCTGCGCATCCAGGAGCTGGCATAAGGGCGGCGTTCCAGGAAGCCGGCCGTATACGGTGAATGGCAAAAGGTATGTTCCCCTGCTTTCCGCGAAGGGCTTTGTCGAGGAAGGCACGGCCTCCTGGTACGGACCCGGTTTTCATGGACGGTTCACGGCTTCCGGCGAAAAATACAATCAGTTCGCCATGACGGCTGCGCATACCATTCTGCCACTGCAGACCGAAGTGCGGGTTAAAAATCTGGAAAACGGCCGTACAGTGGTGCTGCGCATTAACGATCGCGGCCCCTTCGTGAACGGGCGCGTCATCGATCTGTCCCGCGCCGCTGCCCAGAAACTTGGCGTGCTGGGGCCCGGAACAGCGCGTGTCCGAATCACGAGTCTGGATACCGAAGCGCCGGAAGCAGCGCCCGTGGCAGACGTGAACGGAACGTTTTTCATCCAGGTTGGGGTGTTCGGAGAGAAGGAGAACGCCGACAGGGCGGCGGCCACCCTGGCAGAGCGGGGATTTCCTGCCGTCCAGAAAACAACTTCCAGGGGAAACCAGCGTGTGCTCGCGGGCCCGTGGCCTGACCTGAATACAGCAAATGACAAGCTTTGGAGCGTTCGCCAGACGTTTCCTGAAGCGTACGTGATGAGTGACGACGGGGACGACGATAAGGACGACGATGATTCCTGACCGTTTTTCCCCTGAATGACAGGTGTGCGGATACGGACAGCCTTTCTGAGGCTTGCCCGCAGTCGCGGTAAAGTATAAGAAACAGCACCCTGCAGGAGTCCGGCAGGAACTTTTTCCCGGACCGGCAGGTCATTATCAACCACAATTCTTTTTTTGATCCCGGCGGCTGCGCCGGTCAGAGAGGCATCATTTATGGCTATGCGTCTTTCTCGTTCCATCGTCGGAGAGGCCGAGGCTGAAGCCGTACGTCGTGTCATCGTCGAGGATGGATACCTTGGCATAGGCGCCGAGACGAAACGCTTTGAGGAGGAGCTTTCCTCCTATCTCGGCGTGGATCCCGACATGGTCGCCACAGTTAACAGCGGGACAGCGGCCCTGACAATCGCCGTGGATGCCGTTGCTCCCGGACGCTTCGCTCCCGGAGCGGAAGTGCGCGGCTCTGTGCTTGTCCCTTCCCTGACGTTTGTGTCCTCCTTCCAGGCCATCACAGCCTGCGGATGCCGGCCCATCGCCTGCGAGGTTCTGCCCAACACGGTGACCATTGACCTTAAAGACGCAGAAAAGAGGCTCGCCAAAGATACCTTCGCGATTATGCCCGTGCACTATGCCAGCAATCCCTGGCATCTCGGCGAAGTGTACGACTTCGCCAAAAAGCATGGGCTGCGCGTCATAGAGGATGCGGCTCACGCCTTTGGCTGCAAATATCACGGCAGGAAGATCGGCAGCTTCGGCGACATGGTCTGCTTCAGCTTTGACGGCATCAAAAACATTACCTGCGGGGAGGGTGGCTTCGTGGTCGCTTTTGACAGGGAGGCCGCTTCTGTCATGCAGGATACGCGTCTCCTGTCCGTGCAGAACGATACCCGGGCCCGCTTCAAGGGAGAGCGCACCTGGGACGCGGACGTTTCCCGTCAGGGATGGCGCTTCCACCTGAGCAATATCATGGCCGCCATTGGCCGCGTCCAGCTGTCCCGTTTTGAAAAAGAATTCGTTCCCGCGCGCAAGCATCTTGCCGCCCTTTACCGAGAGCTTCTGACAGGAGTGCAGGGCGTGGAGCTGCTCGACCAGGATCCTGAGGACGATATCGTGCTGCACATTCAGCCGGTCAAGGTGCTCAATGGCAAAATGCCTGCCGTGCGCCAGTACCTGCGTGAACACGGTATTCCGGTGGGTGTGCACTACAAGCCCAACCATCTGCATTCCTATTTCAGCGACCCCAGCGCCGCTCCGCTTCCGGTCACGGAACGCCTCTACGGCGAGCTGATGACCATTCCGATGCACCCGGCACTTTCTGATGACGATGTGCGCCTCGTCTGCTCCACGCTGAAAGAAGCCCTTTCCAGGGCTTAGGCCCGCATTCCCGGCAGGATTTCTCCGCGCGCCGCATGATCCCGCTAGTCACGTGTTCATGCGGCGCCTTTGTATCAGACGCAGCCCCGTCTTCCTCTCTGCTCTGGCGGAAGACGCATTCTCTGGAGGTATGTATGTCACATGACGCTCCTTTGGTTTCTGTAATCATGAACTGCTACAACAGCTCGGAACATCTGCGCGAGGCCCTGCAGAGTGTCATGGCCCAGACCTTCACGGATTTCGAGATTGTTTTCTGGGATAACTGCTCCACGGACGAAAGCCCGGCCATCGCCAACAGCTTTGGTGAGAGGATTCGTTATTTCAGGGGTGACCATACCGTTCCGCTGGGTGCTGGCCGGAATCTTGCCATAGCCCGGGCCAGGGGAAAGTATATCGCGTTTCTCGACTGCGATGATCTCTGGGATCCAGCCAAGCTCGGGAGTCAGGTTGCGCTCTTTGAAGCCAATCCGAGACTGGGCCTCGTGACAACAGACACCATCGTTTTTGACGGAAAGAGGGAACTCAGACGTGTCTTTGCCAGTTCGAAGCCTGGCCGGGGCATGGTGTACGAGGATCTCATCAGGAGACAGTGGATCTCCATGTCCTCTGCCATGGTTTCCCGCGAGGCCCTCGCCTCACTCACGGAGGATCCCTCGGCGTGGAACGGCGGATGGTTTGACGAGACCCTCAACGTATGCGAGGAAGCTGACGTTTTTTACCGCATAGCCCATGACTGGGAACTTGATTATGTTGACGCACCCTACACGCGCTGGCGCGTGCACGGAAGCAGCACCACGTTCCGGAAATTCGCCCAGTTTGCCAGGGAAACCCGCTATATCCTGGAAAAACAGCGGAAGTTGTATCCCGGTTTCGACGTGCAGCACGCCGGCATCGTGGAGCTCCTCAAGACGCGCAGCACTTTCGAGGAAGGCGTTGCCCTCTGGCGCGAAGGCCGCGGCGCTGAAGCGAGACGGGTCATAGCCCCGTACCGTAAATCAGGCCGTAAGTTTATGGCCCTCTGGATCCTCAGCTATTTTCCCAACACGGTGTTCGATTTGGCTGCGAAAGTTTATTTCGCGCTGCCAAAAATTTTTCATTCGTAGACATCGCTGCCAAAAAGATTCTTCCGGAATCTGCCGCTGGAAAGCAGCCTGCCGGATGAGATTTGCAGGAGTGCCGGAATCTTTGCGGGGCTGTGTCTGATCCGAAAGCAAAAAAAAAGCCTCAGCACCTTCAAAGGTGCTGAGGCTTTTTCGGTATCTGATCTATTCCTTTCCGACCTGGAGGGCAGCGAGGAAGGCTTCCTGGGGTAGTTCAACGTTGCCCATGCTCTTCATGCGCCGCTTTCCTTCCTTCTGTTTTTCGAGAAGTTTGCGTTTACGCGTGATGTCGCCGCCGTAGCACTTGGCCGTCACGTTTTTACGGTAGGGTGACACTGTTTCGCGGGCGATTACCTTGTTGCCGATGGCAGCCTGGATAGCCACTTCGAAGAGCTGGCGCGGAATGGTGCGCTTCAGCTTCAGGGCAAGTGCACGTCCGTACTGGTAGGCGCTTTCCCTGTGTACGATCACGGCCAGAGCGTCGACAGGATCGCCGTTGATAAGAATATCGAGGCGGACGAGGTCGGATTCTTTGTATTCGCTCGGATGGTAGTCCATGGAAGCGTAGCCGCGCGTCATGGATTTCAGCCGGTCAAAGAAATCGTAGACGATTTCCGCGAAAGGCAGCTCGTAGGTGATGATGACACGGTTGGAAGCCGCATACTGAAGATTCTTCTGCGTGCCACGCTTTTCCTCGCAGAGCTTCATGACGTTGCCCACGTATTCATTGGGAACGTGGATGTCCATGTTCACGTAGGGCTCGTAGAGCGCGGCTATCATGCTGCCATCGGGCAGGTTCGCGGGGTTATGGATCTCGATGGTTTCGCCTGCGGTCGTTTTGCACTTGTAGATGACGGACGGAGCCGTGGCGATGAGATCACAGTCGAATTCGCGCTCGAGGCGTTCCTGGATGATCTCCATATGCAGGAGTCCGAGGAAGCCGCAGCGGAAGCCGAATCCCAGGGCCGTTGAGGTTTCAGGCTCGAACTGGAAGGACGCGTCGTTGAGCTGCAGTTTTTCAAGGGCGATCTTGAGATTTTCGTATTTGTCGGATTCCGTGGGATAGAAACCACAGAAAACCATGGGCTGTACTTTCTTGAAACCGGGCACGGCAGACGCAGCAGGGCGCTCGGGATTTGTGATGGTGTCACCCACTCGGGCATCGCCGAGTTCCTTGATGGAGCCGCACAGAAAGCCCACCTCGCCGGCGTGCAGTTCCGGGATATCCTTGGCTTCGGGAGAAAAGACACCGAGCCTCAGCACCTCGAACTCCTTGCCTGTGCTCATAAAGCGGATGTGATCGTTCAGGCGGATGGTGCCCGACATGATACGGAAAAGCACGACAACACCCTGGTAACTGTCGTACCAGGAGTCGAAAATGAGAGCCTGGAGGGGAGCTTTGGGATCGCCCTTGGGCGCGGGCAGACGGTCAACGATGGCTTCGAGAATTTCAGGTACGCCCTGGCCGGTTTTGGCGGAGCACTCGAGGGCATCCGTGCAGTCGATCCCGATGATGTCCTCAATTTCTTTCTTCACTTCTTCCGGATGGGCGGAGGGAAGATCGATTTTGTTGAGAACCGGAATGATCTCGACGTTCTGATCGAGAGCGAGGTAGACATTTCCCAGGGTCTGGGCTTCAACGCCCTGAGTGGCGTCAACAACGAGCAGGGCGCCTTCGCATGCCGCGAGAGAACGGGAAACCTCGTAGTTGAAGTCGACGTGCCCTGGCGTGTCCAGAAGATTGAATTCGTACTCCTGGCCGTTGTGCGCCTTGTAGGGAATGCGCACGGTCTGCGACTTGATGGTAATGCCGCGTTCCCGCTCGATGTCCATGCGGTCAAGGTACTGATCCTTGGCTTCACGGGGGCTGACCATCTTGGTGATGTCCAGTATGCGGTCAGCCAGAGTCGATTTCCCGTGGTCGATATGCGCGATGATGCAGAAATTTCGAATGTTGCTGAGATTAGGCATGTGCGTCCCGTCTGACATATGTGTTCGTGATACAGAGGCGCTGAATAATATTTTTCGGGAGGAAAGTCACCTTAAGGGGCGGCTACTTCCCGCATGCATCAGAAAAATAAAAAGGGGTGGGCGGGAAATCCCGTCCACCCCTGAAGTGGTCCTATTTCAATCGCTAACGAGCGTTAGCCAAGGACAGACGTACGAGCGCACGGTTGAGGGCGGCCTGGGCGCGGGCGCGGTCGATGTTTTCATCGCGGGAAGCGAGACGGGCTTCAGCACGCTTTTTGGCGGCTTCAGCGCGGGCAGCATCGATGTCCTTCGCGTTTTCGGCGGACTCAGCCAGTACGGTAAGCACGTTGTTGTTCACATCAGCAAATCCACCGGAAACGAACACGTAGTGCTCTTCGTTGGATTCCTTAGTTCTGTAGTGTAAAGCACCAATTTTCAGGGCAGACAGAAGCGAGATGTGATCCTTGAGAACGCCAAACTCGCCGGCGACTCCGGGGCAGGAACACACGACAACAGGCGTGGATACTATCTTCTTTTCCGGAGTGACTATTTCAAGTTGGAGTTCGCTCATTTCTGAATCCTTCTGTGCTCGGAATTACCAGCAATTATTCACTGGCCAGGCGCTTTTCACACTTGGCTCTGGCTTCGTTGATATCACCGACCATGTAGAAGTCACTTTCAGCCATGTCGTCGCACTCGCCGTCGAGGATGGCCTTGAAGCCCTTGATGGTATCTTCGACTTTGCAGTAAGCGCCGGGCGTACCGGTGAAGACTTCTGCCACGTGGAAGGGCTGGGAAAGGAAGCGCTGGATACGACGGGCACGAGCAACGGTGAGCTTGTCTTCGTCGGAGAGTTCATCCATACCCAGAATGGCGATGATGTCCTGGAGTTCCTTGTACTTCTGGAGCACCTGCTGGACACGGCGGGCAACCTGGTAGTGTTCTTCGCCGACAACGTCAGGAGCAAGAATGCGGGACGTGGAGTCGAGCGGGTCAACTGCGGGGTAGATGCCGAGTTCGGCGATCTGACGGGACAGAACGAGGGTACCGTCAAGGTGAGAGAAGGTCGTGGCCGGGGCAGGGTCGGTAAGGTCGTCAGCGGGGACGTAAACGGCCTGCACGGACGTAATGGAACCCTTGTCCGTGGAGGTAATACGTTCCTGCAGAGCGCCAAGGTCAGTGCCAAGGGTGGGCTGGTAACCAACGGCGGACGGCATACGGCCGAGCAGAGCGGACACTTCGGAACCGGCCTGCGTGAAGCGGAAGATGTTATCGATGAAGAGCAGCACGTCCTGATTTTCTTCATCGCGGAAGTACTCTGCGCAGGCAAGGGCGGTCAGAGCAACACGGGCACGGGCTCCCGGAGGCTCGTTCATCTGGCCATAGACCAGGGTGGAACGCTCCAGAACGCCGGCTCCTTTGAGCTCGTTGTACATGTCGTTGCCCTCACGGGTACGCTCACCAACACCGGCGAACACGGAGTTGCCACCGTGGGCCTTGGCGATGTTGTTGATCATCTCCATGAGAATAACGGTCTTGCCAACGCCGGCGCCGCCGAAGAGGCCCATCTTGCCGCCTTTGGGGAAGGGAACCAGAAGGTCCACAACCTTGATGCCGGTTTCGAGGAGCTCAACCTTGGTGTTCTGCTCAGTGAATTTGGGAGCAGGACGGTGGATGGGGTAGTATTTCTCAGCCTTGATGGGTCCAAGGTTGTCCACAGGACGGCCGAGGACGTTCATGATACGGCTGACGGAAGGCTTGCCCACAGGCACCATGATAGGATGGCCGGTGTCAACAACTTCCATACCGCGGACGAGGCCTTCCGTAGCATCCATGGCGATGGTGCGGACAATGTTGTCGCCCAGGTGCTGGGCAACTTCACAGACGAGGTCCGGGGCATTCTCGTTGTTTGGGTTTTTGATCTCCAGTGCCGAGAGCAGAGCCGGAAGCTTTCCGCTTTCGAACTCCACGTCAACAACGGCACCGATGACCTGTACGATTTTACCGATGTTTTTTTCTTCCATGTTGGCTCCTTACCCGTTCAGTGCTTCCGCACCACCGACGATGTCGATGAGCTCACTGGTGATGGAAGCCTGCCTTGTCTTATTGTACAGCAAGGTAAGCGACCTTATCAGGTCATTGCAGTTACGTGTGGCATTGTCCATGGCAGTCATACGAGCTGCATTCTCACTGGCAGAGGTATCGAGCATGCCCCTGAAAATCTGCACCTTGATGTACTGGGGAAGAATAACTCCGAGGAGGGACTCTTCACTGGGTTCATAAAGGTATTCGCAGTTGGGGCCTTGCTTGGGTTCTTCAGCTGCTCCTTCGTCAGCCTCGGGCTTGACGAAGGGAAGAAGCTGGATGAGGCGGGGAGGCTGAGACGCCATCGAGATAAATTCGCCGTAGATGAGGAACACCTCATCCACATCACCCTCGGTGTACTGATGAATAAGCTCCTGCGCAACGGTGCTGGCCAGGGAGAAATCCAGGCTGCCCATGCAGTCGACGTAGGAAGACATCATCTCCACGTTGGGATTGCGGCGAAACGCATCGCGACCCTTGCGGCCGACGCAGGCCACGCGAACCTTGAAGCCTTCCTTGATTTTGGAAGCTGCAAGCTTGGCGGTCCTGTCGATGATGGCGGCGTTGAAACCGCCACACAGGCCACGGTCGGAGGTCACGACGATGATGGCGCAGTTCTTTTTCTCAGGATGCTCCATGAGGAGAGGATGAGAAGATCCTTCAACCTTGCTGGCCAGTTCGGTCAGCACATCCTGGTATTTTTCCGCATAAGGACGGAATCTTTCGATTCTCGCCTGAGCGCCGCGCAGCTTGGCAGATGCGACCATATTCATGGCCTTGGTGATCTGCTTCGTCTTGCCGACGCCTGCGATCTTCAGCTTAACATCTTTCAGTGAAGGCATGGTACCTCCGGTTAGGCTTTGTAGCCCTGCTTGAATTGCTCAATGGCGCTGTTCATAGAGGCCTTGAGCTCATCAGTGAGGACCTTTTTGTCACGGATGGTATCCAGAATATCCTTCTTGGTATCCCTCATGAAGCTGAGGAAGGCGTCTTCGAAATCACGCACCTTTTCAACCGGCACATCGTCAAGATAGCCGTTGGTGGCAGCGTAGATGGAAGCGACCTGTTCCTGGGCAGGCATAGGACGATACTGAGGCTGCTTGAGGAGTTCGACGAGACGGGCGCCGCGTTCGAGTTTGGCCTTGGTGGCCTTGTCGAGGTCGGAACCGAACTGCGCGAAGGCAGCCAGTTCACGATACTGGGCGAGGTCAAGACGCATCGTACCGGCAACCTGCTTCATGGCCTTGATCTGAGCGGCACCGCCGACTCGGGAGACCGAGAGGCCGACGTTGATGGCGGGACGCACACCAGCGTTGAACAGGTTGGGTTCGAGGTACACCTGACCGTCCGTAATGGAAATAACGTTCGTCGGGATGTATGCGGACACGTCACCGGCCTGGGTTTCGATGATGGGCAGAGCCGTCAGGGAACCGCCGCCGAGTTCGTCGCTCATCTTGGCAGCACGTTCGAGCAGACGGGAATGCAGGTAGAAGACGTCGCCGGGGAAAGCTTCACGTCCGGGAGGACGACGGAGCAGCAGGGACATCTGCCTGTAGGCCACAGCCTGCTTGGAAAGGTCATCGTAAATGATGAGGGCATGCTCGCCCTTGTCACGGTAGTACTCAGCCATCGTGCAGCCGGAGTAAGCGGCAATGTACTGCAGAGGAGCAGGTTCGGATGCCGTAGCGGAGATGATGGTGGTGTACTCCATGGCGCCGTACTTGCGCAGCGTATCGGCAACGAGAGCAACGGTGGCTTTCTTCTGGCCGATGGCGACGTAGAAGCAGTGGATGCCCGTTTCCTTCTGAGCAAGGATGGAGTCGATGCACACAGCGGTCTTACCGGTCTGACGGTCGCCGATGATGAGCTCACGCTGGCCGCGTCCGATAGGAGTCATGGCGTCGATGGCTTTCAGGCCGGTGGGCATGGGCTCGCACACGCTCTTACGGGCGATGATGCCGGGGGCCTTGATTTCCACGGGACGGACTTCGGTAGCTTCGACCGGTCCGAGACCGTCGATGGGCTGGCCGAGCGGGTTAAGCACGCGGCCCGTCACCTTGTCGCCAACCGGCACGGAGAAAATCTTGCCGGTACGTTTGACGGTATCGCCTTCCTTGATGCCTGTGTCAGGGCCAAGAAGGGCAACACCGACGTTGTCTTCTTCCAGGTTCAGAACCATGCCCATGACGCCGCCAGGGAATTCGAGGAGTTCCATGGCCATGGCGTTCTGGACGCCGTAAACACGGGCGATACCGTCACCAATGTAGAGGACGGTGCCGGTCTCGCTCATCTCTACGCGCTGATCGTAGTTCTGAATCTCTTCCTCAATGATTTTGCTGATTTCGTCTGCTTTAATCTGCATGTGCTATTTACCCCTCTTGAAAGTCTCCCTGAGGTTCTCCAATTGCGCGCGCAGGCTCGCATCCAGCACACGATCGCCAACCTTGAGGACAACGCCCCCGAGGATGGAATCGTCGACGTCAAAAGTAAGCTCGATCGGACTGCCGGCTTTCTTCTCAAGTTCGGCCTTATAGGTCTTCTGCTCGGCCTGGGTAAGAGAAATGGCAGTGGTGAGCTTGCCGCGGATGATGCCTTTCACTTCATCCAGCTTTTTGACATACGCCTGGACAATGGCCCGGAAGTAGGCGAGACGGCCTTTGTCAGCCAGCAGATAGCAGAAATTCCGCGTGACTTGATCCGAGCCGATTTTGTCGAGAAGGTCTTTGACGACCTTTTTCTTCTCGGCCACCGTGATGATCGGGCTTTTGAAGACTCTGTCCAAGGCAGGGCTTTCATCCAGCAGGCCTTCCAGAGCTACGAGAGTCTGTCCGCGCTTGCTGATGGTATCTCCGCCTTCGGCTTCTCCCAACTTAAAGGCAGCGCTGGCATAGCGACGGGCAATACGGTTGTCTGTCATTGCAGTACCACCTTCTTTAAGGAGTTATTGATAAGCTTCTTCTGTTCGCTCTTGTTGAGAGAGCTGAGAAGTTTTGTCCGCGTTTCTTCGATGAGCTCATTCGCGATGGTTTCACGCAGCTGCTGAATCATGTTCTGGCCTTCGCTTTCAGCGGCGACCTTAGCCATTTCAACAATCTGCTTGGCCTGTTCATGAGCCTTGGCAATTATCTCCTGCTTGAGTGCCTCGGCCTGCTGCTTGCTCTCCTCGAGAATAGCAGTGCGCTCAGCATCAAGATTCGCGATGTGGGCTTCGATCTCGGACAGGTGGGCTTCTGCAGCCTTGCGCCTGTCGGTCAGGTTGTCGATCCCTTCCTTAATCTTCTTCTTGCGTCCGCTGAAGAAGTTGACGCAAAGCTTGCCTGTGAAGTGCCACAGGAGCCAGACGAAGATAATCAGGTTGACAACACGCCAAGCGAAGTCACCCCATCTCGGAGCTTCATTGCCGCCTTCCGAAGCCAGGGCAGGCGCGGCGCATATGATCGTGACCAGCAGAGCCGGCACCATCAATCCCGCTATGGCTTTATACACGGATCCTTTCCTCAATGCCTCCCACCTCCTGTTATGTGGCTGACTCCACATTGCAACACTCCTATCCGTTAAGTACGCGGGTGGCGAGCTGCTGGGAGAGTTTCCCAATCTGCGAACGCAGTTCGGCAAGAGAAGACTCCGCTTCGGCGTTAAGCTTTTTGCGGGCTTCACCAAGGATACCCTGGGCCTCTTTCTGCGCTGCTTCAACGAGTGCCTGCTGCTCTTTCTGTCCGGCTTGACGGCCGCTCTCACGAGCAGCGGTCGCATCCTGACGGGCCTTCGTCAGTTCCGCCTCATAGTTTTCAAGACGGTCCTTGGCTTTTGTCTCAAAAGACTCAGCCTCACCACTCAGATTGTCCATAAGGGCTTTTCTGTCGCGGATGATTTTTCTGATGGGTCTGATGAGCAAAAGGTTCAGAACGAAGAGGGTAATCAGGAAATTCGCCAGCTGAAAAAGCATGGTGATGTTTAAATCCAGCACGTTCCTTCCTCCTCTTGGACGAGTATACAGGCTTCGGACTCTTTTCCTACCCATTCCATGTGACTGTGTCAATTAGGTAAATCGACTAAAGACAATAGGTTATCGGATCTGCTTTTTTCTTTTTGCTTTATTTTCAAACTTTTAAGTGAAAAAAGGCACATGGTCCCGAAAACCTTTTTTTACGAATTTTCTTGAAGTTTTTCCGGAGCTGCGCTCAAAGGCTGAATCTTCAGGTCTCAGGAGATGTCTTTATGTAACTTCTGGGAAATTTCTCTGACAATATTTTTTACTGGCTGGTCAGTGCTGACGCAATGATGGCTGGCTTCCCTGTAGAGTGGTTCCCGGCTTTTTACGACGCCGGCAACTTCCTCGAGCAGCCCCTTTCCCGTGAGTGAGGGGCGCGTGTCTGACATCGGATCCTCCGAGAGACGCCGCACCAGAACTTCCACAGGTGCCTCCAGGTAGAACGTAACGCCCTTTTCCCTGAGAATTTTTCTGTTTTCAGGAAGGAGTACCATGCCGCCTCCCGTGGCAATTACCAGCCACTCTCCGTCCTGCTTTTTCTCTCCGGCACCGGCGAGCCTCTTCAGTGTCTCGTGTTCCTTCCTCCGGAAGGCGTCCCACCCGTTTTCCTTTACGAAAACATCGATGGAGCACCCGAGATCCCTGGTCAGTTCTTTATCCGTATCCAGAAAGGGGCAGCCGAGGGTTTCCGCCAGGCTGCGTCCGATTGTGCTTTTGCCTGAAGCCCTGGCACCCACGAGAAATACGCGCTGCATGGCACTCCTTTCCTCTTTAGAGAATCCTTGGTCCGTTCTCTTCCATGATGGTGGTGAATTCGAGGCGTACGCCTCCCCATCCCGGATAGTAGAGCCCAGGCTCCACTGTCACTGTCATGCCAGGTTTGAGAATGCCTTTGGATCTCGGGCTCAGCGAGGGCTTTTCGTGCGTGTCGAGTCCCACGCCGTGACCGAGGCTGTGCGTGAAGTGTGCATCCTCTCCGGCCTTCCTGAAGACGTCCATGGCCAGGTTATAGGCGTCGGACATCGGCATGCCGGGGTGCATGTGCTTGATGGCATTGCTCTGCGCCTCCTGCACGAGATCGCGGATACGCGTGAATTTCGGATCCTCTTTTTCACCGAACCAGAACGTTCTCGTCTGATCCGAGCAGTAGGTGTCCACCCGGCAGCCCACGTCGAGAAGCACGGACATATTTTCTTTGAGTTTCTTTTCTCCGGGTATGGCGTGGGGCAGGGCACCGTTTTCCCCGAAGGCGACAATGCTCGGGAAAGCCAGCTCGCTCGCTCCGTGTTCGCGGAAATAGCGTTCGATCATCCAGGAGACTTCCGCCTCTGTCATGCCTTCCCTGATCTCACCCTTGATCCATTTGAGCATGGCGTGATTGACCGCGAAAGATTTTTCAAGGGAGGCGATTTCTTCCGGTTCCTTGATGAGTCTGAGCTCTTCGACCATACCGTCGCAGGGTTCAAGAGTGAGCCCCTCGGAAAGTTCTTTGGCAAAGGCGGCGGAAACGGAGCCAGCCTCAAAGCCTATCCTTGAGCCGCAGCAGGCGAGCAGCCTGCGCAGAGCCTGCGGTATGCTGCCCGAATAGATATAAATGTCGTTTTCGGGCCAGATGGCTCTGGCCGCGTCGGTATACCGGGCGTCCGTACACAGGTAGTCCCTGCCGTCACGTGTGATGACAAGAGAGCCCGCGCTTTCGTTGAGCTGTACGTCGTGGAGCTCGAATCCCGACAGATAATAGCGGTTGGATGCGTAGCTCACGAGCATGGCGTCGAGGGATCGCGCCGACATCAGTTCCCTCAGTTTTTCTCTGCGCTGGGCAAAAGACATATGCTGACTCCTTTGATTAATTGCTGCCGTCCTGCCCGTTTCCCCTGAAGGGGGATGTCAGCTCTCTGACGAGTTCGGCATCAGCAGGAAGGAAATTAAGACTGCGCGCCTGCCGGTAGTTTTTCCAGACATACCGCTGTCCCTCGCGGCCCGCCGGGCTTCCGCCAAACCTGGTCACATGGAAGAAGCAGAGGTGCACCCGGATGCCGTTTTCCGGGTAGTCGTGCGTTATTTTCCGCCAGAGCCTGGCTTCGAGAACGCTGATGCCGAGCTCTTCCGAGAGCTCCCGGGTCAGCGCTTCCAGGGCTGTCTCCCCTGGTTCGAGTTTGCCCCCTGGAAATTCCCAGTATCCGGCCATCGGCTTGTCCGGCGGACGCTGGCAGCACAGCACTGTTTCCGGGTCTTTCCAGATGAGACCCGCGGCTACTCTGATGTCACGCAGATCCGTTGTTTCAGGCATCGCTGTCCTTCCCGGCCTCGTTCTCGATGGCGTTTATCTGTGTTTCGAGCTGGGCCATTTTATCCATGAGATCCTCACACTCGCTTTTGAGACTGTTGTATGAGTTCAGAAGAGCCGTGTATTCATCGTTTTTGGCGTACGTCGCCGGGTCGGCCAGCTTCTGCTCGGCGTCGCTTTCCGCGGTCATGACATCGTTGAGGCGGGCCTCGAGTTTCGCGTACTGATCCCTGAGCGGCTTAAGCTTCTTGTGCATGGCGTTGCGGGCCTCTGCTTCCTGGCGCTTGAGGCGCTTCAGCTCATCGCGGCTCATGGAACGCCGCTGGGCGTCCCCCTCAGCGGGGGATATGGCAGGCTGTTCTTTCTTTGTCTCAGAGACGGCTGCTGCCGCTTTTGCGTGCCGGTCGTCATCGTAGGCCTGGAAAGTCGGAAAATGATGGATGCCCTGTTCGTCCAGAGCCCAGATTTCGCATCCCGTCTGGGAGAGCAGCCAGCGGTCATGGGCGACCATGAGCAGTGTTCCCTGGAAGTTCTGCAGGGCCTTGCACAGGGCTTCGCGGCTTTCGAGATCCAGGTGGTTCGTGGGTTCGTCCAGGAGCAGCATGTTGCAGCGTTTCAGGAAGAGCGTGGCCAGCACGAGACGGCACTTTTCGCCACCTGAGAGCACGGACACTTCCCGGTCAAAATAATCCTGATCAAGCAGGAAAAGGCCGAGCACGCTCATAAGCTCGTTTTCCGTCGTGTGGGGATCCGAGTTGTGCCTGATCTCGGCGAGAACCGTGGCATCGGGGCGCAGGAGATCCATCTGATGCTGGGCGTAGTATCCGAGCCTCACGCTGGATCCCATCTGGAAGCTGCCGCCTGTGGGGGCGAGACGGCTGGCAAGGATTTTTATGAGAGTTGATTTGCCGCACCCGTTGTGACCCACGAGAGCGATGCGCTGGCCGTTGAAGATATTGAAGGTAAGAGGCGGCCACATGGTTTTCCCGTCAGGGAAATGGAAGGCCAGATCAACGGCTGAAACCACCGTTTTTTCGGCGTGCGGGGCTTCGGGCCAGGAGAAACTGAGCTCCTTGCGCTTCGGCTCGGGCCTGTAGCCTTCGAGTTCCTTTTCGAGTTTTTTGACCTGTTTCAGCCGGGATCCCGCCTGGCGCGCCTTGGTGGCCTTGTAGCGGAAGCGATCCACGAAGGCCATCTTGTGTTCGAGATCGGCCTGCAGGGCCTTGGCTTCCCGTTCCCTCTGCATGTCGTAGTTTTCCTGCAGTTTGAGGAACTGCGTGTAGGTCGCTTTCCGGAAAACAGGTTTCGAGAGACCGAGATAGAGGACGTGCGTGCCCACCTTGTCCATGAATACGCGGTCGTGGGCGACGAAGACGAGCGAGCCCTGAAAGCCCATCAGAAAGTCTTCCAGCCATTCCACGGCGTCGATATCGAGGTGGTTCGTCGGTTCGTCGAGAAGGAGGACGTCAGCGCCGGCCGTCAGCACGCGGGCGAGCTTGGCGCGTTCGCGCCAGCCGCCCGAAAGCTCTCCCAGGCGGAGATGCCATTTGGCTTCTGAAAATCCGAGGCCGGAAAGCACTTCCTTGGCCCGCTGCTCGGGGTTGTAGCCGTATATGGCCTCGAGTTCGGCCTGCTTGTGCATGAGTCTTGTAAGCTCGGCCTGATCCTTCGCTTTGGAGGCTTTTTCCCAGGCATCCCAGAAATCGCTCCAGTCATGAACCACATCGAGCACGTAGGTGAGCAGGGGCGTTTCCAGGTTTTCCTTGGACAGTTCCTGCTCCACGTAACCGAGCCGGCACCCCTTAGGAATGGAGATATGCCCGCCGTCAATGCTTTCCACGCCTGCTATCATGCGGAGGAGCGTGGACTTGCCCATGCCGTTGGGGCCGCAGACGCACAGATGCATCCCCGATTCGATGTCCAGCGAGAAGTTGGAAAAGATGTCGCGCCCGCCGAAGGACTTGGAAATTTCCTGTAATGTGATTTTCAAAGCAGTCCCATCCTGTGGTTTCCGGCCATGGTTTCACGCATGCCTTCATCAAGGTCGACGGAGGGTTCAAAGCCGAGTTCCGAAGAAATACGGGCGCTCGATCCTGTCCAGCCGCACTGTCTTGCTTCGCGGAACTTGTCGATGTTCCAGTTTGGGGCGCGTTTTGCTCCGAGCTTTCTGGCAGCGTAGCCCGCTGCCGTACAGAGGACCGCTGTAAGCCCCATGAACCATAAGGGCAGCCGCAGAATGCGGGGTTTTCTGCCGATAGCCCTGGATGCGGCAAGATAAATGTCCTTCATGGAATAAACCCGGCCGTCGTTCAGGTGGTAGACGCCCGAGGCCCGGTCCTGGCAGCAGAGCATGATGGCCTGCGCCACATCGCGGACGTGCATGGCGGAAACCGGGAATTTTCCGCTGAGCCCCGGAAGGACGGCAAGGCCTTTCTGGAGGCCTTTGTAGACAGGGAGCAAGCCCCTGTCCCCTGAGCCGTAGATGATAGGAGGCCGGACGATGACCAGCCTGTCACCAAGGCTGGCTCTGAGAATGTTTTCGGCAAGACGCTTGGACCAGCCGTAGGCGGACACAGGGAGACCGGCATCTGCCTCACTGACTCCTTCTTCCGTGCAGCAGGGACCTGCCGCCGAAAGCGAGGAGACATGGATGAACCGCCGGGGACCGTCCTTGCCGAGTCTGGAGCAGGCTTCCGCCAGGCTGGCCGCAGCCCTGGCATTGGCGCTGAGGTAATCCTGCCAGCCGAGACCGAAGAGCAGTGCGGCCATATGAATGACGGTATCCGAACCCCTGATAGCCTCGCTGAGGCCTGCGCTGTCCGTGAGACTGACCTGGACGGTTTTAACGGAAGGGGGAAGATGGGAAATATCGGATGTGGGACGGACGAGAACGGTGACGGAAGCTCCCGCGTCTGCAAGCAGAGGGAGAAGATGACTTCCGACAAAACCCGTGCCGCCAGTGATGAAAATGCGGCGGCCGTTCAGGAATGCGAAGTTCACAAAATTTCCTTGCGATAGATTCTGTAGCGTTTGGTGATGCGGCCGGAGAAGTCTTCAATGAGATCGTCGACCGCAGCATTGTCCTCGAGCACCCAGGAACCTTCCACCCATTCGAAGTCAGGGGAGCTCTTGGCTTTTTCCAGCATATAATCGAGGACGAGAAGGGGCAGGCCGAGCAGTCTGTATTCTTCCCTGATGCCGAAAAGGATGATGCGGTATCCCCGGCGGGAAAGCTTCCTGGTCCTGAGAAAATGCCACGGGGCCAGAAGCCCTATGCCGCCGTTGAGGCGCTTCAGGAGCGGGGTGTAATCGGGAAAGGCGACCATGCCTCCGGCGGGCTCATCGCCGTGGAAGAAGAGGACAAAGTACTGGGGATCGAGATAGGTGACCAGTTCTTTGACCAGGGCGTCCGACTCTTTCGGGGAGAGAGGCACGAAGCCAAAATTCTTGCTCCAGGACTCACGGTAAATCTGAAGCATGATTTTGGCGTCTCCGGCGAGCGTTGCCTTGCTGGAGGCACGGTAGGTGAAGTTCTTCTGTCCCTTCAGGCGGTCGAGCTCTTCCTGAATGCTGCCGGAGACCTTCACTGTCTTCTTGTCTATGCGGTAGGCGAAGAGATCCTTTTCCTTGCGCATATTGAAGGCTGCGAACCAGGAGGCGTATTCCGGCGGATTCCAGGGCATCATTATGGCCGGAGGCTCGTCAAAGCCGTCAACGAGAAGTCCGCAGGTATAGTTTGTGGAGGGATTGAGGGGGCCGCGCATGAAACGCATGCCCTGTTCTTTCAGCCAGCCGTACGCGGCCCTGAGGAGGGCGGCAGGAGCTTCGGGATCAGGCAGGCACTCGAAAAAGCCGAAGGCACCACACTTCTCGCTGGCGAATTCATTGTATTTTTCGTCAACGATGGCCGCGATGCGTCCCACGGCTTCCCCGTCCCGGAGAGCGAGAAAAAGCTCGCGGTGTGCTGTTTCCCAGAAGGGATGCTTTCCCGGCGTCAGGAGTGTCCTGTCATCGGATTTGAGATTGGGCACCCACAGAGGGGAGTGCGCATAGACCTTCCAGGGAAGGCTGACGAACCTGTTGAGGTCAGCAGGGGTGCTGACCTTGACGATTTCAAGAGACATAGGCCTAGCTCACTTTGAGCTGGCCGCGGATTTCATCGAGGCTTCTGATCCCGTACTGCTCCATCACGCCGGGCAGAGTTTCCGCAATGTGGAAGGCGGCGTCAGGACGCATGAAGTTCGCCGTTCCGATCTCAACGGCCGAAGCTCCGACGAGGATGAATTCGAGAAGATCCTCGGCCGTGCAGATACCGCCGACGCCTATGACGGGGATTCTGACTGCGTGCGCAGTCTGCCAGACACAGCGCAGGGCGACAGGCTTGATGCAGGGACCGGAAAGGCCGCCCACCACGTTGGCGAGCCTCGGGGCGCGCCGCCTCAGATCCACGGCCATGCCCAGGAGGGTGTTGATGCAGGACACGGAATCTGCGCCCTCGGCCTCGACGCTTTTCGCGATGTCAGCGATGCTGGTGACGTTGGGCGTCAGTTTGACGATGATATGCTTGTCAGGAGCATTGCTCCGCACGGCCCTGACCACGGCCGCGGCCTGAACCGGATCCTGTCCGAAAAGCGAGCCGCCGGCGTGAACATTGGGGCAGGAAATGTTGACTTCCAGAGCAGCCACACCCTCAACTCCGTTGAGACGCGCGGCCAGTTCTCCGAACTCTTCCGCGCTTGTGGCGTAAATATTCGCGATAACAGGTACGTCTTTCCAGGGAAGGGCCGGAAGCTTATGCTCGAGGAATTCCTCTACGCCGTCATTCTGCAGTCCCACCGCGTTCAGCATGCCACAGGGCGTTTCAGCGATGCGCGGAGTGGGATTGCCTTCCCTGGGCTGCAGGGACAGGCCTTTGACGATAATGCCGCCGAGGGAAGAGAGCCTGCCGTACCTGGCGAATTCCGCGCCGTAGCCAAAGGTGCCCGAAGCGGTCATGACGGGGTTTTTCAGAGTGAGGGAATGCATCTGCCCCCTGAGGGACACAGCTACGGAAGTCTCTTTATTTGGCATGGTGGATTCTGCCTCGCTTCTCCGCGCAGGAAGGCGCTCTGCCCCGCGCACTGGGCGGAAGGGGAGAGGGCTCGCGGGAGGACAGGGGAAAGTCTTTTAGAAAATGACCTGATCAGACCAGAAAACGGGCCCCTGTGTGCAGCACTGCACCGGGGCGCCGCGCTTCGCGGGATCGGGCCAGGCTTCTGTCGTCCGGACGACACATCCGAGGCAGCCGCCGACACCGCAGGCCATTTTGTTTTCCAGGGAAAGCTGACAGCGGGCGTGGTACTGGCTGGCAAATTTCTGGATGGTGCGCAGGAAGGGCGTGGGACCGCAGGCCAGGATGAGTCCGTTCTGTGAAGCGTACTCCTTGATGCGTTCCTCGAGAGAAAAAATGAGGTTGTCGAGATCGCCGGGGACGGTCTCCCGGAGCGTATCGATGGGGATGCGCTCGTTGATGCTGTCCACCGGATAGCAGTCTATGGGTGCCGTGTGCCCGAAAAGCATGGTGAGATTCCAGGCTCTCGGATGCTCGGCCACGTAGCCGATGAAGGGAGCTATGCCCATGCCGCCTGCAAGAAGGAGCGTCGGCGTGTCGGGTTCCATCGCGAAACCGTTGCCGAGGGGCCCCCACACCCTGACCTTGTCGTCTGTGCGCAGGTGGGACATCTGCTCTGTGCCGCGGCCAACGACCTGGAAAAAGCAGATGAGGTGCTGGGGACGGATGAGGCAGATGCCGAGAGGCCTTCCCCAGGGGTATTCCAGACCGAAGGATTCGGGACGTACCATAATGAACTGGCCCGGTTTCCATTCCGTCCAGTCTGGGCGCGAAAGCCGCAGGGCGAAGAAGCGCCTGTTGCCTTCATGCTGACCGAAAGGAACAAGATCGAGAACTGTCAGTTCGCAGCAGGGAGTATTAGCGGTATTCATGGGCGGAAAGTATACGTGTCAATACAGGCAGGGTCAACAAAACCCGTTCTTCCGTTCATTCCTATCTGCTTTCTATGTTTTTCGGCTGCCTCCCGGACAGACATTTGGATTTTCTGAATAAATATGGTATTTAATTCTTTCATACTTCGAAATGCACTTGGGAACCACCCAGGATTTCCTCCCGGGGGTGCCACTGTTTTTCGGATATATTCCCTGAGGAGAAAATCCAATGAGCAAAAAGCTGACTGTTGCTGTCTGCGGCGCCACGGGCGCTGTAGGCCGTGAAATGCTGAAGACGCTGCATGACCGTAACTTTCCTGCCAGTGAAGTTCTGGCTTTCGCTTCCGCCAGATCCGAAGGCGTGAAGGTGCCTTACGGCGATACCGAACTGACCGTGCATGAACTGAAGGAAGATTCCTTCGTCGGCGTCGACATCGCCATCTTCTCCGCCGGCGGCGCCACGTCTACGAAGTTTTCCCCCTATGCCGCTCATTCCGGCTGCGTTGTCGTGGACAACTCCGCCGCCTGGCGCATGGATGACCGCTGCCCCCTCGTCGTTCCCGAAGTGAACCCTGAAGACCTCGAATGGCATAACGGTATCATCGCCAACCCGAACTGCTCCACCATTCAGATGCTTGTGGCCCTGAAACCCATTCATGATGCCGTGCACATCAAGCGTATCGTGGTGACCACCTTCCAGGCCGTTTCCGGCGCCGGACAGAAGGGCATTAATGAGCTTGAGCAGCAGGTCCGCGATCTGTTCAATTCCCGCGAGATTAAGTGCGACAAATTCCCCTACCGCATCGCCTTCAACGTCCTGCCCCAGATCGATATCTTCCTGGACAATGACTACACCAAGGAAGAGATGAAGATGGTCAACGAGACGAAGAAGATGTTTCATGACCCCGATATCAGGGTGACGGCCACCTGCGCCCGCGTGCCGGTCTTCTACTGCCACTCCGAATCGGTGAACATTGAGACCGAGAAGAAGCTTTCTCCCAAGGACTGCCGGCTGCTTCTCTCCCAGGCTCCCGGCGTACAGGTTTATGACAACCCCCGTGCCCTCATGTACCCTCACGCTGCCATGTGTGTGGGCGAGGACGATACATTCGTGGGCCGCATCCGCGAGGATGACACCGTCGAGAACGGCCTCAATATGTGGATTGTCGCCGATAACGTGCGCAAGGGCGCTGCCCTTAACGCCGTGCAGATCGCTGAGGAACTCGTGAAGCGTGATCTCGTTCGCGTCAAGGATCGCGACGTCTTCATGAAGTAGGGTCCCCGTATATATGATCTCTGGGTGCCCCGGGGCGATTGTGCTCCGGGGCACCTTTTGACTATACGGGCGGAAGGGATGAGGTGCCGGAACCATCGGAAAGGCTTCTCCGGCATTCGCGGCTGCCAGCAGCATCCGCACTCCCGCCTTCTGTCAGGAAACAGTGCAACATCGTCGGAAAGAGGAACAGATACCATGGAATGCGTAAATGACAGTGAATTTCTGGACAGGTTTCTCAGGGTTGAAAGGCCAGGTGCCGATAAAATCCTCGCGTTTTACGACAGTACTGTGGACGCCATTTGCCGCAACGGACGCTATCTTTATATACCCCTGAGCGATCACCTCTGCCACAGGGGAGATGCTCTTTTTGAAAGCATCAGTGTCTGCGATGGATATGTTTTTTCCATGGAGGGTCATCTCGAGCGTCTGAAAAAAGGCTGCGCGTCTTTTATGCAGATCCAGCCGCCCTGTTCCTGGGAGGATCTCAGGCAGCGTATTGTCGACGTGGCCAGGGCAGGGGGCGAGCGTGACTGCGGCATCCGCCTTTTTCTCGGCCGCGGAGCTGGCGGCTTCGGCGTATCACCCCTTGAGTGCCCGAAGACGAGCCTGTACATCGTGGCCGTCAGACAGCCGAAGGCCAGCGAGGAACTCTATGAGAAAGGCATGACCGCCTTTACCAGCAAGGTGCCGCCCAAACAGGAGTATCTGGCCACAGTCAAGAATACCAATTACCTGCCCAACGTGCTTATGGCCAGGGAAGCTGCGGAACGCGGCATGGACTGTGCCGTTACCTTTCACGAGGACGGAACCATGGGCGAGGCGGCCGTCGCCAATATCGGCATTGTGAACGCCGCCGGAGAACTCGTCTGTCCGCCTCTGAACCGTATTCTGGCGGGCACGAGCATGCTCTGCGCCATGAAGGTGGCAAAGGAGCGCATGCCCGTGCGTTTTGCCGAAGTCACCAGGGATGATATCGCCTCTGCCAGGGAAATGCTGCTTTTTGCCAGCTCCAAGCTCTGTGTCGGCATCACGCATTTCGACGGCAGGCCGTTCGGCGACGGCCGCCCGGGCCCCGTGGCCCGCTGGCTGCGCGGCGCCATGTACAAGGAAATGGTCAGAACGGGAACGCCTGTGTGGCCTGATAAGAAGTAACCTTCCGGCGGGAAAGAGAGATCGATATGAAATGCACCATATGCAAAGCCGATGCGGTCGTTAAGCTCAGGGCTCACAATTCAGCCTTCTGCAGGGACTGCTTCCTGAAGTTCTTCACCAACCAGATCCAGCGCGGCATCGAGAAGGAAAATCTGTTCACCAGGGATGACAGAATACTGGTCTGCATCTCCGGGGGAAAGGATTCTCTTTCGCTCCTCTATGAGCTGACACAGCTAGGCTACGACGTCACCGGTCTCTTCATCGATCTCTCCATCCCCGGATCCTCATCCGTGGCCCGTGGTATCGTGGAAGATTTCTGCGCCAGGCACAAACTGGCGCTCATCACCAAGGTCCTGGCAGAGGATGGTCTGGCCATGCCTGACGTCAAGGCCGCCGTCAGACGTCCCATCTGCTCTGTCTGCGGCAAAATCAAGCGGTACTACTTCAATAAAATCGCCATGGATAACGGGTTCACCGCTCTGGCTACGGGGCACAACCTCGATGATGAGGTCGCGAGGCTTTTCAGCAACACACTGCGCTGGGACAAGGCCTACCTTTCCACCGAAGGTCCTCTGCTGCCTGCTGAAAACGGTTTCGTGAAGAAGGTGAAACCTCTGTGGCGCCTGACCGAATATGAGACGGCCACGTTCGCCTTCCTCATGGGCATACATCCTCATTCCGCTCCCTGTCCGTACAGCACCGGAGCCTCCTTCACCGTATTAAAAGGCATCATGCAGCGCCTTGAGCATGTCATGCCCGGCAGGAAACTGGATTTTTACCAGAATTTCCTGAAGCGGGGACGTGAACCCTTTGCTGCGGAGCGCAGGAGTGAAGGTTCAGTCCTCTCTCCCTGCCCGGAATGCGGCTATCCCACGTCGAGCGGCGGCCTGTGCGGCGTCTGCCGCCTGCGCAGGCAGGTAGCGGAGTGGAGAAAGGAGAAGGCCAATGTCTGACTTTCTGAAGAAATGCCTGGAGAGGGGGCTCACTCCTTCCAATGTCGCCAGCTATCTTTCCCTTAAATTTCTGCCCATTCTGGGATCGCTCTGGGGGACACTCCGTTTCCGCGTCAAAGCCCTCCTTCTCGGCATAAAGGCTGGCTCAGGCATCAGAGCCCATGGCCCTGTGGGGCTCATGCGCTGGCCGGGCAGCCACATCAGTGTTGGGGACTGCGTGAGCTTTATTTCCTCCTGGCGGCGCTCGACTGCGGCAGCCATTTCCCATCCCGTGCGTCTGAGGACTTTTTATCCGACGTCATCAATCAGTATCGGCGAGGGCAGCCAGCTCACGGGAGCGTCGATCACCTGCCGTTCCACGTCCATCACTCTCGGGAAAAATGTTCTGGTGGGGCCTGACGTGATTATCACGGATTCGGATTTTCACGCCCCATGGCCGGTCGCCGAACGTCCCCTGAACCCGGGGCTCGAAAATGACAGACCAGTGAGCATAGGCGATGGTGCCTGGATTGGCATGCACAGCATCATTCTCAAGGGAGTGACTATTGGTGAAGGCGCCATTATCGGTGCGGGGAGTGTCGTGACAAGAGACATTCCCGCCAATGCGGTGGCCTGTGGTTCTCCCGCCAGGGTGGTCCGTCAGTGTGACAGTTCCGGTTCTCCCTCAGGAGCCGGGACGGCATGCAGGTAAGACAGGAAACGGTATATCCGCGTCCTGGGAGCGGAGAGGGAGAGTTCTGCGATGGCTGATATTTTCGTTCCGGAAGACTTTGCAGCATGGCAGATTCATCTGCGCCGCATGTTTCACAGGCGTCCGGAAATCGGATGGTGCGAATACTGGACAACGTCGGCACTGGCGTCCGAGTGCCGGAAGATGGGGCTGGCTCCCCTTGTCGGCCGCGAGATTATGGAGGACGAAGGACGCCTCGGTCTGCCGGATGCCGGAACGCGCGCTGACGCGGCAAAGGCAGCGCTTACAGAGGAAGAAGGCATCCCGGGGGCTGATCCCGCAATCCTTGACCGCATGGGCGCCTGTACCGGTGCTCTTGTGGATCTGGCTCCGGACAGAGAGCCGGGACTAGTCATACGCTGCGATATAGATGCCCTTCCTGTACGGGAATGCGGCAGCGTGACACATTTGCCTCACGCGTCGGGGTTTGACTCCCTGAAGGATGGCTGGTGTCACGCCTGCGGGCATGACGGTCATATGGCCATCGCTCTTGGGTGCATCCGTCTTCTGGCCCCCATGAGGACGCATCTCCGCCGCAATATACGTTTTCTGTTTCAGCCTGCTGAAGAAGGTGTCCGCGGGGCAGCATCACTGACAGGACAGGTGCGGGGCTTCCCGTATTTTCTCGGGTATCATATCGGACTTTCATGCAGGGAAACGGGGGCCTTCGTGGCCGGAGTGAGCGGCTCCTTCGCTACTACCAAATTCAACCTCTGCTTTACGGGGAAGGAGGCACACGCCGCCCAGAGTCCTGAGGATGGATGTGACGCGCTGAAGGGAGCCTGTGAAACCGTTCTGGCCCTGCACGCTCTGCCGCGGCACAGCGCGGGGCCGGGCAGGGTGAATGTCGGCGTCATGACTGCGGGGACGGGCCGCAACATAGTACCCGGGTCCGCCCGTCTGGAATGCGAAGTGCGCGGGCGTCCGGAAGAAGTCAGCGATTTTCTCTTTGCAGGCGCCCGCCGTGCTGCCGAAGGCGCAGCCCTGATGAACGGACTTGGGCTTAGCGTCGAGACTGTGGGGCATGCCGGGTGCATGGAGAGCGATGACGCATTGTCTTCCAGAATGGCCGCGCTGGCAGAAGATTTTCGCATTGATGGACGCCCAGGATTCACCCGTGTCATTCAGAAGGCCCAGGGCTCTGCCAGCGAGGATGCCGCTACACTCATGCAGGCCGTTCAGATGGGCGGGGGGCAGGCCAGCTACATGCTGTTCGGGAGTCAGCTCGCTTCCGGGCACCATTCCGGAGAGTTTGATTTCGATGAGTCCATTCTGGCACCGGCGAGCCGCTTTCTGGCTCTGGCCGCGATGGGGCTCGCCGGTCAGGAATAATAGATCAGGCGAAGCTTCTCTGGGCGAAGCCTATGAGGGCGTGCGTGAGCTTGGCAGCCGTGAAATCGGCGTGATGCAGGCCGGGAATGGGAGCAAGCTCCACCACGTCCAGTCCGATAACTTCCCGTCCTTTCAGACAGCGTGTCAGCAGTTTCATGACGTCGTACCAGAGGAGCCCGCCAGGAGAAGGCGTTCCTGTGGCCGGCATGAGTGAGGAGTCGAGTCCATCCACATCGAACGTGATGTAGACGCGGCGCGGAAAGCTGTCGGGCAGTGGTTTTTCCGGAAGACCTTCTTCAGCGAGGCGGCTGGCATCGTAATACAGGATTCCGCGCTTTTTGCGGTATTCCAGCTCTTCCATGCAGTAATCCCGCGTGCCGAACTGGGCCAGGGGCAGGTTGAAGCTGTCCTCGATGCGGCGCAGGACGCAGGCGTGCGAAAAACTATCCCCCTCATAACTGTCTCTGAGATCGCCGTGAGCGTCAAAATGAATGACTCCGAAGCTGTCGTATTTTTCCGCGCAGGCGCGGACAGATCCGTAGGAGACTGTGTGCTCGCCCCCAAGCACCACAGGAACTGCGCCGCACTGAAGCGCCGTGCGGCAGGCATCAGAGATGCGTTCCTGGATGAGGTCTATGGAACCGGAGCAGTCTACCTGTTCCTGTGTGTGAAAGCCCAGTGTTCCGGGCGCGCTGATTCCGTCCCAGGCTTCAAGCTGCTGGGACGCCTCGAGCAGGGCCGCAGGGCCGCGGGAGGTTCCGCTGCCGTAGGAAACCGAGCGTTCCAGGGGAACTGGAATGATGTGAAAGCGGGCTTTCTCCGGAGATGACTGTGGATATTCGGAAGCGAGAAAGGCAGGATATTCCATCACTAAACCTCACAAAAAAGTCCGGTCTTCCCTGCGGAAAGCCGGACTTCACGCGTGTCAGAAGGACACGTTTTCCTGAAAAATTACAGTTTGGCCGCGAGCAGGGCATCGACACACATTTTGCCCTGACGGTTGGTGGTGTCGACAGTGGAAGAAGAGGTGTGGGAGCCCATGACGATGTTGTCCAGGGTGTACCATTCCTTTTCTGCCGGCGGCTCCGAGGAGAAGACATCGATGCCTGCGCCATAAATGCGTTTTTCCCTGAGGGCTGTGAGAAGGGCAGCTTCGTCGATGAGGCCGCCGCGGGCCGTATTAATCAGAATGGCGGTCTTCTTCATTTTGGCGATGCGGTCGGCGTTGATGAGATTGCGGGTTTCATCAGTGAGCACGGAATGCAGTGTGATGAAGTCGCACTTCTCGCAGATTTCGTCCACGCTGGCGCGGGCGATGCCGAGATCCTGGGCAAATTTGTCATCAAAAAATGGGTCGGCTGCGAGGATCTTCATGCCAAAACCGGCGGCTCTGCGGGCCACGCATTTTCCTACAGCGCCAAGCCCGATAATTCCCAGTGTCTTGCCGAAGACGTCGATGCCGGTATTTTTGCTCCAGTCCTGCTTGCGGCACTTGTTGTCGATGAGCACGATTTTGCGGGCTACGGCAAGCATGAGACCGAAGGCGAAGTCAGCAACGGCATTGCTGTTTGCACCCACAGTACGGGTCACACTGATGCCGCGCTTTTTGCATTCTTCGAGATCGATATTGTCAAGGCCGACGCCGTAACGGGCGATGGCCCTGAGTTTGGGGGCGTGATCGAGGACATTCTTGTTGCAGGGATCAACGCCGAGTATCACGGCGTCGCAGTCGGCGATCATCCTGCAGATCGTCTCCTCGGAAAGGATGGCTCCGGTGTCATTCCTGACGACTTCGAAGCCGCCTGCCTTGAGCTGATCAAAAAGAGTGGGGTCGTTTTTGCCGAAAGAGCGGGGGGTAACAAGAACCTTTTTCATCGAATTCTCCTGCGAGATTGAGCCTAGAAGAAGCTGAAATTCCGCAAAAGCTCTATCAGGAAAATGTGTATTTAGGTAGCCCCCTGCCTGTGTGGGAGGCCGGCGGGATCAGCCTCTGCCCACTCTGACGAGTTCCATGCTCACATGACCGATGCCGGCCTCGAGCATACCGATTTTCTGGGCCGCGCCTTTGCTGAGATCTATGGAAAGCCTGGAGGAATAGGGGCCTCTGTCGGTTATGCGGACGACCACGGATTTGTTGTTTCTGAGATTGGTGACTTTGACCAGGCTGCCGAAAGGAAGAGTGCGGTGGGCAGCAGTCATGGCGTGGTGATCAAATCTTTCGCCGCTGGACGTCATCTTCTGGTGGTGATCTTTGCCGCCGTACCATGCGGCGAGGCCATTGGTCCTGTCACCGGCGTTGCGGAGAGCTGACGCTGAATGGCTGGTCCGGGAAGCATGATGGCGGCGCGCATTGCTGGTACGGGCAGCGGAATGATGGCGGGAGGAGTGTCTGTGCTTGACGGAGGCTTTATGATGGTGCTTCTGGACGCTCTGGCTGTACGCTGGCGAGGAATTCTGCTGATGGGATGTTCTGGCCTGGGCCGGAAGGGCGGTAAAACAGAGGAAAAGCACAAAAATAAATGCGGAGAAGATGGCGGAAGATTTCATAAATACCTCGGGGAGACACTCGTTTGAGCGGCTGTGCTGCGCGCTGATGCCGAAAAGAACTCCTGGAGAAAGGTGGCGGAGAAAATGTCGCGCGGCCGTTTGATTGAGGGAACTCCTCTTTTGCCTGAAAGAGCCCTGAAACCGGGAGTCAGTCCGTGTCCGGTGCGTGTCTGGAGCCTGAAAAACGTCTTCGCCTTCAAAGAAGAGACTGGAGCATTTTTACCGCGGTTTGCGGGGATCTTTGCAAAAAAGATATTTCACTCTAAAGAATTTGGAACATTAGATCAACTCTCTAGAGTTTTTCGTTTCCGGATTTGAGCAAAGCGCGGACCGGACGACAGCCCCCGCCGGCTTTTGCCGGCGCGGATTCACGGGCATCTGAAGCAAAAAGGCCAAAAGAAACAGACCTTTTATTGATACAAAAATGTTTTGGAAGAATGAAACTGACGAATACGGTGTGCAGGAATCTCTGAGACTGTATGCTGACTATCCCGGTTCCGTATCAGCGCTGTTTTTTAGTCCCTGTGCGAAGGCGAAGAGATTGCAAAGGATATCAGAGCAATCAAAAAATCATGAACGCGCAGGAAAATTTAACCTAATCCGACAGAGGTCCTTCACCTCTAAGGTGTGGGATGAAGCCGTGCTGACGAATCTGCATAAGTAACTGAGTCAGACAATTGCTCCGTAAATATTTTTTCGGGAAGAATCCAGGCGGATGTCCGCTGAAGTAACTCATAGAATACTGTGCCCGTATGGGAATCCAGACCTGTGGAGTGTGCAAGTTTCCAGAACTTCCGGAGTTAGTGGTGCTGTTCCCGCTGAAACAGAGAGCCTCTGGCATCTACAGTCAGATTTCTTCCACTTGTTGGTGGATCGTGAAACATTTGCAGTCTGTTGTGAAAATGTTTCACGTGAAACAATATGGCCCCGGATCGGAAGAATCCGGGGCCATATTGCTGACATCAGAGAGGGCTGCCTGCCCTATGCGTGCGGGAACCTAGGCTTTCTTTTTGAGAAGGTGGGAAGTCTCGTTGTAGAAGCCTTCAACGTACACATTCTTCTCCTTGTCGATGGAGACGATGCCGCACACGTTGGTGGGAAGGGGACGTTCGACGAGGCCCTTGGCTACGATATAGCTGATGCCGTTGCGTGTGCCGAACCAGCCTCTGTGGTAATGGCCGGAAAGGTGCATAAGAACACGGCCGGACTTTTCCATGGCGTCGACGACATCCTTGGCGTTATTGATAAACCAGTTGTTCATCGGTCCCTGGGCCCAGTAGTTGAGATTCTGGTGGGTCATGACGATGACCGGTTCAGAGCCTTTGCCCAGTTCTTCCTTGAACCAGGCCAGCTCTTCATCAGGAATCATGTTCACGGTCCACTTGAAGTTTCCTTCGGAATAATGCTCACCCTTCATGTTATTGAAGCAGGCATCGAGGACGATGTATTTGACGCCGCCGAAAGTGAAACTGTAGTAGCTCTTTCCGTTCGCCGGGCCGTAGTTCGGGGTATTCACAAGGTAGTCAGAGTAAGAAATCTTATCGAAGTCGTGGTTGCCGGCGATGTGGTAGCGGGGGCCGTTAAAAGTGCGGTATTCGTTTTCAATGGTTTTGAGGAAGTTCAGCGTGCCTTCGCGGTCGCCGTTGTCCTGGCAGTCCTTGAAGTCGCCCAGTTCGATCATAAAGTCGAGATCGCGGGTGTTGAACAGGTCAAGGGCCTGACGGAATTTGGCCATGGAGTGAGCGTAAACGCGGATGGAGTCTTCGTTTTCGATGCGGCGGATGGGCTGAACGCTGTAATGAATATCAGTTACCCAGCCAAACGTGGAGAGGAGCTGATCGCGCGGGGGAACTTTGATGTCCTCAGGAGCAAAGGGGGTCTGGGCGAGAGCGCTGCCTGCGGCGGGGAAAACCAGAAGACCGGCTGCGGCGGCTTTGAGGAAGGAACGGCGTTTCATCATGAGTGATACTCCCTGTATTTGATATTTCATTGAAGGCGTAATCGGCGCACAGATTTGGACTCTGCCGAAGAACAGAGGCATTTTCGTTTGGAAGGCGTTGCAATCCCGTTCCGCGATTGTGAATTTTGTGTGTCCGCGGGAGAGGATTTGTGGCTGGGGGGCGCACGAAAGTGCTGCCTTCTGCCTCTGTTGAACATGCGTGCTGTCAGGGAGTGCTTCTGTATTTGTGGGAGCGCAGGAGAGACACTGCGGTCAGTTCTGATGTGGGGCCAATAAACGATCGTTTAGTGGGCCTATTGAGCGATCGCTACACTGTACCCTGGTATTCCAGCTTAATATGGGAGCGTTTCAGAAAAATGGGAGTGGGGAGCCGGATTCATATGCTGCGTGTCTCTGTGGGGGGGAAACTGGGCCTCACGCCGGAAGAACACGTTCCTGTTTCAGGGGAGACTGCAGCGGGGAGATGGCTGCAACTGGGTGAGACTCATGGACGGGACGACCGAAAGAAGAGCGGCCCAGAATCTGTTCGGCCCTAATCGCGTTTCGTGTACAGTTATTGCGATGGTATGAAGGGTTTGGAATCCGCAGCACAGGAGACAGGGGAGAGCCTGGAAAAGGAGAGGGGGTGCGGAGGAGGCCCTGCACAAGGATTCTCAGGCCCACGCAGTAATCAGGGCTCCAGGAAAAAGGCAGGGCTGGGGGCTTTCCGGCATACGTGACAGAAGCCGGGATGGGCGTAGCGGCCTGCCCGGACAGGCCCAGCCGACATGGCAGGGGGAACACAGAAATCCGCTGTGTCCGCTGCTTTCGCCGGAAAGAACCATGGCTCTTTGATGGAAGCCCGGTTCTTCCCCGGAAAGGCATTTTGCTATGGCGGATCTCTTCCGCCTGCTTTTTCGTATCCAGGTTTTTACGGGGCTGCGGTAGAGAGGGAGCTGCAGGTGCGTGTTCTTCTGTATCGGCCCGGCGCCTGCGTTTCGTCTTTTCTTCGTGGGCTTCCGGTGTTTTCAGAGGGCCCCAGGCAAACAAAAAGGGCGCCGATCTTCCAATCGGCGCCCTTATGATGGCAGATGGCGGAAAGGGAGGGATTTGAACCCTCGATACAGGTTTAAGCCCGTATACTCACTTAGCAGGCGAGCTCCTTCGGCCGACTCGGACACCTTTCCGCGCTAAGCTACAGAATCTCTACTCTCAGATGCTCCTTATGTCAAGCGCCATTTTTGCTTTGTTGACCGTATCAGTGCCTGAGGATAAAATAATTCCCTAAAAATTTAGTAAACCATGGGGTTGGAAAATGCCAAAGACGCAGGAACCTGAAGTTAAGGAAAGCACGGATTTTATCCGCGCAAAGATTATGGCAGATAATGCCTCTGGCCGTTTCAATGGGAAAGTGCATACGCGGTTTCCACCCGAACCTAACGGCTACCTTCACCTCGGGCATGCCAAGTCCATCTGCCTGAACTTCGGCGTGGCGAAAGAGTTCAACGGACTCTGCAATCTGCGCTTCGATGATACGAATCCCACCAAGGAAGACACGGAATACGTGGAGTCCATCAGGGAAGATGTTCGCTGGCTTGGTGGCGACTGGGGCGATCGTGAGTTTTACGCTTCCAATTATTTCGACAAGCTGTACGAGTACGCCGAGCAGCTCATCAAAATGGGAAAGGCCTATGTGGATGACCTTACCGCCGATGAGATTCGTGAGTACAGGGGGACACTGACTCAGCCGGGCAGGGAGAGTCCCTATAGAAACCGTTCTGTCGAGGAGAACCTCGATCTCTTCAGGCGTATGCGCGCTGGCGAGTTTGCGGATGGCACGCACGTGCTGCGCGCGAAGATCGACATGGCGTCTCCCAATCTGGTCATGCGTGATCCCACCCTGTACAGGATACGCCATGCCACGCATCACCGCACCGGTGACAAGTGGTGCATCTATCCGATGTACGATTTCACGCATCCCCTGAGCGACTCCATAGAGGGTATCACGCATTCGCTCTGTACCCTGGAGTTCGTGAACAACAGGGAGCTGTACAACTGGGTGCTGGAGACGCTGAACGTCTACCATCCCGAGCAGACTGAATTTGCCCGTCTCAACCTTACCTATACGGTGCTTTCCAAACGCAAGCTTATCCAGCTTGTGAAGGAAGGATATGTGAAAGGGTGGGATGACCCGAGAATGCCCACTCTGAGCGCCCTGCGCCGCAGAGGCGTTCCTCCGGAAGCCATTCATGATTTCTGCCGGAGGATCGGAATGGCCAAGTCTGAAGCCGTGGTTGAATATGGTCTGCTTGAATTCTGCATCCGCGAATATCTTAACGCCCATGCGCCGCGCTGGATGGCGGTTCTCAATCCTGTCAGACTCGTTATCGACAATTATCCCGAGGCTCAGGAAGATGTCTTTGAGATGCCTCTGTATCCTGACGACGATTCCTTCGGATCCCGCAAGGTTCCCTTCACCAGGGAACTCTACATCGACCGCGATGACTTCCGCCTCGATCCGCCGAAGAAGTACTATCGCCTGGCCCCCGGGCAGGAAGTGCGGCTGCGTTATGCCTATTTTGTTACCTGCACGGATGTCGTGAAGGATGCCGAGGGCAATGTCCAGGAAATTCACTGTACCTACGACCCGGCTTCTCGCGGAGGCAACAGCCCTGACGGCCGCAAGGTCAAGGGCACCATTCACTGGGTGAGCGCGAAGTACGCTCTTCCCGCTGAGGTGCGGCTGTATGAACAGCTTTTCTCCGTGGCAGATCCCAACAATGTTCCGGAGGGGAAGACGTTCCTCGATTACATCAATCCTGACTCCCTCAGGACCGTGAGCGCACGTCTTGAGCCTGCCATGGCGCAGATCAGGACCGGTGAAACGGTGCAGTTCGAGCGTGTGGGCTATTTCTGCAAGGACAGGGACAGCACGGATGAACTGCCTGTCTTCAACCGTACGGTGACACTCCGCGATACCTGGGCCAAAATCGAGAAGAAAGGCGCCAAATAGTCGCACATGCGATGCCTTTTCTCTTGACATCAGTTGTGTGTGGGAATAAAAGCAACCAACTGAATGGGACGTTAACTCAGTAGGTAGAGTATCTGCCTTTTAAGCAGAGAGTCGCAGGTTCGATCCCCGCACGTCCCACCAATGAAAATAAGCCCCCGCGTTTCTCAGAAACGCGGGGGCCTTTTTGTTTTCCGGAATGTGAAGCAGTAAAAAGGGCGGTTCTCTCAAGAGATACCGCCCCTGTCATCGGAAAGGCTGCGCTGGAAGCTGCTTAGTGCATCTTCAGAACACCCCAGCAGCCGATGCCGCAAAGAATGAGGAAACCATAGAACCACATGGTGCGTCCCCCTGTTTTTGATGAATACTGAAACCGAACCCCGGAGCGGAAAAAAGAGTACTTTCCGCATCCAGCTTCCCGCCACACAAAGGTCAGCTCCGGGCTGAACACCGATCCTGACTTTGATTAATGACAATAGTCACTTTTGCGCCAGCCGTCTACTTTTTCGTGGCGCCGGACATGCAGCCCATCAGACTTCGCAGGTGTGTATCCCAAACAGAGGAACCGTGAGCTCATGGACGCCCGCTCATCATCCTTATCTCCAGTCCGTGGACATAATCTTTTCCTGCCATCTGTAAGGTTCAGTATGGCAGCCATACGGGAGAGTCCTGTGTTCAGCTGCCCCGGGGATCCATATCCTTGTGTCTGTGACACAACCGGGCTGTTTTCTGAGAGGGGCAGGCTTCTGAAAATACAGGCGGACTGTCGTCTCTTCACCCAATCATGAGTTTTGCCGCGTACGCCGGACTCGCGCTTTTCAGTACGGATCCTTATGTCTTGGCCTGTTCTAAAACATTTTGCGGGCCAGAAAGTATCCGATCATACCGCAGCCGAGGGCAATGGCCAGATATCCGAGCATGGTAAATTCCTCCTGTATGAACGCGTGCAGACTGACAGCTGCCTGGGAAGGCGCCATTGTCCGCACGGCTGATTTCTGGTCATAGACGTAATCGCCCTCAAGATCTACCTTCTGCGGAAAACCATGATATCCCTTTTTTGCGGACTGTGGCTTCGTATGCTAAGAACGTCTTTTTGCAAATAGGGATGATCGGGAGGAACCAAGAATGGCAATCCGGCTTTTCAGAACACACGGGTTCAGGCTGGCTTTCGCGGCCATACTCGCGGCTCTTCTCGCGCTGGAAACAGCCTGTGCGGAGTGGAAGGTGACCCCCAAGGGGGAAGTGTCTACGACCATTTCTACCAGCGGTCATTAGCCTGGCGGAGTATGCGAAGTTTTTTCCGTTGAACAGCAAAGTGAGAAAATATGGAATCCGAGAAGCAAAATACTGAGACCAAGAAGAACGAAAAACCTTTGTGGCTGGAATATACCGAGGCGTTCCTTGTCGCTCTGGTTCTGGCGTTCTTTATCCGTACCTTTTTCGTGCAGGCCTTCAAAATTCCGTCCGAGTCCATGCTGAATACGCTGCTCGTTGGCGACCATCTGCTGGCAACGAAATTTGATTACGGCGTTTATATCCCCTTCACTGATATTCAGCTTTATAAGGGGCATGACCCGCAGCGGGGCGACATCATCATTTTCGAATATCCGAGGGATCCCAGCGTTTCCTTCATCAAACGTATCATCGGCATTCCCGGTGACGTCATTGAGGTGCGTAACAAGCAGCTGTACCGGAATGGAGAACCTGTCAGGGAAGACTACATCCGTGTCGATGAACCCAACAATGTGGTTCCCGTGCGGGATGTTTTCGGACCTGTCACTGTGCCGCCGGACAGCTATTTCTGCATGGGCGACAACAGGGATAATTCCATGGACTCCCGTTTCTGGGGATTCGTGAAACGCAGGGCGATTCAGGCCAAGGCCAGGCGTATTTACTGGTCCTGGGATGGGCCGCTGGATGTCCGCTGGAGCCGGATTGGCCGGGCTATCCACTGATCAGAGCTGAAATTCTCTGATGAGCAGGGCGCTGTCCATGTTTGGACGGCGCCTTTTTTTGATCCCCTGGGGACTCTGATCTTTTCCAGGGAGGCCAGAGATGCTGGAAACTGGGGAACAGTGTGGAACATTGGGAGTCCGCTTTTGTCTCCCAATCCAGGGAAAAACTGTTTGCTGCAGAGGAACCGGAGATAGAAAATGACATGTTATAAAAAAAATTGCTTCTTTTTGCTCCTGTCCTCTTGACTCTTTGGGTGAGAAGATTATTTTGGTGTTGTTTTAAAGAGAACAACTTCAACCATGAGCCTTCTCTGCTTTGAAGACGGCGGAGGTTTCCTTCGGAGGGGGAAACAGAGACTGCATTCCCGGCCTGGCGGCCGGACTGAGCGCAACGGACGGTTCAGAGTCCGCACGTCTGAAACAAGGCAGCGTTTCCCGTAACCGGGAATAGAAGCCTTTCCTGATTGCCGGATATGTGACCGCTTCTCCCATTACCAGGGCGGCCGCAGGCGGGTGTCGGAGAAATCATTCAGGCGGCAGTGCTGATATTTTACGAACAACCCCAGAGCCTTACTCCTCATAAGGATCCGCATCTTTTTTCCGGGATCACTTACGGTGCGGATCCTTCAAAAAGATTTCAGGCCGGTCCGGTACTGGCTCCATATATTTCCCCGGCTGCTTCTTCCGGAGCGTTTTTTCTTTTTCTCCGGATCTGCCCCGCACGGACGGATTATGTCACGCGCGGGAAGAAGTCCCACATATTAACGGTTACCCTCCTCTCTAGAGAAAGCCGCACTGTTCCTGGGTCAGGCATCCCCTGGGCAGTGCGGCTTTCTGTTTGGATTGGAAATGAAGCTGTCTGGACAGGCTGGGGGGGGGAAGAGAAGAGTCTGCTGGCGGAGAGAGTGACTTTCGGATGCCTCTGCCTCAGGGCTGATTTCTTTGTCAGAAATAAAAAACGCCGGAACGAATCCGGCGTTTTCCCGTGCAGTGTGCCCGGTTGGCTAACGTTCGGCCGTACGCATACGGCGGCCTTTGTTTTTTCTGTTCTTGGGACTTCTGTGAATGACGCCGCCATCTGCACCATGCAGAGTGGCAAGGGCTTCACGGGCCGTCAGTTTCCAGTCAGGATGATAAATATCCGCGGGCGTAGCCTGAAGAATGGAATCGTAGGGGACGTTGCCGGCACTGGCACTGGCAAGGAAACCGGCATCAAGAAGCCGGCAGCACTCCTGCCCTCTCGTCAGTGGATCCGGGGCCCCCAGGACTACAGCGAGAATCCTGTGTCCGTCTCTTTCTGCCGTGGCAATGATGTTGTAGCCGGATTTGTTGACCCAGCCGGTCTTGAGACCGTCTGCGCCTTCGAAATTGCCCAGCAGGGGATTTTTGTTCCATGTCAGCGTCTGTCCATGCCGCAGGTAATGCGTGTTGTGGTACACGAGCATTTCGAGGTGGCTGTGCAGGTAGGCGCGGGCAAGGAGCATCATGTCACGGGCGGTTGTGTACTGATCTTTCGCCGGAAGGCCGTTCGGATTCACAAAATGTGTGTTGGACATGCCCAGGGAGCTGGCCTTGGCATTCATCATGTCCACGAAATTCTGCTCGGAGCCTCCGATGAATTCCGCGACCGCCATGGAGGCGTCATTGCCTGAGGAAACAGACATGCCGAGGAAGAGATCGTTAAGTGAAACGGTCTCGCCTTCAGTGAGTCCCATGCGTGATCCGCCGGTTTCCGCCGCATGCTTTGAGATGGGAACCAGGCTGTTCATGTCGGCCTTGCCGGCGTCTATGCTGTCCAGAGCCACAAAAATGGACATGATTTTTGTGAGGGAGGCTGGCGGAATAAGGGCATCCGCATTCTGCTCGTAAAGAAGCTGATCCCTGTCAACATCGAGAACGATGACAGAAGCGGCTTTGACCGTTGAGCCCGGCGCGATTTCCGGAGCGGCATGAGCGGGACCCGTTAGAGCAAAGGCTGTAAGGGCAAGGAAAAGGAACAGAAGTGCGGTGGCGTGATATCTGTGAACGGGAAACAAGAGGCACTCCCCCCGGTAACTGTCTGCTTTGCATCAGGACAGTACCCGGTATATTTTTAGATGCGAAACGCTTTTAAGCCCGAGGCGGCCGACCGTGCAAGTAATTTTATCACTTCGCGGTCAGAATACTCCCTCCTTTATAGGCTGGAGATGAATTGACGCACCTCTTTTACATCGACAAAAGATTTACGCTGTTCTGTGCCGCTTTGACAGGCCGGCTAAATTTTGTCCCCCTGTCCATAACTTCTTAGGTGCTGACCATTTGATATTCTGCCGATCATTGTGAATCGTTCCCTCAGGAATATGGATGCCTGCTCCAGGCAGGATCTTTTATATCGTTGTATCTCTGAAAAGCTTTGGAGGCGCCCGTCTTTGACAATTTTATTGAGGTCCTGCTGAAAAATTCCAGACAGCGCTTCCTGTGCCGTCCGCTGGGTACAGGCTTCTTCGTATCCTGCTCGAAACGTGGCCTGCGGTTCCTGAATTTTTTGATCCGGTGCTGGTGATGCCCCTCAGCCAGGGACTGCCATCCTTGTATCCCGGAAGCTTTCTGCCATCAGGGAAAGTACTGCCGCGCCCCTCGCTGCATGGCGTTTTCTGTAAAGGGGCCTCCTTTCGGGATGACATCCGATGAGCGGCGCTGACGGCTATGAATCTGGAATGTCCCTGTTCACTGCTGCGGTGTGAGCCTCGTATACCACCTCTCCGGTTGCGCTGACGACTCCTCAGCCAATAAGGCTTCCGAACCCCCGGTGAAGCTGCAGCACCATAGACTCCGCCCGGCTGCGTCCGTGGGGCTTGGTAAGCGGGGCAGCTGACTCGCAGTGTGCAAAAAAAGGGGAAAATCCAAACAGGATTTTCCCCTCCGTCTAAGTTATAGAAAACGCAGTGCAGAGCTACTTGTTTTTGGAGACCACTTCAACAGCGGTTTCCGCAATTTGCAGCTCCTCGTTGGTAGGAATGACGAGGATCGGAATACGGCTGTCAGGAGCAGAGATAGCCCTGGCACCACTCTTGCGGGCGCGGTTGGCTTCGGGATCGAGCTTGAATCCGATGCCTTCGAGGCCTTCCATGACAGCGGCACGCACGAGCTCATCGTGTTCGCCGATACCGGCCGTGAACGTCACAGCATCGACCTTGCCGCCCAGCAGGAAGAAGTAAGAACCGAGGATCTTCTTAATGCCGTGAACGAGCATACGGAAGGCGAGTTCGGCTCTTTTGTTGCCGTTCTCGCGTTCCTTGTGCACGTCACGCATGTCGGCAGAACCGCAGAGAGCCTGAAGGCCGGACTTCTTGTTCATGAGGGTATCCATTTCCTCAGGAGTGAAGCCCTTCTTCTTCATGATGAAGGGAACGATGGCCGGGTCGAGAGTGCCGCAGCGGGTGCCCATGATCATGCCTTCGAGAGGAGTCAGGCCCATGCTCGTATCAAGGCATTTGCCGTTCTTTGTGCAGCTCAGGGAAGAGCCGTTGCCGAGGTGCATGACGATGCAGTTGGTCTCTGAAAGAGGCTTGTGCAGGAACTCAGCGGTCTTCTTGGAGACATAGGTGTGGGACGTTCCGTGGAAGCCGTAGCGGCGGATGTGCAGGTCTTCGTAGTACTCATAGGGAAGGCCGTACATATAGGACTCAGGCGGCATGGACATGCCGAACTGCGTATCGAAGACGGCAACGTTGGGAGTACCCGGGAAAAGATCCTGGCAGACTTCGATGCCCATGAGGTTGGCCGGGTTGTGAAGCGGTCCGAGAGGGATGCAGTCGCGAATGACCTGCTTGACCTGATCGTCGACAAGCTTGGGCTCGGTCATGGCCTCGCCGCCGTGCAGGACGCGGTGGCCGATGGCGTAGATTTCGCTCTTGTCCCTGATGACGCCCTTCTCGGGATCCGTGAGAAGCTGGATGACAAGCTCCATGGCTTCCTTATGCGAGGGGAAGGGCTGCTCCTTGACGATCTTTTCGGCATGATCGCTGTCGGGTGCGATCTTATGGGTCAGCATGCCCATGGGAAGGCCAATGCGTTCGGCGACACCGGAGCAGAGGACCTCATGGCTGTCCATTTCGAGGAGCTGATATTTGCAGGAAGAAGATCCAGCATTAACAACGAGAACTTTCATTCGGGTATCCTTTGTTCTTGCAGAGGCTTATGGGATTAGGCTTTTTCAGCGGCTTTTTCAGCTGCGGCCTGGATGGCAGTGATGACCACAGTGTTGACAATATCCGGAACCAGGCAGCCACGGGAGAGGTCGTTGACGGGCTTGCGGAGACCCTGCAGGACAGGACCGATGGCGATGGCGCCGGCCGCACGCTGAACCGCCTTGTACGTGTTGTTGCCGGTATTGAGATCGGGGAAGATAAAGACGGTGGCGCGTCCCGCAACCTGGCTGTTCGGGAGCTTGGTCTTGGCCACGGTGGGATCGATGGCAGCGTCGTACTGAAGCGGGCCTTCGAGCATGAGCTCAGGAGCCTTTTCCTTGGCGATGCGGGTGGCTTCCTTCACCACGTCCACATCAGCACCCTTGCCGGAATTGCCGGTAGAGTAGGAGAGCATGGCCACGCGGGGTTCAATACCGAAGAGCTCGGCGGTATGGGCCGAGGTGATGGCGATTTCCGCGAGCTGATCCGCGGTGGGGTTGGGGTTGACCGCGCAGTCACCGAAGACGAGGACGCGGTCCTTGAGGCACATCAGGAAGACGGAGGAAACCACGGAGAATCCGGGACGGGCCTTGATGAACTGGAAGGCAGGACGGATGGTGTGAGCCGTGGTATTGATGGAGCCGCTGACCATGCCGTCGGCGTCTCCTTTCTTGACCATCATGGTGCCGAAGTAGGTGGAATCCATCATGGTATCACGGGCCTGTTCGATGGTCACACCCTTCTGCTTGCGGTATTCATAGAAGGAATTGGCGTAGTCCTCGAATTTGGGAGACGTGAGCGGATTGATGATTTCCGCCTTGCTGATGTCGAGCCCGAGAGCGGCGGCTTTGCTGACGATCTTCTGCTTGTCGCCGAGGAGAATGATGTCGGCGGCTTCGCGGCGCAGCAGGATGTCAGTGGCCTGCAGGATACGGGGTTCCTCACCTTCGCAGAGGACAATGCGCTGTTTGCTCTGGCGGGCACGTTCGAGCAGATTGTATTCGAACATAAGAGGCGTGACGCGGCGCGGTTTTGCAGAGGATGTGATCTTCTGCGCAATGGCCTTGCCATCCACGTAATGCTCAAAGAGGCCGAGGGCCGTGTTGACCTTGCGGGCATCACAGGGCTCGATGGTTCCCTGCACCTGCTGGACGAACTGGGAAGCGCGGAAGGTGTGATGCTGGGTGACCAGAATGGGCAGCGGGGTCGCGGTGATACCCTTGAGGATTTCCATGGTGGCATCGGAAGGTCTCAGGCCGCCGGTGAGCAGAACGCCGGAAATATTGGGCTGGTTGCTGGAGACCTTGGCGGCGATGGCAGCAAGCAGGATGTCGGAGCGGTCGCCGGGGGTGATGATCAGGAGATCCTTTTCCAGGTAGGAAAGGAAGTGATCCACATGCATGGCGGCGATGAGGAAATTGGAGACCAGCACCTCGGGATGTTCGGAACCGCAGATGAATTCGGCGTCGAGGGAGCGGGCCACGTCGCCGAGCGTCGGGCTGCCGAGAGTCTTATCCTCGGGAATGGCGTAGATGAGGGCCTGTTCGCCATCGCGGGCGAAGCCGCTGCGAAGCCCGGAAAGCTCTGCGTTGGAGAGGTTGGAGCGGTTGATGACAGTGGTGACCAGGTCACAGTGGCTGGTCATGGTCTCCATGCTCATATGGATGATCTGGCGCAGTTCAGGCAGATTCTTGTCTTTGCCGCTCACCACGAGAAGGACAGGGGCACCGATATTGCCGGCGATATCCGCGTTGAGCTCGAATTCAAACGCCGCATCCTTGCCGCGGAAGTCGGTGCCGAGGCAGAGGACGAAGTCATACTTGGCCTCAAGGGCTTTGAATTTCTTGAGGATGCTTTCTTCGAGGGCGCTCTTGGAATCGCGGTTGATGATGTCGTAGGCCTCGTCTTCCGTGTAAGCGAAGGTGTCGCAGTAGTTCTGCTCGAGCTTGAAATATTCAAGGAACAGATTGATTGCGCTGTCCTTCTTGTCGAATTCAGGCTGGGCGATGATAGGCCTGAAGACCGCGATTTTGCTGGTCTGCGTGCTCAGGAGCTGCATGACGCCGAGGGCGATGGCGCTCTTGCCGGAATGCGGGCCGGCAGCGGTGATGTAAAGAGTTTTGCTCATAGCGAATTCGGTGCCGCGGAATAAGATGTATCCCGACACCGCCTCCCATAGAATTTAGAAATGTTGGCCTTCGTAACGGCAGGTACACCGTGCGCGGCATTCCGGGCCGGCAGGTGTGATACCTTCGGGATGAGGCGGAGAAGAGCGGAAAAGAAGAAAAGACGGTTTTCCAGGGGCTCCGTCTGGATGCCGGACGGGGCGGAGCCAGCCGCCGGCTTCATGGCGTGCGTACCAAAAAGACGGAAAAGAATAAAGCAAAAAAGGGGGAAAGGAAAGATACGACAGGGAACCGGAGATCGTTCCGGCTATCAGGGAAGGGGTTGTAAAAAGGCAGGGCGTGAGGATTCCTCACGCCCTGCCATGTTATCGGATACGGTTACTTGTCAGAACCGGGCTTGATGCCGGGCATTTCGGCGAGAAGCTTGTAGAGCTCGCCGCGTTCCTCATAGAGGCTGCCGAGCTGAGCGCGGAGCTTGGCGGACATTTCGGGATTCTTCTTGGCGAGAGAAGCATAACGGTTCTCGCCGCTGAGGAATTCGTTGAGGTCGCCAGTGGGTTCCTTGCTGTCAAGCTGGAAGGGATTCTTGCCTTCCTTGGCCAGTTCGGGGTTGAAGCGGTAGAGCATCCAGTAGCCGGCCTGCACGGCAAGCTTGCCTTCTTCCATGCTCTTGCCCATGCCCTTGCGGATGCCCTGGTTGATGCAGGGAGCGTAAGCGATGATGAGCGAGGGGCCCTTGTAGGCTTCAGCTTCCTTGAAGGCCTTGAGAACCTGGTTCTTGTCAGCGCCCATGCAGATGGAGGCCACGTAGACATAGCCGTAGGTCATGGCCATGCGGCCGAGATCCTTCTTGCCGGTGCGCTTGCCGGCCATGGCGAACTGGGCGATGGCGCCGAGCGGGGTGGCCTTGGAGGCCTGGCCGCCGGTGTTGGAGTACACCTCGGTGTCGAGGACGAGGACGTTGATGTCTTCGCCGGAAGCGAGGACATGGTCGAGTCCGCCGTAACCGATGTCGTAGGCCCAGCCGTCGCCGCCGAAGATCCAGCAGCTCTTCTTGGTGAAGAGGTCGGCCATATCGTAGATCTGGTCAGCCAGGGGGCAGTCGATTTCATCGAGGGTCTCAAGGTTGGCCATCACCTTCTCGCCGTAGGAGCGGGAAGCTTCGGCGTCGTCCTTGTTGTCCAGCCAGCCCTGCAGGGCATCCTTCAGCTCGCCTTCGACGCCTTCGGTAGCCAGAGCCTTGGTTACGAGGTCAGCCAGCTTGGCGCGGCGCTGCTTGATGCCGGACATGATGCCGAAGCCGTATTCGGCGGCGTCTTCAAAGAGCGAGTTGCCCCAGGACGGGCCGAAGCCGTCTTCGTTGACGGTGTACGGAGAGGTCGGGGAAGAAGCGCCCCAGATGGAAGAGCAGCCGGTGGCGTTGGCGACGACCATACGTTCGCCGAAGAGCTGGGTGAGAACCTTGACATAAGGAGTCTCGCCGCAGCCGGCACAGGCGCCGGAGAATTCAAGCAGAGGCTGCTGGAGCTGGGAGCCCTTGAGGCTGAAGCGATCCATGAGCTGGCTCTTGACGGAGATATTGGCTTCAGCGAAGGCCAGGTTGGCCTTCTGGTCGGCCATCTGCGTCTCAAGAGGCTTCATGACCAGGGACTTTTCCTTGGAGATGCAGACGTTGGCGCAGGAGCCGCAGCCGAGGCAGTCTTCAGGATAGACCTGGATGCGGAACTTCATGCCCTTGAGCTCCTTGCCCTTGGCGTCGATGGTCACGAAGCTTTCGGGAGCGCCTTCGAGCTCGTCAGGCTGGGCCACAACGGGACGAATGGCGGCATGGGGGCAGACGAAGGTGCACTGGCAGCACTGCACGCAGGTCTCGGGATTCCATTCGGGAAGCATGATGGCCACGCCGCGCTTTTCGAAGGCGGTGGTGCCATTGGGCATGGTGCCGTCAGGAGACATGGCGGAAACGGGCAGATCGCCGCCGTTCTGGGCAAGAATGGGACGAACCACGTTGGCGATGTAGTCGGGATCGCTGTCATGTCTGACAACGGCACCTTCCGTGGTGTCGGCCCAGGAGGCGGGGTAGCTGACTTCGTGGAGGGCGCTGACGGCCTGATCCACGGCGGCGATGTTCATATTGACGATCTTGTCGCCCTTGCTGCCGTAGGTCTTCTTGATGGATTCCTTGAGCAGGGCCACGGCCTTGTCAAAAGGAATGACGTCGGCGAGCTTGAAGAACGCGGTCTGCATGACCATGTTGATGCGGCCGCCGAGGCCGACGTTCTGGGCCACGTCAACTGCGTCGATGGTGAAGAACTTGAGGTGCTTGCGGGCAATGGTATTCTTCATGGACGCGGGAAGGTTTTCTTCCAGGGCCTTGAGATCCCAGTTGCAGTTGAGCACGAAAGTGCCGCCGTCCTTAATGCCGCGCAGAAGGTCGTACTGCGTGACGTAGGCTGCCTTGTGGCAGGCCACGTAGTCGGCGCTCTGGATGAGGTAGCAGGACTTGATGGGAGACTTGCCGAAACGCAGGTGCGAAGCCGTGAATCCGCCGGACTTCTTGGAGTCGTAGGCAAAGTAGGCCTGGGCGTAGAGGTCGGTGTTGTCACCGATGATCTTGATGGCCTGCTTGTTAGCGCCCACGGTGCCGTCAGAGCCGATGCCGTAGAAGAGGCAGCTGATGGTGCCTTCGGGAACGGTGCTGAAGCTGGGACCGATTTCGAGGGAAGTGTTGGTGACATCATCCTCGATGCCCACGGTGAAGTGGTTCTTGGGCTGCATGCCGAGCAGGTTGTCGTAGACAGCCTTGACCATGGCAGGCGTGAAGTCCTTGGAGCCGAGGCCGTAGCGGCCGCCAACGATATTGGGAGTGTAGCCGCCCTTTTCCTGGAAAGCGGTGCACACGTCCTGATACAGAGGCTCGCCGAGGGAGCCGGGTTCCTTGGTACGGTCGAGGACAGCGATCTGGCTGACCGTGCTGGGGATGACCCTGAGCATGTATTCGGGAGCAAAGGGACGGAAGAGGTGCACCTTGACGAGGCCGACGCGCTCGCCTTCGGCGTTCAGGCGGTTGACGGTTTCTTCGATGACTTCGCAGGAAGAGCCCATGCTGATGATCACGCGGTCAGCCTCGGGATCGCCCACGTACTCGAAGAGGTGATGCTCACGTCCGGTGAGGGCGGCCACCTTCTTCATGTTGGCTTCCACGATGGCGGGCACGCGCTGATGGTTGCTGTTGGCGGCCTCGACGTTCTGGAAGTAGATGTCGGGGTTCTGGGCGGTGCCGCGGGTCTCGGGGTGCTCGGGGTTCATGCCGCGGGCGCGGAATTCAGCGATGGCGTCCCAGGGAACGAGCTTGCGGATGTCGTCGTAGTCGATGACTTCGATCTTCTGAATTTCGTGAGAAGTGCGGAAGCCGTCGAAGAAGTGCAGCATGGGGACGCTGGATTCGAGGGCGGAAAGGTGAGCGACCAGAGCGAGATCCATGCATTCCTGGACGGAGTTCGAGCAGAGCATGGAGAAGCCGGTCTGACGGCAGGCCATGACGTCCTGATGATCACCGAAAATGCACAGGGCATGGCTGGCGAGAGCGCGGGCAGCCACATGGAAGACGCCGGGCAGGAGCTCGCCGGCAATCTTGTACATGTTGGGGATCATGAGGAGCAGGCCCTGGGAGGCCGTGTAGGTGGAAGCCAGAGAGCCGCTAGCAAGCATGCCATGCACGGCACCGGCGGCACCAGCCTCGGACTGCATCTCACGGACGGACACGGTCTGGCCGAAAACGTTCTTGACGTTTTTGGAAGCCATGTCGTCGATAACCTCGCCCATGACAGAGGACGGGGTGATGGGGTAGATGGCGGCAGTGTCAGAGAGCGCGTACGCGATCCACGCGGTAGCGGTGTTGCCGTCCATGGTTTTCATCTTTGCCATGTGTTTCCTCCTAAGAAACAACTCAGTCTCGCAAGTCAAACATGCGCGTCAGCAGAACAGTGGTCAGTCTGCAGTGTGCCGGATTCTTCCCGTACCCTGCGTGAAGTTCACCCGCCAGTGGGTGCAGCCGGGACCGCGCCAGTGTTGGCTAATCTGTGAAAAAATTTTCTTTAAGCGCGGCCAATTTAGCAGGAAGAATAAAGATTGCAAGCTGAAATTATTGCTCATTTTTTAATAATGCTGTCGATTTTCAGCCTCTTCCTCTCTGGATCCTCAATCTGGGTGGGCATATAATAAAAAATTTCGGGCTTGAAAAGTGCGCCGCCGCATTTCCGTGATTTTAGGCATGAGTAAGGCGTGGCTAACATATGTCACAACAAAAATACCTATAACTACTTGTATAAATTGAAATTATAAAATACATATGTTGATATATACAGGGTGGTGATACTATGGCGTCGGAAATACACGGCGGCCGCGGCTATGTTTACTGCCTGCGCTATCAGGTTGTCTGGTGCGTTAAGAACAGACACAAGGTGCTGACAGAAGAAATTGTGACTGAACTGGAAAACATTCTTCGAAAGATAGCTAATGATAACAAATTCAGTATATTAGAGTTCAACGCTGACAAAGACTATGTCCGTATCCTCATAGACTGTTCCCCACAACATTTTATCCCAGACATGATGAAAGCAATCAAAGGGGTTTCAGCGAGAATTCTGATGAAAAAGTTTGGCGGCGGGCTGAGACAGAAGCTATGGGGCGGGCATCTCTGGAACCCGTCATACTTTATTTCTACAGTTTCAGATAATACTGAAGAACAGGTCAGGAAGTACATACAGTCGCAGGGCAAAAAACATTAGGAAGCCGGGGCTGCCGCCGTGAAGATATGCTCAGTGTACAGAGTCAGAATCAGGGATAGCCATAAGGCGCCTGCTGACACTATGGCGTATCGTAAGGCGGCAGATTCCTTTATCGGGGGGTGCCTTGCCGGAGGGGATAGCTTTTCACAGGCTGCTGGCACTGTCAGGCAGTAAATTTCAGGACTGCCGGAAGAAAAAGACGCTCTGTATCATTGGCTGAACAGGATAAAGAAGGCACAGCGGCATTGGGTCAGAAAAATCCCGGAAATGTGAGCCGGAGCCAAAGACATCAGCGTTGACACTCCCCACGGATAAATCCGGGGGATTCTTGGTTCGACGACCACTGCG